>Ga0081539_10001943_pt1 | contig 31691 bp, 20 predicted proteins | sample TabmetS4T2R2_FD_71023 | JGI IMG/M metagenome (GOLD analysis project Ga0081539, IMG submission 71023) | Tabebuia heterophylla rhizosphere microbial communities from the University of Puerto Rico - S4T2R2 | ecosystem: Host-associated > Plants > Roots > Rhizosphere ... | reverse complement strand
CGATTTGCTGTCTGTCATTGCTACTTCAAAGATCAAAGGTCAACGAGTCTTCGAGACTCTTGTCACACTGATGGGGCATCCGGTTCTTCACTTCCTCGACGCCTCATTCCCGTGAGTAATTACCCCTATCCAGTAGTCCGTAACATAAATTATGTGAATTTGAGCGCGCGGAGCGCGCGACAGGATGGAGCCTGGGATAGAGTGAGGCGCAGCCGAACGGAACCCCAGGCAATGACCAACACGGATCCGAGCCCGTGAAACGGGCGAAAGACCGTGGGCTGTCGCCCGGCTTCGCGGGCTCGAATCCGTGTTGATCCTCCACCTGGGGTTCCGCGCTGCGCGCTCCACCCTGGGCTCGATTCTTCCGCGCGCTCCGCGCGCTGAAACCTACTTGATAACTATCAGGCTAAATAACTTCGTTTCCAGACTATTCAGTAGCCCCCACTTTCCAGTGAGGACTTTCCGTAAAATGAGCGATACAGATAGATGAAGTAGACCGTTGCCAGCACCATGCCGATGGCCCACCAGATGACTCCGATGCGCAATCCATATGGTTGCGCGGCGGTGTTCCAAATTGTCAGGTTGTAGGATTCATTGAGGGTGGAAGGCAAGACGTTGGGATAGAGACCAAAGGCTACCCCACCCAACATCCCGGCAATGCTCATCGCCGAAGAGAGGAAGGCCGCAAAGTCGCGGCGCTTCTCTCTGAAATACTGGATTCCCACCATGCCACCGGCTACGGTCAGGGGAATCAACCAGCCCCAGACGTGAGCTTTGTAATTGTCCAGCATCTGCGGGCGGACGCGTAAAGTGGCAATCAGGGCCACGATTGCCAGTAGAACGAACAACCAGCCCGCCTTCCTGCTGATATTTCGCGCACGCTCTTGCACTGGGCCACTGGTTTTGACCGCGATATAGTTCGCTCCGTGCGTCGCCAGCGCAACCAGCGCGACCACGCCTGTCAAGACCGTGTACCAGTCAAGAATGCCTGTCTGGCCATGCGGCAGGAAGTTGGTCCAAAGCGGTTCGAAGAAGATCTTGTCGGCGTTGATCGGCACGCCGCGAATAACATTGCCCAGCGCCGCACCGAAGAAGATGGCCAGCATCGCGCTCGCAACGGCAAAGATGAAGTCCCAGAACTGCCGCCACAAAGGGTTGTCCAGGTGTCCGCGCAGTTCAATCCCGATAGCACGCAACATCAAGAGCCAGAGCACCATCATGAGTGGCAGATAGAAACCGCTGAAACTGACGGCGTAGAGCACCGGGAAGCTGAAGAAGAGCGCGCCGCCGGAGGCCAGCAGCCAAACTTCGTTGCCATCCCACACGGGACCGATCGCGCGGAGGATCAGCGAACGTTCGACCTCTTTTCGACCGGCGAGATGATGAACAATTCCCGCGCCCAGATCGAAGCCATCGAGAATGACATAAACGCTCAGCATGAGGGCGACGACGATAAACCAGAAAGTTTCCATTGTTGATTCTCCTCTTTGTTCAGTCTCCGGTGACTGCCATGGCTTCAGGCTCACGCACCTGCTTCTCTTCTTCAACATGCACGATTGAATGCCACGGACCATGCTCGATCTCTCGCCACATCAGAAATAGATAAAGCATGGAAAGCACGGTGTACATGCCCATAAAGCCCAACAACGTGAACAACCCATTGCCAGCCGACACGTGTTCAGAAGCGCCATGTGAAGTACGCATTAACCCGTAAACCAACCATGGCTGCCGCCCCAACTCCGCCGTCATCCAGCCTGCCGTGTTGGCGATAAATGGGAATGGAAAACTGAGCATCAAGATCCAGAGCATCCAGCGGGATCGATCGAGCCGGCCACGCCAGAGCAAAAACGCGGCGATCAGGGTGATCGCGATGAAGATCGTGCCGAGGCCGACCATGATGTGATAACTGTAATAGAGCAGCGAGATGTTGTCGGGCCATTGCTCACGCGGAAAGGCATTCAAGCCCTTCACCTCTGCTCCCCAGCGCTGATAGGTCAGAAATCCCAAGGCGCCGGGCACGATCACGGGATTATCGAGTTTCCGTTCCGCGGTATTGGGTTGTCCGATGATTACGAGAGGCGTATTGGGCTCGGTCTGAAATAACCCCTCCATGGCCGCTAAGGTAACGGGTTGGTAGCGCGCAATATTTCTTCCCTGTCCGTCGCCGCTCGGAAAAACCTGCCAGATGCAGGCCACCAAAGCTGCCATGATCCCGACCCGTAAAAAGATCTTGCCGTAAACAACGTCTTTTCTTGTGAGAACGTAGTACGCACCGAGCGCCGCCATTGCGAACGCACCGGTGACCACTGCGCCTCCCATGTTGTGCACATATTGCCAAAACACCCATGGGTTGAAGATGAGCGCCCAAAAGTCATTAACGTGGACCGAGCCATCCGCCGCCGCCGTATACCCCACCGGATTTTGCATCCAGGCATTTGTGGCGATGATAAAGAATCCCGACAACCACGACCCGATGAAGACCATCAGCGCCACGAACCAGTGAGCTCGCCGGCTCAATCGTTTTTCGCCGAAGAGGAAGAGGCCGAGAAACGATGATTCGAGGAAAAAGGCGAACATCCCTTCCATTGCCAACGTCTGACCGATGACGCCGCCGGCAAAGGTCGAGAACCTCGCCCAATTCGTCCCGAATTGAAACTCCATCGGAATGCCGGTGATGACGCCGAAGACAAAGTTGAGGCCAAAAATCTTGGCCCAAAAACGCGCGGCCTGATTGTACCGATCGCCAGCTTGCTGATCGCCTTTCCAGAGCGCCAGGCTTTTCAACAGCAAGATCAACAATGCCAGCCCCATCGTCAGTTGCGGAAAGAGATAATGGTAGGTCACAGTGAAAGAAAAGTGCAGTCTATGAATCAACAATGCATCATCCATAAGGGCATCCTTTAAAAAGAGCGAAATTGATTGAGTCTTCAATCATCTTGGCTTCAGTCGATCCTGTTAAGAGTCCTGTACCTTCCAGGAATATTCTGAGTCTTATCTTAACTGCCAGTCAGAATAGACCTCCGCATTTTTCGTGCCATCGATCGTTGCGCGATGGAACGTCGTCAATTGATTGTGGTGAGAATGGTTCTAGATTTTCGGCTTGAAGATCGTCTCATGACGCCGGATTTGAATTGAGTGTTTTTACCCAATGGAATGCGTAATTTTGCGCAGTCCCATCCCCACCGGACGCTCCTGGACGTTATCTTTTTGGTTTGAGTTTGGCACTGGCCTCTCTGACCTCAGTAATATTTTGCTGTCTGGCGTCAGCTTAGTACCCCTGTTCGTAAATATGGTGACGTATTTTTCTGATCTTTGTAAATTGAATATGGCATACTTGAATCAAGGAAACCCGAGGATGCCACGAACAAGCCCATTTAAAATTGAATTGAGCGACGCGGAGCGAGAAGAGCTGGAAAGCCTAGCGCGAAGATACACGGCGCCCTATCAAGAGGTCGTCCGCGCAAAGATCGTCTTGTTAGCGAACGACGGCTATACCAACACTGAGATTGCTCAGCGTCTGGATCTACCGCGCCAAATCGTCTCGAAATGGAGGCATCGCTACTACCAAGAGCACCTCGAAGGATTAGCCGATCTGGAGCGTAGTGGGCGAAAGCCAACATTTTCCCCCTCAAGTGATCATGCAAGTAAAGGCTCTGGCCTGTGAACTGCCGGCCCAACTGGATCTGCCGCTTTCGCGCCTTTCGAGCAGCGAGATTGCGCGCGCTGCAATGAAGCAAGGCATCGTGGCGCAGATCAGCGGAACGACCGTCTGGCGATGGCTGTCTGCTGATGCGATTCGTCCGTGGCGTCATCGCTGTTGGATTTTCCCGCGTGATCCACAGTTTGCCGAGAAGGCCGGAGTGGTCCTTGATTTGTATCAGCGTCGGTGGCAAGGCAAACGACTCAAAGACGATGAATACGTACTTTCGACCGACGAAAAGACCAGTATTCAAGCACGTGCTCGCCTTCATCCCACGACACCGCCGGCGCCCAAGCGCGAACTGCGTTACGAGCATGAGTACGAACGCGGTGGGGCGTTGGCATATTTGGCCGCTTGGGATGTCGGACGGGCAAAATTGACCGGACGCTGTGAGGCGAGCACTGGGATTGAGCCTTTTCACCGACTGGTTACCCAAACGATGCGGAGAGAGCCCTATCGTTCGGCGCGGCGAGTCTTCTGGATCGCAGATGGTGGTTCGTCACACCGCGGCCAGAGAGCGGCGGATCGGCTGCAAAGTTGGTACAAGAATGCGATGCTGGTAAATACGCCGGTGCATGCGAGTTGGCTCAATCAGATCGAAATCTATTTTTCCATTGTGCAACGCAAAGCGCTCACGCCGAATGATCTGCCCGATCTAAAAGCGGTGGAAGATCGATTGCTCGCATTCCAACGCCATTATGAAAAGATTGCCACTCCATTTGAGTGGAAGTTTACTCGTGACGATTTGCACCGATTGCTGACTCGATTGGAGAAGGAGACAGAAACGCCAAACAGATGAGCAATCAAAAACTGGCAAAATCGCTGGGAATTTCACAAAAATACGTCACCGTAATTCCGAAATCAGGTACTTAGCCAACTACATCCCCGCCAGATTGGGCTGAATTTTGCGGTATCCCTGTTCTCGCGCCCAGAGATCAAGAGGGATCGCTGCGAGCTCATCGACGATCGGGACGCAGAGGTTGTTTTTCGTGAGGTCGATAGATTTGATGAAATGCCGACAGGTCTCGCAACATTCGACGCGGATCTCAGGACGGTCGTCGGCACAATAATAGGAAAGTTTATCCGGATCCTCTTCCAGGCAATTGGCGCAGGCGATTCGCTGGAAATCCCAGCGCGTCTGGCAGTCGCCGCACATCAGAAAGCGCCGCCCTCCTTCAACGCCGCCCCCCGAGTAATCGCCGATCGTTGTTTGATTTGAGAGGACCGCTAATTGGGGTTTACGTCCGCAAAATCGGCATAAACGACGCGGCTGAGTCACGACGGACTCTGCGCTGTCACCGGCAGCGGATTGTTTGAGTTCGGAGTCCGCAGGCAGCGTTTGCGTCTCAGCAAGATGCTCAAGATAGGGCTGCAAACAGGCGCGAGCGAAGAACCCTTGTTGAGGATCAAAGACGCCATTCCAATAACCCGTGAGCAATGGCTTCCATTCATCTCTCACCAGAGCCAATTCCCCGGCCTGGGCAATCAGCAGCCGAGAGCCTTGCTGATCTATAAGCTTCAATAAAGAGTCAAAACCATTAAGTAAAATGGGGTGATCGGCTTCGAAATGACCAGTGAGAGCCTGATTGAGCGAAACGGCAGTCATCAGATTAAAGAGATCACGCTGCCATTTCAGAAGCTCCGCATAAAAGCTCAAGACATCGCGCACGTGCGGTATGCTTTGGGCAAGGTGTTCGGCGCGTTCGATGCGTTGCTCCCAGGTATATTCGGCCAATTACTTCTTTTCTCCTCTGACTTCGCGATACCACCGCGGATGATGCCAGCGCGCCCAGTCCTTGGTCACGGTCCCACGCGTCATCGCGCGCAGAGTTCCAGGCATCGCCGCCGTCGACATGTAAATGTGATAAATCACTCCGATGACGAAGGCAATGAATGTAACTTCGTGCAGCCAGTATGCGATCATCCGCAAGATCCAGTGAAATGAAGTCGGAAACCACATAATAATTCCCGAAGCGAGCATGGCAGCCGCACCCAGGATGACCGACCAGAAAAATAGTTTCTGCCCGGCGTTGTATTTGCCAACCTCGTGCAACTCCATCTCATAGCGCAGGTAGGCGCCGACATTTCTTCGCCATTCGTGATCGCCGGCCTCCCGCTTCATGCGCCTTCTCCAGGCCAGAAAAAGAGACCAAACCGAGATCACGAAGCCAAGTGAGAACCAGGGATGTAAAAAACGCGCCTTCGCACCACCGCCGAAGATTGCCGCCAGTCCGGCCAAATAAGGCGTGTAGAGCACAAACCCCGTCAAGGTTGCGAGGAAAAAGAAGATTGCGAGAAGCCAATGCGTCAGCCGCACCCTGGCAGTATGGCGAACGACCAGATCATTCGCCACCACATCTTCATGCTCACGTGCACGCGCAGCGATCTGTGCCTGGCTAAGCAGATGCGTGTCGGTCATGTGGTCATCCATCGTCACACCTCTCTTTCCTCGGATTTGCTCGCGTGGGGAACTTCATTGCGTCCGTAACGAATGAAGTGAAACAAAACGCCGAAGAGGCCGGCGACCATGGCGAGCGCACCAAAAGGCTTGAGCACATTTTTCCAGATCGTCACCGTCCACGGCACGTGCGGATCCTTTGGTAATCCGTAAAGTTCGGGTTGATCACCCAAAGCGAGCACATAGATAACACCTGTTCCGCCGACGCCCCGCGGATCATAGACGGCCGCTTTTTCAAAACCGCTCTCTTTCAATTGTTGAACGCGCCGACCGGCGATCTGCACCAAGTTATCCTTCGCGCCGAATTGCAAGCAGCCGGTCGGACACGATTTGATGCAGGCCGGTTCTAAACCGTAAGACAACCGATCCGAACAGAGTGTGCATTTGTAGACCTTCTTCGTTCTGGGGTTGAGACGCGGAATGTCGAATGGACATCCGGTAACACAGTATTCGCAGCCAATGCACTGCTCCTGCTGAAAATCGACAACGCCGTTGGCATATTGCACGATCGCGCCCGGCGATGGACAGGCGCTCAGACAACCTGGATCATCGCAGTGCATGCATTGATTCTTGGCCATGAGCCAATGAAATCGCTCCGTTCCGTCAGAGCGTCTCTCAACGTGTTCGTTGAAGCGAATCAGATTCCAGAAATCGGCCGCTAAATCAGGTTGCGTCTGATACGTTCCAAAATCGGCGAGCTCGGCGAGCGGCGCAGGCGTCGTCTCCTCGACCTCTGTTCCAAGTAAATCGTTCCATTCCTGACACGCGACTTCGCAGGCTTTGCAACCAATACAGGTCGTCGTATCGATCAGCTTCGCCACCACCGGCGCCGCGCGGACGGCGGTGGCCGGAGAAGTGCCCGCGGAGCTTCTTCGGATTTCCATATTACTCGGCATCTGACGCTTCTCCTTTCTTTACGCTTTCTCCAGTTTGACGAGAAAAGCTTTGTACTCCGGCGTTGACGAGTTCGGATCGAGCACCGTCGGCGTCAAAGTATTGGCCAGCGGCCCAACCGATTTTCCGGCGAAGCCCCAGTGAATCGGGAATCCAATCTGCCACATGGTCTGGTCTCCGGATTTGAGCGGACGCATCCGTTTGGTCACCATCGCACGGCCTTCGATCGAACCGCGCGCCGATGTCACCCTCACCTTGTCGCCGTGGTTGATCCCTTTCTCTCTCGCCAACTCTTCGGGGATCTCGACGAAAAATTCACGCTGCAATTGATTGAGCGACGCCTGGTGCTTCGTCCAGTAATGGAAGTGTTCGGTCAAACGATACGTCGTACAGACAATCGGAAATTGCTCTTTCTTGCCGTAAAGATCCAGTTCGGTCTTGAAGAGTTTCGTCACCGGGTTCGATGTGACCTGTGGATGCAATGGATTGTCAATTGGCGCTTCATAAGCCTCGTAATGTTCCGGAAACGGCCCCTCATTCATCTCAATCGCGTAAAGCTTCCCCACGCCTTCCGGATTCATAATGAACGGACCAAGACCTTCCTCCGGTGAGGAATCGGCTTTGATGTCCGGCACATCACCCACCCAACGTTCTCCGTTCCAGTAAACAGAAACACGTTTCGGGTCCCACGGTTTGCCACTCGGATCGGCGCCGGCCCGGTTGTATAGAATGCGGCGGTTTGCAGGCCAGCTGAACGCCCAGTTCGAGTATGCTCCGAGTCCGATCGGAGCATCGACCGGATTACGCCGCGCGGCGAGATTCCCAACCTCGGTGAAATAGCCTGAATGAACCCAATTGCCGCAGAGCGTCTTGCCGTCTGCGCGCAACGCGGCAAAACCCGGTAATTGTTGTCCTTTCTTGTACTCCATCCCCGTCGCTTCATCTTTGAAGTCTTCCAGAGCTTTGCCGTTGATCTCCCTTGCCACCTCTTCAAGGTTGGGATTGAGCGGAGTCGTGTAGTTCCAGGTCACCTTGACCACCGGGTCAGACATCGTACCGCCTTCTTTGGTATAGAGCTCTTTCAGTTTCATGACGAGGCGCCCGATGATCTCCTGATCGGCCTTGGCATCTCCCGGAGGATCGATGGCTTTCCATTTCCATTGCAACCAGCGCGCGGAATTCGTGAACGTGCCGTCCTTCTCGGCAAAGTTGGCGGCGGGCAACATAAAGATCTCGGTCTTGATCTCTTTCGAGTCCGGGGCTTCATATTCCTTCGGAGCTTTCCAAAACGTGGCGGTCTCCGTCTCGAAATTCTCAACGACCACCATCCAATCCATCTTCGCCAGCGCCTGCACCATCTTCTTAGAATGAGGCCCATTACCGAGAGGATTCATCCCAAAAGTGATCAGGCCCTTGACCGTGCCGCGATAAGCATCGTCGTAGATGTAAGCCCACGAGTAATCGCGATCCATCTTCGGCAGCCACGAGTAGGCGAAATCATTCTCCGGAGTCGCCGCACTTCCAAAGAAGGCTTTGAGCAACGAGACCGTGAATTTATCGTAATTCTCCCAATAGTTCTGGGTATTGGGCCGCAGCTTCTTCGGAATATTTGCAGCCAGGTAATCTTTCAAAGCCTGCTGCTCGGGTCTCGGCATTCTCAAATATCCCGGCAGCGTGTGTGTCTGGCTCATATCAGTTGCGCCTTGGATATTGGAGTGACCACGTAACGCATTGACGCCGCCACCAGGCATTCCAATGTTACCGAGCAACAGTTGCAGACTGGCTGCCGCGCGAATGTTCTGGACTGCCGTCGAATGGTGCGTCCAACCAAGCGCATACATCATTGTTCCGGCTCGATGCGGTAAATAGGTCGAGCTGACGATCTCTGCCGCCTTCAAGAAATCCTCCCGGTTGCAGCCGCAGATCCTGGCCACCATTTCGGGCGTGTATCGCGAATAGTGGCGTTTCATTAACTGGAAGACGCAGCGCGGATCCTCCAACTTCTGATCTATCTTCACATAGCCATCCGGTCCGAGTTCGTACGCCCATGACGATTTATCGTATGAGCGTTTCTCGGCATCGAAACCTGAAAAGAGCCCTTCGTTATCGCCCGGAAGTTTGAATCCTTCCTTGATGATGAATGATGCATTGGTATAACTGACGACATAATCTCGCTGAATGCGATCATTGGCCAAGAGGTAGTTGATGATTCCCCCGAGAAAGGCAATGTCTGTTCCGGCACGAATCGGCACAAAATGATCGGCCACTGCCGCCGTGCGGTTAAAACGCGGATCAATACAGATCAATTTCGCATTACGATGTTTCTTGGCTTCAATCGCCCATTTGAATCCGCATGGATGATTTTCTGCCGGATTGCCGCCCATCACCAAAATGACGTCAGCATTCTTGATATCGACCCAGTTATTGGTCATGGCCCCGCGTCCGAAAGTGGCGCCCAAACTGGACACCGTGGGGCCGTGTCAGAGCCTCGCTTGGTTATCGGTATGGACGACCCCCATGGCGCGGGTCCATTTGGCAAGCAAGTAATTGGCTTCGTTGGTGTCGGTACAGCCGCCGACAATCGCGATCCCCTGGCATTGATTGACCGTCTGGCCGGCGGCGTTCCTCTCCACAAATGTGGCATCACGCGTCTTCTTTATTCGCTGCGCGATATTGTCAATCATCCAATCCCAACTCTTCTCTTCCCACCGATCTGAACCAGGAGCGCGATAGAGAGGTTTGGTCAAACGCGTCTTATTAATGATGTCGTGTTTAAGGGTGATGCCTTTGGGGCAGAGTGTGCCGCGATTAATTGGGTGATCCGGATCGCCTTCGACGTGAACAATTGTGGTGCCTGTGACATTTTTCGCCTTGTCGCCCAAGGTGTGGATGATGACGCCACAGCTCACAGCACAATACGGACAGGTTGAGCGAGTTTCGGTTGTGCGGGCAATCTTCAATTCGCGTACTGCCGCATAGGCGGACGTGAGATCGAAGCCGAAGGCCGTTGCCCCGGCGCCCGTCACCGTAGCGATCAGGAAATCCCTCCGTGAGACAGTCATGAGTTCTCCTCTCTCCAGGATTAGCGCAGCCAAATTATTGATAGTCAGGGAACCAGAATTTAGATGCGCCTATTTTACAACGCAATTGTTTTAACTGGAATTAAAACAGAGGCAACGTGATGGAAATGATCGTCCGGGTGACAATGGTGGGCGAGGTGGGCGGGGTATCCGGTCGGCGTGTTTGCAGGGCAACCGTCTGATCTTGACCGGCGAAATAAAGGGCTGACGAACGCCCGTCATCAAGGCTTGGCGGGTTGCTCACAGCAGATTGAAAGTGTGGAGATAATGAAACCAAGCCTCCATCACCTCCTTCATTTTCGCCTCTTACTTCGGGAGTTCGACAAGTACTCGATTTCTCATGGCTCGATCTTGCGATTGCCCTGGCGGGCTCACACTGCGGTCTATCTGCTTAGACCTATGTGCAGAGTGTGGATGCGGTCCAACAGATGTCGATGCTGTCGCAGCAACAGATTTCACCATTGACGGTCAGGGTTTGCTGCCGCGGGAGACCTCCTGCGACCATGCCCATCTCAGCATCCGTCAGTTCGACGAATCCCGCCGGATGATCGGGCAGCAAGGCCTTCTCAGCTTCGCTGAGGTTCTGCCTGTAATCGGGATCTTTCCAAGCACGAATAATGTCAACATTTCTCATTTAACTACTCCTTTGTTATTTGTCAGGTTGGTTACTGAGCAACCCACCGACTTCGCCTGCTTGCCAGGTGGCTGAGCTTGGCGCCAACCAGCGAGTCGGTTACTAACTGTTCTAAGAGAGATGTTGCCGAACTGTCCGCCTTATTACTGCATCTCAAAAATTTTAAGCCTGACATTTCCGGAGGAGCGAGCTTCAGATCTGCGACGAACGCCTCATCCGCCGTCAGTATTCCCTGACCACGACAGAGAGCGAAATGTGACCCAAGGAGCGAGCAGTTAGAGCGATCTCAATCCTCTATTGACATTCGACAGGGAAGCTTTTATGCTCCCCTGCCGAGACACAAACGCAGAGCAGAGATCAGAATCGCAGATGAGAAAGAAGCTTATCATCGCCATCCCTTTCGTTCTTCTGACCGGAGTAATCGCGCTCTGGTACATTGGTAAATCGCGGACCTTTCAGTTCTTCGGCATCATTGTTCCGCGGGTCAGCACCTCGGAGAAAGTTGTGGCCCTGACATTCGATGACGGCCCAACCTCGAGCGGTACCGGCGAGATCCTGAGAGTGCTTGATGAAATGAAGGTCAAGGCTACTTTCTTTGTGATTGGGGCTGAGTTGGAGCAGAACATGGCCGAGGGGCGAAAGATCGTCGCGGCCGGCCACGAATTGGGCAATCATTCTTACTCACACGTCCGGATGCTGTTGGTCACGCCTTCTTTCGTGCAGCAAGAAATCGAAAAGACAGACCGCTTGATTAGAGAAACAGGTTATAGCAGAGAGATCAACTTTAGGCCACCATATGGCAAAAAGCTGTTTGCGCTCCCATATTATCTGTCTCAGACCGGACGGAAGACCATTATGTGGGACGTCGAACCTGACTCCGAGCCTAAGATTGCCAGCGATTCACAAAGAATCATTGAAGAGACCCGGTCGAGAGTGCGCCCCGGCTCAATCATTCTGCTCCATGCGATGTACGAGAGCAGGCAGCAATCTTTGAAGGCAATTCCAGGTATAATCGAGAATCTAAAGCGAGAAGGTTACCGTTTTGTGACCGTTTCCGAACTTCTGGCGGTGGCAAATGGAGAGAAGATCCAGGCCGCCAACACCTTTTAGTAGAGTAATCAGGTACCGGGCAATTTCTGCTCTGAGTTCTGCTTCCTGATACTTCTTTATCAATTCTCCTGCTATTCATTACGCTTCCTTTCGTTTGCTCCGTCTTGCCTCAGGGAGATCTGTACGTAGATGGTCGTGCCGACCTGCGGCGATGACTCCACTTGCAGCTTTCCGCCCGCCAGCGCCGCCCGCTCGCGCATGCCGATCAGCCCCATGCCGGTGCCGCCCTGGCCGGCGCGTACTTCTTCAGGGTTGAAGCCGCGCCCGTTGTCTTCGATGACCAAGACCACTAAATCGCCGTGCCGCTCGAACATGACCCCGACGTGACTTGCTTCCGCGTGCTTATAGATATTGTGCAGCGCTTCTTGCGCCAACCGGTAAAGGTTAATTTCAGCCTCCGGAGGCAAGCGCAGATGGTCTACGCCCGAAGCGAAGTACTCTGCCATGATCTGGAAGTACCCCGACCAGCCGTCCACCAGGGTGCCAAGCGCCACCGACAGGCTGAAGTGTTCGAGCCCGGCCGGCCGGAGTTCCCACGTGAGGAAATCTATGCTGCGATCCAAGTCATTGGCCAGCTCCTCGGTCCGCCGCACATGTTCGGTCAACTCGGTCCGCTTGTCGCATTTGAATGCTAAGGTACTGAGGCTCATGCGGAGTGCGGTCATCTGTTGTCCCATTTGGTCATGGATGTCACGGGCGATTCGCCGCCGCTCCTCTTCCTGGGCAGTGACCAGTTGTCTGAGCAGAATCTTGACTCGCTCTTCGGCGGCACGGCGCTCCTGCACCTCGCCCTCCAATTGCCTGTTTGTCGCCGCCAGCTCCAACGTGCGCTCGCGGACGCGTTGATCCAGATCGTCGTGGGAGCGACGCAGCGCATCCTCCAATTGCTTGCGCTCGGTCAGGTCGCGGCTAATTTTGGTGAATCCCAGCAAGGCGCCGTCATCGGCTTTGAGCGGAGTCATGACTTCATTGGCCCAGAAGAGAGAACCATCCTTGCGCACCCGCCAGCTCTCATTCTCCGAATGACCGGTCTCAAGCGCCGTCTCCATCTCGCGCCGAGGTTTACCGGCGGCGACGTCCTCCTGCGTATAGAAGCATTCCACGGTTCGGCCAATGATCTCTTCAGTCGTATAACCATTAATGCGGCGCGCGCCTTCATTCCAACTCATCACCCGTCCGTCAGGATCGAGCGTGAAGATGGCATAATCGTGCACGCTCTCGATAAGCCCTCGCAGCCGCTCCTCGCTCGCACGTAGCGCCACCATCGCACGGGCGAGACGGCCGTGAAGTCTCACGGCTTGCCGCAGCAAGAGAGTAAGCACGAAGCTCGATGCGAGCAGCTCGTAGATGCGGCCGACATAGAACCCAAGTTGGTAACGTCCGGTTACGAAGATCCCGCTCAAGGCGAGGTCGATGGTGGCGGACAGCAGCGTGACTCCAACCCAGAGATCAATGACTCGCCGTCCACGTGTGGACTTGATCAACAAGCCAAGGGCGATGAAGTGGCTCCCCCAGGCCGCTGACATGATGAGGCGCGGGAAATTCGATCGGTAGTTGTGACCGAGCATCAGCTCGGGCAGGAGCGCCTCTCCGGCTGTAGTAAGCAGAATCAGAGCTGCCGCCAGCGCCAGCGTGCCGAGGAACGCGAAGACGGTGTCACGGTGCGTGGCGGCTCGCGCTTCGTTCTTGCCATCGCGCCGCTCCCGCTGCGCGAACAGAGCATAGGCAGCGACAAAGAGGGGGAAGAGGCCATGCCAGGCTATCCAGAGCCAGACGCTAGTTTGCCGCCCCCCGATCAGATGGCCGGGGCCGAATGCACCAGGGAAGCTGATTCCGTGCGCCGCCACCATGATCATCATGAAGAGATAGCCGCTGACGAGAGCCAGCAACGACCGCTCCTTTAACTCACAATACTGGCTGTAGAGGAGAACGGCCGTGATCAGACTGAGGATCATGACGGACGCATTATAGGTCGGCACAAAAGCGGGGATGACCGGGAACGGCCTGGAAGCGGCGGGAACAGTGAGGATGAAAGCGGCGCCCAGCAGTGATACAACGACCAGAGCGAGCCGACGGTTTTCATGGCTCGCGACCGCCGAGCCTAAAAGCGTAGCTTCGCCCGCTGCGAACGGCATCGCTATATGATTCCGCATTTGATAAGCACCTCTCTGTGCCGCTGGGCCTAAAGACGGCACATAACTCAACGGCGACTGATGGCCGAATTAAAAGCAAGCTCAAACGTTAGGGCTGATTGGAGCGCTTCGCACATCTGAGTTTTGGCACATTCAGCTACTTCATCTCGTCCGCTCCCGCTCACCAATGGGAGGTCCGGTCCTAGAGGCAGAGAACTTTAATTTAATGCCCCTGGGACTAATGCAGAGTAGCGGATTTATCATTGATCAAGAGCCGGCAAACGGCAAGTCAACCACCCGCCACCAAAACCTAATGGATCATGGTCGCGGCTTGGGAGCTGTGAACAAGCCCGGTTGACCAGATTCGGCCAGAATCTTGATTATCGGGCTGTGATGTTTGAGTGAGGTTTAAACCTCAGGCTGACGCGAAGCGTAACAGCCCGCTCGCCCAATTCTCTTATTAATCTTCAAGATTTTCTCAACATCCATCCGTAAGAATGAGACTGACTACTTCAGGAAACCTGCGCGCGGCCCAGGTGAGCGGGAGCATCGTTCGTCAGATTCCATCATGGCTGATGGAATTGGAGCCTCTGCGCAAGGGTCTGCACCATGCCCAGGAACGGATAACCGAATGCACAGCCAGGGACCACAGTGGTGGCGATTGATTCCCTTCGGCGTCGGCATCCTCACTGCCACTCTGTTCTTATGGCAGGCGCTGCTGTCCCGCGAGGATTTGCAGATCAAGCGGGAGATTGCCTCTACCGCAGCCATCACTGGCGACAATATCAAGGTGTTGGTGGAATCGCATATCAAGGCGCTGGCGCGAATGGCGAAGAGATGGGAGTCCAGCGAGCATCAGATCCGAGAGGTGTGGGAAGCGGATGCGTTGCAATATGTCCGCGACTTTAGAGGATATCAGGCCATTGAGTGGGTCGATCCCAGCCTGCACATCCGCTGGGTGGTGCCGCTTCAAGGGAATGAATCGTTCCTGGGAATGGATCTAAATTCCGACCCGCAGCGAAAAGCCGCGTTGGAATCCGCGCGCGATCTCCGCGCCGTGAGTGTTTCTCAAACGATGGAACTGACGGCCGGTGGTCCGGGATTTGCGGTCCGGGTGCCGATCTTCAGCCGCCAAAGATTCGAGGGCTTCATTCTAGGTGTCTTCCGGGTCGAGGAAGCGTTCGATTCCATCCTGGAGCCGTTGATGGCTCAAGGATACTCGGTGGCCATTCTTGATGAGCAAAAGGAGATCTATCATCACAATCAGAGCGGCTTTCAGCCAACACAAACCACGCTGGGCGAAACCAAACTGGAGATTTCGGGGGTGAAATGGACGGTGCGAGTATGGCCAAGCCCGGATCTAGTGGCCGCCGCTCATACCCCACTTCCTGGCGTCATCTTGGCCAGCGGGCTGTTGATGGGCGGCTTGCTGATGTTGGCCCTGTATCACGCCGAGACTGCCCGCCGGAGAGCAAGAGAGTTGAAGGATGAGGTTAGCGAACGCCTCAAGACGGAAGCGAGATTGAGTGAATCCTTGAACAAGGCCGAAGAGTACAGCCGTCTCTTCGATCTCTCGCTCGACTTGATTTGCATCGCGGATTTTCACGGCTATTTCAAGCATCTCAATCCGGCCTGGGAGGCGACCCTCGGCTACACGCTGGACGAGCTACGAGCGCAGCCTTACATCAAACTGATTCATCCCGATGATATCGAATCGACACGGCTTGAAGCCGCCAAACTAGCCGAGACGGATTACGGTGCCGTCGGCTTTATCAATCGTTATCGCTGCAAAGACGGGACATACAAATGGCTCTCCTGGACGGCCGCTTCCTCCCACCCGAACAAGTTGATCTATGCCGCCGCCCGCGACATTACCGATCGCAAACTGGCCGATGAGGAATTGAGCCGAGCAAAAGCGGCGGCCGATGCCGCCAATCAGGCGAAGAGCGCATTTCTCGCCAACATGTCGCACGAGATTCGCACTCCGATGAACGGCATCATTGGGATGACCGATCTCACTCTCACGACCGAACTCACTGCCAAACAAAGCCAATACCTGGGCCGGGTCAAATCGTCGGCGGATTCGCTCCTTTCATTGATCAACGATATTCTCGATTTTTCCAAGATCGAGGCTGGAAAGTTCGACCTCGACCCGGTCGATTTCAATCTGCGGGAGATTCTTGAAGACGCCGTCTCTCTGATCGAGTTGCGCGCTCAGCAAAAGGGAGTTGAACTGAGTTGCCGGATCGACCCCGGTCTTCCGACCCTCGTGGTGGGTGACGCCATGCGCCTCCGCCAGATCGTCATCAACCTGCTGGCCAATGCCGTTAAGTTCACAGATCAGGGTGGACAGGTCCGGCTTGAGGTGGAGGCCGATTCGACGACCGACAAGGAAGCGGTGCTCTGTTTTTCGGTCCACGACACCGGCGTCGGCATTCCGCCTGAGAAACAGCGAATGATCTTCGATCCCTTCAGTCAGGCCGACAACTCGACGACGCGGCAATTCGGCGGGACTGGATTGGGACTGACCATCTCTTCCCAATTGGTCCGGCTGATGGGAGGCCGGATCTGGGTCGAAAGCGAAGTGGGCCGCGGCAGTACGTTCTCCTTCATCGTGCGATTCGATCGCTCAGACCTCGCTGATGAGACGGCCGTCCTGAATAATATGGTCAAGCTGCGCGGGCTCACGGTGCTGGTGGTTGCTCAAGATCGTGAGATCGGCGTGAAGGTTGGAAACGCCCTCGGCCGTTGGGGTTTGGTTCCAGCCTTCGCGCCGGATGCCAAATCCGCAATCAGAACCTTGAAGCAAACGAACACGGCCGGCCGGCCAATTGAATTGGCCATTCTTTGCGCCGACAGATGGGATCAAGATAGTCAGGCTCTTGTCCAACAGGTCCTGCAGTCTCCCGACGGTTCCGGAGTCCGATTCATTTTGATGACCAGGCCGCTCCTCTACGCCGATGTCGAGTCTCCCCAAGAATCAGGAATCATCGAGTGGCTGACGGAGCCGATCGAGATGTCTGCTCTCTTCAACTCGATTGTGACGACACTCGACTCAAAGCTGCGCGCCGAGGGCCGGGGATTATCGCTCAATAGCGGCCCTCGACTCAAAGACCAGAAGATACTGGAAATCCTCTTGGCAGAAGACAATGAGGTTAATCAAGAGTTGGCGATCGATCTCCTCAAAGGTTGGGGCCACCATGTGACCGTCGCCGGCGACGGAAAGATGGCGTTGGAAAACTTCGAGAAACAGCAATTCGATCTGGTGCTGATGGATGTCCAAATGCCCGTCATGGACGGGTTTGAAACGACGGCTGTCATCCGCGAGCGCGAACGCCGGGCCGGAACCCATACGCCCATCATCGCCCTCACGGCCCATGCCATGAAAGGCGACCGCGAGAGGTGTTTGGCCGCGGGAATGGATGGCTATCTGACCAAACCCCTCAGACCGCAGGAAGTGTTGGCGGCGATCGCGGAATTGACCGCCGCCGTATCTGAGTCTGAAGATCAAGCTCCATCCGATCAGCATCCCAACCGGGAAGATGAAGTCTTCGACCAAGCCGAGTTAATGGAGAGAGTCGGGGGAAGGGTGGATCTGGTCATCAAGATCGGCCGAATCTTTATCGATAAATACCCTCAACAGTTATCCGAGATCCGCTCCGCCATCGCCCAGGGGAATAGCCGAAACCTGGCTGACCTGGCGCACGCGCTCAAGGGAATGTTGGCGAACCTCTCGGCAAAAGCGGCGATGGAGACTGCCAAGCGCCTGGAATTGATGGGCGATGCCGGAGACATCTCACGAGCTGAAGAGACTTACGCCGCGTTGGAAACAGAGATCAGGCAGTTCAGAGAGGCCTTGAGCAAGTTTGCAGGTCTGGAAAAAACAATGAATGCCGTTGACCTGAAGTCATAATGTTCCGCAGCCACAGTGCATCGGCGATTCGCGGACTGTAATGATTTTGGGACCGACTAATCCTGAAAGCGGACACTTGGCTCGCTTCCACTTCAGCCTCATCATCCCGTTAAGTCTGTCATCAAATGAGTTAGCCTGTCGGGTCCAATGGCACGAAACTTGGATCAAGACAGAATAAGCTTTCGTGTCATTAAAAACGCGGAAAACAAGGAGCGGATGATGCAGACATTATGGCAAGCCCCGCCCTATGGCGCGCGAATGTTGATGAAGAACCCGGGATTCACCTTGATTGCCGTTTTGACACTGGCGCTCGGCATCGGTGTGAATACAGCGATCTTCAGCGTCGTCAATGGCGTGTTGCTGCGGCCGCTGGCTTATCACGAACCTGAACGGATCGTGACGCTCCTCAACAATGGGCAAGGACCGCTTTCACCCGCGAACTTTCTGGACCTTCAATCCAGCAGCCAGAGCTTCGCGCAGATGGCCGCAGCTGAGGCGTGGGGCGGGACGCTCGCGCACGCCGACAGAGCGGAAGCGATCAGCGGGTTGCGGATGGGCGAAGGGCTTTTCGGGCTGCTCGGCGAGCGGCCGTCATTGGGACGCACCCTGCAAGCGGAAGATTACCAACCGGGCAAAGATCACGTGCTGGTGCTGAGTCATAAGCTCTGGCAGCGAGCGTTTGGCGGCGACTCAAAGATCATCGGACGGCAGCTCACGCTGGACGGCGAGAGCTATACGGTGGTCGGCGTCATGCCGCCACATTTTCAATTTCCGCCGTTCTGGTCCACGCGCGCCGAGATGTGGGCGCCGCTCGATCTGCGCCTCCGAGCGACGAACCGCGGGGGAAGTTCATTACGCGTATTCGCGCGGTTGAAACCCGATATGTCGTTGCAGCGAGCGCAGTCCGAGATCGACGCCATCAACAAACGACTGGCCCTGGCTTACCCGGAGGCAAACGCCGGCCTCAAGATCCGCGTCGATCCATTGAATGAAAAAGTCGTCGGCAACATCCGCCCGGCGCTGCTGGTCCTGTCGGTCACGGTCGGATTTGTCTTGTTGATCGCCTGCGCGAATGTGGCTTGTTTGTTGCTGGCGCGCGCAGCGTCCAGGCAAAAAGAGGCCGCGGTGAGAGTGGCGTTGGGCGCCAACCGGTGGCGCATCATCAGACAGTTGCTGACCGAGAGTTTGTTGCTCGGTTTGGGCAGCGCAGCCGTGGGAATCCTGTTGGCCGTGTGGGGCATGGACTGGTTGACGTCATTGCTGGCCGGCAACAGCACCAGTTTCAGCGTCCGCTTTCCGCGCCTGAGCGAGATCAGGATCGATGCGCCGGCGCTGGTCTTTACGTTCACGGTTTCACTGGTGACCAGCGTGCTCTTCGGGCTGGCCCCGGCGCTCGCCGCGTCAAAACCGGATTTAAATGAGGTGCTCAAAGAGGGTGGGCGTGGGACGTCAGGCGGGCGCCATCGTTTGCGCGAAACGCTGGTCGTCGCCGAGCTCGCATTGGCGCTGGTCATGCTGATTGGCGCGGGCTTGCTGATCAACAGCTTTTTGAAACTGCAAATGGTCGATCCGGGCTTCAATCCGCGCAATGTCTTGTCGATGACGGTCTCGCTGGCCGGCGCTTCGCAATACGTGGGGCCGGCGCGCGAAGTATTTTACCGACAATTGACGGATCGGCTGACTGCCCTGCCCGGCGTGGAGTCGGCGAGCGCAATCAATCATCTGCCGCTGGCTGGTGATGTTTGGGGCAGCCCTCTGACGATTGAAGGCCGTCCGCTGCCACCGCCTGGACAAAGCATTGAGGTCATCTTCCGCGTCAGTCGCCCGGATTATTTCCGGACCATGGGCATTCCGTTGCGCGCGGGGCGCGATTTCACCCAAGAGGACACACCGGACGCGCCCGGCGTCATCATCCTCAACGAGACACTTGCCCGGCGTCATTGGCCGGCGGAAGATCCCATCGGCAAACGGGTCACGCTGGACAATCCGCGCGATAGCTCGCGAGCGCCGCAGTGGCTGACCGTGATCGGCGTGGTGAAAGATGTCAAACAGAATAGTTGGACCGACGCGCCATCGAACGAGGTCTATCTGCCATTCCAACAGAGCCGGGGCTTTTACATGGGCGCCGCCAGGCACTTCGCCTCAATGACGCTGGTCATCCGCACCAACGTCGAACCGCAGAGTCTGGCCGCGGCGGCGCAAGAGACGGTCAGAGCGCTCAACCGCAGTCTACCGGCCTCCGAAGTAGTCAGCATGGATCAGGTTATCGCTAACACACTCTGGCAACAGCGCTTCAACTTGCGGTTGATCGGACTGTTTGCAGGTCTGGCATTGACCCTGGCCGCCATCGGGCTGTACGGCGTCATGTCCTATACCGTCGCTCAGCGCACCCATGAGGTCGGCCTGCGGATGGCGCTGGGCGCACAACGCAAAGATATCATGAGGCTGGTCATCGGCCGGGGGATGAAGCTGGCGCTACTGGGTACGATCCTGGGTCTGCTCGCGTCGATGGCGTTAACTCGCCTCATGGCGAGGTTGCTGTTCGGAGTGAGCGCGACCGATATGACAACCTTTGCGCTGGTCGCAGCCTTGCTGACGCTGGTCGCGCTGCTGGCCTGTTGGATACCGGCGCGGCGGGCGATAAAAGTCGATCCGATGGTCGCTCTCAGATATCAATAAGAATCTCTCCGCTCTCGCAGCTTGAAGCGCTGGACCTTACCTGTTGCAGTGCGCGGCAGTTCTTTCAAAAAATAGATCTGCTCGGGCCGTTTGTAGCGAGGAAGTCTCGCTCCTGCGGCTGTTTTAAGGAGATCTATCATCTGCTGGTCGGCAACCGCGTCCGATCGCAGCACGACATAGGCGGCAACCACATTCGCTCCATCCGCGTCCAGTTCCGGCACCACCGCTGCTTCCAGGACCGGATCGTTCTCGCAGAGCACTTCTTCAATCTCTGCGGGCGAAATCCACATGCCCTTCGCCTTGAACATGTCGTTGCTGCGCCCTTCGTGCCAGTAAAAACCCGCCTCGTCGCGTCGATAAATATCACCCGTCTTCACCCAATCCTGGCTGATCGTCTCTGCCGTCTTTTCGGGCTGATTCCAGTAACCAGAGAACGCGCTGGCGCCTTTGACTTGAAGTTCGCCTCGGCCAACGCCGGTCACCGGTTGCCCGGCTTCGTCGAGTAATCGCACTTCATAGCCCATGACAGGTAGACCTGAGCTGCCCGGCAACACGCGGTCCAGCTGATTCGCAATGAATACATGCAAAAGCTCGGTCGAACCCAGGGCGTCGAGAATTTCCAGCCCCGTCTCATTCCTCCACTCGTGGAAGATACGCGCCGGCAAGGTCTCACCGGCCGAGGCGCAGAGTCTGAGCGAGTTCGTATCGAGTAAATGTCCCTCTTGCCGGTATTCAAGCAATGAGCGAAAGACGGAAGGTACGCCGAAGAAGATCGTCGGACGCCGCTCGGCGAAAACTTGCGCGATCAGTTCCGGCTTGGGGCGCTCTCGGCAGAGAATGCTGGTCGCCCCAAGTCCCAAAGGAAACGAGAAACTATTGCCTAATCCGTAGGCGAAAAAGAGCCGCGATGATGAGAACAGGCGATCCTCCTTTGTGATGCCGTACACTCCGCGACCGGCTTTCTCGATCGTGTAAGAGATGTCGCCATGTGTGTGCACTACGCCTTTGGGAGTGCCACTGCTGCCTGAAGTATAGAGGATGAGGGCCGGCGTCCGGGGTTCAAAATCCGCCAGTGGTTCGGCATCCGCCTCAGCAAGCGCCGTCTCAAAGCTCAAGGTCTTTACTCCATCCAGCTCAAATGTTCCGCCGCCCGCAATCAGCACGACTTCGAGTTCAGGCAATAATTGTTCCGACAATGCTGCTTGCACCAACCCGGATTGATCCGAGGTCACGACGGCCATACGCACACCGCAATCGTTGAGGATCGATCTGATCTCCGTCGCGCGCACCATCGTACTACATGGCACCGCGATCGCTCCCAGACCGATCACACCAAGAAACGCCACGACCCACTCCGGACAATCGCACATGATCAGCGCGACCCGGTCGCCACACTCCAGGCTCAAATTCTTGAAGACCCGGCGACACCGCCCGCTCAAATTCTCGAGCGCGCCGTAGTTAAGCTCGCGGTCGCCACAAATGATAGCGGCCTTTTCCCTGCTCTCTTCCGCGTGAATCACCAGATAATCAATCATGCTGCGCGCAATCTTCTCGACCACGATTTACCTCCGTAGGAATATTCTGCTAACCGCTCCAACGGCCAGAGGAGCGGTCAGCGCTTCATCGCCCATGACGATAGGATACTTGACTGGTGCTCTAGTTTCTCAAAAGCCGGATTGTGGGATCCGGCATCCAGCGAGGTCTGCCTGGTTGGTACTATAGTACTGTCTTGACGCTAGATACAATTGCATTATAGTTCCTGTAGAAGATCGGTAAATGTGATCGGAGGGTTAAGGAAAATGATCAACTTTGAAACCTCGCCCGCAGAGTACCGCCATTGGAAGTTGGAATTTGAGGGGGCAGTGGCGAAGCTGGAGATGAGCGTCCGCGAAGAGGAGACGCTCGGGCAGGGCTACAAGTTGAAACTCAACTCCTACGATCTGGGAGTCGATATTGAGTTAGCCGATGCGGTCCAGCGCCTACGGTTCGAGCACCCTGAAATCAAGATCGTCATTATCACCAGCCTCAAGCCCCGCATCTTCTGCGCGGGCGCCAACATTTATATGCTCGCCGCGTCGTCCCACGCTCATAAAGTCAATTTCTGCAAATTCACCAACGAGACGCGCTGTGCGATCGAAGACGCCTCGCGGCATTCCGGCCAGCGTTACATTGCAGCGCTGAACGGCACGGCCTCAGGCGGCGGTTATGAGCTGGCGATGGCGTGTGAAGAGATCTATCTCATCGACGACGGTTACGCGGCGGTGGCGCTCCCGGAAGTGCCGCTGCTCGGCGTCTTGCCGGGCACCGGAGGGTTGACTCGCCTGGTCGATAAGCGCGGGGTCCGCCGCGATCGAGCTGATCTTTTTACGACGCTGGCTGAAGGCTTAAAGAGTCACCGGGCTAAAGAATGGGGGTTGATTGACGATTATTTTCCGTCCAGCAAATTTCAGGCGGCCGTCGCGGCCCACGCTCATGAATTGATTACAGCGAATCCGGAACCGCAGCCTGAGCTGGGGATCAAACTCAACCCGCTCCAGGTCGAGGCCTCCGGTGCCGGGCGTGAATACGTTCACGTCAGCCTGCGGATCGATCGGGAGAAACGTTACGCGGATTTGACCGTGCGCGGACCTGCAACCGGCCAGCCGGAAACGCCGGAAAAGATCCAGCTACTCGGAGATGCTTATTGGCCGCTCCGAGCCTATCGCGAGCTGGATGATGCGCTCCTCCATCTGCGTTTCAATGAACCGGAGATCGGATTGGTCTGCCTGCGAACCGAAGGACCGATTGAGAATGTGCTGGCGGTCGATCGGACGCTCGCCGCACACCGGGATCACTGGTTGATCAATGAAGTACGGCGGCATCTGGCGAGAGTGCTGCGGCGGCTCGATCTGACAGCTAAAAGTTTCTTTGCCATCATCGAGCCGGGGAGTTGTTTTGCGGGGAACCTGCTCGAACTCGCGCTGGCTGCGGATCGCACTTATATGCTCAATGATCCGCAGCGCCCGGTCGAAGTCGCGCTAAGCTCGATGAACGGCGGCGTGCTGCCGATGAGTAATGGATTGATGCGCCTCGAATCTCGTTTTCTGAGTGATCGAGAGAAGGTTGACAAAATATTGAAGACCGCCACGTTTCTTGACACCGCAGCCGCGGACGAAGCCGGTTTAATTACCATTGCGCCGGATGGCCTCGATTGGGACGACGAGATTCGGATGGCCATTGAGGAACGCACTTCCCTTTCCCCCGATGCGCTGACCGGAATGGAAGCATCCTTGCGCTTTGCCGGTCCGGAAACGATCGATACCAAGATCTTCGGCCGCCTGTCGGCATGGCAAAATTGGATCTTCCAGCGTCCGAATGCCGTCGGTGAACACGGCGCGCTCACCAGCTATGGAAAGCCGTCGCAACCGAAATTTGATTATCGCAGAACCTAACTGAGACCTGTATGAGCCTGTACGACCGCATTCCAAATAATGTCAATCTCTCTGAAGATACGCGTCTGCAACGCGCGCTGGAAAAATGGCTGCCCGATTTTCTGGACTGGTGGCGCCAGATGGGACCGGACGGATTTCAGGAGAATGAGGTCTATCTGCGCACGGCGGTGAGCGTCGAGCCGTCCGGCTGGGCGCATTTCGATTATGTCAAGATGCCGGATTATCGCTGGGGAATTTTTTTAACGCCGCCCGAGCCGGAGGCGAAGATCGGTTTCGGCGACAACTACGGCCGGCCGGCCTACCAGGAAGTTCCCGGCGAGTTTCGCAATGCGCTGCGCCGACTCATCGTCACTCAGGCCGATACCGAACCGGCGTCGGTCGAACAACAGCGCCAGCTTGGACATACTTGCCCGTCGCTTTACGATCTGCGCAATCTCTTTCAGGTCAATGTGGAAGAAGGCCGCCATCTAATGGCCATGGTCTATCTGTTGCACCGGCACTTTGGGCGTGATGGGCGAGAGGAAGCAGACGAGTTATTGCAGCGCCGGAGCGGCAATCCGGACAGACCGCGGATCCTGCAAGCTTTCAATCAACCCTGCGACAGTTGGCTGGACTATTTTTGTTTCACGATGTTCACGGATCGCGACGGCAAGTACCAACTCTCGGCGCTGGCCGAGTCCGGGTTTGAGCCGTTACGTCGGACCTGCCGCTTCATGCTGACCGAAGAGGCGCACCATATGTTTGTCGGCGAGACGGGTCTCGAGCGTGTCATCAAACGCACCGCGCAGTTAATGAAGAAGGCCAAGGACGGCGATGTCCGTGAACTGGGAGCCATCCCGTTCGACATTCTTCAAAAGTATATCAACTACTGGTACGCCTCATCACTGGATCTCTTTGGCGGCGAGATCAGTTCGAATTCGGCGGATTTCTTTGCCGCGGGGCTTAAAGGGCGCTACCGCGAAGAGGAGTTGGAGAAGGATCACATCGCGATCGAAGGCGTCCTGAACCTCGCCGTAGTCGAAGGCAATCTGATCTCTCATCGTGAAGTACCACTGCGAAATGCCCTCAACGAAGTGTTGCGCGGCGAATATGCGAAAGACAACGAGCGAGGTCTGGCGCGCTGGAATAAGGTCCTCGAGGAGGAAGGCTTGACGGAGAGGCTCTATCTGCCCAGCACGCGCTTCTACCGGCGAGTGGGCGAATATGCCGGTCATTATTTCGACATTCACGGCAACTTGATATCGCAGTCTGAATTCGAAGAACTCGCCACCGAGTGGCTCCCGACCCCGCAGGATCGCGAAGTGGTCCGCAATCTGATGACACCAGTCACCGAACCTGGGAAGATCGCCAACTGGATCGCTCCACCCAGGACCGGAATCAACCGTCAGCCCTTTGATTTCGAGTACGTGCGGTTGTAACGCGCCTAGACCCGAACAATCTGGCCACCATCAATGTCACCAGGGCATTCTTCGGGCTGAGGCCCAAAGTCAACGACCCGCCGTGGATTCACTGATTGAGATAGCCGAGTGATGTCAGGAAGTCATCCTCTCGCTGATGGGCATCGGCTTCATCTTTTGGATCAGCGTCGAAGTCTTTATACTGAATCTTCAAGTTTCGAGTTAACAAGTGACCGACCCGTGGATAAACTTTGAGGATACATTTCGCACCCGCCTTGACTGCCGCGTCACGAAACGCTATCGCATCTTTCGTGAGCACAATCGTATCCTCCTCTCCTTGAATGATCAGCGTTGGAGGCAATGTCTGATTGATAAACTCTGAAGGAGAATAGCTGGCCGGATCACCTCTTCCGGCGATGAGTCCCTTGAAATAAGCGTCCGTTGCCATGTTGAGCGCCGGCGAGAACAACAGCAACGCATTGGGGCGTGAATTACTGGCGATCTCTTTCCCGTTTACAGATGGCAACACCGCCGCCGCCGCCGCCAAGTGACTTCCTCCCCAACAGGTTTCACATCCCAGATAAAGAGGTTGTGATGACCGATGCCCCCACCTATAATCACTGCGAGCTAATAATCATGAGATCGCTTGCCACTTTATGCATAGTTCTATCGCTCGGGAGCGGGATGGGCGCGCTCTCAGTGTCCGGTTCTGCCCAGAGGCAGCAATCCAGCCAGAGAACCGTTTCGAAAGCTGACCTGCAGGCCCGGCTTTCGTTCGCTGATCAGTATCGAGAGCAAGGTGATTATGAGAGAGCGGTGCAAGAATATCTGAAGTTGATTCAACTTGCTCCTCGCTTCGCTCCGGCCCATAACGGACTCGGTGTTTGCTATCTGCGGCAAGGGAAACTCGCCGATGCGGCCCGCGCGCTGGAGAGAGCCGCTCAGCTTGCGCCCACGGTGGCGGGCATTCATCTTAATCTGGGCATTGCCTACTTCCGCCTGGAGCAATACGACAAGGCCCAGGCGGCACTGGAGCGGGCGCGAAAGCAGGAGCCCGGCAATGGGCAGGTGCTCCATTTGCTGGGCCTGAGTTACGTGGCACTGAAGCAGTATCGTGAAGCCATCCCGCCTCTCCAACAGGCGCTGGAATTGACTCCGGACGACATCAGCATCAAATACAATCTGGCCTCCGCTTACGCCAACCAGGGGGAGTTGGAGAAAGCAGAGAGCATTCTGGCGGACCTCATTCGCAACCATCCGGATTCAGCCGCCGTTCACTTGCTGCTGGGCGATGCCTACGCGGGCCGGTCAGATGCGTTCGTCCATCTCAACCAGGCGATCGAGGAATACAAACGGGCGATCGAGCTTGATCCCCGGTTGCCGCTGGCGCATTTCAAATTGGGTCAGGCGTACTTGAAACTCAGCCGTCTGGATGAAGCCGCCACCTACTTCAGACAAGAGCTGGAGAGAGACCCGACGGACCAGCAAACCCTGTTTTTTCTGGCCGGTGTTTATCTGGCCCAGCAAAAACCTGATGACGCGATTGGACTGCTCGATAAACTGCTCAAGCTGAATCCCCGCCACACCGATGCTCTCTACAATCTGGGAAGAGCCTACATGCAAAAGGAAGAGCCAACGAAAGCCATCGAGGCGCTCAAACGCTCGATTGCTCTCGGCCCGGAACGTTCGGAGGCTCATTATCAACTCGGACGAGCATATTTGAAGATCGGCCTGGACGAGCAGGGTCGCCGGGAGCTGGGCATTGCACAGCAACTCCAGCAGAACCAGGTCGAACTTGAGCGCCAGAAGATGGACAAGGAACCGCAGAAACGAACAAAGCCATGATCCAATAGTGGCCATTCTCGTGTGTGAACAAAGCATACGAGAATGGCCACTATTGGCAAGCTTACCACCAGAGAAGGTCAGGTTTATGGGATTTACCTCAATTGAAAAGCTTGGTTCTGTGCACCTGTGATGCAATCCCATTGGTGTACATTGGCGCCATCGGCGGTCGATGAGCCTTGAACATCAAGACATTTATTGCTATGACGGGCAATAATTTTCCAAAAACCATTGCCGGCATTCTCAAATCTCCATTGCTGGTTATTTCCGCCACTCCAGGTCCAGATCTGAATGTTGGCACCGCTAGCCGTAGAAGCTCCAGACACGTCAAGGGTTTGGCCGGTGGCAATCACCGGACTGATCCGGTGCCATCCACTACCCAAGTGGGTCACCTGAAAACGTTCATTATTATTGGACGCTGAGAAGAACCATTGTTGTACGTTTGTCCCATTAGCAGTTCCCCCGCCTGCAACATCAATAGCTTTCCCACTATGCTGGGCCACAAAGGAAAAAACGCCGTTAAATGTGCCACTGCCGCTGACAGTGACGGTGAAAGTCTGTGTACTTTGTGCGCCGCATGTATTGGTATAAGTGACTCTAGCTGTGCATGAGCTTGTCGGGGAAACGGTTTGTTCGCGTGAGCTACCAGATGTCCCGCATCCGCTCCAGCTCCATGAGCCACCGCTGACAGGTTGAGGGCCGAACCTGACCTGAGCTCCGGAATTTACTGTCAGGCTTGACGTTTGTTGCCAACTGCCACCGTTTACCTGGACAAACGGAGTAATAGATGTAGGAGCGCAGCTGTTATCCTGGTAAAACCATTCAAATGCGGCTTGCGCGCCCTGCTTCGAGCTCAGGTTGCAATTAGCAGGCGGTGCATTGTTAAGATTGTCAAGAAGGTCACTAAGAAAGCCGACCATATAGGAAACGTTGCCTTCATTAGCAATATTGGCCCTGAGCGTATTGCCGTAGTTCGCCGTGCTTCCGGCGACGAGGCCGTTATCCTCCGGAAACCAGAAATTTTCCGTGATAATCATCGGCCACGAGTCTGCCGCAGGCTTGTATTGGCTGTTCCACAGGTTGTTATGACAGTTGACGTTGTCATTACAACCACCATACGCAGGATAATAATGTACTGCTATACCGCAATTCAAACCGGTGAAAGGAAATTGGACGTGTTGTTGCGGCGAACCCTGCCACTCAAGGGTCGGTACCCAGATAATGTTGTTTGCGCCTGTGCTTCTAATATCATTGATGACGGGCTGAATCCAATTTCTAAAAGCGAGAAAATATTTCGCTTGACCGAAGCCCCAGTCACCGTTGCCCGGGGAAGATTCGATTTCGACAGGCTCGTTCATGAGCTCGAACATGATGTTGTCGGCGTTCTTCACGCCCGAAGCATTGGCAACGGTACTCCAGAATGTGCGCAGGCGCGCTTGTTCTCTCATGCCCGCGTTACGGGAGCCGTTATTGGGCGTGTTAATCGGGCCCGTCGCGCTAAGTACCAGGTAAAGACCGCGGGACCTTAGATGGTTGGCGTAAGGAACGACAAAGTTCTGTATCCAGCCGTTGAACTGTGCCTGATTAACTAGTCCGGACTCTTGTGTCCAACCGCCTATGGCATCGGTATTGACACGAGCGAAGGTGGCATACCATCCGTGGTTTCTGCCATATCTCGGGCTGGTGTCGCTCATGAGCGTTGCAGCGTCCTTCAAAAAGTTCAACATGCCGGCAACGTTGTTGGGATTGGTCCAGTCGGTTGGATTACTGTACCATCTTCCCCCGCCGTTAAACCAAGTATCTGTAGGCTGCATCCATCCCCCGCGGAGCACAACATTATTGCCGCTGGGATCTTTTAAGAAGCGATTTTCTATATGTAAAGGTGGAGTGGGCATACCATTCCATGAAAACGACCGAGTAGGAGCAAGACCTGCCAAAACGAAAAACAAGCTTAATATTTTTAGAGTTTTCATAGTTTACCCTTTCACGAGTTTGTACAAATGAGGGGGCAGTCGCATCTATCAAAGATCAATTTGAGGCCCCCCGCTGGTGCGTCCCAACTGGTTGATTGCCTTCAACTTTAATTTGCACAGGCTTCAAATAACTGATAGGTAAATTTGTAGTGTAAAACTCAGGGACTTAATTCTGCTGGCGGCGCCCAAGCGAGGGGACAACGCCTTCACCTTCTTTCACAGATCGGTCACGGCGCCGATATCGAGCACGAAATCGCCCGCATTGACCAGATCGATGGCGCTGAGCACAATGCCGGTCTTTTCCAGCTTCTTAGTGACTGACTTTTTTTTCATCCCAACAAAGCCAAGGGGGATCCCCTCTGAGAGAAACGGTCACGAACTCATCGGTCAGAGCGATGGAAATCGTTGCCCCCGACAGATGATGGTAGAAGAATTGCGCTTGGCTGACCCGCTCATTTTCGTCAACCGCTATATTGCTTTCTTTCCCAGCAAGAGTCATTACCCATTTTATGACTGAGGCCCACTATCACGGCTTAGCTAGGATCAGAACAGCATGACACAGGAAAAGGGGGAGTCTTCAATGCAAACTCGTGACCATAATTGACGAAATCAGTCAAGCAGTTTGGATTTATCCCAATTATTCAATAGATTGCATGCTCACTTTAGCGCTAAAGTGAGCAACGGTCAATAAAATTTTTGCAAAGGAAAGCTCGCGGATGCGGCCCGCGTACTGGAGAGAGCTGCTCAGGTTGCGCCTACAATAGCTGGCGTTCATCTCAATCTGGTGAGTGCCTATTTCCGCCTGGAGCACGATGAGAAGGCCCAGGGGGCGCTGGAGCGAGCGTGAAGGCAGGAGCCCGGCAAGCGGCCTTAATTCTGTTGGCGGGGTCCGACCGGCGGGACAATCCCCTCGCCTTCTTTCACAGTGTAGAAACTCCGCGCCGCCAGGTTCTGGAGCACCTCGGTTTTTCCCGACGGCCAGCGGATCTCCACGCGGTCAACGCGCTCCGCCTTCCCCAATCCGAAATGGAGCCGGAGATCGTTTTGCGAGAGATAACTGTCCCCGCTCCGCACCTCATCGACCTGGGCGAGTTTTCCCGTCACCACCTTCACGCGCGCGCCTAGCGCCAGCCGGTTGCTCCGCACACCTCTCAGTTCGAGCGTGATCCAGTTGTTGCGATTGCCGCCGTCGTTGCGCAAGATCATCGGTCTGCCATCCAACTCGCCGACGACCAGATCAATGTCGCCGTCGTTGTCTAAATCACCGAACGCCGCGCCGCGACTGACGCGAGGAACAGAGAGAGCCGTTCCGACGTCACGGCTGACTTCGCGAAACGTCCCATCTCGTTGATTGAGGTAGAGCAGCTTGGGCTGCCGATATTTCGTGCCAATGTCGCGCGTGTCCACTTGAGGGTAGACGTGTCCATTCACCACCAGCAGATCAAGCCAACCGTCGTTGTCGAGATCGATGAACCCCGTGCCCCATCCGACGTAGGGCAGACTGCTGACGGCCGTCCCCGAGGCATAAGACACATCGGTGAACATGAGCTTGCCTTCGTTGCGATAAAGCGTGTTGTACTCTTCAGAGAAGTTGGTCACGAAGAGCGAGAGACGGCCGGTGTGCAGATAGTCACCCAGAGCGATTCCCATGCCGGCCTGTGGGGATCCGGCTTCGTTCACAGCCACTCCAGCCACAAAAGCGATTTCGGCGAAGCGCCCCTGACCCTCGTTCCGGTATAAAAAGTTGGGCGTCGTATCGTTGGCCACGAATGCATCGAGCCGCCCATCATCATTGAGATCGGTCCAGACCACACCCAACCCGTAGTAACCGTTCGGATCGTTGACGCCCGCGGCCTTGGAGACATCAGTGAATGTGCCATCACCGTTGTTGTGGTAGAGCGCATCGCCCGCCCCTTTGAGCCCTTTTGGGCCGCACTGCACGGCCAGGCCGCGATACTGGCAGGTCACTCCTTCGCCGAATTTCGGCAGGTCGCCCAGGCGGAAATCTACGTAGTTGGTCACCAACAGGTCTACCCAGCCATCGCCGTCGTAATCGCCAAAGGCGCATCCGGATGACCAGCGCGGGTCCCCGACCGCGGCCCCCTTGGTCACGTCGGTGAATGTGCCGTCGCCGTTGTTGCGATAGAGCGTGTTCGGTCCAAACGCGGTCACATAGAGGTCAGGCCAGCCGTCGTTGTTGTAATCTCCCACGCATGCGCCCATTGCCCAGCCGGCGTCACCCACTCCTGCTTTGTCGGTGACCTCGGTGAACGTGCCGTCGCCATTGTTATGGTAGAGCGCCCCCCTGACCTTTTGACCGGCCAACGCCATCTCTACCGTCGGCGCATTGGTGAAATAGATATCGAGACGGCCGTCGCGGTCATAGTCGATGAGTGCGACACCGCCGCTCATGGATTCGACGATATACTTCTTGTCCGGAGAGGAAAC
>Ga0081539_10001942_pt1 | contig 31702 bp, 33 predicted proteins | sample TabmetS4T2R2_FD_71023 | JGI IMG/M metagenome (GOLD analysis project Ga0081539, IMG submission 71023) | Tabebuia heterophylla rhizosphere microbial communities from the University of Puerto Rico - S4T2R2 | ecosystem: Host-associated > Plants > Roots > Rhizosphere ... | reverse complement strand
GCCGGAGCTGAACCCGGCCGAGAACATCTGGCAGTATCTTCGCGCAAACTGGCTCTCAAACCGCGTCTTCGACACCTACGAGGCTATCGTCGAGGCCGCATGCGACGCCTGCCTCAAGCTCCCGATCCCCGGCACGGCCGGTTCGTCATCCGTGCACGTCTGCTTGTGGCGCGATTTCCGGCGCGTTATGCCGTAGGCGCCCACGTAGGCCTCGTTGCGGTACAGAAGCGCCCATGCGATCCGTGCCATTTTGTTGGCCAGGCGACCGCGACGACTTTCGGGCGCTTCCTCTTGGGAAGCTGCGTTGCCCAAACCTTCGCTCCAGTCGACTGACGAGCCTATCGCAGCACGGCTGTAGCGCCGACGACAAGCAGCCGGCGAAGATAGCCCTCTCCCTGTTGGCTGATGCCCTCAGCCGCTCATGGCCCCTGCTCGAATGCGCTCTCGGCGCCAGGCCGAGCCAGGCAGGGAACTGTCGCCCTGAACGGAACAGTGAAGCGTCGGGGTCGCGCAGCGATCGCGCTTGCTGTGAGTGGTCCGACGCCTGGGATCGTCGCGAGGCGCTTGCTGGTGGCGTGCCCGCGATGCCATTCGAGAATGCGGGCCTCCAGCGCGGCGATCTCGGTCGCGATATGATCGGCTTGCGCGATCAGACCATCGAGCGCAGCGCATGCGAGTCGCGGCAGTTGCTCTCGATGAGCATCGAACACCACCAGAAGGGCTGACAATCCACCCGGTCCCTGCGCGGCAACCAGGCCGAACTCGGCAAGATGGGCGCGAATAGCATTGGTGAGCATCGTCTTCTGGCGCACCAAGAGCTCCCGCGCCTTGTGAAGCATGAGAACCGCCTGCTGGTTTCCGATTTGACCGCTATGAAGCGCATGGTCGGCCGTGTGACGGCCTCGCAAATCGCTTCGGTATCGGCAGCATCTGTCTTGCCACGCTTCACGTATGGTTTGACACAGGCAGGCAGCATCAAGCGAACTTGGTGTCCGGCCTCGATCAGCGCTCGTGCTCTGAAATGCGATGATGCACAGGCTTCCATGCCGACCAAACATGGCTCGATGGACGCGAAGAACTTCAGGACCTCGGTGCAACGCAGCTGCCGCCGGACGACAACCTGTCCTTCGTTATCGACACCGTGGACCTGAAACACGTTCTTGGCCAGATCCAGCCCAACCGTGGCAATCGTCGTCGTGACTACCCTCCCTTATTGACGCCTCACGACATCAAACACCAACGGCCGCCTCTCGCGACCTCGGTTCGGGGGCCGTCCACCACATCAATATTGGACGCGGGGTCACAGAAACGGCCGAGGCAGTAGCCGCAGTCAGATGGTAGTTCCCCGGCAGGTCGCCTTCGCCAAAATCCATTATCTTCTGTCCCAGCAATGAAAAGGCAGCTGCAGTGGGCGGCAGGGACGCGTGGCGGCAATTTTGGTACGTTACGACATTAGTCATTTTCCAAGTGCCAAAACTGCTCTAAGGCTGAGGTGGTTCACGAATCCAACAACCGATTCGAAGCTTTGTTTTTGAGCCTACATAGGGATGGGCCGTCATGGGTATCGGTATTCAGGATCTTAGGCTTATTTTGGAACTTCGGCGGATGGGACTCATTCCCAACCGTGCGAACGTTGTGGAGATAGGGGCTCAACAGCTCGGGAACGATATTCTTGCAGATCGTCGGATTGTCGATGATCTAGGTCGAGCATTCGGGGCCACCTCTAAGCTCGAACTACCCAAGCCGGTTACCGGTGATAACCATGTGTTTGAGCAGGACAACCCTCTAGCCCGCGACATGTGGGGTTGGCTTGGCTGCTCCTATTGCGCCGTCGATATTGACAACACGCCGGGGAATATTCGTCTCGATCTGAACTATGACGGGGTTCCAACTCAGATGAAGAACCGTTTTCATCTTGTGACGAACTACGGCACTACAGAGCACATTGCGAACCAGCTAAACGCCTTCAAGGTTATCCATGATTTGGTCGTCCCCGGCGGTGTCATGGTTCATTGTTTGCCAGCGCAGGGGTTCGCGAACCATGGCCTTGTGAACTACAATCCGAAGTTCTTCTGGACTCTGGCGCGAAGCAACGGGTACGGCCTCGTGCATATGGGCTACTTTGGCAACCCAGCGGTCCATGAACCACTCCCGAAGGACATACTAGACGAAGTTCGGAAACATGGCTGCGATTTCATGGCCAACGCGGAGCAGTTTCGGCAAGGCGACAGCGGGCTTGTCGTCTCCCTTCAGAAACGGTTCTATGTCGACTATGTGCCGCCGCTTGACGTTCCGAACGGGACAACCTCAGATGGGGCGCTGCTTGAACGCTACTGGACGGTGTTCAAGCCTAACGCATTTGATGATCTCCCTTCTTGCTGATCTGCGCAAGAAATCCCCCTGTCCAGGACGGATCGGCAGCATTGTCTCGGCTGCAACCGACAGCGTGTCGGGAACTGGGTTTTTGCACAGGCAACCGGGAAACTTGGAAACACTTCGACCGGATGGACCCACCGGTGGCTGGGAATGCCAACGGCCCAGCCGAGGTTGCGTGGCTGAGCCCCTAGCGGAACGGCCCATTACGGGCCGTAGCAGGCATTGGCAAGCACGGTTCCAAACAGCAGCCGGCTCCCGTCAACCGATCAATCGCTTGGAGCGCCATCTCACGCTTCGTTCGGGCGTTGGGGGCAGACCTCCATCACGCCGGCATGCTCCCTACGCATGGGATCGGTCGAACAGCCGCAGGGGCCCCACCGACATGGGGACCTCGTCGCGGGCAGCGTCAGCGATACGGGAGTCTGGCAGTTGGCGTTCTTGCCGAGCGCCGAGCCGTATGTCGAGAACAACACCATCGGCCGAAGCCTCCAATTGAACGAGCTCACCGCGCAGACCTGCCGACTGGACAACGTATGGTCGTGAAACGCCCCCGTGGCTCTACCGCCGATGCCGGAGTAAGCGCTCCGGCAGTCAAGCCTTCAACCGATAGCGCTGAGATCGCGCCGCTGATGCAGCATACCGGCGTGTTCGATGGGATTTGCGCCTTGGTCTGCGTAGTGCTTGGCGGTCGCACTGTGGACTTTATCGGACAGAAAGCTCGACACGAATTCTTGCCGCTCTCCAAGTTTCCGGAGTGTGAATAGGAACGTGATGTCGAAATGCTGTTGCCCACGATCAGCGACGGCGAACTCTAGTTCGAGGCTGCTGATTGGGTTGAGGCTACGCGCGATGCTCGCCCCGCAGAGATCAAATTCGTGATTTCGGTGACTCTTGACCACCTGCTCGCGCCCTTCGATGTTGTCGATACATAAAACCCGACATGCAGCAGCCTGAAATTCTTGTATTCTCGCCCTTTATGGGCATTCTGAAGAGGAAAGTGCGTCGTTGAGCCCTGATCTGGCCTTTTGCATTCACCACGTTGGCGCACGTTACGGCAATCATCCGTTTCCCGTGCCGGAGGGACTCGCAGATGGTCTAGCGGTTGTACTGTACGATGCTGACGGGGACAGCCGAGACGGGGTAGTTTCCAGAGAGACGAAATTCGTGGCGGCCGCGTTGGCTGACCATGACGGTAGCGCGGACTTTCGTATTTCGATCAATGCCGCAGCAAGTTCACTGCTGGAACCATCGGATGCCCCGCGTGGCTTCATACAGCCGATGTTGGGGATCGATTGGGATGTCGAGCGCTGCGCCGCGGTGGTCGAGCGACGCAAATTGCGCACCAGGACGCTCGATTCCTTACTGACAGACTCTGTCTCTATTCCGGCGCCGGATTTTCTATCGCTCGACACACAGGGCAGTGAGTTTTCAATAATCCGCGGGGCCGAGAATACCATTAGAAGCCGGGTGGTTGGTCTGATCGTGGAAGTTGAATTCATCGAGCTCTATCGTGGGGTTCCCGGGTTCGATCAGGTGGCACGAAAGCTCGCAGATCTAGGCTTTCATTTCGTCCGCTTTACCGATTTCATCGAGGCGGAGTCGTCGGCGCAACCGCTCGGGCGTCGGAGCCGCGGTTTTGCTGTCGCCGCAGACGCTCTCTTTCTCCGGCGAGTAGACAGCATAGCGAAAAAAACATTGGTCGAGCAGAGCGATCAACTGCTGCGACTTGCTTTCGCTTCGGTGGTCTTCGGCCATATGGGGCACGCGTTCTCGGCGCTTGAGAGAGTTGATTGGGCGTCGATATCGACGATATCAGGTTGGTCCGCCTCAATGCGCGCGATTTGGGAGGCTGCGGCCTCTCTGAAAAGGATTTTCCCGCCAGTGTTTCCGGATATTCTCCCGGAAATCGCGATAACAGCCTTTCGGGAAGAGGCTGACGTCTCCAATTGGCCCAGTTATTTCAATTTTGAGTCGTGGCGTCGATCGACCTGCTTGTCCGATCGCGAACTTGCAAGTGTGCTTGACGCTTTGGTTGACAAAAGCGAGACGCCGTTAGAATCCGCCCTGCGGCGGTACGGATTCGATGCAGCCGCAGATCATGTCTGTCTTGCTCGTCGGGATCAGGCCCACAAGCTGTCATTGCTTCTAAACGCGTCTGCCATGCCTCGCGCGTAGTGTTATCAACCTATACGACCACCCGGTTGTCAGTCATACTCGTTGTTCACAAGCTAAATCTGATGGCCATTTCCACGCCGCTTACCGAGATGTTTTTGTTCGAGCATACGTTTCGCCCGATCACGGGTCGCGCTTACATTTGGTCGTCAGACGATCCTTCTCAATCCAGATCAACTCTTACGCTTGCTTTCGGCTTACGACTTGCCACCGCCAGTCGATCCGATCGCAATTTGCCTCGGCCTGTGTAGGATGCGAGGATGCTTTAGAGCCAGATGAACTTGCCTGCCCGCCAAATCTCTTCGGAGGCCTTCCGCGCCGCGGGCAGGCGCGTGGTCGTAATCATCAATGATCGTGACTACTTCCTGCGCCATCGTCAGCCTGTGGTGAAGCGCCTGGTAGCACTTGGGGCCGACGTCACCGTGATCACTGGCGGGCGACCCGCGGAGCCTGGGGAGGATGCGGGCTGGAAATCCGTTCACATGCCGGTCGATCGGCATTCGATCACTCCGTTCCGCGACATTCTCTTCTTTCTCCGCTCGTTCGGTCACATCGCTAGAATCAGGCCGCAAGTGCTGCATCTGATGACGCTGAAGCCGGTGGTGTTTTCCGGACCGGCCGCTCTTCTGTCGCGGCTGATCGGCAGAGGGCCGGAGCGGATACTGATCACCGTCCCCGGTCTCGGGCGCCTGATGTCGCCGGGCGGTACCGGTGCCGGTCGCTTGTCGCCGGCCGCGCGCGGATTGGCCGGCAGGGTGATTCGCCTTCTTTCAAGCAGGCGAGATGTACGGTTCAGCTTCGAGACGGCGAGCGACCGAAACCTCTGGCTTGCCGACGGGCTGATCCGCGACGACAATTCTACGGTCATCAACGGCGCCGGCTGCGATCCTAAGGAATTCTATCCCGATCCGAAGCGGGAACCCCGCGACAAAGTTCGAATTCTCTTCGCCTCCCGCCTGCTCAGATCCAAGGGTCTCGATGTCTTCGTCGACATGGCGCGACGGCTGGCGAACCGCCCGGACGTCGAGTTCGTCGTTGCCGGCATAAGCGATCCGAACGATCCGGACGATTATCCGGCGGATGCCTTGCGGCAGGAGCAGTCGCTCTCGTTCCTTGGGGAGATCCACGACATGCCGGTGCTCCTGCGCGGCGTCGATCTCGTGTGCCTGCCGACACTTTATGGCGAAGGCGTGCCGCGAATCTTGATCGAGGCGGCCGCCTGCGGTGTCGCTTGTCTTGCGACGGACCTCGACGGCTGCAGAGAGATCGTAGAGAATGACGTGACCGGCATTCTTGTGCCGGATTTCGAGCCGCGACAGTTCACGGACGCTTTCACGGCCGCCGCGACGAGCTATCTCGATGATCCCGAAAAACTCCGCCGACACGGCAAGGCCGGCCTTGAGCGGTTCCGCTCACGCGGCTTCAGCGAAGAGGCCGTGGTGGCCCACTTCATTGAACTGCTGCTGGCCGATTGAGCCGAGAAGTGCGAAAAACGTTGGTCCAAGCGAGATGTTTGATTATTGCGCTTGGCCACCGCGCTCATACCAATCCAGCAGTGGCAGACGACTGATTTCCAACGCATGAGCAAACGCGCACTGTTCCTTGACCGTGACGGGGTAATCAACCGTGATGATGATTTTGTTCATCGGCCCGAGGACTTTCACTTTATGCCCGGAATTTTCGAAGTGGTGCGCCATGCGATAGGGTTGGGCTATGGGCCGGTCGTGATCACCAACCAATCCGGGATCGCACGGGGGCTATTTACCGAGACCGATTACCTGACGCTGAATGCATGGATGCTGGACCAGTTTTCTGACCAAGGGGCACCCATCGCGGCCACCTATTTTTGTCCCTATCTCCCCGCGGGAAAAGTCGAACGCTACCGCCATCCGTCACACCCGTGGCGCAAACCGGCACCGGGCATGCTGTTGCAGGCGCGCGAGGACCTCGACCTTGATCTTGGAACCTCTGTATTGATTGGGGATCGTTGGAGCGACGTTCAAGCTGGCGCCGCCGCCGGGCTGACTCGTCTATCGTTACTCGGCAGTCGTGCGGATGCCGAGGGCGCGCCCAACGATCCGCCGGCGGTGATCCGGCTTGGCATGTTGAAAGACGCCCTGCCCTGGCTGGATTCGGTCAGCGCGGCCTGAATTCCTTTTCCGCCAGCGCCAACGCTTCGGGGTTGCCGATATCGCGATGGTAGCCGCTGGTTTCGTAGCTGAGAATTCGACCCATGTAATGGGGGATCACCTCCGTAGAGAGATCGATGAAGCTCTTGCCAAGACTGCCCATGAAAGCTGTGACTTCAGGCTCGCATACATAAACAGCAGCGTTGGCGAGGTTGCCGGGCGGATTCTCGACCTTCTCATGAAAGCTCTCGACGATCCCGTCAGCTCGAAGCCCGAGGATGCCGCAGGTCTTGGGCATGTCGGTGCGAAATGCCAGCATCGTCATGACACAGCCGGAAGGCCGGTTCTCGTGAACACCGACTAAGGTGGCGAGATCGAAGTCGGTCAGGTTATCGGCATGGGCGACAAGATATGGCCCCTGCCCCAGCCACTCGCGATTGGCGAGCACGGTGCCGCCAGTGCCTAGCAACTCTGGCTCGTAGACAAGATCAACCCGATCAAACCAAGGCGATGCGGCAAGATAGGCCTCAACCTTCTCCGGCAGCCAATGGGTGTTCACCAATGCACGCTCAATGCACGCTGCGAAGATATGCTCGAACCAATATTCAAGCAGCGGCTTGCCGTGAATTGGCACGAGACATTTCGGGGTTGTTAAGGTCAACGGGCGTAGTCGTGTGCCAAGTCCGGCCGCAAGCAGCACTGCGCGCATGTCCTAGTCCGCCTGATTGATCTCTATCAGAATATCCTTGGCTCGAAGCGGGGAATTGCCCACTCGGCTCACCTGGCACGCGGCAGCCACAGCCCCGAGATACGCGGCTCGCCAGATATCTGCACCCGAACACAACGCCATCGAGGTGGCCGTGAACAGGCTGTCGCCTGCCCCCGCGACATCCTTTGGAGCGAAATTAAAAGCTGGCAGCCGGTCGGTGAGATATGGCTCCTTCGCGCTTGGCCCGTGTACCAAAACTCCCTCACCTCCGAGAGTAATGATAACGTTTTCCGTTTCACTCTTTTTGCGAAGGTCCTGGGCAAGAACTGCAAGACCCGAAACCGTGTCCTGCATGGCAAGCCGCGCCTCGCGTTCCGTCGGGGTCACCAATGCCATGCCTTTGAAGCGCGAAATGTCCGACATCTGCGAGGAAGCCTGGCTGTCGGCCGTCGTCATCACTCCATGCTTGCTGGCGATTGAGCAGATGGCGTCGACAAGCGTCTGCGGCAAACAGCCATAGTTAAAGTCGGCGAACATCAAGAGATCGACCTTCGGCAGCACCGATTCCATCCGCGCCACGATATCGTCGACGATCTCTTCACTGACCGCATGCTGACGAAGGTGGTTGACGCGTAGAAGGGTCTTGTTGAGCGCTCTGTAGCGCTGTTTGCGAGTGGTCGGACGCGTCTCATCGACAAAACCGAAGACCTCTACCCCAGCCGCGTTGAGATGATCGGCAGCGTAGGTCGCCGCGTCGTCCTTGCCAAAAACGGTGAAGTAGGAGGTCTTTGCGCCGAGCGATTTGGCATGCAGTGCCACTACACCGGCCCCGCCGACGAAAGTCTTGGTCTCGATCGGAGTGACAACAATGGTCGGATCTTCCTGAGACATCCCGAGCGGATCGCAGGTGATGTAGTCGTCGATGATGATGTCACCTATGACCGCGACGCGTATGCCCTCCAGATTGGCTAAAAGCTTGCGCAGGTCGACCATGTCGAAATTGTGTCGTGCGGGGTATTCCTTGGGTTTGCGTATCGTCGAAAAGAGGGTGTCCGTATACTCGTTGCGAAGCAGTTCCATCGAGGCGAACTGCATCTCACCTGAGGAGAAGATCAGCTTCCCTCCGTAGGCGGCGATCACCTCAGCCTCGGGATTCTCGCGGCTCGCAAACTCTTGGCCCTTGACCACAACCTCGGGCTTGAGGCGGGCAATGAAGTCCGACACGTCCTCTTCAAGCAACACCGCCTCGTTGACCAGCGAAAGGGCGCGCACGCTTTCAAGTCGCATAGAGCCGGCAACGGTGACTCCTGGTGTATGGTCAGGTCTCAGTCCGACGACAACGTATTCCGCCAACTCAGATGCGAATTTCAGCAACCTCAGGTGCCCGGGATGAAGGATGTTGAAGTTACCCGAAACAAACGCGATACGGCCCCCCGGGCGCACGTTAGCCCTAATCCGGACGGCAGCGTCGTTCATTCATCGCACTCCGATTTAGGAGATCTGCCCGGGGCGTCCGGGGTAGTGATTGCTTAAGTGTAAGCCGCGGGGTCTACACACTTTGTTGGCAACGCTCAAGCCTGACGCAAAGCACCGTCCCGAGAACAGTTCGGCCGGCAAGGCGTTGATGACGTCATTGAGGGTATCGTGAGAGGCAATGCCATCGGCAAACGGCAAGAAGCAGCGCAGGAAATCGAGCTTCTTGTTGGCCCAGCGCTCGATTTCCACGAAATCCTCCGCGCCCGCCATCGTTGCGCCAAGTACGCACAGCAAGATCTCGGGCAGCGGATAGACCACCTTCCACGACTGTCGCGGATCCTCCAACGCGGAAAAATGATCGAGCAGCGCTCTGCCGGACATAGGCGACCTCCATGATTCGAGGTCCGCTATGAATCACAGCAAGTTCCGTGCCGGAATCCTACCCCCTTTCAAGCGATTGCCCTGCACAGCTGCCGTCCGGCTCTTGCGGGGCGCATGCTTTCCGGATAGAGACGCCACGATTTTGAGTTTCCTTTGGCAATATCGAGGACGGGGTCTGGAGCGCATAGTGGTAGATTTGGTTACCGGAGGGGCGGGTTTTATCGGCAGTCATCTAGTCGATCGGCTGCTGAGCGAGGGCCGCAAAGTGCGGGTTCTCGACAGCTTCGTCGTGGGACGCCGCGCCAACCTTGAGCAGCATGTCGGCAATTCAAGACTTGAGGTGATAGAGGCCGATATTGCTGACAAGGCAGCGGTCGACCATGCCACAGCTAGCGCCGAACGCATCTATCACCTGGCAGCGCGCGCGGATGTCGTACCCTCCATCCAGGAGCCGGAGGCGTACTTTCGCGCGAATGTCGACGGCACGTTCGCGGTGCTCGAGGCTGCCCGCAAGCACGGTGCCAAGCGTGTTGTCTACGTCGCTTCGTCATCGTGCTATGGAATTCCTGATGTCTATCCGACGCCAGAGACGGCTCCGGCCGATGCACGCTACCCTTATGCACTGACCAAGTACCTTGGCGAGCAGCTCGCTATGCACTGGGCACAGGTGTACCAGTTGCCGGTCAATTCGGTCCGCTTTTTCAACGTGTATGGGCCTCGCGCTCGTACTTCCGGCACTTATGGCGCGGTGTTCGGCGTATTCCTCGCGCAGCTGCTGGCGGGCAAGGAGTTGACGATCGTCGGTGATGGAGAGCAAAGCCGCGACTTTACCTTCGTTTCCGACGTCGTCGATGCACTGATCACGGTCGCGAACAGCAATAAGAGCGGACAGGTTTACAACGTGGGAAGCGGTGCACCAGTGACAGTCAACGAGTTGGTTCGTCACCTCGGTTCGCCCCCGAGCGTCCATATACCTAAACGTCCAGGCGAGCCGGACATAACCTTTGCCGACATTTCCAAGATCCAACGGGAGCTCGGGTGGTCACCAAAGGTCAAGTTCGCCGACGGGGTGAAAGTGATGATGGACAATATCGATTATTGGCGTGACGCGCCGGTATGGACGGTGTCTTCGATCAAGGATGCGACATCCGATTGGTTCAGGTTCCTCGGATCTGAGAACAGTCTCGAAGCCAAAGCCAGCATGTGAATGGAGATAGGCCTGATGCACGGCACTGTTCAGAAAAAGGCCTCGGTGGCTCACTTCATTGACTATTCTCAGCGTCTGTCCAAAGTGCTGGATAGTCATGACTGGAGCACGGTTGCTGCCTTGGCTGATGACCTTGCGGACTGCGCCATAGCCGGTCGGCAGGTTTTCCTTGCTGGAAATGGCGGCAGTGCCGGCAATGCCGTACACCTTGCTAACGACTTCCTTTATGCTTGGTCGAAGCAGCAAGGACGTGGTGTTCGCGTCAACGCCCTGCCGGCCAATCCGGCGGTGATGACATGCCTAGCCAATGACGAAGGTTACGAGGAAGTATTTGCGGCACAGCTTGCCGTGCAAGCCAATGCAGGAGACATACTGGTTGTCTTTTCCGGCAGCGGCAATTCCAAGAACATCCTGAGGGTATTGGAACAGGCCAAGAGCATGGGTGTTACCAGCTATGCCGTACTTGGCTTCGACGGCGGCAAGGCGAAGGAAATGTGCGACGTGCTCATTCATTTCCAAACCAACGATATGCAGATTGCCGAGGATGCTCAGCTTATCTTGGGGCATATGATCGTGCAGCACCTCCATGCTCGGCGCGACGGTCTCGAGTTGAAGCAAAGCTAGCAAGGTTCGAATGCACGTTTGACAATTTCTGGCGGCGAAAGTAACCCGCCTGAGACGTGCGACACAGCACATACAACTTTTTCGGTGGGAATATGGCCAATCGATTCAACAGAGTAATGGTAACAGGTGGAGCGGGCTACGTCGGGTCGAACCTCATCCCGAAGCTGCTCAAGGCCGGGTATGAGGTTTCGGTGCTTGATCTTTATCTTTACGGTGAGGATCTATTCAAAGATTATCAGGGGCCAGCGCTGCGCGAGGTCAAGGGTGATTTGCGTAGTCCGCAAGACGTTGCCAGAGCGCTTGAAGGCTGCGACGCGGTAATTCACCTTGCGTGCATTTCCAACGATCCGTCCTTTGATCTCGATCCTCAGCTTGGAAAGTCCATCAACTTCGATTGCTTTCGGCCTCTGACGCAAGCAAGTAAGAAGGCCGGTGTCAGGCGCTTCATCTATGCTTCGTCTTCCTCAGTGTACGGAATCAAGAACGATCCGGAGGTCACAGAAGAACTACCGCTCGAACCGCTGACAGACTATTCCAAGTTCAAGGCAATGTGCGAAAAGGTACTGGACGAGGAACGCGAGCGTGGGTTCGTGACCTGTACCATCCGGCCCGCGACGATCTGCGGCTATGCTCCGCGGCTTCGGCTCGACCTTACCGTCAATATTCTTACCAACCTTGCGATCAACAACGGCGTCATTACCGTTTTCGGCGGCGAGCAGCTGCGGCCGAACCTGCATGTCGAAGACATGACCGACCTCTACCTCATGCTGCTTGAGGCGCATGACGAACAGATTGACGGAAAAATCTGGAACGCCGGATACCATAACCTCAAGGTCAAGGACATTGCGGTCATGGTGAAGGACAAGGTTGGAGAGCACGTCCAGATCAAGACTATGGAGACGAACGATAATCGCTCCTATCACGTCTCGTCGGAGAAGATTCAGCGGGAGTTCGGCTTCACTGCCAAACACACTGTCGAAGACGCGATCGTGGATCTCAAGGCGGCATTCGAGGCCGGTAAGGTCCCAGACTCGTTGACTGACGACAGGTACTTCAACATCAAGCGCATGCAGGCGCGCGGCCTCACTTGAGGTAGAGGACATGGACGGTGCAAGCGGAAACGAATGAGGATACGAGGTCGGTACCGCTCTCAGCCATCCGCGTCCTGTTGCCGGTTTGGGGACGACGCTATGCCGAGCGATTTCTCGAATTCCTTCTGCCGAGCCTGCTCGCAGAGGGAAATCTGCCCGCGCTCGTAGCTGCAGCGCCCACAACTTTTGTCCTGCTCACGAGGGCGCGCGATCGGGTGCTGTTCGAACGGCACCCCGTTTTCCGGGAACTTCAGGGGGTCTGCGCCGTCGAGATCGTTGAAATCGACGACCTCATCAGCGATGCGTCCGGGGTAGTGCTTACAGTCGCCTATCTTCGGGGAATGCGAAGCATCGCGACCGATCCAAGAAATATTTGCTTCTTTTACCTCGTCTCAGACTATGTATTGGCGGAAGGTTCGCTTCGAAACGTGCTCGGGCGAATTTCGGCCGGAGCCAGCGCCGTTCTTGCCGGCAATTTCCAGGGGAACCAGGAAACGATCGGCCCTGCCCTTGAGAGATTCCGGCAGGGTAGCGCGTTGGTGGTGCCGCCCCGCGAGCTCGTGCGCATCGGGCTCGATACGATGCACGCCCAATCGGCCGCTGCCGTCGTGGGCAATCAGGGGCTCGCCGCTCGCTGTAACCGACTTTTCTGGCGGATTGGTGAGAGTGGTCTTCTCGGCCGTTTCTGGCTCATGCATATGATTGCAATCAGACCAGAAGTCTCAGATTACATAGTCGCTGGACCATCGGACTACGCCTTCGTCCCCGAGTTCTGTGTTTCAGGACGGGTCGAACGAATTGTCGATTCGGACGACTATATGGTGCTGGAAGTACAGAACGCGGCTGCAGCCGGCACAGGCCTTCCGTCGAGCGCCGCGGCGATCGCGAAGTCTGTCTCCGAGTGGGCTACCAAGGAACATCTCGCCAATGCGCGCCAGTCCGTCTATTTCCACTCAGATGCCTCCAGGCCGAGCGGTGCTGTGGAAGCTGCCGCACATGCCTTTGTTTCCGCCATCGAAGTGGAAAAAAAGAGCCTACCGAAATCGTCGCGCTACCACCCCTATTGGGGGCGGATGCTCGATTATCACAGGGCAACAGCTGTCCGTCCAGTCGACCAAAACACTGTAACGACGCTCCTTGGGGGGGGCGGGCAGATGTGGTCGAACGGCAGCCTACGTCGCTTGTTGCTCGGGCGCGGGTCTTCGGTGAAACTCTGGCATCCGCGCTGGGCCGATTTGGCTGTGCTCCGGCGCGGCATTACCGAATTGGACCTTTCAGGACAGAGCTTGCTCGTCGTCGGAAAGGTTCCGTATGCAGCTCTCACGCTGTTCAGCGCCGCGGCGGCAATCGAGCAAATCGAGATTGAGGAGTTGTCGCACTTAGCTGATGGCACGCGTTTTGACCGGGTTGTCATTCTCGCCCGCGCCACACCTGATGCCGGTGCAATGGCGGCCACGACGCGGCTGTTGATGCCAGGCGGACGGCTGCTCATCGGCCTCGGGGACTTCCTTGCAGACGACGCACAGCCGCTTCCGGTGTTTAAGTTACCGGAATTTGCAGGTTTTAGCACGCGTCTTGCCATTGCCGTTTCAGCAGGACGTAGGCGCATTGCAGCGCAAGGGGCGATGATGGGCCTTGCTCGTACTGGCCGCCCTATACGTATGTTGGGGGCAGCAGCTCTAACGCTCCCAAGTGTTCTAATGAATCTCATTTCCCTTGGCCGATGCAGCAACGCCGGGGCGACGGTTTCCTGCATGGTGGTGACGCTCGAAAGAGTTCCCGCCGCGGTGGCGGTGGCGGAACAGCAGTACCTTCTGCCACGGCGCTGCTCGAACACCGCCGACCTCCGGCAACTTGCAAAGAGCTTTTCATGATGAATCCCCGCCCTAGGATACCTGACGTCAAACCGTCAATGCGTCCACCGCTGAAGCAGGTGAGACTGCTGCTCCCGGTCTGGGGCCCACGCTATATCCGGCAGTTCCTTGAAGTTGGCCTTCCAACTTGGCTCGCGCCAGGGAATATTCCCGCAGTTGCCAGCAAGTTGCCCACTGAGTTCGTATTCCTAACCAACCGCGAAGGTGAAAAGCAGCTTCGTCGTCATCAGACGGTCAAGTGCCTCGCGGATGTAGTTCCGGTGCGCTATTTCAACATCGACCACTTAATCACCAACTCCAATCATTCAACCTCGATTACGCTCGCCTACGCGGAAGCTGTGAAGGAGGGTGGGGCATCGGCGCTCGACACCTGTTTCTTTTTCCTGGTCTCTGACTTCCTGATCGCCGACGGGTCGCTGCGCAATGCGTTGCAGCGCGTGATCGACGGTGCTGACGGAGTGCAGACCGGAAATTTTCAGGTGACTGCTGAAGACGCGTCGCCTTGGCTACTTGCTCGGCTTCGGCGCTCTCGGGAGGTGTTGGCGCTCGAGCCAAGAGAGATGATGAGATGGGGGCTGGATAATTTGCATCCAGTGACCCTAGCCAACACAGTCAATATTCCAGACGTTTATAATCTTTCGAGCAACCGATTGTTCTGGCATGTCGATCAAAATACTATCATTGGCCGTTTCTTCCTTATGCACATGCTCTGCATTCGGCCTGAAGTCACCGATTTTGAAATCGGCTCTTCCTGCGACTATTCTTTCATCCCAGAGATGTGCCCAAGTGGGCGGGTCGAGATCATTTCTGATTCTGACGAGTATCTCGTAATCGAGATGCAACCACGCGCGCACGAGGTCGGTGGGCTGCGGCTTGGTCGTCGCAAGCATGAGGAGTTGGCCCGCTCGTTGTCTGAATGGACAACCGCCCATCATCGCCGGAATGCGGCGACCACGCTGATATTTCACAGCGAGAATTGTCCTGAAGGCATCACTAGGATCCGGAGCGAGGCAGAGAAGTACATCTCTATCCTTTTAAAGAAAATGTCGGCCAAGCCCAAACCTCATCGAGACCATCCCTATTGGCGCGGCGCTATCGCTTCTTGGAAGGAAGCAACCGGAAAACCCCTTTCAGCTTTTGAGTGGCGGATGATGATGGGGCTGACTGGACCGCTGGCGCGGCCGGATTCTAAGGCCGAATTGTTGAAAGAATGGCTGCTGCGTTTTTCTGGCCGGCCACCGAACGTTAAGCCATGGCATCCACGATGGCGCGACTACCAACTACTGCTGGAAAGGCTGGAACCGATTTCCAGCGAGCCCAGCACGCGGCGGCTATTTATTGCGGATAGGCCGACACCGTTCACCAGCACAATGGCACCGCGAACCGATACGGAGCGGATGCTGGGCAGAGTGCTGCTTCAAAAATCGGCGAGTGACGTTCGGCGCTTGGCTGGCAAGTTCGACCTTTGCCTCATCGAACCTATTGACTGGGATCTCGAGGGTTTGATGGTGTTGATTCGCCGTGTCTTACCGATGTTGAAGGTGCACGGCCTTCTCTTAATATCATTGATGGGAGCCGACGGGGGGCTGTCCCGGAGTAGTTTTGCGGGGTTGCTGGCATCGCTTCGATCAACCTTCATGCGGAATGCTCCCGAGGCCATTCATGTCACCTATCTACCCCTTTCTGGAAGCCGCGCTTTCCTGCTCGGTGAAATCCGGAACCTGATCGCACTTACGCGTAAGAACGCGTTGCTAGGATTACCTCTTCTCGTCGCTGTGGGACCGTTACTGCTTGCGACAAGTTGGCTCGCCAACCTTGTCACTCGGCCTAGAAATGAACTCCCCAAACGCGGCTTCGTTTCGAGTCTGATCATTTCGATTGATGCCGCCGCAATTCGTCACGAGTTGCGGAAAATGCCTGACAGACCGGGCACAATCGAAGGTGATCACGACTTGCTCCTTTCCGGGAGCGACAAATTGGAAACTCAAAAGGTATAAGCTATGGGCATTTCTCCAGTCTCGATGACACCGCTGTCGGACAGCGGTACCCGAGAAAAGCAATACAATCGCTGCCTCGATCTCAAGGATCAGTATGGTCTGACGCCTCTTGGGCTGATGACAAACCAAGTGTGGCACGACGATCCGCGTCGACTGGTCTTCCTTCTGGCGCGTTACAAGTTCGTTTCCAAGATGCTGAGTGGAAAGAAGTTCGCTGGCGAACTTGGATGCGGCGACGCCTTTGGCACACGGATCGTGATGCAGGAGGTGCCGCGCGTCGTCGCGTATGACTTCGACCCAGTGTTCATTGCCGACATCGCCGAGCGCCGTCACCCGGCATGGCCGGTCGAAGCGCAGTTCCATGACATTATCGAAAAGCCCCTGCCGCATAAGCACGATGGCATCTACAGCCTTGATGTCATCGAACATATCGACCCCAGCCAAGAAGACATCTATCTCACCAACCTTAGGGACTCGCTCACCGACGACGGCGTCTTGATCATCGGGTCGCCCTCACTCGAGAGCCAGAAATACGCCTCGCCCCCGAGCAAGGAAGGCCATGTCAACTGTAAGAGCGGCAAGGATTTGAAGGCATTTTTGGGGAAGTATTTCCATAATGTTTTCCTGTTCTCCATGAACGACGAGGTGGTCCACACGGGCTTCGCACCAATGGCGCACTACCTCTTCGCGGTGAGCTGCCAAAAGAGAGACGTCTGACGGTTTGCAGAGATATCGCACGGATCCGATGAGGATCGGTCTTGATTTCGACAATACGATCATCCGCTACGACGACGTCTTTGCAACGGCGGCGAAGGCGCGCGGCCTCTTAGGGGCCGAATTCTCCGGCACCAAGCAACAGGTGCGGGACGCGATCAGGCTGTTGCCGAACGGCGAAATCGAATGGCAGAAGTTGCAGGGTTACGTCTACGGTGCAGGGATCGGCGGTGCCGAACCGTTTCCGGGCTTGGAGAGCTTCCTCCTGCGGGCTCGAAAGGAAGGGGCACATGTCCTGATTGTCAGTCACAAGACCATCTATGGCCATTTTGACCCCGAGCGCGTGAATCTGAGGGAGGCCGCACTCGGTTGGCTCGAGGCGCGAGGCTACTTTTCGGCAGGGCGATACGGATTACGTCGAGAGGATGTCTACTTCGGAGAGACGAGGGCCGAAAAACTCGCCCGGATCGCGGAGGTTAGCCCCGACCTCTTTATCGATGACCTTGAGGAAGTGCTCGATGATCCCGACTTCCCGAGCGGCGTTCGCCGGCTGCTGTTCTCGGAGAACCCACCGGAAGGCGCACCCTACCCCGCCTATCCGAACTGGCGGGCAATTGAAGGGTCTCTGTTCGATGTCAATGCCTGATCTCGCATCTGACCCTGCCAAGGCGATCGGGGCGGCTCTGGCCAGGGCGCCGGTCGAGGAGATCGAACGGGTCGGCGGTGGCCGCAACAGCCGTGTCTTCCGCCTGGTTGCGGGAGGCCGGACCTATGCCTTGAAGCAATACCCATCACGCGCCGACGACCCGCGTGACCGGTTGGGCACCGAGGTCGCTGCGCTCCGATGGATGGAAGGCCACGGCTTTTCCATGGTTCCGCGAGTGGTTGCGTTCGATGCCGGCGCTAACTATGCACTGCTGTCCTGGGCAGAAGGCCGGCTGGTCCGAGAGGCGGCGGACGGCGACGTCGATCAAGCGGTCACCTTCCTTTCGCGCCTTCACGCGCTGCAGGATGCATCCGCATTCTCCATCGACCGCCTCGCAACCGAGGCCTGCCTTTCGGGCACCGAGATCGAACGACAGGTGCGAGCACGGCTTCAGAGTCTTTCAGTGCTTCCGGATTCCCCCGCACTGCAGGCGTTCCTCACCGACCGATTCGTGCCCGAGTTGGAGCGACTCTTTGCCGCTGCCCACGAGAGAATGCGTGCTGCCGGCCTCTCGTTCGCGTCTGAGCTGCCGCACGCCCTGCGAAGCCTCGCGCCTTCCGACTTCGGTTTTCACAATGCGCTCCGGGACAACGCCGGGAATCTCACCTTCATTGATTTCGAGTATTTCGGCTGGGATGATCCGGTCAAACTCGTGGCTGACATATTGCTGCATCCAGGCACTCCGGTAGGCGCGGAGCTCAGGCTGCGGTTTCGAACAGCCGCCGAAAGCCTGTATGGCAACGATCCAGCATTTGCGACACGACTGGGCGCTTACTATTCGCTGTTCGGGTTGCGCTGGGTGCTGATCCTGCTTAATGAGTTCCATCCGGAGCGCTGGCGTCGCCGCCAGCTCGCCGGTGCAACCGAGGACTGGGGGACTGCCAAAACTCGGCAGCTTCGTATGGCTGCGGACCTCCTGAATCGCATTTGTCGCGAGGACTGATCAAACCATGACCGCCATCGCAAAAGACTTGCGTGTCGCCGGCCCGGCGCTCGATGAGCGCTCCAAATATTTGAGGCGGCTCGTGGTCCGAGCGCTCGATAAGGGACAGCGCGGCCATATCGGCTCGTCCATGTCGTTGATCGAGATTATGCGCGTCCTTTACGATGACATTCTTACCTACCGGCCCGAGGAGCCGAAATGGCCGAACCGCGACAGGATGATCCTCTCCAAGGGGCACGGCTGCATCGCCCTTTATATTCTCCTCGCCGATAAGGGCTTCTTCCCGGTCGAAACTCTTGACACCTTCTGCCATCGAGACTCGATCCTTGGGGGCCATCCCGAGGCGGGCAAGGTGCCTGGCGTAGAAGCTTCGACGGGCGCACTTGGCCATGGGCTCTCGATCGGGGTCGGCATGGCGCTCGCCATGCGCATGCAAAAACGAAAGAGCCGTGTCTTTGTCGTTATGGGCGACGGCGAGATCAACGAGGGCTCTGTCTGGGAAGCAGCACTTTGCGCGGGCAAGCATCGCCTTTCCAATCTCACCGCGATCATCGACTACAATAAGATCCAGTCAGCGGGTCCTACCCGCGAGATTCAAGACCTTGAGCCGCTCGCCGACAAGTGGCGCGCCTTCGGCTTCGAACCGATCGAGGTGGACGGTCACGACGTCGACGCGTTGAGAACAGCGCTCGCCAATGTTCCGTACGCTTCGGACCGCCCGACGACGATCATCTGCCATACGGTCAAGGGCAAGGGCATCCCTTTCGCCGAGCACAATCCCGAGTGGCACCATAAGGCCAAGGTCCAGCCCGAGACCATCGCCGACATGTACCGAGCTCTGGAGTAGCGAATATGCGGCAGACCTGCCTCAACTGGGTCCACAAGCTGGCAAAAGAAGACGAACGCGTCGTCTTCGTTGGCTCCGACCTTTCACCGAACCTCCTGGCGGAGATGAAGGCCGAGTTCCCGGACCGCTGGTACATGGAAGGGATCACCGAGCAGAACGTCGTCGGCCTGGCCGCCGGTTTGGCCATGGAGGGATACATTCCATACGCCAACACGATCGCAACCTTCTTCACCCGCCGCAGTTTCGAGCAGGTGGCCGTCGACCTGTGCCTTCACAATGTGCCGGTGCGGCTCATTTCAAATGGTGGCGGCCTGGTCTACGCTCCTCTCGGACCGACCCATCTTGCGATCGAGGATCTCGCGACCATGCGGGCGTTGCCCAATATGACTGTTGTCGCTGTCTGCGATGCCGAGGAGATGAAGCGGTTCATGGACGTGTCGGTCGACTGGCCTGGTCCGATCTACATCCGCCTCGCAAAAGGCGGCGATCGCGTTGTCAGCAAGCCGGAAAATGGCTTTGCCATCGGCAAGGCCATTGTCATGCGCCGATCGCGCGAACGGAAACCCGTGGTGCTGATGACAACCGGCGTGATGACTACTAATGCGCTTGAGGCCGCCGAGCTGCTTGCCCAGCAGAGGATCGATGCCAGTGTTGTCCACTTCCATACGGTGAAGCCGCTTGATGAAGCCGCCATCGTCGAACATGCAAGGGACGCCTCGCTGGTTGTTACGGTCGAAGAAGGTATTGCTATCGGCGGCTTCGGCAGCGGTGTGCTCGACGTGTTGGCCGACAAGCTCGGCGAGCGGCTGCCGCGGATAAAGCGCATCGCCTTGCCCGACGAGTTCCCGCACAACTACGGGTCACAAAATGACCTCTTCGGCCTCAATGGCATGATGCCCGACCAGATAGCAGCCACAGTAACGGACCTTGTCGGCAGACGAGAGAAGGTCGCCTAGCGGCTACTTCAGCGGCGGTCGGACCGATGTTTCTTCTGATCGGGGGCGATTCGGAGATCGGCGCTGCAACGGCGCAGGTCTTGACGTCTAAGGGCTACGAGGTTGCCACGACCAGCAGGCGGGCTGGCGCTGGGCTGTTCCTTGATTTCGAACAGATCGATCAATTCAACGTACCCGAAGGCACAAAGGCCGCGTGCATCTTCGTGGCGGTAGCACGGCTTGCGGCTTGCGCCAACGACCCTCGGGGATCGCGGGAAATCAACGTTAGCAGCACGCTGAAACTCACCGACGCACTCCTGCGCAGCGGTGTCTACACACTATTCCTCTCGACCAATCAGGTGTTCGACGGTTCCATACCGAATACGCCAGCCGACGCCCCGCATTCGCCGGTCAGCGTCTATGGACAGCAAAAGGCCGAGACCGAGACCGCGCTGATGGGAATGATGGCGGCAGGCCAGCCGGTCGGTGTACTGCGACTCGCCAAGGTTGTCTCTCAGGGCATGAAACTCATCACCGATTGGGATCGGATCCTACGCGACGGACGCCCGGTCAAGGCGTTTGCCGACATGACCATGGCGCCTACTCCAGTTGCCGTTGTAGCCGGAAGCATCGGACATATGCTCGTCAATAGGGAGACGGTCGTTGCCCAACTCACAGGGCCGCGCGATCTGAGTTACGCCGACGTCGCCCGCTTCATTGCGCGCCGAGCTGGTGTCGCCGAATCCTTGGTCATAGAGGGTAGCGCTTTCGACGCGGGTCTACCGGCGGGAGCTACACCGATGAACACGACGTTGGACAGCACCTGGTTGTGCGACCGCAGCATAATGGTGCCAGACGTCTTGAATGTGATCGATGAGGCGCTGGGCAGCAATAGTGCGCGCTAGACATTTGGTCCCGGCATTTGCTGCAGCGGATTGAAAGTGAGCCACTCTGGCTGCGAGCCCAGAGTTTGGGTCAAGTCCGATGAGTGCTGGATATTGTGGTTTTGGAGGCATCCGTTGACGGCTTGGTGAGGCCGATTCTGGCCTCGTATTCCTGGTCGAGCTCTCGTTTCACAGCGGCCATCTGGCGGTGCTCGAAGTCTGTGATCCTGACGGCGTGCCAGCGCTCAGCGGCGCGCGTCATGGCGCTGAACATGAGCTTGAGCACGGCGCGCTCGCCGAACCCGTTGGGAATGATCTTCAGGCGCCGGCGCTCCTCCACGAACAGCCGCTCGAGAAGATTGGTGGTGCGGATCGCCCGGCCGATGGCTCACCGGGAAGCGCAGGTGGGCGATGCAGGCCTCGAAGTCGTCGAGGAAGCATGCCACTGCGGAATCGTATTTGGCGCCGTAGTCGGCCTCGACGCCGGCGGCGAGATCGCGCGCGATCGCCCGCGAGGGAGCCTGGTAGGCGGCGATCGCTCGCGCCTTGAACTCCGGCCAGACGTCCTCCGGCAGCTTCGGACTCGACTATGCCTGCAACGCGGTCCTCGAATGGGTGGAAGACTACGATACCGCGAAGCCCAGTCCTCGCTCGGCCATCGGACACCGGCGACCTTCGCCGCCATCATCACCGCAAACGGCCATGACACCGCGTTGCCAAGCGCGCTCCTATCGAGCTCTCATTGTCCTTTGTTTGCCTTTCGATCCGATTCCCTGGGTGATCCGCTACGCCGTACATTTTGAGCCACGCACATCATGTCCGGCGGCTATAATGGTCTAGGCTGTTTTGAAATTTTAAGATCCCCATCGACCGAACTTAGCCAAAGCTCTACCCGATAATCGTCGTTCTCGGGCGCCACTGCAGGCGAAGTAAACCGAATCTCGCCTGACCCTCGGCCACTCGCGATCGTTTCGGTCTGCCCATTCCTGCCAAAGCTCCGCAAGACACACTGGCAAACGACCTCGCCATCACCCTCTATCTCCACACAAGCGCCCTCGATGACGTTCCTGTTCCACGCAATTTCGCCGAAGGTCGTGGGGCGCGATGTCAAGCGGTATTTCCGTGGTGCTTGGAGGATCAGGAAATCGGTGTTGGGGACGCTCGCGCGCTCCCTGTCGAAGGCCAACGTCGAGCCAAGCACCAAAGGTTGGGTGCCGATCTCGCGCCACTCCTGGTTGGCGGCGAGAAAATCCAACGCCGCGAAGTACGGTCCTGCTTGAGACACGTTGTCGACAAGGATGAGGCCGCCGGGCTTGGTCCGGCGCGCGGCGCACAATATGTCGAACAAAGCAAACTCGTAGTCATGGTTACCGTCAACAAAGGACAAATCGAAGCGTCGGCCAGCTCTTTCGTTACTCATGAAGAAATCAGCGGAATTGACCGGATGAAAGGCCACCCTGGCACGAAGCGCGTCCGGCCATTGGGCATATCGAGGAAGAAACTCGTCGGCGTCGAAAGGGCCAATCGTATGAAGCTGTCCGGTGCCGTTCTGCACAAGCGCGTGCGCGATCGCGTAGGCAGTCTTTCCCTTGAAACTGCCAATCTCGACGACAACATCGGGCCGCAAATTACGGACGAGTGCATAAATCAACGAAATGCCGTATTCCGTAATGATGCGATCGGCCCAAAAAGGTTGGGTAGCAAAAAAAGATGCGGCTTCGCGGTGCTGCGGAGATTCGACGATGCTCGCGACAAGGTCGGCGCCTTCCGCCCCATTTGCCTCCACGTACGGTATCGAGAGCGCTTGCGGAACTCCGAAACGGCGCAGACCTTCCGCAGGCATCACTCCGCCGCTCCCGGCCGACTCGTTGTTACCGGCCGCTTTGAACTCGCTGAGCCGTTGATTGATGAGTTGGCTCTGATTGTCCTGCTCGGCAATCAGCGCCGCCATTCGGCGGTCGACGACATCCGTCAAATTGGCAATGCCGTCGCGGATTTCCGCCGCAAGCTGGGCATTGCGCGCGCCACTGGTGATTAAGCGCTTGATCGCTTCGACTGGACCCACGAGGTACCCCCTTGGCTGGTGATATAAGTTGACCGATCGGCCGGGCACAGGCCAAGCCTTGAGACGCGGTATTTGACTGCAGTCAAGACGCCGTCATCGGGAGCCTCCATTTCCAAATTCCCCCTTCCGTGATTTGGTTACGACAATCATGCACCTGCGGTGGCATGAAGCTGCCAGTCGATCAGCCGTTGCCTGAAGGCCGACCCTGCACTTCCTGCGCCCGACCCTCTGCGAAAACAGCTCATCGCTTGACGACCAAACCTTGTCCGGTAGGCAATTCCAGAACCGAGTAACCACGATCCCTGAAGAAGTCGTCCTCGGCATGCTTCTGTGCACGTAGAACCAGCCAACCATAGTCATCGAGGATGATCATGCCCGACGGGACAACACGGTCGAAAAGCACCGAAAGGGTCTCGACTTCCGGTTTGGCCGCGTTGAGATCGATGTGAAGCCACGCGATCCGTTCGGGGACGCGCCCTTCGAGGGACTCAGGAAGAAAACCCTTGTGGACCGAGACCTCGGGAAGGCTGGCAAAGCGCTCGAGCACCTGTTCATAGAGACCAGGCCGGCCATAGTGGGCGTTGGCCTGTTCGATATAATTGGAAGTGAAGTCGTATTCACCTGGCACTGTGCGGTTTGGATCGATGCCCGCGAAGGAATCAAAAAGAAACAGTCGTCGGCTTGAACCGGCAACCCCTGCAGCATGGTAGACAACAAAAGACATATCACCCTGGAATACCCCGCATTCCACGAGGTCACCTTCAGGCAACGCCAAAGCGTTCCTGGCTGCCCATACCAGCGTGTGCATACGCCATGCAATCGATTGGCGGTTATCGTATTGATCGTACTTATGCGCGCCGCGAACCTTCTCCCAGGCGGAGACGAAAATCGGGTCCTCGAAAAAACCCATCACCTTGTCGAGACTCATCATACGATCGCCCCAAAAGACCGAATGATGGTCTCGCATCAGCACTTCGCGCACGAAGAAGTCCGCGAAGCCGGCGAGTTGATCCGGACGCGCCAGCGCCTGGTGAATCATTTTGCGCGCGTCATCGCCAAACGGCGGTGTCAGAAGTTGACCATTATCCATGCCGCTCTCTTTCGAACCCGTCAAGCATGCGCCCGCCATCGAATCGGCATCCTTTAGCCGATGAGCGGCGCCCAGTGGACAGATGCTGTACGGCGCCTAACCGATGTTCAGCAGTATGCGCCCGCCCTCACCAGAGCGCATCAAATCCAGCGCGTCGTTGATCTGATCGAGGCTAAACTCATGCGTCACAATGCCGTCGTAGCTGATCTTGCCTGCATCGGCGAGGCGTTGCAACCGAGGGATGTCGCGCGCCGGTTGGCAGTGGCCGCCTTCCGAGCCCTTCAGAACCTTCTCGAAATGGAGCGGCAAAGTGTAGATCTCGACCTTGTCTTTGGGCACGCCGACAAGGATGCAGCGACCCTTCTTGGCCGTGACTTCGTAGCCGATCTCGATCAGTGATTTGACTCCGGTGGTCTCGATGACCTTGTCGGCGCCTTCCTTGCCGGTGATCTCCAGGAGCGCCGCCGTCAGGTTGGCAACCTTCGATGAATTGATCGTGTGGGTGGCACCAAACTTCTTAGCCATCTCCAGCTTGTTGTCCAGCCGGTCGACGGCGATCACCGGGTGTGCGCCAACCAGCGCCGCGAACTGCACGACATTGAGACCGACGCCACCAACGCCGAACACGACCACGATTTCCCCGACCGCAACCTGCGCGTCGTTGTTGATGACCCCGAGCGCCGTAGTTACGGCGCAGCCCAGCAGCGGGGCCGTCTTGCGGTCGATGTTCGGCGATACCGGAGTGACCCGGTTCTCGGAGACCACGGCATATTCATTGAAGGTCGTGACCCAACCGGCATTGAGCTTTCGGGCGCGCCATGTGTAGGCCGGCGTCGGTGCCTGCATGCCTGCGCCGGGCCTCCAGTGCATGATGACAGTGTCATCGCGCTTGCTGTTCGTGACGTTGGGGCCGGTATCGATCACCGTTGCGAGCGCCTCATGGCCCAGCAAGTGGGGCAGGAACTTGTCCGGCCCCTTCACCGCTTCTATTTCATTGATCTGCGCCCCGCAGATCGAAGAGGTGTGGACCTTCACCAGCACCTGTCCGTAGTCGAGCCGATCGGGCAATGTGAACTCGTCGATGACAAGCGGCGTTTTCGATTCGACCAGTATGCCTGCCTTGGCAGTCTTGATATCCATGCTACGCGCTCTCGATTAGCTAAAATCAGGGTTGACGGCGTCTCGCGCGCTCTTCTTCAATCTTCTCGATTTGTCCGTGGAATTCAGGCTTATTGAACACCGTCCAGTAGCGTTCACGCAGCACGGCGTTGCTCGCTTCGGCCCCGGTCGGCACGTCGATGGGGGGCACGAACTCGAAATCGTAGGGCTTCTGAAGTGCAAGCTGAATGCCCGAGTCGCGAAATGTCATCGTTGCTCCAAGTTCCTGCGCCTTGTCATCGTATTTCTGGAACTCGCCGACAACGTCCGGCGGCAGCGGATAGGAGATCGGCGATTGTGTGAAGCGGGCATAGAGCCACTTGTACCCGTTTGCGGCAGACAGAGCCCAGAAGAACTTGGGGTTATAGTTCACCAGCCCGTGCATCAGATAGCCCTGGGCGGGCAGATGGTGCGTCATCACCCCACCTTCGGCTGTCAGGTCGTGAATGACTTTGAAGGCGTTCAACTGGTTCGCGATGTGTTCGGTTGTGCCGTAATTGGTAACCAGCGTGGCCCGCTTTCGCATGTCATTAGGAACGCCGTCAACGTTCAGGTCGAGCGGAATCGCACCAGGGCTGCCGTCAAGATCGACTGCGTTGTAACTGAAGCCCAACCATTCCCAGAGTTCTTTGGAGAACGGCGCTTCCGAGCTGAGTTCTTCGAGATCACCATGCACGACCCGCGGCGCGCTGGCGAGTTGCCGCTGGTAGCTGCCCACGCCGAAGGCTGCCCCGCACTCCTCCAGAATATTAGGGGCACGCAACAGATCATTCGATAATTGCTGCGCGCCGATCTCCACGATCACACGTCCGGCGTGGAAGTATCCATCCCTCTGTAACCGGCCTACCAGCTGGATATCCGAAGCACCAATTCCCATGACGCAATCCTTAAGAAGGCCGCCTCCGGCACGATCTATTCGAAGTAGATGAACTCGTAGTCGCCGGTATAGCCGAAGCGGTTGTAGAGCCAGATCCATTCCGAGGTGTGAAGAATCGATTCTGCGGTCAGCGCCCAGCACTCGAGATTGTGCAGTTCCGCGACGTTCCGATAGCCCTCGACCATGATGTAGCCGTTCTTGCCGACTCGTTCGATTTCGGAGACGGCGGTCTCGAGCTCATAGAGACGGAAGTTGTGCAGGGTCCCGAGCGATATGACTAGATCGAACGCATTGTCGCCGTAGGGATAGATGTCCTGGCCGCGATAGCTGAACAGATACGGTTTGACGTCGGGGTGACTATTGGCAAGGCCATGCTTGGAGATGTCGAAGCCAGCAACCTTGAGGCCGGGCACGATCTTTTTCATCTCGTACAGCAGGAAGCCCTTGCCGCACCCCACGTCGAGGACCGAGGAGCCGTCCCTCAGCCCATAGGTGTCGATCAGGGCCCGTGCTACCGGTGCCCATCGCCCCTCGATGAAACGGTACCCGCCATACCCATAGCGGCGGTCGCCGTCCCAATAATCCTGCTCATATTCCCGCGCCTTCAGCGAGCAATTGATCTTGTCGTCGTTCATACGACCCATGTAGTCGCGCTTGGTGGCGGTATGAAGCGGAGTTACGATTTCGAGCAGGCGACCCATTGCTGTCCTCTTAACATGATAAAATCACCGATCGTTTGCATCTGGAGCGGAGCGGATAGGGCTACAGATCTGCCATTGCGCCCAGGCGTCTGTTTGACGCATCGTGGTCGGCGACAAACGTTGCTAGCCGACGGAGTCGTGACATACCTGCGGTCCGCGAGAGCGTCAGTTCGTTCGGTCATCAAATATCAGTGGCGGTACTCGCAATTGTTTCAGGCTTGTCGCGCAGCACATTATTTTCATTAGCTATACCAGCCTTGATCTCACGCACAGAGTGAAGGCCTTCCGCCGGCATTGTCCCGCCACCTCCAACCTGTTTGTTATCGATGGCCAAAACCAGCTCGCGCAATCGTTGATTGACGAGTTGGGTCTGGTTGTTCTGCCCGGCAATTAGCGCTGCCATTCGGCGGTCGAGGACATCGGTCAGGTTGGCAATGCCGTCGCGGATTTCCTCACCAAGCTGAGCGCTGCGTATGCTGCTGATAATCAAGCGCCTGATCGCTTCGATTGGGCCCAAGACATCCTCCTCTGGTGTTGGCGAACTTCGTTAGGTGTTGAGCCTAGGATTGATCGCAGTTAAGACACCGTCATTGGTCGCAAAGTCTCCCAACGGAGTCGAGAACTGGCTGTTGGGTGCGTAATCAAAGACGATCTCCCAGTCGTTGCCAACGAAGAGGTCGACCAATTGTCTGTGAACATCGCCTCCATGCGTGCCAATGTGAGACCGGCGAACCTTACGATTCATCACGTCCATCTGTCGCGGAAACACAACGATTTCGGACTGCTGAATGTCGGCTTCGACATAGTCGACCACATCGAACGGCCCAAGCACGTCAACGAGGGTCACCGCACTCACCATTTTTATCTCGGCTTCAAAACCCATGCCTGGGACGAGATCTTTTTTGAGACCGGTCGTATTGTCGAGCAGCAGTGCCCGGAGCGCTTCTTCCGCGCGACCGGATTGTACGAATTCGCGAAAATAATTCTCGCGCGCGCCATATTCGTTTGTGGAATAGCCATTTTGCGCTCCCGAACCGGGCGAACCAATGGGGAAGAAAATGGGCTGATTGGAATCGCCAATCGCAACCCTCACAAGCCACTGCTCTTTTGGATCGATCCCATTGTCGCGGTAGTGTTTCTCCAGCCAGAGATTGTTCTCGGGGTCGGCTTCGACGGAGACCAGCTTGTGAGGCATCGGGTTCAGCGCCTGAAGTGCGCGCTGGCTGCCAACAGCTTGCGCGCCATAACACGCCCCGAGAGTGACCATGACGTAGCGGCCTCTGGCCGCACGTGCCGCTTCAACCCAATTTACGGCTTCAAACCACAATTCACCATCGCGAATAGTTGGAACGGTCGTTTTGACATATCTTCCGCCATCATGATTCGGGTCGCCACCGAACGCTATGCGGAAATTCGAGTCGGTCAGCGTGCCTAAGAAATCCACCAGGAACCCTTTTGGCGGAGTTCCTTCGTATGGGATGATTCCCTCGAAGACATTTGCGAAACGTTCGATGTCGTTCATGAGGCCGACTTTGATCCTTGATAGAACTGAAGCGCGTTTCAGGCTGAAACCCAAGCACCCCGGGCTTCTCTTATTGGTGTTGCCGCCCCTTGGCAACAACCTGCGCCGCGTTGGCGGCTGATCGAGCTTACCGGCAAGCCGCTGCATCGTCTGTCGTGGCTGTCAAAATGGGCCGGGCGGTCGAGACATTCTCAAATCTCCTCCAACCGAGCTGATCCAGAGTTCCACCCTATAGATATCGTTCTCGGGAGCTATCGCGGCCGTCTCGAACCGGATCTCCCCTGACCCGCGACCGCTCGTGATCGTCTCGGTCTGTCCGTTCCTGCCAAAGCTGCGCAACACGCATTGGCAGACAACCTCTCCATCGCCTTCAATGTCCACCCGTGCGCCACTCACGACGTTCCCTTTCCAAAGGACTTCGCCGAACGTCGTAGGGCGTGTGGTCACGCGGTATTTCTGGGGGGCCTCGAGGATCAGGAAATCGGTATCAGGAACGCTTGCGCGTTCCCTGTCGAAAGCCAGCAGCGAGGAACTGGTCACCTGCTTCGTGCCGATCTCGCGCCACCCTGGATTGGCAGCCAGAAAATCCAATGTCGCAAAGAATGGTCCTGCTTGGGACACGTTGTCGACGAGGATGAGGCCACCGGGCCTGGTCCGGCGCGCGGCGCATTGGATGTCGAATAGGGCAAACTCATAGTCGTGATTGCCGTCCACAAAGGATAGGTCCAAGAGCCTGCCTGCTCTATCATTTACCATGAAGAACTCGGCGGAATTGGTAGGATAGAAGGCTACCCTGACGCGAAGCGCACTCGGCCACTGGTCGTATCGTGGAAGGAACTCATCCGCATCGAAGGGACCAACGGTGTGGAGCTGTCCGATCGCGTTCTGTTCCAAGGCGTGTGTGATCGCGTAGGCGGTTTTCCCTTTGAAGCTGCCGATCTCAACGACGACCTCCGGCCGCAGATTGCGCACGAGCGCGTAAATCAGCGAGATACCGTACTCGGTAATGATGCGATCGGCCCAATAAGGGTGCGCGGCAAACATCGCTGCCGCCTGATGATGCTGAGAAGAATCGACGATGCGCGCCACAAGATCAGCGCCCTTGGCATCCTTTGCCTCGATACAAGGAACCGAGAGTTCCTGCGGAACACTGTAATTTTTTTGCAAGCCCAGCCGGCCTTTCAGGCGCTTGGCGCCCCTGTTCAAGAGGTTGCGCGCGCGCTCTAGGTCTCGTCGCAATGCGGCCATCCTGTACCTTTTCAATCCATGGTCGCTTTCAGGAGCGAGTTATACGGTTGAGAGTGCCGCAGAAAGAGTTGCGGCAGGTTCGGCGGAAATCACGGCAGCCGCGCCGCCAGCGTTCGCTGGCGTCTCAAGATATCGACCGATGACTTCGTCGATATCACCGAAACCCTTGACCTTACCCTGGTAGAGCCAAAGGACTTTGTTGCACAGGTCGTGGATTATCTCCATCGAGTGTGATGAGACGAACATTATGCGCGATTGACTTGCCATTGCCAGCAGGCGGTCCTGTGCTTTTTTCATGAACGTTGCATCGCCCACGCCGATTATCTCGTCAAGTAGCAGGATCTCGGCCCTGCGGAGCGTCGCGATGGCGAAGGCCAGCCGCAGCAGCATGCCGGTTGAGTAGGTGCGGACTGGAATATTCAAATAATCGCCAAGCTCTGTGAAGGCGACCACATCAGCGATGCCTTGTTCGATTTCGAACTTGCCAAGTCCCCAGAGCGCGCCACAAATATGTACGTTTTCGATACCCGTGGCATCAGCCGCCATCCCGAGAGAGATGTCGAACATCGGCGACACTGTGCCGTCGACGACCACGTCGCCGCCGGTCGGAGGGTAAACTCCGGCGAGTACCCGCAACAAGGTGGTCTTGCCCGAACCGTTCTGCCCTATGATGCCGATCCGATCGCCATCCCGTGCCTCGAAGCTTATTCCCGAAAGGGCGTTGATCGTCAGCGTATGGCCACTGGTGCCGAAGCTCCCACCCACGGCTCGCCGCAGGAGAGTCATCTTCAGTGAACTGCTACCGATTCCGTAGATCGGAATGTCGACCGAAGTGTTGCGTAAGCTGATGAGGGCCATCGTGCTTCCTTAAAGCCAATAGACGATGCGGCGTGAAGCACGCGTGAGCAACATGGCCGCCAGACCGAGCCCGCAGACACACATCATGATCACCACCAGCCACGACAGCAGTGGCGGCGTCTCGCCAAGCAATGGACCGCGAACGATTTCCATCAAATGGTAGATTGGGTTGACGGCGGCAACGAACTGCGCATCGCGAAGTGCGCTAACGGGCCACATGATAGGGCTTGCGAACATCAATATCTGCAGTGCCGTCGCAATCAGGAGCGGAATGTCTCGAAACCGGGTTGAGACTATCGCGATCACCACCGACACCCAGACCTGGTTGATGAACAACAGAATAAGTCCCGGTACGAAAAGAAAGGTATTCATGTCGATCGGAAGTCGAAAGTACAGCGCGATTGGAATTATAAGAACGATAGTGTGAAGGAAAACTATAAAAGCCCGCCACACTGTACGCATCACGAATACCGAAAAAGGCAAGCGAATCTGTCTGATTATCCCAGCGTTATCGGTAAATGAATTCGCGCTTTCCATGGTTGTGCTGGAAATAAAGCTCCACACTATCAGCCCTAGCGCAACAAATGGAAGATAGACTGCGATATCCATGGAAAAGATGCGGCTATAGATCACACCCAGCAAGATTGTGAAAACAGCCATCGACAGCGTGATCCAGAACGGGCCGAGCACGGATCGACGATAACGCTGGCGAATGTCATGCCAGCCGAGCAACGTCCAAAGTCGCCATGCTACCAATCCTGCGCGAAGGTCCGAGATGCCGCTAGCCAAACCACCACCCGAAAATCATCTGGATCGACTTCCTACGCCGCTTTGATCATGATCTGTCCCATGATCCGACCAAAACGGGGAGCCTTTCGAGGCGACCGCTCTTATCGGTCTTGCCTGCTGGAGTAAAGCACGGGTGACCTCGCGTTGCGGGAGTCAGTCTCTATCGCGCGAGCCGAAATTCGAAAAGCACGACAAATTCGTCCTTTTCGACGGTCGTGTCCCCCCTCGTGGTGTAGCTCGGCGTAAGCGAAGCCGCTCGCTCGCGCGCACTCAAATAGCGCTGTAGCGAGCGAGCGGCTTCGCGGGCGGTCATCGATGTTCCCCGGTAG
>Ga0081539_10001941_pt1 | contig 31706 bp, 31 predicted proteins | sample TabmetS4T2R2_FD_71023 | JGI IMG/M metagenome (GOLD analysis project Ga0081539, IMG submission 71023) | Tabebuia heterophylla rhizosphere microbial communities from the University of Puerto Rico - S4T2R2 | ecosystem: Host-associated > Plants > Roots > Rhizosphere ... | reverse complement strand
GTAAGAAATTAGAAGAAGGTTTTGATGACGCGTTCGGCATGAGCCTGCCCGAGCAGATAAATCAAAATCATGAGTTGATTGTAGTAGCATCAGACCTTGATTCAAGTACAGAACGAATTATCAATTATCTGTCGGATAATTATAGCGTACCGATTAACGCTGTATTCTTCCGCTTCTTCCGTGATAACGGCCGTGATTATTTAGCCAGAACATGGCTTATTGATCCTGAAGAAGTTGAGCGGAAGGTTAGCAAGTCCAATGTTAAAAAAGGAAGTGAGCCTTGGAATGGGCGAGACTTTTACGTCAGCCTTGGTGAAGGCGAGCATCGTAATTGGGACGATTGTAGAAAATACGGCTTCGTATCTGGCGGTCAAGGTAAGTGGTATAGCCAAACATTGAAATTGCTGTTTCCGGGTTCCCGTGTCTTCGTTAATATCCCTAAAACTGGATACGTCGGCGTTGGCATAGTGAAAGAGCCTGCCGTGCCTGTAAAAGATTTCAAAGTTCCTGAAGATGTTATAGACGGTAAAATAACAATTGATACATTAGAAATACCAATCCTACATGCGCCGCTTGTAGCTCCAAAGATGAGCGAAAATGCTGATGACCCAGATTTATGCGAATATCTTGTTCGTGTCAAATGGATCAAAGCAGTTCCAAGGACAGAGGCATATTGGGAGAAAGGGTTATTTGCCTTACAGCATACGGCCTGCCGTCTGACGAGTAGTTTTACCATTGAGAGATTATCTCAACATTTTGGTTTAGATGATTAGCTTACTTCCTTCACCACGCGCGCGACCAGCGCGGCCCTTCGTGACCTTCATCACGCAGACGCGAGTCAACGCCCGCGCGCAGTTCCAGCAGGCGACTGAACAACCAGAGCAGGTCGGAGAGGCGGTTAAGATAAGCGATGGCTTGGACGGGTAAGTCCGCGCCGGTCTCTTCGAGGCGGACGACGGCGCGCTCGGCGCGGCGGCAGACGGTGCGGGCGAGGTCGTAGGCGGCGGCGGGCGCGTGCTCGCCGGGTAGTGACCAGTCGGAGAGGATGCCTTCCATCGCTTCGATGCGCGTGACGTGCGCGGTCAGCGTCTCGACCATCTGGTCGGTCACGTAGGGCGGTTCTTTTTCGACGCTCGCGGGATTGGCGACCGCGCCGCTCACGGCGAACAGCTCGTGCTGTATCTGCTTCGTCAACTCATTTACTTCCGCGTCCGCGCAGACAGCGCGGGCGAAGCCGAGCGCCGCCGTCAACTCGTCAATCGTGCCGTAAGCCTCGACGCGCAGGTCGGATTTGACGACGCGCTCGCCGCCGATGAGACCCGTCCGCCCCTTATCGCCCGCCTTCGTTGCTATGCTCATAACGCCTCCACCTTTCGTCACGCTTCCCTGATGACCTGCTCCGCCTCCGCTTCGAGCGCCGGCCCTTCGATCACGATCTCACGCTCACCTGCGGCGAGGACGGCGCGGCAGCCGAGCGGCAGTTGCGCGCCCGCGCCCTTCGCGCGCTCAATCTCTGTCGCGCGCTGCTTGCTCAGCCCATACACCAGACGACCGACACCGCTCCAGTAGAGCGCCCCGGCGCACGTGGCGCACGGCTCGGCGCTGGCGTAAACCGTGCTCCGCGCCAGCACCTCCGGCACGAAGCGGCGCGCGGCCTCGCGCACGAGATTCACCTCGGCGTGCCCCGTGCAGTCGCGCTCGCTGACGACTGTGTTCTCGGCTTCCAACAGCACCGCGCCGTGCTCGTCAACGAGGATCGAGGCGAACGGGTAGTTGCCGTGCGCGCGTGAGCGGCGCGCGACGGCGAACGCCTGGCGCAGGAATTTGAAGTCCGTCTCGTTCATGCCGTCTCCACTCGCGTCGCGCTACTCGGCCGCGTACACGTCCGCGCCCATGAAGTGGAGCGACACGTAAGGCTCGTCGCCCACGACCCAACTGTCATGGCCCGGCGGGACGCTGAAGAGATCGCCCGGCCCCATCTCGATCTCGCGCCCGTCGTCCATCAGCACCTTCGCGCGCCCCGACACGACCAGCCCCACGTGCTCCACCTGACAACTCCGCTCGCCCGTGCCCGCGCCCACGTGCGCCGACCAGCGCCAGCCCGGCTCGTAGCTCGCGCGGCCCACCGTCATGCCGCCGATCTTAACCAGCTCAAACTTCCCCTTCTCGAACACGCGCGTCTCGTCCGGCGCGTCGAACCGCTTGAGATCAAGTTTCACGTCTGTCTCCTTTGGCTGTTAGCCGTTAGCTGTTAGCTAAAGACAAAGAGCTAATGGCTAACAGCTAATCGCTAACAGCTTCTCCTCACATCGCCGCCAATCGTTGTTGTCTTCTGAGCAGCCACAGGAAGACGGGGCCGCCGGCGAGGGCGGTGATCGCGCCGACGGGCAGTTCGCCCGTGCCGAGTGCGGTGCGTGCGACCAGATCGGCCAGCATCAGAAACGCCGCGCCGAGCAGGAACGAACACGGCAGGAGCACGCGCACGTCCTCGCCGAACAGCAGACGGATCGCGTGCGGCACGATCAGGCCGACGAAGCCGATTGTGCCGCCGACGGCCACGGTCACGCCCACGATCAAAGAACTCGCCGCGTACACCAGCCGCTCGCTGCGCCGCACGTTTACGCCCAGGCTCGCCGCCGTCTCCTCGTCCACCGCGATCAGGTGCAGGTCGCGCGCCATCCAGAGCAGCACCGCCCAGCCCGGCACTAGAAAGAGCGCCATGCGCCAGACGAGATCGAAGCCCACCACGTCGAGGCTGCCGATTGTCCAGCGCAGGATTTGCAGCGCGCGCGAGTAGTCGGCGAAATACTGGATGAGCACGACGCCCGACGCGGCCACAAAGTTCAACACGACGCCCGCAAGCAGGAGCGCGCCCGGCAGCACGACCGCGCCCGTGCGCGCCAGCCGATAGACGACCACGACGGCCGCGCCCGCGCCCGCGAACGCCGCGAGAAAGACGAACGGCACGCCCGCCACCTTCGCGCCCGCGCCGAGCGCAATCGCCACGCTCGCGCCCAACGCGCCGCCGCCCGACACGCCCAGCGTCAGAGGCTCGGCCAGCGGGTTGCGAAAGAGCGCCTGTAAGCCTGCGCCCACCATCGCCAGACTCCCGCCCACCATCCCCGCCAGCAACACGCGCGGCAACCGCAGCCGGAAGAACAGCGCCCGCGCCGCCTCGTCCGTCCGCAATGCAGCCAGACTGATCGGCGCGTAACCGAGCCACAGCGCGACGACCGTCGCCAGCAAGAGCAACAACGTCAACCACAGGAGTGCCCGCGCCAAGCTCGCGCCCGCGCCGCGCACACGCACAGGCGCGACCGGAACACGCGCATGCGCTTGTTTGAGTTCGGCCGAAACTACATCGCGCTCAAGCATCAATTATGTGTGGCTCTGCCGCGAAGATAGTAATCCAGAAGTTTGAGCACTCTTTTCACTCCGACCAGACGAACGTGCGCCCGAAAGCCTGGCGCGCACGCACGTGCTCGTCGGCGTACACGTCGGCGAGCACCTCGTCGCGCAGCACGTCGGCGGGCGGCCCCGCCGCGACCACCGCGCCGCCGCGCATGGCGAAGACCTCGTCGAACGCTGGGTCGAGCAGTTGCAGATCGTGCGTGACGACGAGCGCGGTCATGCCCCGTTCGTCGCGTAGCCGGCGCAGGTGGCGCAGGAGGCCGGCGCGGTGTTTGAGATCGAGCGCGGCCGAAGGCTCGTCGAGCAGCAGGCAGTCCGGCTCTTGCGCCAGCGCGCGGGCGAGCGCGACGAGTTGCCGCTCGCCGCCCGACAGTTCCGTCACGCTGCGCGCGGCGAGGTGCGCCGCGTCAACGGCCGCGAGCGCGTCGTGCGCCACGCGCAGATCGTGTTCGTTCTCGAAGCGGAAGCGCGTCGTGTAGGGGCTGCGCCCCGTGAGCACGACTTCGAGCGCGGTCAGGGGGAAGACGCTCGCCGTCGCCTGCGGCACGTAGGCGATGCGGCGCGCACGCACGCGGGCTTCGACGGCATGCAGAGGCACGCCGTCGAAGCGGACTTCGCCGCGCGTCGGCGTGAACAGCCCCGCGAGCAGGCGAATCAGAGACGACTTACCCGAACCGTTCGCGCCGATGAGCGCCGCCAGCGTGCCGCGTCGCAGCGCGAGCGAGGCGTCGCAGACGACTTCCGGCAACCCGGCCGCATAGGCGAAGTGCAGCCCGCGCGCCGCGAGCAAGACCGTGCCGGGCGCGGACGTTGTGCGCACAACGTCCGCGCTCGTCCGCGCGCTTGAGTCTTCGCTACGGCTGATTGCCACTCTGCTTGAACACCTCCGGGTGCAAGAGCGCCGCGAACTTCCGCGCCGCGTCGCCGACGAACTGCGACGGGTGCAGGACGGACGTGTCGCGCACGGCATACACACGCCCGTCGCGCACGGCCTTGACCTGCGCCAGTTCGCGCCAGACGGCCTGCGTGTCCTCGGCCAGCCGCTTGTTCGTGTCCGTCGTGTTCTGCTCTAGGTCTATGATCACTTCCGGGTCGAGCGCGACGACCGCCTCCTTGCTCATCTGCCCGAAGCCGGAGGGCGCGGCCGGCGCGATTGACTCGCCGCCCGCCGCCTCGATCAACTGCCCGATGAAGCTCCCCGCCGTCGCCGTGTAGAGACCGCGCAGCGTCCCCGGCACGCGATCCACGATGCACAGCACGCGCAGGCGCGGCAGGTCGCGTGTGCGCGCCCGCACGTCATCGAGCTTGGCGCGCGTCTCGGCGACGAGCGTCTGCGCCTCGCGCTCGCGCCCCGTCGTGCGCCCGATCTGCTCGATGCTCGTGAGCGCGTCCTCGACCGAGCGGCTGGGCACGGCCAGCGTCTTCAGGCCGAGCGCGTCGAGCTTGTCTTTGACGAAAGGGGCTTGCGCGTCCGCCATCACGACCAGGTCGGGGCGCAGGCTCGCCACCTGTTCGAGGTTAGTATTGCTCCAACCGCCGATGCGCGGCAAACGCTTCACCTCCGGCGGGAACTCGTCGTAGTCCGAGACGGCGACGACGCGCGGGAACAGACCCAGCCCGTACAGCACCTCGGTCGTGCTCGGGCTGAGCGAGATGATGCGCTCGTACTGCGGCGCGGCCGCCTGTGGCGCGTTCGCGTTACTCCTCGTCGGCGCGCGCCGGCAGCCCGCGCCGACGAGCAACAAGACGAGTGACAGCGCGCACGCGCGTCGTTCAATTTTGCTCAGAAGTCTCGGCAACAGTTTGCTCCTCTTCCGCCGCGCGGTAGGGACAATGGCGGCAGCCGCTCTCGCAACAGTAGCCGCGGCGCAGGTGGAAGCGCGCGGTGAAGACTACGGCCGCGCCCTCCCAGTAAAAATCTTCGCCCTCGACGAGCGGCGTTTCTTGCGTAACAGGTTTCACCGTCGTGTTTGACTAAGCCGAACTTGAAGGTGCGGAGAAGCAGTTCACCACAGAGGCACAGAGGGCACGGAGGCAGCACAGAGGGTTGAATGCCAGCCGGCCTCCGTGCTGCCTCCGTGCGCTCTGTGCCTCCGTGGTGAATACACCCATCGCTGCCTCTCAACTCAGAAACTAAACTGCGCGCCCGCACGCCCGGTGCGCCCCGGCGTGCGGAAGCCGTTCTCGAAATATTCGCGCCCCGTCAGGTTGTCCACGTAACCGAAGAAGCGCAGGGAACGCTCCGCCGCGAGCGGCAGCGTGTAGCTCGCGCCCGCGTCCGCCTTAAAGATGCCCGCGAAGCGGAAGACGCGGCTGCCGCCCGTTTGCAGGTTGAAGAGGGGCACGAGGTAGTTGCTCGCCGCCGCGAGATCGAAGTTGAACAGCCAGCGCCGGCCGATGCGCTCCGTGGCGACGAGCGAGAACTGGTGTGCCGGGATGACGAACGAGCGCAGCACGCCCGCGGCGCGCGGCATGCGCTCGTCCGCGTTCGTGTAGGTGTAGGCGGCCGTCAGATCGAGAGCGCGCGCGGGCGCGGCCTCGACGCTCAGCTCCAGCCCGCGCGCCAGCCCGCCGCGCGTGTTGGCGTAGCCGCCGAAGCGCCCGAACGGGTCGGGCTGCGCGACGAGACCGGAGAAGTCGAACGCGATCACCTCCTGCAAGCGCGTGTAGAAGTAGGTCGCGGCGGCGCGCACGCGGTTGGCGGCGAAGGTCTGATCGACGCCGGCATCGAAGGCAAGCGAGCGTTCGGGGCGGAGGCGCGGATCGCCAAACACGCTGAAGCCGTCGAAGAAGAAGGACGTGCCGAACCGCTCGAACAGCGACGGCGCGCGGTAGCCGTTGCCGACGTGCCCGCGCAGCTTCGTGCCCGACGCGCGGAAGAGGTACGCGATTGAGCCGTCGCCGGTGTAAGCGTTGGGCGGCGCGGCGAAGTCGAAGCCGGCGTAGGGCGGCATGAAGTCGGGCGTGAAGCGCGGCGCGCTGAGCGTGAAGTGCTGCGCGCGGAAGGCGGCGGAGAGTTGCAGGCGGTCGGCGAGCAGGCGGACTTGATCCTGCACGAAGAAGGCGTGGCTATTCTCCGCCACGTCCACGGCCGAACTGCTGATCGGCGCGTCGGTGAACGTGTTGTTGATGAACCGTTCGCGCTCGAACTCGTAGCCGCCCGTCAAGTGTTGCGCGCGGCCGAGTTGCAGATCGGCGCGGGCGCTCGCGGTGTGGGTGCGGCCGTTCAACTCGTCGCGCGCGTCGCCTAAGGGGCGGAAGGGCGACGGGCCGCCGGGGGCGTCGCGGAACGTGCCGTCGTGGCGGTTGCCCTGATAAGAGATCGTGTAACTGAACTTGTCGGACGGGCGCGCGGCGAAGACGAGCGCGCCGCTAAAGAAGCGCGCGGCGCGGGCCGCGTCCGGGTCGTTCGTCGAGGGGATGAACGTGGCCGCGCCGACGTTGAGCGCGGCGACCGGCGTGCCCGCTTCAAAGCGGCGCACCTCGGCGCGCGCGAGGGGCACGGCGGCGACCGCGGCCGTGCCGGACGAGTCGGCGAGCGAGAATGGATTGGTGTTCAGTTGCACGAAGGCGTCGGCGGCGTAGAGGCGCGCGCTCAAAGTCGCGGTCGGCGTCAGGCGGAAGAGGATGCGCCCCTGCCCGCTCGTGTTGCGCGCCGCGTCGTCGCCGTCTATGCCGCGCGTGACGTTCAGGTGCGCGAGCGCCGCGCTGTACGCGAAGCGGTTCGCGCCCGACCCGCCCGCAAGCTGCGCGCGCCCGCGGAAGAGACCGAGACCGCCGCCCTCGGCGAGCAGGCTGCCGTGCGTCGGGCCGCCGCCCTCTTCGGTCACGACGTTGACGACGCCGCCGATGGCGTTCGTGCCGTAGAGCGACGAGCCTGAGCCGCGCAAGACTTCGACGCGGCTCGTGCCCGTGACGAGCAGATCGCTCAGGTAGCCGGAGGCGCCGCCCTGCGGCGCGGACGGATCGCGGAAGCGCAGGCCGTCAATCAGCACGGCCGTGTCCTGGTTGCGCAGGCCGCGCGTCTTGATCGTGGTCTGCGCGCCTGGGCCACCGAGTTGCTGCACGCGCAGACCCGGCACGGTGCGCAATGCTTCGGGGATCGAGAACTCGTCGCGCGCGTCCATCTCGCGCGCCGTCACGGTCGAGACCGCCTTCGAGACTTCGTCCACCGTCTGCGGCGCGTCGGCCGCCGTGACGACGACCTCGGCACGCACGCCCGCAACTTCGAGCGGCAGATCGAGCGTCGCCGCAGCGCCACGCGCCAGCGTGATCGTGCGCGCGGGCGCGGGCGCGAAGTTGCGCGCGTCCGCCTCGACCAGATAATCGCCGGGCGCGAGGCGGTCGAAGCGGTAAGCGCCGCCTGCGTCTGTCGTCGTGTTCAGCCGCAGATGTGGGGCGCGCGCGTAGATGGTCACGACAGCGCCGGGCACGCCCGCGCCCTGCGGATCGACGACGCGGCCCGCGAGCGTCGCGCCTTCGGTCTGCGCGGCCGCGCGGCCGGCGCACAGGCAGACGAGCACGAAGGTCAAAACGAGTTGGCGAAACGGAATGCGGCTCATATTCTCTTCCTTTCCGAGACGAGCGGAAGGCGAGACCGCCGGACACAATGGGGACAGGAGCAGGCCGACGCAAAACTCTGTGCGTCGGCAAAACGCAAAACGCCCTCGATCTTCCGCGCGGAAGATCGAGGGCGTACTCGTTGACGGGTGAATGCGGCTAGGAGGCCGTCCGTGCGGCGCGAAAACTTCCTGCGCCCCCGACCTATCGTCGCAGCGCCCGACGCCACTCGCTCTTGCCCGGAGCGTTAGCGGTCGCCTCCGTCAGGAAAGCTCTTAGCTGTTAGCCGTTAGCTATTAGCTAAAGACAAAGAGCTAACGGCTAACAGCTAATCGCTAACAGCTTCTTCCCACAGGCAAGGTTTCCTGACTCCCGGCTCAAGCGCGTCGCCGCCCGGCCTTCCCCGTCCTGGTGGACGAGTGACCATTCTCGAACGGGCCGCGACACAATCGCCGGTACACAGTGGCGGGAACCGTGCGGGCTTTGCACCCGACTTCCCTTGTCGCCCTTCTTTAAATAGGGCACACCTGCGACGGTCAACCCGCCGCACAATTCGGCGCGCGGGTCGAAGTAGCGATTCAAAATTGTTACCAAAGAACGACTGACCGGAGCTTCTGACTTGTCAGCTTTGGGCGACACGCTAACACCGTGCTGAGGTGGGCGTCAAGGCGGCGCTGGCCGGACTCGTCAACGGAAAAAGCGGAAACCACGAAACCACACGAAACGGCACGAAAAGTGTTTGTGCCTTCGTTCGTGTTATTTCGTGTGGTTTCGTGGTTTCTTTTTTTTGTCTTCATGCCGCAGTTTTCGATTTAGAATCCGGGCATGTCAGCGACCCAAGCGCACATCGGCTGCCAGGGCTGGAACTACGCCGACTGGGTGACGCCGCCAGCAGCCGCCGCGCACGTCTTCTACCCGCACGGCACGCGCCCGGCCGACATGCTTGAGCTTTACGCCCGCGCATTCGAGACCGTCGAGGTTGACTCGACCTTCTACGCCGTCCCGGCCGGCTCGACCGTCGAACAGTGGGCGCGGCGCACGCCGCCCGGCTTCACGTTCGCGCTGAAGCTGCCGCAGGCCATCACGCACGAGGCCGGCTTGCGGCCCACGGGCGACCAGACTCTGACGGACTTCTGCGCCGTCGCGCGGCGGCTCGGCGACAAGCTCGGCCCCGTGCTCGTGCAACTGCCGCCGCAGTTCGAGGCGACGCCGGAGAACGCGGCCGCGCTGCAAGACTTTCTGCCGCGCCTGCCGCGCGACGTGCGCTTCGCCGTCGAGTTTCGCCACGGCAGTTGGGCGCAGGAAGAGATCGCGGAGTTGCTCGCGCGCCACGGCGTCGCCGTCGCGCTCGTCGAGGGGCCATGGATCGCGCGGCGCGTGCTCTGGCAGATGTTCGCCGCCGCGTCTATCTCCTTCGCCTACGTGCGCTGGATGGGCGCGCGCGACATCGCACGGTTCGATCAGATCGTGCGCCCGCGCGACGAGAATCTCGCACTGTGGCGTGAGGCGCTCGCGCGGCTGTCATCGCGCGGCACGGAGGTCTACGCCTACTTCAGCAACTACTACGAGGGGCACGCGCCCGCGAGCGCGTTCAAGTTGCAGCGCCTGCTGGGGCAAGAGCCGGTCGCGCCCGCGACGCTGGCCCGTCAGCCCTCTCTTTTCTGATCACTTCCGCCCCGGACTGAGTTAAGATACGGCGCGTGTACCGTCTTTGAATCTTTGAAAGGCGACAGCGTATGAGCAGCCCCTTGGCAGAGACCTCGCAAGGTGAACCGGCGCGGCGCATCAAGACCGCGCTCTTTGTTGATTTCGACAACATCTACGTCGGGTTGGACAAGATCGATCCGGAGGCCGCGCAGAGTTTTGCGACCTACCCGGCGCGCTGGCTCGCGTGGATGGAGCAGGGCATGCCCAGCCGCGAGAACGGCGCGGGCGCGGGCCACGAGAAGCGCGCCATCCTGATCCGCCGCTGCTACCTGAATCCGAAACTCTTTTACAACTTCCGTCCCTACTTCACGCGCTCGGCCTTCTCGGTCGTGGACTGCCCGCCCATCACGCAGCGCGGCAAGAACAGCACCGACATCCAGATGGTCATGGACATCCTCGACCTGATGAGCCACCCGACGCGCTTCGACGAGTTCATCATCCTCTCCGGCGACTCGGACTTTACGCCCGTGCTCTTGCGCCTGCGCGCGCACGACCGGCGCACAGCTATCCTCACCATCGGCCCCATCGCGCCCGCCTACCGCGCCGCCTCTGATCTGGTCGTCAGCAGCGACACTTTCATCGAGGACGGATTGGGCCTCGTGCCCGTACCCTTGGACGAGTCGGGCGTGCCCGTCGAAGCGCCGCCCCCCCCGCCCTCGCCGCACGAACCCGTGCTCGCCGCGATGGCGCAGAAGGTTTACGACGTAGTGCTCGCCGATGGCGAAGTGCCCGCCACCGGCCTCGTCCTCATCTTCAAGACCTTCCCCGAGTTCACCGCGAGCGACAACTGGCTCGGCTTCTCTTCGCTCCGCTACCTGACGCTTGAACTGCTCCGCCGCCGCCCCGATCTGCGCATGGTGGACGGCGACCCCTGGCGCGTCGTCCTCGCGGACACGGCCGCGCCGGTCGAAGTCGCGCCGGAGCCGGCGGCGGAGGCGGCGCAGACGCCGCCGGCCGAGCCGGACGGGGACGCGGCGGCGGCCGAGCCTGCCCTGCGCGAACAGATCATCGCGCACGTGCGGCAGTGCGTGGCCGAGGCGGGCGAGCCGGTGGATATGGCGCGCGCCGCGTTCGACGTGATCCGCACGTTCGGCCCCGCGGTGACGGAGACGGAGTGGGCCGGCGCGGGTTCGTTCAAGCTGCTGCTGCAAGGGGCCGCGCCGCTCGACTTCGAGATTCTGACCGCGCCAAACCAGCCTGGCTATCTCTACGACCCCGCGCGCCACACGCCGCCCGCGGCGGCCGAGGCGGCGGCCGCGCCCGACAAACTCGAACACCTGCCGCCCGCGCTCGCGGACTTCGTCCGCCGCGTCAGCCAACTGACGGGCGCACCACGCCTGACGCCCGCCGAGTACGCGCTCGTCTTCAAGGCCATCGCCGACGATCTCACGCAGCGCCCGTTCAACCTCACCTACACCTCGAAGGCCGTGCGCGACTACTGCCTGGAGCGCGGCGCGGCCATCCCGCGCAAGAGCGTCTGGTTCATCCTTCAAGGCATCACCTTTACGGGCCACCGCTTCGGCAGAGGCCCCGAAGCGGACGCCGCCGAGCACCTCGCTGAAGTCTTCCGCGACGACGTGCTCAAGCTCTGCGAAGACGCCGGGCTGGAACTCTCCGCCGACGAGCGCCGCTCGCTCGACGACTGGCTGCTCGGCGGCCTCGCCGGCTCTGAACCCGCGCCCGAGTTCATCCGCGTCAGCGACGAGCCGCTCGAACTCACGCCCGAGCTCGCGGCCGCCGTCGAACAGCAAGAGTCGGTCACTACGCCGTTGGATTGAGCCGTCCTGTTTCGGCAGGCGGGGAGGCGTGGAGGATAGCCGTTCGTGATAGAGTATTTGCCGGGATGAACATTGTATGAGCAGCAAAAGACGGGTGACGGCGGCGCGCGAGCCGCACGGAGCGAGCGTAAAAGACCGGATGCGATTCGCCGAGCCGCGCACACAACTCGCGCGCGCAGCACTCGAAGCACGGCGGCAACACCTGGCGACGGGCGAACGTCTGTTAGATTTGAATGAGGTCAACGCCGAGGTGGCAGCGCGGCGCGGCAGTGATCGAGTTGATGAATGAGTGGCGGACTCCTCACCTATCTGGACACGGGCGTTATTATCGCCGTCGTGCGGAGCGAGCCATCAGCGGCAGTACGCGCCTACAACCTGCTCAACGATCCCGCGCGTGAGTTTGTCGGCGGGGCCACGCTTGAACTCGAACTCTTACCGAGCGCCATCTACTACCAGCGCGCGGCCGAACAAGCCTTCTGCGAGACCTTCCTGCGTAACACGGTCATTTGGGTTGAGCCATCGAAGAATCTATTCACCACCGCGCTAAAGCTGGCGAGCACATACGGGCTGGCGGCACTGGACGCCCTGCACGTCGCCTCCGCGCTTGAAGCGGGCGCGCCAGAATTCATCACGACCGAAAAGCCGACCAAGCCTATTTATCGTGTGAGCACTCTCAAAGTCACGCATCTGCTCTCGCTCTAGCGGCATACCTGAGCTTGTTGTCAGCCTAAACTTCGCTCGTCTCGTCGCCCAACGCCTGCATCATCTCCGTGAACCGCTCCACGTCGGCGCGGGTGCGTTCGAGCGCGCGGCGGCTGTCGAGGTAGGCGGCCCAGTGCGGCGTGCTGGTGAGCGCCTTGACCGTGTCCTCGTCGAGCACCTGCGCCATGAGCGCGACGAGATCGCTGACGACGCGCGTGTGTTCCAGAAGCGACTGAATGATCGAGTGCGCGAGGCGGGCCTGCGCGAAGTCCAGGTCGCGCGCGGCGCTCGTTTGTTCTGTAACCGGAGTCTCGTCGCTCATCGTCGTCTCACGCCCACCAGCCGCCGCGCACGAGCGGCAACTCGGCGACGTGCGCCGCCCGCCCTTCGTCGCCGATGCGCACCTCCGTGCCCGACGCGAGATAATCAAACTTGACGTAGCCGAGCGCGGCCGTGCGTTCCAAGTGTGGCGAGAAGACAGACGAAGTAACCCGCCCGATCTCTTTGCCGTCAACGGTCGTAAGCTTGAGTTCGGGCGCGGCGGCGCGGTCGTCGTCGAAGAGGAGACCCGTGAGCCGCTTCGCCACGTGACCGCGCCAGTGTATGCGCGCGATGATCTCTTGGCCGACGTAGCAGCCTTTGGTGTAGCTGACCGCGTCGTCGGGCGCGGCTTCGGGCACGACGTTCGCCTCCGTCATGTCCACGCCGTAGCGCGGCAGCCCCGCCTCGACGCGCAGCACTTCGAGCGCGTCGCGGCCCACGGGCCGCGCGCCCGCCGCGACGAGCGCGGCCCACAATTCGGCGCCCACGCCGACGCCCGCGATCAAGTCGAACCCGTCTTCGCCCGTGTGCGTCGCGCGCACGACGGTCAGCGGCTCGCCGCGCCAGGAGACGATGGCGGCGCGCATGCGCTCGACCTGTGCGGCCGCCGCGCCGAGCACGCGTTCAACGACCGCGGCCGACTGTGCGCCTTGCAGCGACAGTTGGTGCGTCTCGTCCGACAAATCGCGCACGCGGAAATCGCCCGCGAGTGTGAAGCGCGCGAGGCTGTCGCGGACGCGTTCGCGCGTCGCGGCCTCGGTGTCGAACAGGAAGACTTCGGCGTCGCCCGCGCGCACGACGCGCGCCAGCGCGAGCAGCCGCCCCTGCACGTTCGGGAAGGCCGTCGTCATCCATGCGCCGGGCGCGAGCGCCTTCACGTCGTTCGTGACGAGGCCGTTCAGGAACTGCACGGCCTCCGCGCCGCTCACCTCGACGCGCCCGCGCTCCGACAGATCGAAGAGACCCGCGCCGCCGCCGCGCACGACTTCGTACTCGGCCGCGGCGTCGCCGTAATGCGCGGGCAATAGCCACCCACCGCGCTCGACCATCGTCGCGCCGTGCTGCGCGTGCAGGGCCGCCAGCGGCAGACTGCGCGCGGTTAACTGTTCGACCATCTCACTCATCCTTCAACTGGGACAGAAACCACGAAAGCACACGAAACAACACGAAGAGGAAATCTAGCTCCCGCAAACCTTAAATTCCTTTAGTGCCGTTTCGTGTGCTTTCGTGGTTCATCTTTGCACGCGTGATCAATCAACTCAGCGACCCCCGCGTCTACTTCGTCACGGTGATCTCGCGCGTGGTCGAGTTGTAGCGGCCGTTCTCGACGGGGTTGCCGTCCTTGTCCACGAGTTCGAGCTTGACCGTGTGCTTGCCCGTCGTCCAGCCGGTCAGCCAGATGGGCTGCCACCTGTCTATGTACTGCGTCGCGCCGCCGTCCACCGAGTAGCGCACGCGGTACTCGCCGCCGTCGCCTTGCAGCTTCGCGTTCAAGAGCCAGAAGTCGATCATGATCGCGTCCGCGTCCGCGCCCTTGTACTCGCCCTTCGGCCGGCTGTAGGTCAGAAGCGGCTTGGCGCGCTCGACCGTGCCGCCCGTGCTCGCGGGCATGTCCTTGCCCTCGCGCGGCGGCGTGGCGCTGGCGTTGGCGTTCGCCGCGTTTGCGTTCGCCGTGTTCTTGTTGGCCGCGCTGGCCGCGGCGGCGTTCTTGTTGTCGGCCATCTTCTCGCCCGCGGCCGTGGTGGTCGGCTTGGAGGCGTCGCCGCCGCCTTTGACGGTGAAGGTGACCATCTGGAACGCGCCCGCATTCTTGTAGCTCTCATGCCAGGGGCGCGAGGGGAAGACGCGCAAGGTGTGCTTGCCCTCGGTCACGTTGCGCAGCTCGAACGGCTCGTCGAGGTTGTAGTAAGCCTCGTAAGGGCTGTTGTCGAGGATGACGTGGATGTGGTTGCCCATGTTCGTCGCCGGGTCTTTGTGCGGCTTGTAGCCTTTGAGGTCGCCGCTCAGGGCGAGCTTGACGCCGACGGTTGAGCCGTTGACGGTCGCGCCTTCGGTCGGCGACAGGAAGCGGAGCGTGGGAGTCGCTTCGTCCTCCTGCCCGCGCGCGGCCATCATGTCCTTGATCTTCTGCGGGCGCTCGACGACCGACAGGTTCTGCACCTCCGGCGTTGCGGGCGGCGGCGAGACGCTGGTGGTCACGGTCGTGTTGGCGTTCGCGTTGTCGGCCGTCGTGCAGCCGGCGAGCGGCAGCGCGCAGGCGACGGCGGCCGTGGCGCACACCGCGATTAAGCGGGACGAGAGTTTCATGGCAGGCCTCCAGACGTGATTCGGATTGCGGTGAAAGTATAAACCCAACGGTGTGAAAAAGCAGTAACCACGAAATCACACGAAACAACACGAAAAGAATTGAGCGTTCGCCCAGACCGCACTACTGCTTCGTGTCGCTTCGTGTGATTTCGTGGTTCATTGCCGCGCTGCAAGGCAGATCGCTTGAGAGAAAGAGGAGGCCGCCTTTACTTAGCGCCCGCTCACGCGTTCGCCGGGCGCGCTTCGCCTTTGAGCCGCGCCTCGACCGCGTCCCAATCAATGTTGGAGAAGAAGGCTTCGATGTACTTCGGGCGCTCGGCCGGCTTGTAGTCGAGCAGGAAGGCGTGCTCCCACACGTCCATCACGAGCACCGGCTCGAAGCCGGCGACGTTGCCCGTCTCGTGCAGGCTGATCCAGTGGTTCGAGATACGCCCGTTCGCCGGGTTCTGGTAGCAGATGGCCCAGCCGACGCCGCGCATCTTGCCGACCGACATGAAGTCAGTCTTCCACGTCTCGTATGAGCCGAAGGACGTTTCGGCCTGCTTGAAGAACTTCGACGCGCGGTTGGGGTCGCCCGCGCCGCCACGCTTCATGTTCTCGAAGTAGTATTCGTGTAAGACCATGCCGTTGTACTCGAAACCCAAGCGGCGCGTCAGCTCCGAGTAGGCGGGCATCTCCTCCTGATCTACTTTGCCGTCAGCAAGAATTTCCGCGATCTTCTCGGTCAGGTGGTTCGTCTCCTTGACGTAACCTTCGTAGAGTTTGAAGTGCATCTCCAGGGTCTTATCCGAGATGCCGTTCAGCCCGCTCAGGTTGAACTGCCGCGCCTTGTAAGGCTCCGGTACGTTTAAGAGGTTGCTGCTCATCTTCGACTTCCTTTCTTCAGTTGTCCGGCCGGTCATGGATGGCCGTTAGTGTAACTCCACACGGGCGCGCGCGTGTAACGAAGCGGTGGCGAAACGTTGGCGGTCGGGCGCGGGCCGAAGAAAAGGAGGGAAGCTTTGCGCGGCGGCCACTCGCCGGGCGCGCGCGCAAAGTTTCCCTCCCCGCATTCACTCTCGCACGCCTAGCGGCCGAGGATGATGTAGTCGCCGTGCGACGTGCCCATGAAGAAGAGCATGGGCAAGCTAAGCCAGGTGTTCGTGCGCGAGGCGATGAAGGCGCGGCGCGCAAGCTCAGGCGGCGCGGCGGGGCCCGTCCCGGCGAGGCCCGCGAGGATGCGCTTGTTCGACGGCCAGATGATGCCCCAGACGTTCAGCAGCATGACGAGACCCATCGCCCCGCCGATACCGATGGAGTAGGTCTTGTTGCTGGCGAAATTGTCGCGCCCGACTTGCAGCGTCGAGTCGAACCACTTGACGATCACGAACGCCATCACGGCGAACAGGATCGCGGCGACGACCGCGAACACGCGCCCGTCTTTGATCAGCGCCGGTACTTTGCTGATGATCAGGAACTCGACGGCGAAGGTGATGACGGGGATGAGCAGCCAGACGATGAGCGTCAGCCAGACGTTCACGTGGCCGCCCGCGGCGTTGGCGTTCTTCACGTCCGCGGCGAGGATGTACATGGCGTAGTACGTCAGCCCGACGAGCACCGTCACGAGCGCGCCCCAGCGGAAGTACCAGAGCGAGCGCCCGAGCAGCTCTGGGTTCACCTTCTTCTTCGTATCGGCGTCAATGAGCTTCTGGAAAGGCACGTTGACGAGGTTGAAGAAGTAGAGCAGCCCAATCCACGTGATGCCGGCGACGAAGTGCAGCCAGCGCAGAATGATGCGGGGCACTTCCGCCCCCTGCGGCGCGTGGAAAAGGTCTTGCAGGAACGCGAAACCGACGGGGAGATGCACGGTTGACTCGATCAGCATACGACCTCCGAATGTTGTCAGTGAGTTAAAGCAGAAACGCTCACGCGCGCGTCCCTTTGTAGAGCGCGCCCGCTCGCCGTTCCTCCGTCACAAGCTGTGGTGAAATCTGCGCGAGAGATTAGCACCAAGCGGGACGCGGGCGCAATAAAAGCAGCTGCCGGATGCCAGATGCTAGAGATTAGTTTCGACTAGCATCCAGCGTCTGACACTTACTCTTCCGTCGGGCGCGGCCCCGGCGTGAGGTTACGCGTGCTCGCCTGGTTGACCACATGCACTTTGAGGTCGCCGTGCACGCGCACCTGGCAGGAGAGGCGGACGTTCTCGGCGAGGCCGGTCTCCATGGCGAGCCGGTTGCGTTCGAGTTCGCCCATCTCGCCCGCGTCGCCCGCGAGCACCTCGACGCGGCAGGTCGTACACTTGGCGTTGCCGCCGCAGCGGTGCAGTATGTCTATCCCAGCGTCCTCAATCGCCAGCACGAGCTTGCGCCCCTCGTCTGCGTCAAAAGTCTTCACACCCTCGGCCGCTTCCGCTTCGATCCTCGGCATACCTTCTTGCTCCTGAATTGTGGTTGGTTTGAAAGCGTCAGCAGTGTACCGCAAAAAAAGAAAACGCGGTACGCGCGAGCGCGCCGCGCCGTTTGAGAGGCGCGGCGGACGCAGGCGCGCACCGCATTCCGGTGCGGATATTGTCCGCGCGGGCTAGACCGTAAACGACGAGCCGCAACCGCAGCCGCCCGTCGCGTTCGGGTTCTTGAACGTGAAGCCCGACCCCATCACGCTGTTGACGAAGTCGATCTCGACGCCGTTCAGGTACTGCGCGCTGAACATATCCACGAACAGGCGGACGCCGTGCTGGTCGAGCACGTGGTCGCCCTGCCGCGCGTCCTCTTCGATGTTCAGGCTGTACTGGAAGCCGGAGCAGCCGCCCGGCACTACGCGCACGCGCAGACCCGAAGTCGCCGGCAAGCCCTCTTCGCCCGCCATGAATTTCTTGATCTCGGTCGCCGCCGTCTCCGTGACGTTGAGCGTCACTGTCGGCATGGTTTCTGTCGCCATCTTCTCTCTCCTTAAAAATTAGTCCGTTGTCCGTCGTCCGTGGTCAGTTGTTTTTGTTCCATCACCTGCCCGTTACGGCGCTAGCTCTTAGCTTATGCCAGAAGCACAACGGACAACTGACCACGGACAACGGACTAGTTTTTTTATCTCGCCTTACCCAAGACCACCAACTCTGGCTTCATCGCTTCAATCGAGACTTGCCGCGCGATCTCTTCCGCCACGCGGCGGAAAGCTTGCGCCTGCGGCGAGTCCGGCTGACTGACGACGACGGGCACGCCCCGGTCGCCGCCCTCGCGCACTTCGAGGCCAATCGGGATCGCGCCCAGATACGGCACGCCGTACTGCGCGGCCAGCTTCTCGCCGCCGCCCTCGCCGAAGATGTTATAGCGCGTGCCCGTGTCCGGCGCGACGAAGTAGCTCATGTTCTCGACGATGCCGAGCACGGGCACGTGCACCGTCTCGAACATGCGGAGCGCGCGCCGCACGTCCGCCACCGCCACCTCCTGCGGCGTCGTCACCAACACCGCGCCCTGCACGGGGACGAGTTGCGCCAATGACAACTGCACGTCGCCCGTGCCCGGCGGCATGTCCACGATCAGGTAGTCAAGCTCGCCCCACAGCACGTCGCCCAGGAACTGCCTGACCAAGCTGTGCAGGATCGGCCCGCGAAAGATCATCGGCTCGTCGCCCGGCTTGAGGATGCCGATTGAGATCAGCTTGACGCCGTGTGCCTCGTTCGGCACGAGCTTGTTGCCGGAGACGACGGGCTGCGCGTCCGCGACGCCGAGCATCAGCGGCGCGTTCGGCCCGTAGAGGTCTGCGTCCATCAGGCCCACCCGCGCGCCGTCGCGGGCGAGGGACACCGCCAGGTTTACCGCCACGGTTGATTTGCCGACGCCGCCCTTGCCCGATGACACCGCCACGATGTTGCGCACGCCCGGCACGACCACCTTCTCCGTGATGCCGCGCCCCTTGGGCACTTCCGCGTCCATCGTCACGCGCACGTTCGTTACACCCGGCAGCGCGCGCACCAACTCTTCGGCCTGCGCCTGCATCTGCTCGCGCACGGGGCACGCGGGTGTCGTCAGCACGATGCGAAACGATACCTCGCCGCCGCTGAGCTTTAAATCTTTAATAAAGCCGAGCGTCACGATGTCCTTGTGCAAGTCCGGGTCAACGACCCTGCGCAACGCTTCCAGCACGCCCTGTTCGGTCACTTGTGCCATGTTGTAAACAGTCAGTCTCTCAAACTTTGCTGCTAAGCTTTACCTTCGCCGCCCGCCCCGTCGCCGTTTCTGCCCGTGACAATGCGCTCGACCATCCGCTCCAGGCGACCGATGTCCTCGCTGTTGCGGCGGGTCAGCGCCTCCGTCTGCATCTGCGACTCGACCAGCATGTTGTAGCGCTCGCGCCATTCCTGTTTGTCGCGCTCGGCTGCTGCCCCGGATTGTATCTGTGCTTCAACGAGTGCGTTATAACGCTCGCGCCATTCCTGTTTGTCGCGCTCGGCTGCTGCCCCGGATTGTATCTGTGCTTCAACGAGTGCGTTATAACGCTCATGCCACTCCTGTTTGTAACGCTCGGCTGACTCTTCAGCCCGCATCTGTGCTTCAACGAGAGCCTGGTAATGCTCACGCCATTCCCGGCGTTCTCGCCGGCCTGCGCGGATCGCCATTAGCAGGACGCGCTCTAAACGATCCATACGCTTGTCTGCCTGATCCATCCGCTTTTCTGCCTGCAACATTTTCTCGGTCAGTTCCGCTTGTAGGTTGAGGATGAACTCCATCTGCCTTTCCCGGCGTTCTTCGTCGCTCATCGCGCGCCTCCCTTCTGCGCGCCGCGGCTCTTTACGCTAACCGTCCGCCGCTCCGCCAGATTCACTTTCTTCGGCCGCAGCACGCGATAGGCGCAGCGCGACGCGCCGCCCGCGATGCGCGCTTCGCGGAAGACCTCCGCGCCGAGCAACTCGCGATAGACGAACAGTTCGCGGTCGCACAGTTGCCGGTACTCGCGCGCCACCTCCGCCTGCGGGCAGTTCCACTCGGTCAGCAGGTACGAGCCGTCCGGCAGGCGCTCGGCCTCGGCCTCGTAGCCCAACTCGCCGAGGGCTTCAGTCAGACGTTGCACCCGCGCGTCGAACCCTAAGCCCGCGAGGGCTGGGCGCAGGCGTGCCGTCAACTCGTCGGCGCAGCCGCAGAAGACGGCGTTTAAGCCGCGCTCGCCCCAGACGGCATTGACCTGCCGCAGGATGGCCCGCGCGAACAGGTCGTAACGCTTCGGGAACAGTTCCTCGGCCTTCGGCGTCAGGCGGTAGCGGTGCGCGGGCCGGCCGCGCTCTTTGCGCTCCGGCGCATGCTCGACGTAGCCGTCACGCTCCAACACGTCGAGATGCTTGCGCACGCACTGCTTGGAGACGCCCAGCTCGGCCGCCAATTCGTCCGTGCCCAGGCCGCCGCGCGCGCGCAGCAGGCTGACGATCTCGCCCCGCGATGAACTGATCGAATTGCTTAATGCCGCCACCACGAAATTGATGCTACGTGCGCGCGCTTACTTTGTCAACTTGCCGGTTGTTTTATCACTTGCGGGGGCGCACTCTTGCCAACCGGCGCGCGCGGTCTTAAGCTTTAAGCCGCCGGAGCAACGGAATATGAATGAAACGGCTGTAGAAAAGATCGTACACGCGGCGTGCCCGCACGACTGCCCGGACACGTGCGCGATGCTCGTGACGGTCGCGGGCGGGCGGGCCGTCGGCGTCGCGGGTGACCCCGACCACCCGGTCACGCGCGGGACGCTCTGCACAAAGGTCGCCAACTACCACGAGCGCACGCACAGCCCCGACCGCGTCAAGACCTGTCTGCGGCGCGTCGGCGCGAAGGGCGAGGGGCGCTTCGCGCCCGTCAGTTGGGACGAGGCGCTCGACGAGATCGCCGCGCGCTTTCGCACGCTCGCCGAATCGCGCGAAGGCGCGGAGACGATCCTGCCGTACAGCTATTGCGGCACGATGGGGCTGGTGCAGTCGCAGTCAATGGATCGCCGTTTCTTCCACCGGCTCGGCGCGTCGCTGCTGGATCGCACAATCTGCGCCTCGGCCGGCGCGGCCGGTTACAAGGCGACCATCGGGCTGAGCGTCGGCACAGACCCGGAGCGGTTCGCGGACGCGCGCCTCATCCTGCTCTGGGGCACGAACACGATCTCAAGCAACGTGCACCTGTGGCCTTTCGTGCTGGCGGCGAAGCACAACGGCGCGCGCGTCGTCGCGATTGATCCGCGCCGCACGCGCACGGCCGACCAATGTGACGAGCACGTCGCGCCGCTGCCCGGCACAGACGCTGCGCTCGCGCTCGGGCTGATGCACGTCATCTTCGCCGATGGGCTGGAAGATAAGGATTATCTTGAACGCTACACCGTTGGCGCGGATGATTTAAGACGGCGCGCGCGCGAGTACGCGCCGGAAAGGGTGGCCGAGATTTGTGGTCTCAAGGCCGAGACGGTTGTGCGGCTCGCGCGCGAGTACGCGACCACGCGCCCTGCGGTGATTCGGCTCAACTACGGGCTGCAACGGCACGCGGGCGGCGGCATGGCCGTGCGCACGATTAGTTGCCTGCCGGCGATCACGGGCGCTTGGCGCGACGCGGCGGGCGGCGCGCTGCTCTCGACGAGCGGCACGTTCCCGCTCGACTACGCGGCGCTCGAACGCCCCGATCTAATCCCCAGGCCCCGTCCGCGCACGATCAATATGTCGCAGCTCGGCGACGCGCTCACGCGCACGGACGATCCGCCCGTGCGCGCGCTCTACGTTTATAACTCGAACCCGGCGGCCGTCGCGCCCGATCAGGCGCGGGTGCTCGCAGGCTTGCGGCGCGAAGACCTGTTCACGGTCGTGCACGAGCAGTTCATGACCGACACGTGCGACTACGCGGACATCGTGCTCCCGGCGACGACGCAGCTTGAGCACTTCGATCTGCACAAGGCTTACGGCCACCTCTACCTCATCCTGAACGAGCCGGCCGTCGCGCCGCTCCACGAGGCGCGGGCGAACTCCGAAGTCTTCCGCCTGCTCGCCGCGCGCATGGGCTTCGCGGAAGATTGCTTCAAAGATTCCGACGAAGAGATCGCGCGCCAGGCCATCGCCGCGGATCATCCGGCGCTCAACGGCATCACGCTCGAACGTTTGCGCGAGCGCGGCTGGGTGCGCCTGAACGTGCCCGAAGTGTTCGCGCCGTTCGCCGAAGGCAACTTTCTCACGCCCTCCGGTAAGTGCGAGCTTTACTCCGAAGCACTGGCCGCGCAGGGACTCCCACCCGTGCCCGAATTCATCCCGCCGCACGAGTCGCGCGTGAGCACGCCCGCCCTCGCGCGTCGCTTCCCACTCGCGCTCGTCAGCCCGGCGGCGCACGCGTTTCTGAATTCGAGCTTCGCTAACCTGCCGAAGCAGTTGCGGCAGGAGCGGCGGCCGTTCGTCGAGATCAACCCGCAGGACGCGGCGGCGCGCGGCATCGCAGACGGCGACCGCGTGCGCGCCTTCAACGAGCGCGGCGCGTGCGAGTTGACGGCGGTCGTGACGACGCGCGCGCGGGCGGGCGTCGTCGTCTCGCCCTCGGTCTGGTGGAACAAGCTCTCGCCCGGCGGCGTGAACGTCAACCAGCTCACCTCGCAGGCGCTCACGGACATGGGCGGCGGCGCGACCTTCTACGACGCGCTCGTCGAGATCGAACGCGTCGCGCCGGACGTGCAAGCCTGAACGCCCGCTTAGTCTTTTAAAGTCTGGTTCGTCTTTCGCGGTCGTTGCTCCCTCTGTCGGACTTGACAGCGCCCGCCTCTCTCGCGGATACAATGTAAGCGCCGCTCGCCCCGGCACGCCTTCGCGGCGCGTATGTCCAAACAACAAATTTGCCGAGGCCCATGCTAAAGCCAGAACCAATTTATGCACCCCTGCGCGGCCGCCGCGCCGTTTGGCTCGCGCTGCTCTTTGCCCTGTGCGTCCTGCCGACCGCGCACGCACAGCCGCGTCGTAGTGCGCCGCCGCAGTCGCGCACGCCAGCGCCGAGACTCCTGCCGGAAGAGACGGTGTTGCGCATCGTGCGCGCGGAGGACGAACGGCGTTGGGACGCGACTGATCTCGGCGCGCTCCTGGCGGATAAGAACCCGGCGGTACGCGGGCGCGCGGCGCTCGCGGCCGGGCGCATCGGCGACGAGGGCGCGGTCGCGCCGCTCATTGGGTTGCTGCAAAAGGACGGTGACGCGGGCGTGCGCGCGATGGCCGCGTTCGCGCTCGGCGAGATCGAATCGGCGGCGGCCGCCGACGCGCTCACCGCCGCGCTGCGCACCAGCGTGAACGCGCCGGTGCGTGCGCGCGCCGTCGAGGCGCTCGGCAAGATCGCCGCCGCGCTGCCGCAGGCGGACGAGGCGCGCAGGCTGGCCATCGGGCAGACAATCGCGGGCGCGCTGGCCGCGGAGCAGAAGCGCGCGGCCGATGCGGAGGGCGGCGCGCGCGGCGTCGAGTTGCTCGGGCTGACCGCGCTGTTGCGCGCGCGCCCGACGGACGGCGGCAAGGTGGCGGCGCTGTTCCTCACGGCAACGGACGCGCGCGTGCGCGCTGACGCCGCGAACACGCTGGCGCGTCTGCGCGCGAAGGACGGCTTGGAGCAGTTGCGCAAGCTGCTGGCGGGCGACAAGGACGCGGTCGTGCGCGCCAACGCCGCGCGCGCGCTCGGCGGCGCGGAGGACAAGGCGGCGTTCGACGAGTTGGCGAAGCGCGCGGCCGACGACGAAGACCTGCGCGTGCGCGTCAGTGCCGTCCGCGCGCTCGCCGCGCTCAAGGACGCGCGTGCCGCCGACGCTTTGCTCAAACGCGGCGACGCGCTGCTCGTCGCCTACCGCGCCGCCAAGACCGCGAACACGGCGCACCCGGCCGAGTTGGACGAACTGCTTGAGGTGGCGACGGCGCTGGGGCGCGTGCTCGCCTACACGGCGGACGAGCGCGCGCTGAACTTCCTGCGCGCCTTGCGCACGAGCGAGCAGTGGAGCGCGCCCGAACTCGAACTGGCGTTCGCGCGCGTCGCGCCGACGCAGTACCTGCACGAAGCGCCGTTCAAAAATCTCTTCCTCCGCCCCGCCGACAGTAAGCTCGCGTGGCAGGCGGTCGCGGCGGTCGCCGACGGGCTGGGCGAGTTGGCGAACGCGTCGGGCGAGAAACTCGGCAACAGCGCGTCGAGCGTGCAGGCCGACGCGCAGTTGGCCCTGCGCGCGCTGGCGAGCGATCCGGCCACACCCGCGCTCGCCCTGCCCGACGTGCTGCGCGCGCTCGCCGCCTACAAGCCGACCGATCTCGCCCCGCTCATGCGCGCGCAACTCAAGGCGCAGGATGTGATCGTGCGCGCCACCGCGGCCGAACTCCTGGGCGAACTTCCGCCCGACCCCGACACGACCGCCGCGCTCGCCGCCGCGCTTACGCCGGCCCTCGGCGACCAGTTGAACGACGCCGCGCTCTCCATCCTCGACGCGCTCGCCAAGCAGAAGCGCGAGGACGCGACCGCCGCGATCAGGGCGACGCTCGACGCGCAGGACTACCTCGTCCGCCGCCGCGCCGCCACGCTCCTGGCGGACGCGAAGGCCGGCGGCGCGGACGTGCGCAGCCAGACCGTCGCCACGCGCAACCATCTCGCCGACTACCGCCGCGCGCTCGCGCGCCGCGACAAGCGCGTGCTCGCCCTCGTCAAGACAGACAAGGGCGCGTTCACGATTGAGTTGCTGCCGGACGCCGCGCCGCTCACGGTGGACAACTTCGTGCAGTTGGCCGCGCGCGGCTTCTTCAACAACATCACGTTCCATCGCGTCGTGCCGAACTTCGTCATTCAGGGCGGCGACCCGCGCGGCGACGGCAACGGCGGCCCCGGCTACCAGATTCGCTGCGAGATCAACACCGTGCCTTACGGGCGCGGCGCGGTCGGCATGGCCCTCTCCGGCAAGGACACCGGCGGCTCGCAGTGGTTCGTCACGCACGCGCCGCAGCCCCACCTCGACGGCGGCTACACCGTCTTCGGCCGCGTCACCCAGGGCATGGAGGTCGTTGACCGCATCGCGCGCGGCGACCGCATCCTCAGCATCAACGTTTCAGAGACGAAGGGGCGCTGACCGGAGAGAGTAGGGGATGAAAGAGGCCGCACCGAGTTCGGCTTTATTCATCCCTTTTCTTGTGGGCGGTAGATGCGGATGAGTTGACCCGCGAGGCTGCTCTGGCTTGCTAATGCCTCGGCGATGCGGCCCGCCTGCCCCGTGAACTCCGGATCGAATGTACAGGCGATGATGCCGGCGTGATCGGGGCTGTGCCGGCGGAGGCGTATGAAGTGCTTGCGATTCGTCGTGAGGAGCGCCCGCCGCTGCTCGGTCGCCAGACTTAACACCTGCTCGTCCGGGAGCGACTGGTTAGCCCTGCCGTCCTCGTACATGGTCAGCACGTCGTGCCCCAGCGGCGCAACTCCTCGACCACGGGGAGCGGGAAATTCTCGTCGGCGTAGAGCCTGTGCGTCACGGCTCGTCGTGCTCGTTATCGGCGATCTGGCGTTCGATCTCTTCGCGGTGGCTGCGGACGTAAGCCCAGGCGTTGGCTAAATCTTCGGCGCGCAAGGCCGGGTAGGCGCGCAGCAACTCGGACTCGCTCGTGCCTAAGCGCCGCGCCTGCTCCAGCAACCAGACGGGGATGCGCGTGCGGACGACGCACGCCGCGCCGCCGGCCACGTTCGCACGGCTTTCGATGCCGGGGAAGGCGTCGCCCAAGTCGCGCACGAGCCATTGCAGAAGCTGAGCCTTTTCGGCCCGCGTCATCTCGCCCAACAGCTTTTCCGATTCCTGTATCGCGCTCATCGCCCTCAGCCCACTTTCTAGCCGCGCCAGCGACAACATTGTAACATCACGACCGACAGCATCACACGATCAGATCGGTAGTGTCCTAAATCTGTGGTGTTGCCGCCATCAATAAATCCTTCAGACTCCAAACACTCTTGGTCAATCCGGCTTCCATCGCGGGCGTGCAACGGATCGTGCTATGAATGCGGCAAAAGTTATAGTACGCGAAATAGAACGCCAGCGCAGCCTTTAAGTTTTCCCACTTCTTACTGAAGGCATTAGTGAGACGAGTAAAGCGGCGCATCGCCATACGGATATTGAGATTCTGTCTCTCAACGTGCGATGTGCAGATACGGTCTGGATCGGGATTGCCGAACACCGGAGTGGGGATCGCCTCTATCACATGCGACGGCGAATAGCGGTGCTCGTCGGGTTCGGGTGCGCCATAGATTTTGATTAGCTGCGCGTAGTCGGCACGCGTCCCTAAGCTGTAGCAGATGGCGTCTGGATAAGCCGGAAAACCATCTGTCGAGACTTGAATGCGCCCCTTTGTACCGTCCACAGCCGCAAAGATTTTCTCTGTGAAAAGAAGTGTGTCGCGCTCTGTGCGGCGGCCTAGATGCCACGCCAGAATGAGCTTTGAATCACGCTCGAAAGCAACGAACGTATAGGCATCGCCAAGCGTCGGATCGTCTTTGCCCTTGCGCTTCTTTGTCTTTTCCTTCATCTCGACATAAGCCCAAATTTCGTCAAGCTGAATATCGGAGACTTGCACCTTGCGGACTTTCTCATCAAGAAGCTGCTCACACTTTTCGCCTACTTGAACGAGCAAGTCCAGAATGGTGTCGCGGTGAACGCCCGTCACTCTTTCGATTGACCGGACGGACATTCCCTCGACTAAAAGATGCAGGCACATTAGAGCCTTATCAAGCGAAAGATACATGCCGCCTAGAGGCTTCTGCTTTGGTTCAGAGAATCGCTTTTTGCAGACGGGGCAGCGAAAGCGTTGGTTGTTGTGACGGTCTTTGCCGTCTTTCTTGGCAGTGATTTGGCAGTTATGGCAGACCATGAACTTCTCCTTGAAGTCCACAGCCAGAAGCGTATAATGCGGGTGTCTAGGCCACGTAGCTTCGGCTGTGTGGTTTGATAGCCCCGCAAGTTGTTAGCGCAACAAGCGGGGCTTGATCTGATGCCCCTGGCCCGACTCGAACGAGCGACCACCGGCTGCGAATCCGGCGCTCTTCCAACTGAGCTACAGGGGCTTTAAGAACAGAAGGTCAGCAAGCGTGGTTTGCGCCAAGTTTGCTGACCTTTTCTGCTTTTCAAATAACGAGAACGGTGGTATGGTACTACTACCATATCAGGCTGTCAAGCGATTTCGCTTGATTTTATGGTACTACTGCCATATAATAGTTAATGTCTTGGTTGTTCAAGGATTATGTCAATGATAGGGGCGAAAATGAGATACGCGCCTGGATTGATTCTCTGCCATTGTCAGCGCGGGTGAAGATTGACGGGCGCATTCGCTACCTGCAAGGCGTAGCCAAGCTTAAATATCCGTATGTCGAGAAGTGGGTCGGGGAAGATGATATTTACGAGGTGCGTATTGTATTTAGCGGAGTGCAGTATCGGTTGCTTAGTTGCTATGGCGCAGGCAAGCAGGAGTTCACGTTGCTCGTTGGTGCGGTCGAGAAAAGTAACAAGCTAAACCCCAGACAGGCCGTCAACATGGCGAAAGCCAGAATGAAAATTATTGAGGATGGTAGCCATGCCTGTAACCACTTTGAATAAGAGACGCCTGCTTAGCGACTTAAAGAATCTTGAGTTTCGGCGTCTGTTCCACGCAGAGCACATAAACAACGCCCTACCTTTCCAAATTCGAGAACTACGCAAGCAAAGGGGTTTGACGCAGAAGGCCCTTGCTGCGTTGATAGGTAAGAATCAGAAGAACATCTCCGATTGGGAGAATCCGAATTACGAATACAAGCCACAGATCGGCACGTTGATAAGCTTGGCTGACGCCTTTGATGTGCCGCTTATCGTGCGCTTCGGATCGTGGGAAGAGGTGTGGGATTGGGAGCACAGCATCTCGCCTCGGAAGCTAGCCCCAAGTAAATTTGACGAGGCGTTGCCCGCGCTTGAAGAGAAACTCCGCGAAGAGTTAGCAGGCAAAGACGAGCAAGCTACGAGTGACGCCCATGCTGATGACCCTATTTTTCGACTAGTGGACGCCCCGCAAAAGCCCGCACCTACTCAGCCGAAGTTTGACTTCATGTACACAAGACCCGCAGATGTCGCGCCGCCAGACTCGCCTCTCTTGATGAGCGACCAGCGGCGCAGGCAATCAGCGCGCGCCGGCCGGCCCGCCACACAAGCACGCGCCGCCAGCATGGGAGGTTATTATGAAACTTTTGTCGGTGCTACAGGCTAGAGTCGTCGCATTCTTGCCCGTTGAAGAGTTAAATCCACACGGGGAACTGATAGCCCCTAATGCGACCAAACTACTAATTGAGAAGTGCGGCTTTCTAGTTTACCCGCAGAAGGTTGAGGATTATTTTGACACAGATAAGGGCATCAAGTATGAAGTCGGCGCGTGGGATGGTTTAGTCATTCAACAGCTTATCCTCTATCCCGGCGGCATAGCCCTAGACACCAATACATCCACGCGAAACTCTGAAAAGATTCTCACTGAGATGCTGGCTTGGGCGAAGGAGACGCTGAACATTAACTATGAACCCGGCATGATTAAAAGCAGGGCACATCTAAGCCAAGTTGCAGTTACATTCGAGACCTCAATTAACGCGCTGAATCCAGTGCTGGCGGGCATCGCGGATAAAATCACAAAATCAGTGGCTAGTAGTATAGGCTTCGTATTCCCTTACGAAGCAAACAGCATCACCTTCGGCTTCGATACAACTCACCTTAAACAGAACGCAGGAAAGTTTGCGATTGAGAGACGCGCCGACACGCCCTATTCAGAGAATAAGTATTTCTCTTCCGCGCCGATCCACACAGACGAGCACTTGGCGCTTCTTGAAGAGTTTGAGGCCGCACTGAAAGAGGCAAGTACAAATGGACGATCTTAATGAGATTATGCGAAAAGTTCTCGGCGAGGTTGACGCGGACGATAAATTCGGAAGAACACGTGAAGAGTTGATCGCCGAAAGACTGCTCGAAGATGCCCTCGGCGGCAACAAAGAATCCCAAAAGCTGTTAAGACAATATCAGGCCGATCTCCGCCCCATCCTTCACGACGCCCTGGACAAAAAGATTCAGCACGCAACGGAATAAGCTTTACTTTAATTCAACACCACAGATTTAGGACACTACCATCAGATCGCGAAGGTTGACCGCGCGTATGTCGCCCGTTTATCTTGGCGGCGAGTCTCCCTTCTGCGATTCGCGTCCCCGTCTGCAAGCTTCAGTTATGCGGCGACGAAACGAGAGTGCCGGTGTCGGTCGGCGTGCCGCGCGCCCGTTCGTCGCGGTCTTCGTCTGCACGCTATCCGTCGTCCTGTGCGCGGCGCTCGCACTTGATGGTGCGGCGCGGACGAACACTCGCCGCACGGCGCAGGCGGACAACCCGGCCGCCGTGCGCCTGCGTTACCGGATCAACTTCGCGCTCGACTTCGACGCGCGCACCTACACGGGCACGGAGAGCGTCCGCTGGGTCAACCGCGACAGCAAGCCGACCTCGGTCGTCTATTTTCATCTCTACGCCAACCTGCGCGCGGGCGACGCGACACGCAACAACCAGCCCGGCGGCAATGAAGAGACGCAGGCGACGGCCGACGAGCCGCGCCTTGAGATCACGGGCGTGCGCGCGGCCGGAGCGCCGCTCGCTTACGCGCTCGACGATCAGGCGACGCTGTTGCGCGTCTCGCTGCGCGAGCCTGTCGCGGCGGGCGCGGCGACGGAGTTTGAGATCGCTTTCAGCGGCAGCGTCCCGGAGATCGATCCGGACGAGACGAGCCTGCCCGCGCACGTCGTGCAGCAACTCGGCGCGGCGCTGCGCGACACGCGCGAGACGCGCCGCGCGCGCGATCTCAACTTCCGCTCGCGTGGCGTCATGCTGCTCGGCGCGGCCTACCCCGTCTTGGCCGTGCGCGACGGCAACGACTGGCAGCGCGAGGTCAAGCCGACCGTCGGCGATCTGTTGTTCACGGAGGTCGCAGATTACGAAGTAAGCGTCAGCGCGCCGTCGGGCGTCGCGGTCTTCACTTCGGGCGAGCCGCGCCCGCCCGCGCCGCGCACAGCGGCCGAGCCGCGCGAGATGCCTAACCTCAGCACGAGCCGCTTCGTGGGTGAGAATCTGCGCAACTTTGCGATCCTGGCGGGGCGCGCGTTCAAGTCGGACGAGCGGACGGTCGAAGGCGTCCGCGTGCGCTCCGTCTGGACGGCGGAGCACGAGAAGACGGGGCGGCGCGCGCTCGACGTGGCGGTCTCGGCCGTGCGCCTGTTCAGCGCGCGCTTCGGCGCGCTGCCTTACGCGAGCGTGTCGGTGGCGGAAGCGCCGCTGGTCGCGGGTCTCGGCAGCACGGAGTTTGCGAACATGTCTGTGATCGCGAGCGCGTTCTACGTTGATTTCGACGCGCCCTCGATGCGCAACTTGCCGGAGCTTGTGCGCGAACAGCGCGCGTCGGTCGAAGACAGCCTGGAGTTCGCCGTCGCGCACATGACGGCGCACCAGTGGTGGGGCATGACGGTGGGGAGCGCGCCCGACCGCACGCCCGTGCTCGACGAGGCGCTGGCGCACTGGTCTGCGCTCGTCTATTACCGCGAGACGAAGGGGCCGGAGCGCGCCGCCGCCGCGCGCGACGATCAACTGCGCGGCGTCTACGAAATCTACCGCACCTTCGGCGGCGACGACATGGCAGCCGACCGCGCCGCACGCGAGTACCGCAATTCTTTCCAGTACGCGGCAATCGTCTCGGCGAAGGGCGCGCTCATGTTCGAGGCGCTGGAAAAGCTGCTGGGCGGCGAGCGCGTCTTCACGGCCCTGCGTCGCTACCAGGAGGCGAACCGCTTCGAGATCGCCGAGCTTGACGACCTGCGCGGTGCGCTCGTCGCCGAAGCGCCCGTCAACACGCGCCGCGCGGTCACGCGCCTGTTCGACCGCTGGCTCTCCGAAAAACATGGCGACGAGGACATCGCCCCGCCCAACCCGCAACTCGCCGCCGCGCTCGGCATCACCACCGAACAGCCCAACGGCAAAGAGCGCAACGCCTTCTCCCGCCTCGGTCGCTTCTTCTGGCGACAGATGACGCGCATCCGCTGACTTTCAACGCGCCTTGTTCGTTAAAGCCGTAAGCCCTTACGGTTTACGGCGAACTTTATCCTACTTCTCTGAGCCTTTGTGGAACGTTTGTGGTACAGCGTTGTTGATCTGTAGCTTGCTTCCGTTGCCGTAAGCCGCCCCCTCTGGACTCCTCGCTTGCAGTCGCTTTCTTCCTCCTCGTTTTCAACTACTGATTCGCATGACTTATTACGTAAAGAGTTTATTCAACGACTTGGGAAATCCGCTGTTTCGCAATCTGGTTGGGACAGAGGACGTAAACGCCGTCCTTCTGGCCACGCTCCTCCACGACTTGGGGCAATACCCGCTCGCGCACGACCTTGAGGAGGTTCACCCCGGCATCTTTAAGCATGGCCGTATAGGGAAGGAATTGCTTGAGGACGCTATGCAGGATCAGCGCGGCCGGACGTTATTAGAAATCATTACGGATCGGCAGAACGGTTGGGGTGTTGAAGCGGAAACGCTGCAACGCATTTTGGGTGCCCTCCCCAAGAATCTCGATGCTTTTTTCGGCGGAGGGGATAAAAGGGCGTCATTTAAAACGAACGTTCTGGCCGCAATCATCGACGGGCAAGTGGACGCGGACAAGGCCGATTATATAATTCGTGATTCTGTGCGCTGTGAACTCCCGTACGGCGCACAGTTGGATATGGAGCGCCTGCTTCGGGTATTGACCGTCGCCGTTCTTCCGGAGGAGCACTACTCAAGGCGCACGTCCCTGCAGCCGACATCATAGCTCGTGCCGGTGGGTCTTTGCTGTGGGAGAGAGGGACCGGCTCGTTCCGGCGCTGGCAACACGGCTGGGCGGCCAGGGGCGAGGGCGGGCGCGTCGTCGCGTGGCGCACAGAGCGGCGGGGCTG
>Ga0081539_10001940_pt1 | contig 31709 bp, 35 predicted proteins | sample TabmetS4T2R2_FD_71023 | JGI IMG/M metagenome (GOLD analysis project Ga0081539, IMG submission 71023) | Tabebuia heterophylla rhizosphere microbial communities from the University of Puerto Rico - S4T2R2 | ecosystem: Host-associated > Plants > Roots > Rhizosphere ... | reverse complement strand
CAGGCGGCCCTGAAGCTGGGGTTCGTGTCCAACCGCCTGGAGGACGAGGAGCTCGAGGACCTCGTCAACCTCGCCGTCAACGGCGAGATCCAGGACCCGGCATCCGAGCTCGGCGAGCACGTCAACGACTGCTGGCCTGAGCTGTGCGGCCCCGCCGAGCGCTCCCTCGTGCACTGGCTGCGGCGGCTCGTGTTCCGCTCCGCCTGGCTTGACCAGCGCGTCAAGGAAGGCGAGCTGGACGTCGAGTACGACGCGGACCGCAGCACCTTCGCGTACGTCCAGCCGGACCGCGACGGCGAGCCCATCGAGCTCGCCCCCGAGCCCTCCTGGGGCCGGGTCGCCTACCAGCCGCGCTGACGCGGCTCACGAAGCCTCGAACGCACCCGCCCCGGCGAGCTCGATGCCGCGCCGCGCCCAGTCGAGCTCCATGTGCGCGCGAGCCACGAGGCCCTCGTACGCGAAGACCTTCGCGGCGACGACGGCGTCGTGCTGCTCGGCCGGCAGGCGCGAGAGGCGCTCGGCGAGCTGCGGCTCGTCCCGGCCCTGGAGCAGGCCGATCTGGCGCGTCCACAGGTCCAGCCATTCCTCCCAGTGCACGATGTGCGCCTCGAGCTGGGCGATCACCGCGGACGGCTCGGCGAACTCGGCGTAGGCGGCCCACAGCCTGATCGGGTCGCGCTCGCGGTGCACCGGCACCACCTCGCTTGCCTGGTCGTGCAGCTCGCGCAGCCCCGCATCCGTCAGCCGGTACCGGCGCTTTGTTCCTCGGGGACCGCGCGGGACCTCGTCGGCCGCCACGAGCCCCGCGTCCTCCATCCGGCGCAGCTCCGGGTAGATCTGGCTGTGCGGCGCGTGCCAGATGTGGCCGACGGTGCTGTCGAAACGCTGCGTGAGGTCGTAGCCGGTGCGCGGGCCCGCGGACAGCGTGGCGAGGAGTGCGAAGCGGAGGTTCATGGCGCGATCGGATGACAGTGTACGGGTATACCTGTATCGTTATACATACTGGCCATCAGTTGAGGAGAGAGACCCGATGCCCGGAAAGACCTTGCAGGACGTCCTGGACGCCGCGCCCAACACGGTCGAGCTGCTGCGCAACTCCCAGATCGGCGCGTACGTGTATCCCGTCGTGCCGTCGGAGTTCTCCAACTGGCGCCGCGAGCAGCGCGCCTGGCGCGAGACGACGGTCCTCTTCGACCAGTCGCACCACATGGTCAACCTCTTCATGCGCGGCCCCGGCGCGATCGAGCTGATCTCCGACACGGCGATCAACAGCGTTGCGAACTTCCCGGTCGACATGGCCAAGCAGTACGTGCCCACGACGCCCGCGGGCAACGTCATCGGCGACGGCATCCTCTTCCACCTCGCCGAGGAGGAGTACGTCTACGTCGGCCGCGCGCCGGCGTCCAACTGGCTGCGATTCCACGCCGAGACCGGCGGCTACGACGTCGAGGTCGAGCTGGACGACCGCTCGCCCATGCGCCCGATGGGCCAGCAGGTGACCCGCAAGTTCTGGCGCTTCCAGATCCAGGGCCCGAACGCCTGGCAGGTCATCGAGGCCGTCAACGGCGGCCCCGTTGAGCAGCTGAAGTTCTTCCGCATGGCGAGCATGAACGTCGCCGGCCAGCAGGTGCGCACGCTCCGCCACGGCATGGCCGGCGCGCCCGGGCTGGAGCTCTGGGGCCCGTACGAGGACTACCTGAAGGTCCGTGAGACGATCCTCGAGGCGGGCCGCGAGTTCGGCATCGTGCCCGTCGGCGCCCGCGCGTACGCGTCCAACACGCTGGAGTCGGGCTGGATCCCCTCGCCGCTCCCCGCGATCTACACGGGCGAGGAGCTCCGCGCCTACCGCGAGTGGCTTCCGGCCGCGGGGTACGAGGCGACGAACGCGCTCGCCGGCAGCTTCGTCTCCGACGACATCGAGGACTACTACACGAACCCCTACGAGCTGGGCTACGGGCACATGCTGAAGTTCGACCACGACTTCCACGGCTCCGAGGCGCTGCAGTCGCTCGACCCCAAGCAGCAGCGCCGCAAGGTCACGTTCGCGTGGAACCCGGAGGACCTCCGCGACATCCTCGCCAACACCGGCGATGGGGACGGCAACGGCTACATGCAGTTCGACATGCCGATCGCCAACTACGGCTCGTCGAGCTTCGACGAGGTGTCAGACGCCGACGGCACAGTCGTCGGACTGTCGATGTTCGCCGGCTACAGCGCGAACGAGAGCTCCGCCCTGTCGCTTGGCGTCGTCGACGCGAACGTCCCGATCGGCACCGAGCTCACCCTCACGTGGGGCGAGCCGGACGGCGGCTCGACGAAGCCCACGGTGCAGCCGCACCAGCAGAAGGACGTGCGCGTCATCGTGAGCCCGGCGCCCTACGCGGAGACCGTGCGCAACGAGTACGAGGGCGAGTGGCGGTCTGCGGCGCAGGTCTGAGCGCGATGCTGCGGTTCGAGATCATGCCCTTCCCGAAGGGCGAGGAGCAGGTTGCGCAGCTGCCCGGGCCGGTGCGTCTGACCGTCACGACCTCCCCCAAGCACGGGGTCGACCGCACCCTCGACGTCGCCGAGCGCCTACGGGCGCTCGGCCACGGCGTCACCCCCCACATCGCGGCGCGCATGCTGCGCGATCGGACGCACCTGGACTCCGTGCTCGAGCGCGCGTCCGCGGCCGGGATCGACGACCTGTTCGTGATCGGCGGCGACGAGCGCGATCCGCATGGCCCGTACCTGCAGGCCGCCGACCTGCTGGAGATCCTGGCCGACCACCCCCTGCGCCCGGCGCGCATCGGCGTCGGCGCCTACCCGGAGGGCCATCCGCTCATCGACGAGCGCGCGCTCGCCGAGGCGCTGCGTCGCAAGAACGACCTCGCGGACTACATGGCCACGCAGCTGTGCTTCGATCCCGACGTGCTGCTGCGCTGGCTGCGCGACGTCCGCGAGCAGGGCGTCACGCTGCCGCTGTACGCAGGGGTGCCCGGGCCGATCGAGCGGCGCAAGCTCCTCGACGTCTCGATGAAGGTCGGCGTGGGCGCGTCGCTGCGCTTCCTGCGCAAGCAGAACGGCATCCTCAGCCTGCTCAGGCGCCCCGGTCACGAGGCCGACGCCCTGCGGGAGGCGCTGACGCCGCTCGTGGGCGATCCCGACCTGGGGCTCGCCGGCCTGCACCTCTTCACGTTCAACGAGCTCGTCGCGACGTGGGAGTGGGCGCAGGTCCTGTCGTCGCAGGAGTCGTCGGCGGCATGATGGAGGGCAGCATGCTCACGACCGACCACATCGCAGAGCTGGCCCGTCTCGGCAGCTCGACCGTCTACGAGGCCGACGGCCAGGCAGCCCAGGTCGACGCCGACTTCATCCGCGTCATCCCCGGCAGCCGTGCGGCGGGGCCGGCGCGGACCGTCGTCTGCGGCCAGCAGGACAACCTCATGGTGCACGCCGCGATGGCGGGACTCCAGGAGGGCGAGGTGCTCGTGCTCACCATGCCCGAGGCGCGGCCGCACACGCTGATCGGCGATCTGCTCGCCACCCAGGCGAAGGTCCGCGGCGCGGCTGCGATCCTCGTCGACGGCGCGATCCGCGACGTGGACGAGCTGATCGAGCTCGGATTGCCGGTCTGGGCGCGCTGGATCCGCCCGAAGGGGCCGGCCAAGAAGGTGGTCGGCGAGCTGGACGTCCCCGTCGTCGTGGGCGGCGCCACGATCCGCCCCGGCGACATCCTCGTGCTGGACGGAGACGGCATCGCGGTCGTCGACCCCGCCCGCGGCGAGGAGGTGCTCGAGGCGGCGCTCGCGCGCGAGCAGCGCGAGGCCGTCAAGCGCGAGAAGCTGCTGGCGGGGCACCTCTCCTACGACCTGGACGGTCTTCGCGACGTCGTCGAAGGAGCCGAGGCGTGAAGGGCCCCGACGTCGCCCATGTCAGCCACGTCGAGCTGCTCTCGCCGAAGGCCGCCGAGAGCCTTGAGTTCTTCCAGAACGTGTTCGGGATGGAGGTCGAGGCGACCGAGGGGTCGTCTGTGTACCTGCGCGCCTGGGGCGACTACCAGCGCTGGACGCTGAAGCTCACGGAGTCCGACACGTCGGGCCTCGCCGAGCTGGCGCTGCGTGCCTGGGACGAGGAGGCGCTCGCCCGTCGCGTCGAGGCGATCGAGCGCAGCGGCTACGGCGAGGGCTGGATCGACGGCGACGTGGGCCACGGCCGCGCGTACCGCTTCCGCGACCCGGACGGCCACCTCTTCGAGCTCTTCCACGAGGTGGAGCGCTACGAGGCGCCCGAGCACCTCCGGCCGTCCCTGAAGAACCAGCCGCAGAAGTACACGGCGCGCGGCGCGGCCGTGAAGCGTCTCGACCACGTCAACCTCCTCGCCGCCGACGTGCGAGCCAACCGCGAGTTCTGCGTCGACGTGCTCGACTACCGGCTGCACGAGCGCATCGAGCTCGACGACGGCACGGAGTCGGGCGCGTGGATGAGCACGTCGATCGCCGCGCACGAGCTCATCTACACGTCGGATGCATACAAGGCCCGCGGTCGCCTGCACCACGTCGCCTACTGGGTCGACACACGGGAGGAGTGCCTGCGGGCGGCGGACATCTTCCTCGACAACGACGTGTACATCGAGGCGGCGCCCTCCAAGCACGGCATCGCGCAGGGGTTCTTCCTGTACGGCTACGAGCCGGGAGGCAACCGCATCGAGGTGACGACCGGGGGCTACCTCATGTACGACCCCGATCCGGAGCCCGTCGTGTGGACCGAGGCCGAGCGCGCGCTCGGCCAGGCCTGGCGCGTGAAGACGATCGAGGCCTTCCACACGTACGGCACGCCACCCGTCGGGTAAGGACCGTGGAGCCCTTCCGGATCGCGATCGCGGAGGAGGCGCTCGCCGATCTGCGCGAGCGTCTGGCCCGCACGCGCTGGCCGGCGGATCCGGCGGGGCTCGGGTGGGAGCGCGGCGCGCCGCTCGAGCACGTCAGGGCGCTGGCCGAGCGCTGGCGCGACGGCTACGACTGGCGCGCCTGGGAGGCGCGACTGAACGCCTGGCCGCAGCTCCTCACCCAGATCGACGGCACCCGGGTCCATGCCGCGCACGTGCGCTCGCCCGAGGACGGCGCGCTGCCGCTGCTCATCTCGCACGGCTGGCCAGGGTCGATCGCCGAGTTCCTGCAGATCGTGGGACCGCTGACCGACCCACGCGCCCACGGCGCTGACGCCGCCGACGCGTTCCACGTCGTGCTCCCGTCCCTTCCCGGCTTCGCCTTCTCCGGCCCGACGCCCGACACCGGGTGGTCACCGCGGCGCATGGCCGGGGCGTTCGCGACGCTCATGGACCGCCTCGGCTACGAGCGCTACGGCGTGCAGGGCGGCGACTGGGGCTCGTCGATCTCCCGCTGGATCGGCGCCGACCATCCCGAGCGCGTCGCCGGCGTGCACCTCAACATGCTCTCGGGCGCGCTGCCCAGAGACGCCGACGAGCTGCGCTCCGACCAGGAACGGGCGCGGTGGGAGCAGGCCGCGGCGTTCTCCCGCGAGGGCTCGGGCTACTACGCGCTGCAGTCCACGCGCCCGCAGACGCTCGCCTACGCGCTCACGGACTCCCCCGTCGGGCAGCTCGCCTGGATCGCTGAGAAGTACGAGGCCTGGACCGACACGTCGCCGGACCCCGACTGGATCCTCACGCAGGCGTCGATTCCCTGGTTCACCGGCACGGCCGGGTCCTCGGCGCAGATCTACTTCGAGCACGTCCGGGCGGGTGGCCGCGGCCGGCAGATCGAGGTCTCCGTGCCCGTCGGCCTCGCGCTGTTCCCGAAGGAGCTCAGCCCGCCGATCCGCCGCTACGCCGAGCAGGCGCTGAACATCGCGCGCTGGACCGAGATGCCGCGCGGCGGGCACTTCGCGGCCATGGAGGAGCCCGCGCTGCTCGTCGAGGACGTCCGCGCGTTCTTCCGCGACCTACGTTGACATGTGGAGGATCTCGGTCGTGTCGGCGAACCCTGCGCGGGCGTAGACGCTGTGGGCGCCGGCGTCGCCCGGCGTGAGGAACGCCGTCGTCACGCCGCCCGCGAACAGCTCTCGCGCGAGCCTCGAGGTGAGCGCGCCGGCGATGCCGCGTCGCCGGTACTCCGGCAGCACGCCGATGCCGGCGATCTCGGAGGTGGCGCTCGCCGGGACCGTCGCGACGCCGCCGCCGACGACCAGGCGAGTGCCAGCGTCCCGCGCGAGCAGCCGCAGCTCGCGGCCCTCCGCGGCGCGGGCGACCGCCTCCTCGTCGGGCGCCGGCTCGCCGAACGCCACGTGCTGCGCGGCGAGCAGCCCGCGCAGGTCCTCCGCCGTCTCCGGGCGGTCGATGACGATGCCGTCCGGGGGCGGGAGGTCGACCGCCCGGCTGGGCGCGCAGGTCATGAGCGGCAGCCGCGCCTCGATCTGAAAGCCGCCCGCGAGCAGGGCTCGCTCGACGGCGGGGGCGACGCGGCGGGGAGGAACTCCAGGCGCGGCAGCCGGTCCCGGCGGCGATACGCCTCGATGAGCGCCGCGACGTCCCGCGCGGTCGGCTCGGCGCCGTCGTCGGGGATCGCGTAGCTCAGGTACTTCAGGGGATGGTGGGGATTGAACGTCGCGAGGAACGGCCCGACCCGCTCGGTCTCGCGGCCGTTCGCGGCGGCGATGCGGATGTAGTTCTGGATCTCCCGGTCCATGGCCTTGACCTCAAGTGCGCTTGAAGGTGCACCATCGTGGCATGACTGCAAGTGAGCGCATCACCGCCGAGGCCACGTCGTGGCCCGGCGTCACCGCCGCGCACGGCTCCCGCGGCGAGTTCTCCTTGCGCGTCGGGCGCCGTGAGATCGGCCATCTGCACGGAGACCGGGTCGCGCACCTCGGCTTCCCGAAGGCTATCGGCGCCGAGCTGCGCGCCGCGGGACGGATCGGCCCCCACCCCGTCATGCCCGACAACCCGGGCTGGGGCGCGCGGCGCATCCAGACCGACGCCGACGTCGAGGACGTCATCGCGCTCCTGCGCATGAACTACGACCGCGTCACGGCTGCGGCGGCGGCATAGGACCCGCCGACGGCCGGCCGGTCAGAGGGCATCGACCACGTCCGGGATGACGCGCTTGAAGGCCTCCGCGTAGCGGATCTCGCTGCGGCCCGAGGCCCGGCGAGCGTGGTTGCCCCGCTGCTCAGCACGCTGCGCGTAGTAGGTCTGCAGGTACTTCTGCGCCTTCATCTCGGCCATGGCGGTCTGCTTGGCCTCGAACGCCGCGGTGATGTCGGCGAAGACCGACGGCATGAAGTTGCACAGCTCCGGCTGGTGGGGCTCGAACTGCAGGAACTTCGGCGGGGTGATGGTCTTGAACGCGCTCGCCACGCCCGCGCCGGCGGCCAGTGCGCGCGCCCGCTCGGTCACCTCGAACGCGACGGGGTGGTCCGGGTTGAACGGGTCCGTGTCCGTGTGCGTGATGAGGGTGTCGGGCGCGAACTCCCGGATGAGATCGGCGAGCCGGCCGAGCGCGTCCTTGTCGAGCTCGAGCGGGTAGTCGCCCAGGTCCAGGCAGGTGAAGGTCGCGCCCAGCGCCTTCGCTGCGGCCTCGGCCTCAGCGTGGCGCAGCTCCTTGACGCGCTCCTCCGTCATGCCCTCCTCCTTCCACAGCTCGCCGGACTCCCCGCGCTCGCCGTAGGAGAGGGCGATGACGCTCGCCACGCCACCCGCCCGCGTGGTCATGGCGATGACGCCGCCTGCCCGCCAGACGAAGTCGGCGGCGTGCGCCCCGACCACCATCATCCGCTCGCTCATGCAGCCACCTCGATGCCGGCGAGCCGGCGTGTGTTGGTCACGGCGACGGTCCGGACGTCGTCCTCGCTGAAGCCCGCGTCGAGCATCCTGTCGGCCATGAGCGCCAACCCGTCCTCCACCGGCGGGTTGACCCGCTGCCCGAGGTCCGTGGAGAGCACGTTGTGCTCCGCGCCGGTCGCCCGGATCGCCTCGAACATGCGCTCCCACGGCGCCTTCTCGGTGTGGAAGGTGACGAAGCAGCGCTCCATGACGGCGCCCTTGCGGACGAGCTCGAGCTGGTCGTCGATGCTGAGCGACTGGGAGGGGAAGTCGGGGTGGGTGACCACGACGTTGCGCACGCCGCGCTCCACGGCTGCGTCGACGACGGCGAAGATCTCGTCGCGCGAGAGGTGGCCCGTCGCGAGCTGCATCCCGTAGTCGGCGACGACCTCCAGGACCTGCTGCAGCGCATGGAGGACCCTGCCGTCGGCGTCGACGACCTCCACCGGCGGCGCGTCCATCCCGCGCTTGCGCAGGTCCTGCTGCATCTGCGCCCAGGCCGGCAGCTTCGCGCCCGGCGGGTGGTCGACGCGCCCGGCGGTCTCGTTGGCGGCGTCGACGGTGGGCAGCCAGACGGTGCGAGCGCCCTCGCGGCCCGCGATCTCCACCGCGAGTGGGCTCAGCCCGCCGACCGACGCGTTCAGGGCGATCGCCCCGAGGACCTGCACGCCGCCCGGCGCGATGCCCGTGACGACCCGCGCGCGCTCCGCGGTGGACACGTAATGCGACTTGAGCAGGAAGCCGGCGAGCCCCCGCTCGGCGAAGAGCCCGGCGAGCGTGACGTCGTCGACGCGCCGTGGGATGACGTCGGGATCGATGTGGACGTGCGTGTCGAATGCGCCGCGCACGAGCTCCCGCGCATGCTCGGTGGGGATCGGGTCCGCTGCGGTGACGGTCATACCTGTCCCTGTCCTCGAGGCTTACTTCGCGCCGAGAGCGCTCGCGCGCGCCTCGGCGATCGTGCGCGCGCCCTCGTCGCCCACGAGCAGCTCGGGCCGCAGCGTCCCGCTCGCGGCGAGGTCGAGCGCCGGGAAGCGCCCACTGCTCGTGAGCGCGCGATCGAGCACGACGAGCGTCGTCTCGCCGCCGATCGGCTGCGTGGACGTCGCGATGACCGTGAGCGAGCCGCCGTCGACGATCGCGCGCGCGGCGGCCAGCGCCTTGCGCGCCGTGAGCGCAGGCAGGCCGTCGAGCGTGTCGATCAGGAGGACCACGTGCGCGCCGCGCGCGGCCTGGCGCCGCGCCGCGTCGACCGCGCGCTCGACCGCCTGCGCGCGGGCATCCGCCGACGCCGAGAAGGAGAGCGACGCAGCCGGCTCGATCCCCTCCGCCCAGCCACCGAGCTCCTCCGGCCGCACGCCGGACAGCACGAGGCTCACCTCCAGGCCCTCCACGTCCTTCAGGGCCCCCGCGAGCAGCCGCAGCGCCTCGGTCTTGCCGGCGAACGCCGGGCCCGCGATGGTGACGCGGGATCCCCGGCCGATGGGCGTGAGGTGCACGATCGCGGCGAGCGTCGGCTCGTCCCCGCCCAGCGCGAAGCGCTCGGTCGGCAGCGTCGACGGCAGATCCTCGAACGGGGTGCCCTCGGCGACCTCGTCGGCCGGGCGGCCGTTGATCGTGTCGACGCGCACGAGCGACGGGTAGCGCTCCGAGCGGCGGGGCTGGCGGACGGGGCCGCTGACGCGGTCGCCGTCCACGAGCTCGCAGCGGCGGACCTGGGCAGCGGAGATGTAGACGTCGCCGTCGGACGGGTCGGGCGGCGACACGCGCACGAAGCCCGAGCCGTTGCCGAGCAGGTCGACCACGCCCTCGACCGTCTCGTCGGCCGCCGCCTCGTGCTCCTGCTCGAGCTCGCCCGGGTCCGAGTCGCGGACCCGGCGCCCGCGCCCCCGGCCGCCGCGGCGCGTCCGGCCCTTCGGCGCCTCATCGTCCTCCTCGGCCTCCGGCGTCTCCTCGGCGGCCTTCGCCTTGGCACGGGCGCGCGGGCGGGTGGCGACGACCTCGCGCACCGCGCCGTCCTCGACGGCCGGCTCGTCCTCGCCAGGGGCGCCCTCCTGGCGGCCGAGGATCGCGTCGACGAGCTCGGCCTTGCGCAGGCGGCGGAAGCCGTCGATGCCGAGCTCGGAGGCGATCTCGTGCAGGTCGGCCAGCGGACTGGACTCGAGCGCCGAGCGGGTCAGGACGGGCATGGGGAACCTCCGGGGACGGTGGATGGGTCGTGGGCGTCCGGCCGCGTCGATCAGCGGCAGGCGACCCCTGCAGCGGCGAAGGCTACCTAGAGGGGCCGTCGGACGGCGGCACCCGGCGGAGCTGCTCCGGGAGCCGCAGGTCGACGGGCACCGGCGCGTCGCGCCGCAGCGCCGCCCGGACCGCCAGGAAGTCCGCCGCGTCGCGCACGTCGTGGACGCGCGCCACGTGCGCGCCGCGATCCGCGCCGTCGGCGAGCGCCGCGAGCGTCGCTGCGAGGCGCTCGCGCGGGCCGCGCCCCACGATCGCGCCGAGCGCGTCCTTGCGCGAGATCGCCAGCAGGATCGGCCGCCCCAGCGCGTGCAGCTCCTCCAGACGCGCGAGCACCTCGACCGTCTGGGCGGGCGTCTTGGCGAAGTCCGGCCCCGGGTCCAGGAGGACCTGCTCGGCGCGCACGCCGCGCTCGGCGGCGACCTGCATCCGCTCGCGCAGGAACGAGAGCACGTCGGCGACGACGTCCTCGTAGAGCGCGTCGTCCAGCACCTTCGTCTTGGGCTCCGCGCGCGTGTGCATGATCACGAGCGCCGCGCCGGAGCGGGCGCAGAGGTCGGCGAGCGCGGGGTCGCGCAACCCGCTGATGTCGTTGACGATCGCGGCGCCCGCCGCGACCGCCGCCTCGGCGACCTCCGGCTTGTAGGTGTCGATGGAGACGACGACGTCGTCGGAGAGCGCGCGCACCTCCTCGACGAGCGGCACGACGCGCGCGATCTCCTCGTCGACGTCGACCGCCGGGCGGTTTGTCACGTTGGACTCGCCGCCGACGTCGATGATCCGCGCGCCCGCGTCCACGAGCGCTCGCGCCCGGGCGACGCGGGCCTGCAGCGTGCGCTCCTGGGGCGCGTCGGAGAACGAGTCCGGCGTCGCGTTCAGCACGCCCATGAGGGCGATCGGCGCTCCGGGCCCGCCCAGCGCCAGCACCCGTCCGCACGCGTGCAGCTCGCGTGGAGGAGCGCCGGGATTCACCGTCTGCGCACTACAGCACGTTCCACCAGCGTCTGGTTGCCGGCGTTGTCGATCGCGATCACCCGCAGCGTCGCGCTGCGCCGGTAGCGATGGGACACCTCGCCGCGGGTGGAGCGCAGCGTCTGGGCCTCCGCGCCGTCGCCGAAGTCGATCCGCACGCGCGAGAAGCCCGAGGCGCCGCGCGGGCGCACGACGTCGGCCGCCCGCCAGCGGATCTTCGAGACGCCCGACTCGCGCTCGATCCGCACCGTGAGCCGCGGACCGGTCATGTCGATCCGCACGGGCCGGGATCGCGTGCCGGTCGTCTGCCCGCGGATGTCGGTGGCGAGCACGCGCCAGCGGTGCAGGCCCTCCGGCAGCGGCGCCTTCGGACGCCATGCCGTCTCGCGGGTCTGGCCGACCGGTCGCCCGTCGATGAGCACGCTGTACGTCAGCGGGCCCCACAGGTCGAACGCGCCGGCCCAGCGCAGCGGCGCTGTCGACGGGTTGCGCCAGCCGGTGCCGGAGGACAGGTTGAACGCCAGCGGCGGGCGGTCGGCGTAGCCGGCGACGAGCGTCCGCGCCGCCGACGTCCCCTGCGTCCATACGACGACGGCGTCGTCCGCGCGGTCGACCGCCGCCTCCAGGCCGCCGTCGAGGTCGACCGGCCCGAGCTCGGCGCGCGTGAGCGGCGTGTCGGGCAGCGCCTTGCCGGCGTCGAACGGGCGGATGCCGACGCCCGTCGGCTGGGCGAACGCGAGGATGCCGTCGCTGTTCTCCGCCATCGCCGGCGCCGTGAGCGTGCTCGCACCCGGGCCGATGCCGAACGCGCCGCCGAGCATGTCGTCGCGCAGCACGGCGCCGATCCCCGAGGCGCCGCCGGTCGCCGATGCAAGGCCCTCCCCGCGGCCGCTGAGGTCGATGCGCGGCGCCACGGCCGCGTTGCCGCCGTCCGCGAACACCGCGTCGTCGAACTGCGTGCCGCGCTGGCGGCGCGCGAACGTGCGCGACAGGCCGTCGACGACCTGGCGGAACGTCACCCAGGCGAAGCTCGAATCGTCCTCGACGTCGAGCTCGGGCGAGTCGGCCGAGCCGCCGCCCGGCAGCGTGAGGTCCTGCGGGCTCGTCGAGAGCCCGGTGCCGAACGCCTTGCGGGCGATCACGTGGGTCCGGCCGTCCGTACCCTGCTCGCCCCAGGTGATGAGCGCCACGCCGTCCGCGCTCACCGCCACGCGCGAGCGCAGCGCCCCGGTACCCGCCTGCGCGGCGGGGTTGACGTCCGCCGGCGCCGGCAGGACCGTCCAGGCGTTCGTGCGGCGGTCCAGCCGCGCGACCATGACGTTGCCGCCCTGCGTGAACGTCGCGTAGGCGGTGTTGTTGATCGACATGTCCGCCGACGGCAGGCTTCCGGGGCCGAGGGGCACCGGCGCGCTCCAGGGCTGGTCACCCGCCGGCTTGAGCACCGCGAACACGATCCCGCCGCTCACGTACACGACGGCGAGGCGTCCGTTGCTGCCGGCGGCGACGGCCGCGCCCGTCCCGGCGGGGCCGAGTCCCTCGGGCGGCTGGAACTTCCCACCGATGAACCGGGAGACGAACACGCCCTCCGGCCGCATGTACGCGACGGCCCCCGTCCCGTCGCGCGCGAGGTCGAGGTCACCGATGCGCAGGTCCTCGGCAGGGCCGTCGATCGGGTCGCCGGGGAAGGTCCCCGCGACGGCCGTCGACGGCAGCGCAAGGACGACGAGGAGCACGAGCAGGATGGGACGGCGACGCATGATCTCCTGGAAGCGGGGCGGCGGAACGCGGGTCGCAACCCCGTGGCCGGGGCGAAGTTGCGCAAGGGTACGGACTGCACCCGACGGCGCGGTACCCTGGGGCTGTCGATGCTGATGCTGATCGACACGAGGCCGCCCCGGCCGCGGCGAGAGCCGCCGGACGTCCCGTGGCGCGGCATCGCATGGGCCGCGACGAGCATCGGGCTCGGCATCGGCTCGAGCCTCGTCGACGGCCTGGCCGCTTACGGCATGCTGCTCGGTGCGGTCACCGCGGCCGGGCTCGGGTTCCGCAAGGGACCCGGCATCCCGTGGACGGGGATGCACGAGCACCGGCAGTAGGCGCAGACGCTCAGCCGTCGACGACGAAGCTCTGAAGCGGCCCCAGCAGCGCCTTCGTGCGCCTGGAGGTCCCGGGCAGCTCCAGGAGCCGGTGCGTCGCGGCTCGACCCTCCGCGCGACGTCGTCGCTGATCGGCCGCGATCGGGCGCCAGAGCGCGTCGACGACCTCATGGGCGGCCGCGGCGACGTCCTCGGTCCGGCGCTCGAGATGCTCAGCCCACAGCCGGAGTCTCGTGTCCCGGGCCAAGCGCTCGTCGCCCGTGACGACGTTCATCTCGGAGTCGTTGAAGAGGGAGTGCTCGTTGAGGTTGGCCGAGCCGATCGTCAGCCATCTGTCGTCGACGACGGCCACCTTGGCGTGCACGTAGAGCGGGCCGGTCAGCGATCCCGTGCGCTGACGGACGGTCGCGGCGAGAAAGCGCCCAGCGCCGGCGTCCGCCTCCAGCAGTCGTCCCACCTGCCCGCGCGTGTCGTCGCCGCCGTTGTTGGGCTTCTCGGGGAGCACGACCACGATGCGGAGCTCGTCGGACGGCGGATCGCGCAGCTTGTCCTCGAGGATCTCCACGAGCTCGGGGGACCAGAGGAACTGGTTCTCGAGGTAGATGAGGTTGCGGGCCTCGCGCAGCGCCCGGGTGTAGACCTCGAGGATGCGGAAGTCCCCGTGGGGAAGGAAGCCGTAGATCTTCTCGGGCACCGTCCGCACGATCTGCACCTCGACGCCGCCCTCGATCGGTTCCGGCGGCACGGGCCGATCGAGGACCTCGCCGGTGACCTCCTGCCAGCGGGACCGGAAATGGGCGTCGACGTCCCCCACGGCTGGCCCGCGAAGCCGCGTCGCCACGTCGTGCCAGCCGAGGCCTCCACGGACCGCATGCTCAGACCCGTCGAAGCGGTCGCCACCCAACGCGGTGAGGTCGATGCCGCCGACGAAGGCGACCTCGCCGTCGACGATGACGAGCTTCTCGTGATGGCAGTGCATCGGCCGCTCACGCGTGTCCAGCGCGCAGCGGACGGCCGTGCCGTCCACGAGCTGAGCGTGGACAGCGCGAACCGTGTTTCGACGCGGCGCGAACACGGGCAGTGGCGCCCCGGCCCACAGGAGCACCCGCACGTCGACCCGCTCCGCCGCGTCGGCGAGGAGCGCACGCAGCGGGAGCGCACGCGCGTCGCGAGTCAGCCCGAAGTCGGGGCTCGCGTGCCACCCGGCCACGTGCACGTAGCGGCGCGCATCGGCGATCGCCTCGGCGATCCGGGGCAGCGCCTCCGCCCCGTCGATGAGCACCTCCAGCTCGCAGCCCGCGCGGACCGGTGGCGAACCGGTGGCCCACAGCCGGCCGTCACGGGGCGGATCGAACTGGGCTCCGCGGCCCGCCCGTGACAACCGGCGACGGTGATGAGCGCTGACGACGCGCTCGATCCTGTCGCCCACCCAACCGTCTACCGGGTCTGTCAGCTTGCGGCCGATGGGCGCAACGTACCCCCAGGTCAGCGGACCCTGAACGAGCCCTTCATCATCGATGCGTGGGGGTCGCAGACGTAGCGGTAGGTCCCGGGGCGCAGTCGCACGTTCCACGTGGTCGTCCCCGTGGCGGACACGCTGGTCTTCTTGTTCACCCCCGGGCCGGTGAGGTGGAAGTTATGGCTCGACGCCCGGTCGGAGATGCGGATCGTGTACGAGCCGGCCGACAGGGTCGTGACCTTCGTGTTGCCCTTCTTGAGGGTGATCGTGAACCCCGGACCGACCGTGCCGTTCAGCCTCGTCGCGCCCTGCGCCACCGTGGCCGACGTCACGATTGCGAGTGCTGCCACCAGGGGAAGCGCCCAGAGACGTCGTGACATGTCCATCCTCCTTGTCTGTGATCGACGGCGTCACGATGCAAGGACGCGGGCCGTCGCCGATCCTTCCCGACGAGTACTACCACCTCACGCCCGCGCCACGAGCGAGTACATCAGCGGCAGCGACGGCGTGCCCTCGGGCATCCGGTAGATCCCGCCCGCCTCACGGCGCACCATCGGCCAGCGCGGGAAGAGCGTGAAGTCGTGCTCGTGCAGGAGCTCGATGCGCAGGTCGCGGGCCGCGATCGCGCTCACGACCTCACCGAGCGGGTGGGCGAACTCCTCCGTGGCGTTGTGCTCGGTCTTCGCCTCGAGCCCTGCGTAGGAGCCCTCCTCCTCCGGCCAGTTTCGCGCGCCCTCGTGGAAGTAGCCGTAGCGCACCTCGAGGCTCTCCTCCGCGAAGATCTCGGCGATGGGGTGGAACTCCACGAGGTGCAGCCGGCCACCCGGTGCGATCAACGACCGCACGACATCCGCCCACCGCTGGATGTCCTCGAGCCAGTTCAACGCGCCGAGCCCGGTGTAGACGACGTCGAAGCGCCGCCCGCCGAGCGCCTCGTCGGCGCGCATGACGTCGCTGACGACCCACTCGGCGTCCAGCCCGGCCCGGCCGGCGAGCTCGGCCGCGTACGCGATCGCCGGCTCGGAGAAGTCCAGCCCGGTGACATTCGCGCCCAGCCGCGCCCAGGAGAGCGTGTCCAGGCCGAAGTGGCACTGCAGGTGCACGAGCGAGAGCCCGCGCACGTCCCCCAGCTCCTCGGGCTCGAACGGCCGCAGCGTCGATGCGCCCGCGAGGAACCCCTCGACGTCGTAGAACTCGCTCGCCGTGTGGATCGGAACGCGCTCGTCCCACCACGCGCGGTTGAGGTCGCTCAAAGCTCGCCGAGCTCGCCCGTGATCTCGCTGACGCTGGACTTCGCGTCGCCGAAGAGCATCGCCGTCTTCTCGTTGTAGAAGAGCGGGTTGTCGATCCCGGCGAAGCCGCTGCTCATGGAGCGCTTGAGCACGATGACCGAGCGCGACTCGTCGACGTTGAGGATCGGCATGCCGTAGATCGGGCTGTCGGCCTTGGCGCGGGCGTCCGGGTTCGTCACGTCGTTGGCGCCGATGACGAGGGAGACGTCGGTGCGGCTGAACTCCGGGTTGGCGTCGTCCATCTCCTTGAGCTGGTCGTAGGGCACGTCGGCCTCCGCGAGCAGGACGTTCATGTGTCCCGGCATCCGTCCCGCCACCGGATGGATCGCGTACGACACCTCCACGCCTCGGTTCTCCAGCGCCTTGGCCATCTCGCGCACGGCGTGCTGCGCCTGCGCGACCGCCATGCCGTAGCCGGGGACCACGACGACCTTGCGCGCGTACGCGAGCTGGATCGCGGCGTCCGCGGCGCTCGTGGAGCGCACGATGCGCCCGTCGTCCGCACCGCCCGCGCCGCCGACCTCGGGCGCTGCGCCGCCGAAACCCCCGAGCAGCACGGAGGCGATCGAGCGGTTCATGGCCTTCGCCATCTGGTCGGTGAGGATCGTGCCGCTCGCGCCGACGAGCATGCCCGCGACGATGAGCGCCGTGTTGTCCAGCGCGACGCCGGCCGCCGCGGCGCTCAGGCCGGTGAACGCGTTGAGCGTGGAGATGACCACCGGCATGTCCGCGCCCCCGATCGGCAGCACGGCGAGGATCCCGAGCAGGCCGGCGGCGACGAGCAGGACGATGAACAGGCCCTGGCTCTCCGAGCCGGCGCAGATCGCGACGCCCGCCGCCACCGCGATGGCAAGCAGGCCGCCGTTGATGAACACGCCGCCCGGGATCTTCATCGGGCGCCCGGAGATGAGCTCCTGCAGCTTGCCGAACGCGACGTTCGACCCCCAGAAGGAGATCGAGCCGATGATCGCGGCGAACACCAGCGGAATGCCCGTCTCGAGCTCGGTGAGGTCGCCGCCCCGGTCGCGGAACTCCACCCACGCGATGAGCGCGATCGCCCCGCCGCCGACGCCGTTGAACAGGGCGACCATCTGCGGCATCGCCGTCATCTTCACGTTGCGCGCCGCCGGGACCCCGATGACGGTGCCGATCACGATGCCGAGCGCGATCAGCGCCCAGTCGCCGGTCTCGTCGCGCAGCAGCGTCGCGACCACCGCGATCGCCATGCCGACGGCGGCGGTGCGGTTGCCGCGCACGGCGCTGGTGGGGTTGCGCAGCTGCGCGAGCCCCGAGATGAAGAGGATGAACGCGACGATGTAGAGGAGGTTGATGACGTCCGGGTCCATCAGGACTCCTCGGCCTTCTCGCGCTTGCGCCCCTTGAACATCTCGAGCATCCGGTCGGTCACGAGGAACCCGCCGACGACGTTGATCGTGCCGAACGCGATCGCGATGACGAGCAGCAGGTCGTTGAGGAAGCCGGTCGCCTCCCCGATGAGGATCAGCCCGCCGAGGAGCACGATCCCGTGGATCGCGTTCGTGCCCGACATGAGCGGCGTGTGCAGCGTGTTGGGCACCTTGGAGATGACCAGGAAGCCGACGAAGCCGGCGAGCACGACGATCGCGAGCTCGGTGACGATGTCCATCAGGTCGCAGCTCCTTCGACCGCCGCCTTGGCACCCTCGTGCACGATCTCCCCGCCACGGACGACGCAGGCGCCGCTGACCACCTCGTCGTCGAAGTCGAGCTTCAGCGCGCCCTCCTCCACGACGAGCTCCAGGAACGCCTGCACGTTGCGCGCGTAGAGCGCCGAGGCGTGCTCGGGCATGGTCGACGGCAGGTTCAGCGGGGCGATGATGGTGACGTCGTCGCGCACGACGGTCTGCCCCGGCTCGGTCAGCTCGCAGTTGCCGCCGGCCTCGCCCGCGAGGTCGACGATGACGCTCCCGGGACGCATGCCGCGGACCGCCTCCGCGGTGACCAGGCGCGGCGCCGGGCGTCCGGGCACGAGGGCGGTGGTGATGACGACGTCGAAGCCCGTGATCGCCTCGGTCAGCTCACGCTGCTGGGCGTCGCGCTCCTCCGCCGTCAGCTCGCGCGCGTAGCCGCCCTCGCCCTCGGCGCCCTTGCCCGCCTCCAGCTCGAGGAACGTCGCGCCCAGCGACTGCACCTGCTCGGCGACAGCCGACCGGACGTCGTAGCCCGTGACCACCGCACCCAGGCGGCGCGCCGTGGCGATCGCCTGCAGGCCCGCGACGCCGGCGCCGAGCACGAGCACCTTCGCCGGGGGGATCGTGCCCGCCGCGGTCATGAGCATCGGGTAGAAGCGCCCGATCTCGGTCGCCGCCACGAGCACGGCCTTGTAGCCGGAGACGTTGGACTGGCTGGAGAGCGCGTCCATGGACTGGGCGCGCGAGATGCGCGGGATCGCCTCCATGGCGAAGGCCGTCGCGCCGGCGCCGGCCAGCGCGCCGACGACGTCCGGCCGCGTGAGCGGCGCCAGGAACCCGACGAGCACGGTGTCGGACCCGATCCGACCGACCTCCTCCGCCGACGGCGGGGAGACCTTCACGACGACGTCCGCGCCCCAAGGGTCGCCGATCTGCGCGCCCGCATCGCTGAACGCTGCGTCGGGGAGCATCGCGCCCTCCCCCGCGCCGGACTCCATCACGACCTCGATGTCGCGCGCGGCCAGCTTGCGGATCACGTCGGGCACGAGCCCGACGCGCCGCTCGCCTTCAGCCGTCTCCTTCGGAACGCCGACCCGCATCGACCGGAAGCTATCTGAGATCAGCCTGCAGGGACTCCCACACCGCGATCGTCGTGGATCGCGAGCGCGTACTTCGTGGTGAGCGTCGACTCGTCAAGCGCTCCGGCGGCCTCCTCCACGCCGGCGTCGTCGGTGCCCGTGACGAACCACACCGGCCGGGCCTCCCCGACCTTCGTCGTCGCCAGGAGGCCGGTCCCCGCGCCGAGCCTCTGCGCCGAGGTGCCGGCCGGACCGAGGACGTCGAGGTTGCGACCGCCGCCGTCGAAGCGGGCGAAGACGCCGCTGCGCGCGGGCCCGCCGTCCATCCGCACGGTCGCCTCCGCCCGGGTGGCCCGCAGCTCGCTCCACGTACCGACGAGCACGCGGATCGTCTCGTCGTTGACGCCGGCGCCGATCCCGCCCCGCGCGGCGACGACCCCGAGGTCGCCGAGCCGGCGGGCGACGAGGTCGCAGGCGGGGCTCGACGGATCGGCGCACTCCACGCGCGTCGGGATCCGCTTGCCGGCGATGCCGTGCAGGAACGGCTCCGGGAACGCGCCCACGACCGCCGGGACGCGCACGGTCGCGCTCTCGGGCAGGTCGATCCAGATGCGGTCGCCGGGTCGGACCTCCGCGGTGCCGGCGTTCGCGACCCGCACGCCGTTCACGAACAGCCGCCACGGGCCCGAGACGCCGTCGATCGAGGTGATCGCCCCCGACCCCTCGCGCTCGTCCACGACCCGATCGACGACCTCCAGCAGCTTCGTCGACCCCCGGATGCCGACCGGCGGCGACGAGACGAGCGGCCGCTCGCCGAAGTCGCGGGTCACCGCCACCGACACGTCCCCGGTCGACCCGCCCACGGCGTCGCCGCACCCGATGAGCATGACGGCGACGGCGCACAGGGCGAGGGACGTGCAGAGGCGTCGTGCGGGCACCGGGACGCGTCCGAGTGTGCCACAGTGCCTGTGGTCCGCCATGCCCGTGAACCTCACCCGCATCTACACGCGCCACGGCGACGGCGGCGAGACCCACCTGGGCGACATGAGCCGCGTCCGAAAGACGCACCCGCGGATCGAGGCGTACGGCGACGTCGACGAGCTCAACGCGCAGCTCGGCATGGCGCTCGCGACCGACGGGCTGCCGGCCGCGTACGCCGGGTGGCTCCAGCGGATCCAGAACGACCTGTTCGACGTCGGCGCCGACCTGGCGGTGCCGCCCGGCGGCGAGCGCGAGCGCCTGCGCGTGACCGCCGAGCAGGTGACGTGGCTGGAGGAGCGCTGCGACGAGGTCAACGCCACGCTCGAGCCCCTGCGGTCCTTCCTGCTGCCGGGCGGCACCCGCGCAGCCGCCGCGCTGCACGTCTGCCGCACCGTCTGCAGACGGGCCGAGCGCCGCGCGCTGCTGGTGGAGGACGCCTCGCCCGAGGTGGTGCGCTACCTCAACCGCCTGTCGGACCTGCTGTTCATCCTCGCACGCGGCGCCAACGACGGCGAGGAGCCGCTCTGGCAGCCCGGCGCGGGCCGCGCCTGACGCCGCTCGACGCGGTCGTAGCCTCTCGGACATGGAGTACTCCGACGGCATCGAGGTGCACGGGCTCGTCCGCGAGTTCAAGAACGGCCCGCGCGCCGTCGATGGGATCGACCTGCAGGTCTCGCCGGGCGAGATCTATGGATTCCTCGGACCCAACGGCGCCGGCAAGTCCACGACGGTGCTCATCCTCACGACGCTGCTGCCGCCCACCGCGGGCAGCGCGCGCGTCGCCGGCCACGACATCGTCCGGGAAGGTCCCGCGGTGCGCGCCGCGATCGGCGCCGCGCTGCAGGAGGCCGCCCTCGACCCGTTGCTCACCGGTCGCGACCACATGCGGCTGCAGACGACGCTGCAGGGACTCCCACGCGCCGAGCGGCGCGCTCGCGGGGACGAGCTCCTCGAGCGCCTCGGCCTCCTCGGCGCCGCCGACCGGAAGGTGGGCGGCTACTCCGGCGGGATGAAGCGGCGGCTCGACCTTGCGCTGGCGCTCGTCCACCGGCCGCGGATCCTGTTTCTCGACGAGCCGACCACCGGCCTCGATCCGCAGAGCCGCTCCGAGCTGTGGGAGGAGGTGGCGCGCCTGGCGCGGGAGCGGGGCGTGACGGTCTTCCTCACCACGCAGTACCTCGAGGAGGCCGACGTCCTCGCCGACCGCATCGGCATCATCGACTACGGCCGCATCGTGGCGACCGGCACGCCGGAGGCGCTGAAGGCGGAGATCGGCCGGCCGAGCCTCGAGCTGGTGCCCGCGCAGCCGGAGGATCGCGACCGCGTCGCCGGCGTGCTGACGCGCTTCGGCAGCCCGACGGCCGCGCCGCCCGGTGCCGCCGCGGTGCGACTGGACGGCGGCGCCGAGGCGCTCGCCGACGTCGTGCGCGCGCTCGACGCAGAGGGCCTCCCGGTGACCGACTTCCAGCTGCACGCGCCGACGCTCGACGACGTCTTCCTCGCCCGCACCGGGCGCAAGATGGAGACCGAGGAGCAGGCCGCCGAGGAGCCGGCCGCGGCATGAACGCCGCGCCGCTGCGCGTCCAGATCGGCGAGCTGGCGCGGCGCTCGATCACGCAGACGCTGCGCCAGCCGGCGCTCATCGTGCCGCCGATCTTCTTCCCGCTCATGCTCGTGGCGGTCAACGCGTCGGGGCTGCAGGCGGCGACGAACATCCCCGGCTTCCCGACGGACAACTACGTCGACTTCGCGATCGCCGTGGCGTTCATCCAGGGCGCGCTCTTCGCCATGATCAACGCGGGCAGCGCGCTGGCGCGCGACGTGGAGACCGGGTTTCTGCGACGGCTCGCGATGACCCCGATGCAGCGACCGGCGCTCCTGCTCGGCCACCTCACCGGGGTGCTTCTGGTCGCGCTGGGGTCCTCGCTCATCTACGTGCTCGTCGGATGGATCGCCGGCATGCACATGGCGGCGGGCGCAGGCGGCGTGCTGGGCGTCCTGGTCCTGGCGATGCTCATCGCGCTCGGCTTCGCTGCCCTCGGAGCGCTGATCGGCCTACGCACCGGCTCCGGCGAGGCTGTCCAGGGCGTCTTCCCGCTGTTCTTCGTGCTCCTGTTCCTCTCGTCGTCGAGCCTGCCCCGGCCGCTCATCGAGCACGACTGGTTCCGCACGATCGCGACCTACAACCCGATCTCCTACCTCATCGAGGGCATCCGGGCGCTCATCATCGAGGGCTGGGACGGCGAGGCGCTCGCGCTCGCCTTCGGGATCGCCATCGCGATCGCGGTGCTCGCCCTCGCCGGCGCGTCGCAGGCGCTGCGGACGAGGCTGGTGCGGACATGAGGCGCTTCGCGGACGTCGCGGGCGCGATCGCCTGGCGCACGCTGAAGAAGTACGCCACGACGCCGTCGCTGCTCCTCCCCTCCCTCGTCTTCCCGCTGTTCTTCTTCGTCGCGTTCGCCGGCGGGTTGTCGTCGGTCTCCCGCGTGCCCGGGTTCGACTTCCCCTCCGGCTACACGTCGTTCCAGTTCGTCTTCGTGTTCCTGCAGTCGTCGGCGTTCGGCGGCGTCTTCACCGGCTTCGGGATCGCCGCCGACTTCGAGAACGGCTTCAGTCGCCGGTTGCTGCTGAGTGCCCCCAACCGCCTGGCGATCCTCGGCGGCTACGTCCTCGCGGCCCTCATCCGCGCGGTCATCACCGGCGTCGTGCTGTTCGTGGTCGGCCTCATCGGCGGGATGCGGATCGACGGTGGCGTGCTCGACGTCCTCGGCCTCATCGCGCTCGCGTGCGGCGTGTCGCTTGCGGCCGCGCTGTTCGCCGCCGGCGTGGCCATGCGCCTGCGCACCATTCAGGCGGGCCCGGCGATGCAGATGCCCGTCTTCCTGCTGCTCTTCATCGCCCCGGTCTACGTGCCGCTTGACCTGCTGACCGGCTGGGTGAAGACCGTGGCGCGCGTGAATCCGGTGACCCCGCTGCTGGGCGCGGGGCGCGACTTCATCTCCGGCGGGACCGCGGACCTCGCGCTCGCGTTCGGCGTCGCGATCGGGCTCGTCGTGGTGTTCGCCCTCTGGGCGGTGCGCGGCCTGCGCAGCGCCGAGGCGGCCGGATAGCTCTCGGGCCCGGCCGTCCTGACCGGGCCCGAAAAGGAAACAGGGCCCTGGCATCGTGCCATGGACCCCGCCGAGTTCCCTTTCGAAGCTTCCCTGCCTGAGCGACGTCCTTGCCGCCCTGCACCCGGCTCATCGGCAGGTGTCGTAGAAGCTTGAGAGCTCGTCGTTGCTTTTCAACCATTCTGCCGGAATCGGCATTCCGGAGCCGTGGGTATCCATGGGATGTGACCTCGGAACGCACCGTCGCAGAAGCCCGGCTGAAGAGCCTCCGCGCAGAGGTGCTGCGGGGGCTCGCCATGGCGGCGGTGCGCCAGTCTGAGGAGCTGCGCGACGAGACGCGGGCAATGCGAGCCGCGATCAGGCAGCGACGCCTGCTGGACTCGCGGCGTCTCGGCCGACGGTCGGCTACGCGGCGGACGCCTGCGCCGCACTGACGGACGCGCTCGTCCGGTTGCGGCGCTTGTCGCCGTACATGAGCGTGTCGGCGATCGCGAGCGCCTCGCGAGCGTCGGAGTACGGGCCCGGGACGACGACGGCGCCGCACGCGGCGGAGATCTCGTAGTCGGCGCTGCGGTGCGTCAGGGCGGCGGCGCATCGCCCGGCGAGGGAGGCGAGCCCCTCCACCTCGCACGGGGCCAGGACGCAGAACTCGTCGCCTCCGAGGCGGTACGCGGTGCCGTCGGCGCGTAGGACGCCGCGCAGCCGCTCGCCGAGGTCGACGAGCATCGCGTCGCCCGCCGCGTGCCCGAACGTGTCGTTGATCGCCTTGAACCCGTTGAGGTCCAGGACGACGAGCGCGTGCGAGACACCGCTCCCGAACGCCGCCTCCAGGTCCTCGGTGAAGTGCCGCCGGTTCGCGAGGCCCGTCAGGGCGTCGAGCCCCGCCGCCTCCTCGCTGCGCGCGAGCAGGTCGCGGTGCTCCCGCAGGGCGAGCGCCGCGCGCAGCAGCGCGAGCGCGACCGCCCCGGCGGCCGCGGCGATGGCGACGCCGGTGATCTCCAGCGGCCGCGCGAGGACGAGGACGGCGAGCGCAGCGCCGCCGAAGGCGATCGGCAGGAGGATGCCGCGGTCGCGCGTGCGCCGGAGGCGCCGCATCGGCAGCGTCGAGGCGCAGCCGAGGCCGGCGACGCCGGTGAGCACGAGCGCGTCCGCCACCCGTCCCGCCATACCGGCGACCTCGTGCAGGTACATGAGGTCGGCGACCTCCCACGCGCAGACCGCACCGGCCATGACGGCCAGCGACGCGTCCAGCCGCCAGCCTGCAACGGCCAGCGACATGACGATCGCGCCGAGCAGCGCAAGATCGCCGAACGGATAGGCCAGTGTGGTCACCTGCTCGGCGAGCGGGACGCCCGAGGCCCAGCCGAACGCGCGCGGCATGGTGAAGATCGCGAGGACGGACGCGACGGCCAGGCCGCAGATGAGCCCGTCCAGCCGCGTCGCCCACTGCAGCCGCCCCGTCCGCCGGCGAGTGACGGCGAGGAGGCCGACGTAGGCGCACGGATAGCTCGCCAGCCACAGCGGGTCCGACACGGACGGCACCGGGACCGCGTCCAGGTCGGGCGCGAGGTTGTAGATGACGTCGCCCAGGCTCTTGACGAGCAGCCCGGCCGCGAAGGCGCCCCAGAGCCACGGCGCGCGCGGTGCCGCGCGCAGGCAGAGCAGCCCGGCCGTGACGCCCGCGGCGAGGTAGACCCAGCGGCCGAACAGGTCGTCGCTGCCGACGCCGAGAAGCGCATGAGCCCAGGTTGCGAGGACCAGGGCGATGGGGACTGCACGCATGGTCCCCCTGGGATCGGCCGTCTCGCGCGCGGCTGAAGTACGCCGCAGCGTGAGCGGACGGATTGCCGGGTGTGGCGTCCCGGCTCGGTCACGCCTCCACCGGGGCGAGCACCGGCCGTCGTGGGAGGCTGAGCGATCCCGGGCGAAGCGCGACGACCGCGGTCGCGAGCGCGCCGGCCCCTGCGGCGAAGGCGAACGCGGGGCTCGCGCCGAGGCGATCCGCCAGCGGTCCCGCCGCCGCGGCTCCGGCCGCGCTCCCGACGGCGAGCGCGGTCGCCAGCCAGGCGAAGGCCTCCGTCACGGTCTCTCCCGGAGCGACCCGCTCGACCATCGCGTATGCGCTGGCGCTCGCCGGGGCGATCAGGGTCCCCGCCAGCAGCAGCGCGGCTCCCATGGCGACGACGCTGCCGGCTGCAGGCACGAGGAGGAGATGGCCCACTGCCAGAGCGGCGACGATCGAGGCCAGGCCGGCGCCGGTCTGCGCGCCGCCGCCCGCGCGGGTCGCGATCAGGCCGCCGATGAGCGACCCCAGGCCCCAGACGCCCAGCAGCGGCCCGGCGGCGGTGGTCGTCGCCAGCGCGTCGGTAGCCGACGTGACGCCGACCTCGACGGCGCCGAAGAGCACGCCGATCGCGGTCATCGCGAGCACCAGCGTCCGCATGCCGGGCGCTGCCATCGAGCCACCGCGCGTCCGTGCCGGGGCCGTCCTCGGGCGCCAGCCCCGGGACGCGGGATGTGCCGCGAACGCGGCGGTGCAGAGGAGCACGACGCCGCCCGCGACGGCGATGGCCGTCCCGGTCGAGGTCACGGCGCCGACGAGGAGCGCCAGCGGCGGCCCCGAGATCCACGTCAGCTCCACGGCGGTGGCGTCGAACGCATACGCCTTCCGCGCGGCGATCGCGTCGGGCGAGAGCTCGGGGATCAACGCGCGGACGCACGCGCCGACGGGCGGCGTCGCGAGCCCGACGCCGGCGGCGAGGCCGACGAGCAGCGCCGTCGGCGCGCCCTGCGGCACGAGGGCGAGCGTCAGCAGCAGCGCTGCGGTCACGAACGCGCTCGCGAGCAGCACCCGCGTCTGCCCGCTGAGGTCGACCCGGCGGCCGAGCAGCGGGCCGCCGACGCCGGTGCCCAGCGCGTAGGCGCCCGTCACGAGACCGGCGGCGGCGAACGAGCCGGTCAGCTCCTTCGCGTGGACGAGGAGCCCGACGCCGAGCATGGTCACCGGCAGGCGCGCGGCGATCGAGGTGCCCAGCAGGAGTGCGGATGCGTTGTGTGCGGCGCGCGTGGACATGGCGGCGATGCTACGGTCCGCTGGTACAGAGACAAGATCCACTTTCTGCCTCTTGAACGAGTCCAGTCAGCCGGTCGATGTCCTGCTCGCCGTCGACCGCGGCGGGATCGGGACGCTTGGCGCGCAGATCGAGCACCAGCTCCGCGTCGCGATCCGCGACGGCAAGCTGCGCCCGGGCACGCAGGTGCCGTCGACGCGCGACCTCGCCCGCCAGCTCGGCATCTCCCGCCGCGTCGCGGTCGATGCCTACGCCCAGCTCGCGGCCGAGGGCTACCTCCTGCTGCGCCAGGGAGCCCGCCCGCGCGTCTCGGCCTCCGCCTCCGCCGCCGTCGGCGCGCCGGAGCGCTCCGCCGCGTCGTCGCGCGACGCCGTGATCCGCTTCGACTTCCGGCCGAGCATGCCCGACGTCTCGAGCTTCCCGCGACGGGCGTGGCTTCGGTCGCTGCGCGCGGCGCTGGCCACCATGACCGACGCCGACCTCGGTTACGGGGACCCGCTGGGCGTCGAGTCCCTGCGCGCGAGCCTCGCGGACTACCTCGGCCGCGTGCGCGGCGTCGTCGCCGGCGCCGAGAGCATCGCGGTGACGTGCGGCTACTCGCAGGGACTGGGGATCGTCTGCAGCGCGCTCGCCGAGCGCGGCGCTCGGCGCGTCGCCGTGGAGGATCCCAGCTTCGCCGAGCAGCGCGTCGTCGTGCGGCGCGCCGGGCTGGAGCCGGTGCCGGTCGAGGTCGACGAGCTCGGCCTGCGCGTCGACCTGCTCGCCGCCGCGGATGTCGACGCCGTGGTCCTCACCCCGGCGCACCAGCATCCGACGGGCGTGGTGCTGGCCGCCGATCGGCGCGCCGAGCTCGTGTCATGGCTGCGCGAGCGCGACGCCGTCGCCATCGAGGACGACTACGACGCCGAGTACCGGTACGACCGGGCGGCCGTGGGGGCGCTGCAAGGCCTCGACCCCGAGCGAGTCGTCTACATCGGGTCCGTGAGCAAGAGCCTCGCGCCGGCGCTGCGCATCGGTTGGGTGGTCGTGCCGCCGGCGCTCGTCGGCGCGGTCCGCGCCGGCAAGCAGCTCGCCGATCGCCAGACGGACAGGATCCAGCAGCACGCGTTCGGGGACTTCCTCGCGCGCGGCGAGCTCGACCGGCATCTCCGGCGCCAGCGCGCCGAGTACCGCCGTCGGCGCGATGCGCTCCTGGCGGCGGTCGCGCGCGAGCTCCCTGGTGCGAAGGTCAGCGGGATCGCTGCGGGACTCCACGCGATCGTGCAGCTGAGCGAGAGCGACGACGAGGAGGCGATCGTCGAGGAGGCGCGGCGCCGGGGCATCGCGCTGGACACGATGAACGCGGGCCGCGCGGGTCCTCCCCGTTCGCCGGCGACCCTCCTGCTGGGTTACGGCCAGATCTCAGAGCCGGCGATCGGGCCCGGGATCCGGGCGATCGCGGAGGTCATCCGAAGCACCCGCGAGCCGCCGCCCTAGCCTGGGTCGCCATGACCGCGACGATCCCGCCGGATCTGGCGCCGCTGCTCGAGCGCCCGCTCTTCGCCTCGCTGGGGACGATCCGCCCCGACGACACCGTCCAGGTGAACCCGATGTGGTTCGTGAAGGACGGCGACACCATCCTCTTCACCCATACGAACAAGCGGGCGAAGTTCCGCAACCTGCAGCGGAACCCGAGCATGAGCCTCATGGTCTTCGACCCCGACGACCCGATGATCTACATCGAGGTGCGCGGCCGGCTCCTCGACGCGATCCCCGACCCCGACGGCGATCTCTACGTGCGGCTGGGCAAGCGCTACGGCAACCCCGACCAGCAGCCGACCGCGTGCAGCTCGTGATGAGCATCGACAAGGTGGGCCACCACTACCGGCCCGTCCGCTACCGCGTCCAGCCCACGCACCCGCCCAGCGGCCCGGACACGGACGCGCTCGGCACGACCCGGGCATCGTCCGACGATGGGGTGATGCCGGCTACTCGCACGCCGCGGAGCTCGCCGAGGAGGGCGAGCGCGCGAAGGGGCGTGCTGAGGCGATGCGTCACATCGCCCAGTGCCCGTTCCGGCGCGATCGCTCGAGCCCTGGCTCAGCCTGCGGGGTACAGCGCCTGCACGCCGGCGATGTCGTCCGCGGCGAGCGCGCAGCGCGGCTCGCTGTAGGTCGGGTACATCACGGCGGAGGGATCGTCGCTGTGGCCGAGGCCGGCGACGTGCCCCTCCTCGTGCAGGAGCGCCGTGGGGAGGTCCACCCGGCCGGCCACATCCGTGCAGCCCAGCGACCACGGCACGTTCAGGCTCAGGACGATGTCGGCCTCCTCGACGCCCGGCTGGAACCAGGTGACGCCGAGCGTGCCACGGGGCAGCGGACTCCAGCCCACGTCGCTGTGGCCGTCGAAGCGCTGGGGCCCGGGGCAGGCCGGCGCCTGCGACGGGCAGGTCGCCGTGAGGCCGCCGAACGCGAAGCGCAGCGACGATCCGGAGACCGAGCTCCAGGCCGCCTGGACGGAGCGCAGGACGGAGGAGATGTCGCCGGGCGCGCCGTACGTGCTGAGGCGCTGGACAATCGGCATGGTGGAGAACCGCAAGCCGTCGAGGGTGTAGGCGGCGCGTGCCGTCACGCCGTCGGCGCCCTGGGCGTCCAGCGCGCGGGTGCGGGCGGCGCTCGCGCTCGCGCCGGCGGGCACGGCGACGAGCACGTGGACGTGGAAGCGGCTGCGGACGCCGTCGGCGGACACGACGCGCGGCGCGGGCTCCCTGTCGGCCGCGAGGGCCGCGGCGGGCGTCAGGGCGAGGGTGAGCAGCGCCGCGACGGCGGCGAGCGGGATCCTTCTCATGGGGTTCCTTCCTGCGGGCGGGTGGGACGGCCCGACCGTAGGGACGGCGCGCCGGGAAGCGGTCAACCGCCTGTTGCCGTGCCGGCTCTCGGCGCGTCGCCACTAGGCTCCGCCGCCATGGACCGAGCCGCCGCCCGCGACGCGATCAAGCACTTCCTCACAACGCCGGAAACCCCCGTACGACGGGGTTTCGAAGGTACCGCCACGGGGATTCTAAATCTGTACGCCGCCCCGCCAGCTTTGAGGATTCCCAGCGCTCACGGGGGTCTTCTCCGCTGGAGGGGGGCTGGAGGGGGTACTGAGATGGGCGTTGATTTCCCCACCGTTTCCCCACGGGGCCACGGGGCTCCAGTACCCTGGGGCACTCAGCCCACGGGGCACTCGTGGGGAAACGTGGGGAAGGCACGGAGGCCGAAGATGGCGACACGCAAGCACGAGGGCGTCGAGACCCGGCACAAGCGCTCCTGCCGCTCACACGAGGGCGGACGCTGCAACTGCTCGCCCAGCTACCGCGTCGTGGTCTGGGACAACGACTCCGGCCGGAAGGTGACGCGCACGTTCGCGAACCTCGCCGAGGCGAAGGGTGCCCGCCACTCGCTCAAGACGAAGGTGCACGCGGGGACGCTGCGCGCGCCGACGGCCGACACCGTGGAGACCGCCGCCGAGGCCCTTGTGGCCGGGATGCGCGACGGCTCGATCCGGAACCGCAAGGGCGAGCCCTACAAGCCGAGCGCCATCCGCTCCTACGAGCGCGCGCTCCGGCTCCGCATCCTCCCCGCCCTCGGGCGGCGCAAGCTCTCCGACGTCCGCCGCGCCGACGTCCAGGACTTCGTGGACGGGCTCATCGCCGCCGGGCTCGACGGCTCGACGGTCAGGAACACTCTCGACCCGCTGCGGGTGATCTTCCGTAGGGCGCTGGCCCGCGACCTCGTGGCCGTGGACCCGATGGTCCATCTGGAGGTCCCCGCGCCGAAGGGACGCCGTGAGAGGATCGCCTCGCGCGAGGAGGCCGCGACCCTCCTGGCAGCCCTGCCGCCCGAGGAGCGCGCCCTCTGGGCGACCGCCCTCTATGGGGGCCTGCGCCGTGGCGAGCTACGTGCGCTCCGCTGGGAGGACGTCGACCTCCACGAGGGCGTGATCTGCGTCGAACGCGGCTGGGATGACTCGGACGGCGAGATTCAGGGGAAGACCCGCGCCGCCCGCCGTCGCGTGCCGATCGCCTCTCCGCTCCGTCGGCATCTTGTGGAGCATCGTCTCGCCACCGGGGGCGACCCGAGCGCACTCGTCTTCGGCTCCTCGCCCTCGACGCCCTTCGAGCCGACCACGGTCCGCCGCCGCGCGCTGTCCGCCTGGGGAAGGGCCAGCCTCCAGCCCATCCAGCTCCACGAGGCCCGCCACACCTTCGCCTCGCTCACGATCGCGGCAGGCGTGAACGCGAAGGCGCTCTCGACCTACATGGGTCACGCGTCCGTGACGATCACCTTCGATCGGTATGGGCACCTCATGCCCGGGAACGAGGCCGAGGCCGCCGCACTCCTGGACGCCTACCTGGCGTAGACGACAGAGCCCCGCACCTCTCCCAAGACTGGTCCAACGGGCCGACTCCGCCGGTCCCGCCCGTAGCGTCTTGTGGCATGAGTGACACACCCACACCCCCACCCCAGCCGCCGCGCCAGGAGCCGGTCGAGAAGCGCATCTCGCCCGAGTGGATCGCCGCCGGAGCGTCGGTCGCGGCTGCAGGCGCGGCGTGGTACGGCGCACTCCGGCCCTCCGGCCAGGCTCCGCCACCGCCGTCGCCACCGCCGTCCGACCCGCCGCCGAGTGTGATCCTCCCGCCCGGGGTCGACGGCGACTAGACGGCGAGCCCCAGCGCGCCCGCCTCCTCGGCCGCCGCCGGTTCCCCCGCCGCCGCCTCCCGCGTCCGCGTCCGGCGCGTCGACCCCAGCTCCCTGACCCCCGGCGAGAGCATCCGCGCCCAGCTCGCGCACCCTGACGAGCTGCGGGGCCTCTCGTAGCCCAGGGGCATCCTCGGTGACGGGCGGCTTCACCCGGCGGCGTTCGCGCCGATCAACCTGGCCGTGACCGCAATCGAGGCCGCATATCGCATCCACCACGACCAGCTCGTCCGCGAGCTGACGCGCATCGTGCAGCCCGCCGACGCCGAGGACGTCGTCGCGACGGCATGGGCGATCGCCCCCCGGCGTGGGATCGACGGCGACCCCTCCAGCGTGCGCGGCTACGTGTGGATCGTGGCGGGACGCCTCGCGTGGAAACTCGCCCAGCGCGAGCGCCCCGAACCTCTCTCCGAGAACCACGAGGACCCTGTCGACACGCTCCGCGCCCACGAGGCGTGGACGGACGTCCTCCGGGCCGCCAGCACGCTCCGGCCCCGCGCCCGGCGCACCTTGGGCCTGGCGGTCGCGGGCCTGGAGCGCGAGGACTTCGCCCGCGTCACGGGTGACTCGTGGCGCACGGTGGATCGCCAGATTGGGCGTGCTCGGCCGCGACTACGGCAGCTCGCCGACGGCTAGCCATCAGTGCACGTCGCGTAGACCTCGACCGTCGGAATCGGCCCGCCGACGGTGTATCGCAGAGAGGCATACCAGCCGTTGCCGGAGGGATGCGACTGTTCCAGGACGGCTTGGTGTCCCCAGACGCCGCCGAAGCGGGCACCACCCCCAGACACGTAGGTGCCGCTCGGGCAATCAGCTCGGCCCGCCAGCCAGCCCGGGATGGGAGGCGTCCCCGGTGCGGCCAGCGTCATTCGCACGCTCACCTGTCGCACGAGCACAAACCGCCGCTGCAACCGGCGAGTGGTTGACTCAACCCGGCCAAGCCGTCGCTCCACGCGGTCCAAGCGCTTCGCCAGGCGCTCGTTGCTCGGACTCACGGCGCCGCCCAACGCTGGGAGCGTCCACGCGATCACCACCACGCCCGCGAGCAGGACCACGACTGTACCTCGCCTCACCTGTGAGCCGGGCTGACTTCGACGGAGTCCGGGTTTGTAGGTTCCCTCTCTTCATTGATTGAGGGAGGGAGTCGGAACGTACCGGGCGGCGCGCCCGGCCTCGAACTCGGCCGGGGGGATGTCGCC
>Ga0081539_10001939_pt1 | contig 31715 bp, 25 predicted proteins | sample TabmetS4T2R2_FD_71023 | JGI IMG/M metagenome (GOLD analysis project Ga0081539, IMG submission 71023) | Tabebuia heterophylla rhizosphere microbial communities from the University of Puerto Rico - S4T2R2 | ecosystem: Host-associated > Plants > Roots > Rhizosphere ... | reverse complement strand
CCTTTCCGCCGGGGGCGGGGCGGGGGGGGGGGGGGCCCACGCAAAAAACCGGCGGGCGCCCCCGCCCCGCTACGCTACGTAGGTGTGCCGCCCGCCTCCTCGCTGGGCCGGGGTTCGGACGCTATATGACCGAATGCCGCTGCAATAAGGTCACCCCGGCCCAGCGAGGAGGTAGATCGTGGGCGGCACGATTTATGCGGCTTCGCCGCCATTCCCTGTATTGCGCGATTGGCCCACTGTTACATACCCGCTTGGGCTGTCGCACACCGTTGCGATGATGAATGCATGGGACTGCCATCGACGGAACGGCTGAAGGTGTGGGTGCGGGCAGGCGGCATCTGCGCCATCTGCAAGAGCTACCTGCTCGAATCCTCATTGACCGCCCGGGAGGTGACCCGCGGTGAGCTGGCCCACAATGTGGGCCAGAAACAGAGCGCGCGGTCGCCCCGAGGCATGCAGTCTCTCCCCAAAGCCGAGCGCGACACCGCCGACAACGTGGTCTTGCTATGCCGGAACTGCCACGGCGAGATCGACGACCTCCTCCAAGCGGACCTGTTCGACGTCGACAAGGTGTTCGCCATCAAGCGTGACCACGAGGCGTTCATCAGGGACATCACCAGCCGTTCGGAGAGTCAGCGAACAGTCGTGCTCCGGATGCGCGGCAACGTCCGCGGGGCACCTGACAACCTGGGGCGTGACGTGGCAACCAAGGCGATCTTGGGCAGCACCGACCGGTTTCCAGCATTCTCGTTCGCCCCCGATCGGTTCGGGATCGAGATCGACCTCCGAGGCGTCCCTGGCGAGGCCGACGCGGACCCGGCCTACTACCAGGCGGCTGCCCGCAGGATCGACGAGGTGATCCACCGGCTTCTCAAGCCAGCCGCCGACGCCAACTCCGTGCCCCATCTCAGCGTGTTCGCCCTCGCCCGGCTCCCGCTGCTCATCTACCTCGGGTCCCGACTCGACGACACCATCGCCACCGACATCTACCAGCGGCACCGCACCGGCGAGACCTGGACCTGGCCCAGCAATGGCGAACCCGCCGAGTTCGTCCACAGGATGGGGCCAGGAGGCAATGGCGAACCCACCGAAGGCGTCTTGGTCGTCAATGCCTCCGGGACTATCCATCCCACGGAGCTACCGGCCCCGCTCTTCACCCTCCCACGGTTCGTCATCGAACCAGTGGATGCCGTACCGCACGTCGACACCATCGCCACCAGGGCGACGCTGGGATCGTTCGAACGTGCCGTTCGACGCCTCCTCGGCGACCTGGAGGCGACCCACAAGACCGTGCGACGGCTGCACCTGTTCGCCGCCGCCCCGGTCTCAGCAGCTGTGACCCTCGGCCGAGTCGCCGGCTGGGGCATCCATCCCTCGATCGCCATCTACGACCGGACCAGCAGCGGCTACCGGCTGGTCCTGGAGGTCACCGCCCCGTGAAACTCAATGACCACTTCAAGACCCTGCTCACCGACACGGTCAACCTCAACCAAGACCGGCTCGACCAGCTCGATGAGCGCGTCACCTCGATCTACGACGAGCTGGCCGACGATGACGTGCTCGGCCCCTACGTGCAGGACAAGATCCCCCAAGGGTCCTGGGCCCAGCGGACGATCATCAAGCCGGTGGGCACCCTAGAGTTCGACGCCGACTTCCTGTTGCTCCTTGCCGAGAACCCCGAGTGGTCCGAGCACCCCAAGACCTACATCGAACAGGTCAACGCCGCGCTCGCCCGCAGCAGCGTCTACAAGGACATGCCGCGCAAGCGCAAGTGCCGGTGCGTCCGGGTGACCTACGCCAACTCCTGCCACATCGACATCGTCCCGTTCCTGCACCTCGCCGACGGGAGGAAGGTCATCGTCAACCACGACGAGGATGACTGGGAGCCCACCAACCCCGAAGGGTTCACCAGCTGGATGCGCGACAAGGACGAGATCGCGGACAACAACCTGCGCAAGGTCATCCGCCTCCTCAAGTACCTCCGGGACCACAAGGGCACCTTCACGGGGACACGCTCGGTCATCCTCACCACCCTAACCGGCGACCGCGTCGACTCCTTCAACACCATCCTCGACTCCGGCTACTACGGCAGCGTTCCAACCGCACTGCTGCACATCGTCCAAGACCTCGACGAGTGGCTCCAAGCCAACCCAGCACGGCCCCCGGTGATGGATCCATCCGGGTCGGGCGCGAGCTTCGACCACCGCTGGGACGACGACACCTACCAGATCTTCCGAGACCAGATCCAGGGCTACGCCGCCGACATCGCGGCCGCCTACCACGAGCCGGACAAGGACGCCAGCGTCGAGCTCTGGCAGGCCATCTTCGGCGACGGGTTCAGGGCACCTGCCCCCAAGCAGTCCAGCGGCCGGTTCGGCCCCGTGGCACCGGTCCCGGCCCGCCCCGGCCGAGCAGGATGACCAAGCCTCGTCGCGGCAAGCAGCTCACCGACGGGCAACGCCGCGCCCGAGACGAGTTCCGTCGGATCGCCGCCGACCATCCCAACAGCCTGACCATACTCGCCGACACCGCGGTCGATCAGTCCGGCGCATTGCAGGTCATCGTCCGTCTCCCAACCCGCGACCTGCCGGCGGTCGACGGCGGGCTCCCTCTCGGCGACGTCGAGGACATCACCGTGGGTGTCTTTCCCGGCTTCCCGTTCGGACCGCCGATGGCGTCGGTCAACCACCAACGCTTCGCCGGCCACCCCCATGTCCTCCAAGGCGATCGGCTCTGCGTCTACCTCGACCCCGCTCGCGAGTGGCACCCAGCCCAGGGCATCAGCGGCTTCCTGGAACGGCTCTGGCAATGGCTGGCCGACGGCGCCGCTGCCCGCTTTGACCCAACGACCGCGCTCTACCATCCCGTCGGCGGCGTGCTTCACCAGACCCCAGAGACCCCCACGATCGTCATTCGTGACAGGTTCAGCCCCGCCGGCAAGACCTTCGCACGGGCCTTCGTCACCATCCGCAGCCCACGGCGGCTCGACCTCACCTGGTCACGACCGGCCAACGCTAACGCCCATACGGCACCGGTCATCGTGCTAGCTGCCCCGCTTCGATTTGGCGCCGGCGAGACCCTCGCCGGACTCCTCGCCCGCATCGCGTCTCGGGGTCAACCCCCGCCAGAGGACGTCCTCGCCATCCTGGCCGCCAACGCCCAACGCAACCCAGAGGGCAGCGTGCTCCATTTCCTGCTCGCCATCCCCAACTCCCGCAGCGGGGACCACCATCTCATCGTGGGCCGCCTACCTTCGGCCTTCGCCGACCTTCTTCGTCAGGTCGCGCAGCAACAGGGACCACTAGTCAGAATCCCCGTAGCCGCCATCCCTGCCGACCTACCGATTGAATGGTGCGGGGTGTCCGACGAACGACCCGAGATCAGCACCCGCCGCGATCATCAACGCCCTACCAGTGCTTTCGCCGGCAAGCGCATCCACATCTGGGGTTGCGGCGGCCTTGGCTCTTGGATCGCGGAGTTCATCGCTCGTGCGGGTGCCGCCAACATCGTTCTCTGCGACCCGGCCTCGGTCAGCGGCGGGCTCCTCGTCCGCCAGAACTACACCGAATCCGACATCGGCCACCACAAGGCGAACGCCCTGGCTGACCGGCTCCGAGCCATCAACGACCGGCTGGACGTAGCAACCTCCGTTGGGGCGCTCCCTGCCGACACCATCAGCCCGCTCCCGGACTGCGATGTCATCATCGATGCCACCATCAACCTCAGCCTCGGTGTCCTGCTCGACGCCGAGATGAGACGCCACCCCCTATCCGGCGGAAGGCCCCTCATCGCCCAAGTCGCAACCGACACCCAGACCGGCACCCTTGGCCTCCTCACCGTGGCCGCATCCGACTATCCAGGCGGCCCGGGACTCATCGACCAATGCACCGGCGACATCGTGTTGAAAGACAGTCGGCTCGAACGATTCCACACCTTCTGGCAGCCTCCCGAGACCGGCGACGAACTCATCCCAGCCCGCGGCTGTTCCACACCCACCTTCCACGGATCGGCGGCCGACCTCGCCGCGGTCGCCGCCACCCTCGTCAGCCTGCTCGGCCCCCACCTCCAGATCATGGCTTCTGGCACCCACCTCATCGCGCTTCCCCATGCCGACGGCGACGGGCCAGCCCATAACTTCGTGCCCGCGCCACCTCGGCCGCCGATAGCGCATTCGAGTCTCCCACACGCTTTGCCGGTTAGGACTCCAGCTGACTGATGAGAGCCCGATCGACTTCCTTCAGCGGGATCACTAGGACGAATGATCGAAGACGGCCCGTGCAGCCCCCCCGGGACCGTGCGTATCTGCGCATTGTTGCCATAACGGCAGTGTTGCCGCCCCTCGGGGAACTGCAAAGCAGCCGAGCAGTGCGAAGATTAGTCGGCTGTTGAAGTTCGGCAGCCCGCTTCCGAGCACAACGCCGCCCATGAGGCGATACGGACCATACGGAGGGATACGCTTGGACCCGATCACCAGCTCAGTAGTGTCCGGTCTTGTAGTCAATGCATTGACCGGTGTCCTTCGGCCTCTCGCAGCAGCAGCGACAAGAAGTGGCCGTAGACTAAGATCCACTAGTGTTCGAGTGAACACTGATGACCTTGTCACGACACTTCTAGCTAAGCTAAAGGGCGGTGCATACACGGAAGCCGAGATAATAGGTGCAGCCAAGTTTCTTAGGTCAAGAGATGCAGAAACCATTGCACGCCAAATGCTTGCTGCGATGCTAACAAATGAATTAGATAGGTATGAGAGCGATCTTCTTGCCCAAGTTACAGCAGTACTCGCTCTTGTGGCCAACTTGTCACCCGCGACTGCAGAGCGATTGGGTGAGATCCTATTTGTACTCCTCCTAGATGCATGCAAGAGGGCAGTAAGAGCAGCTAGCGACGACCGTGAAATGCCTCCCATGGATCTTCGCTTCGCTTGGAATCAGCTGCTCACCGAGCATCTGCGGTCCATAGAGGTATCCAGGGAGTTCTATGGACAATATGAACCAAGACACCTTGCCGATTTTCATCGATTCGAGCAAGTATATCGAAGACAAGTTGCTGCTCGGCATCAGTACATCGTTCCTCCGCACATCGACCATAGACGCCGTCTTCCAATAGATAGACTATACGTAGAGCCATCGTTTGTTCCCGTGCAGGTCTTGCGGCCGAGGGGAAACCGAGACCAATTCATTGTAGAAGACGTTATAGATCAAGCCTATCCCGTGGAAACCGTTTTCGATTCAATCTACACATCCCAACTTGAGTCAGCCGACATCCTGAGCCAATTCTATCGATCAATAATTCTCGGAGATCCTGGCGCTGGAAAGTCCACCCTTGGTCAAGCTATAGTCCATAGACTGTCGAGTTCACAAGAGAATCCAATAGCTGACAACGTGACGCCGCTGCTCGTTGTACTTAGGGAATTCGGCGTTCGAAAGAGCGAAACCAAGACATCTATTCTTGACACCATCATATCGCTCGCAAATGGGCGTTATCAAGTTCCACCGCCTCCTCGCGCCATTGAATACTTGCTCACGAGCGGGAGGGCGTTAGTAATTTTCGATGGACTGGACGAGTTGCTCGATACCAGTTTCCGGCAGGAGGTTACCGAGGACGTTGAATCCTTCGCCAGTCTCTACCCCCAAGTCCGTATCTTGGTCACCTCAAGAAGGGTAGGATACGAGCAGGCCCCTTTGGATCCAGCGATGTTTTCCGCATTCATGCTGTCACAATTCACTGATTCTCAGGTCGAAACCTACGCAAGAAACTGGTTCGCGCTACAGGACGAGTTCCAAGAAGCGCCTGAAGCTCCCGAAGCAGTAGTCGAGGCATTCCTGAGGGAGAGCGATAGTATTAAGGATCTCCGCTCGAACGCCCTAATGCTCGGCCTCCTCTGCAACATCTATCAAGGTGAGAGCTATATCCCTCGCAATCGTCCTGAGGTATACGAAAAATGCTCAACCATGCTCTTTCAGCGTTGGGACAACAGTCGCGGCATAAAACCTTCTGTGCCATTCGAGGCGCATCTTGATCCTGCGATTAAGCATCTGGCGTTCTGGATCTACTCTACGAAGTCTCTTGAGGCGGGCGTAACTGAACGGAAGCTGATCCGAAAAACCACAGAATACCTGCTAGAGCGGCGATATGAGGATCCCATCGAAGCTGAAGCAGCTGCTGCGGCTTTCATTGAGTTCTGTAGAGGCCGTGCCTGGGTATTCACGGACATGGGCACCACCAGCACAGGGGAACGACTCTACCAGTTTACTCATCGGACTTTCCTTGAGTACTTCGCATCATCGCATCTTGTTCGGGTGAGCGTGGCGCCGTCAGAGCTTTGGAGACGGCTCCAGAGTAGAATTGTCCTGCAGGAATGGGATCTTGTCGCACAGATGGCGGTTCAGATTCAAAACCGCAATCTCGAAGGTGCCGCAGATGAGCTGCTGATCACCATGCTGGCTGATATTCGCGGAATCAGCGAGATGGAGAGAAGGAATGCCCTGCTATTCGCCTTGCGTTGTTTGGCCAATGTCGTTCCAAGCCCCAAGGTGGTACGTAGCATAGGCGAGGAATGCGTACGCACGATTTGCGAGAGTGCGGAAGAGGATTCGTCAACCTACGTGGAAGTCGCACGTACTCTTTCGGGCGCTGCAATAGAAAATCACCCAGCGCTCGCGGATGCAATCAGCGAGGAGTGTCTACGTCTTGCGAGCCCCTCTAATGGGAAGTCGACACGTCAACTGGCTTCGGACCTTGGATTTAATCTGGATCTTTCGGGCAAGCGAAATTTAGGGGATCTCGTGGGACAGCGCTTCGCTGCTCCCTGGATCGGTATAGTAGAAGCTCCCGATGAATTGGGCCAGCAGTGCGCAATGAGCGCGTTCAGATACGGTTTGGTGGCTGCCTCCGATTTGGTTGAGTGGTATGGAGCTGACGTGTTTTTCCAGCCCTTTGAGTCACATGTGCTGGGCGTTGAGTCTGCCCCAATAGGTTTCTCAGTTGTGGCCCTCCCAGGAGCTGAAAGCATATATGATGTTGTCCATGCGGAGATCGAGTTGTTAATGCATGATATTGCGACTGAAATTCGTGGGATGTCGCCACCGTTCTTCACACTGATGGACTCGAAGTACTATTTGGACTGGGGTACCAGGCCACGGTCCTACGAGCCCAATCCGACACATATGTCCTCGGTCGACAAGGGTGGTGGTGATTATGATTCCGACGAGGCGTTTGTCACGGCGGTGTTCGTTGCGGTTGCGTTGGAAGCAACGTCCACGGACGATGTTATAAGCATTGATGATTTTATCCCAGCTGATGATCCTGAGCGGCCTGATCGCTTGGAGCAGCTCTTCCTGCACCTTAGAGCCCGATATGGCGTTGGGTCCGTCGACGAGGGCCTTCGCGGTCTGAGGCAATACGGAGTTATTGATCCCGATATCGACATGATGAGTCAATGGATGCGCGGTGAAGTTTCGTTTGTCGTATCGTGAGGTGTTTCGCGCGCATGCTGCTTGTGTCTTCTTGTTGACGCCCGATAGGCTAACGGGCTGAAGAAGAATGGGCTTACGTTCGGTGGCTATTACTGTGGAGCGCTTCTTGCGAAATCGGAGATCGCGCGCCACTGCCGCAGTGGCAAACCATGAGGGTCAGGGTCGAGGACCTGAACGCAAACCTGATTGGCACCTGTCGCGAGGTGGTCATCGATCCGTCTGGCAACGTCTTCGAGGTCTCCCCATGCGACGAGGCCGTCGACTAGGCGGTCGCTGCCGCGGTTCGTGGTGTCCTCCCTGGTGAAACCAAGACGGTGGAAGTTGTTGGTGTAATTCGGCAGGTCGAGGTAACGAGAGACGTGGCGGCGGCCAATGGCGCGCGCGTTGGCCGCATCCGTCTCCAGGACCACGGCCTGCTCCACGATGAGCCAAGGCGCAGGTCCGAGTTGCGCCCGCGCTTTCGCGGTGTGCTCCGGTGTCACAAGGTAGGTGTGTGCACCGTCGGCGCGCTCGGCCGAGAGTTCGAGCATCCTGGGTCCGAGCGCCGCCAGGACGCGAGGTGGCGTTGTTGGTTTGACCGCTCGATAGGCGGTGGCCGCCTCGTCCATCGCATCGAGGTAGGTACGCATCTTGGCGAGCGGTTGGCGGTACTCGTGTCCTCGAACACCTTCAACCAGCCGGGCGTGGCTCACGCCCAGACCAAGAAGGAAGCGATGCGGATACGCCTCGGCCAACGTGAGTTGTGCTGCCGTCATCGTGAAGGGGTCACGGGCCCAAATGTTCGCGATGCCGGTGGCGATCACCATGCGCTCGGTGGCGGAGAGCAGTAGGCCGGCGTTGGTGAGCGGCTCCCGGTAGACGCCTTCGCCGATCCAGAGGGCTCCAAAGCCCAGCTCTTCAAGCTCGGCGACGACCTCGCGGACCCTCGGCGTGGGCTGGTAGTTGAGCTGATAGGTCCAGATGCCAAGGCGCCCGAGGTTCATTCGGGCTCGGGGTGACTCGGCGGCGGTCATGGCGTTGCCAGCCGTTCAGCAAATGTCCTAACGGGCTGGGTATCGCGCCACGGCTCCAGCTCTCGCAGCAGGTCCCGGGCACGCTGGTCGATCGGGCCGATGCGCTGGTCGCTCGGAAGGTCGAGGGCCTCCACCCCAATCTCGCATGCTCGCTCAATCTCGTGCTGGTGGGCATAGGTGGTCGCCAGCGCGAGGCGCAGAATGGAGTGCGCCTTGATGTGCCCCTGACCCTGGACCTCCAGTGAGTGTCCGAGGATCGGTTGTGCGGCCTCCGGCTGGCGGAGAGTCACGAGACTTGTGCCCTCGTAGTACGTCACGTCCAGGCGGTCACCGTCGAAGTCCATGCCATGTCGCCGCTGCTCCGGATGCGTGTGGTCGATGCCCCCATTCGCCTGGTCCTGAGCCTGACGGAAGGCGCGCGCGTCGCCAAGGCCGGCGTGCGCCCGGGCCTCCAACGCACTGAGCCATGCCCGAGCAGTCGCATCCATGCCTCGCCGTGCACGGTTCTGACCGCGACGGATCAGAGTGAGGGCTTCAGCCGGCTCGCCGTCGTAGGAAGGAAGCAGGCTGGAAGCTCCGAAGATCCAGCCGCACAGCGCCTCGTCCTCGGCTTCCATTGCAGGCTGTAACGCCAGCTCGTACCACGAGCGCGCTCCCTCTCGGTCGCCAAGGTCGAACGTCGCCCAGCCGCGCAGGCCCGCAAGGTGCCCAGCTATCGAACACAGGCGTCGCCGCTGCCTGATCGGCTGCGACTGCTGGAGAAGGCTGGTTACGGCGCGGAGGTGCTCGTGTAGGTGCGGCAGCATCGCCGCGGGTGACAGCTTTGCGTGCACTTGGTGCAGGCGCAGGACGCTGGCTTCCATAGCGTCCAGCATGTCGTCGCTGACGTTGGACGCCTGCATGGCGCGGGCCAGGTCCCAGAGTTCCACCCCCAACGTCTCGGCCAGGACAGCACCCGCGGTGACACCGATCATGCGGAAGAACGGACGACGCTCCATGTCGCTATTCGACGGGTCGTCGTCCGGCGAGGCAAGCCCAAGACCGGCGCCTGTGGCCAGGACGATGGGGGAGACACGCTCGATGGTCTGGCCGCCTCCGGCCCCGGCACGCCATCGCTCCGCATGTGCTTCCTGCCGGCGCGTCTCCCGCTCTGCGAGCAGCTCGCGGAACATGCTGAGCAGCTCGCCGGCGGCGGCCAGCTCGCGCTCGCTGAGGAGGATGAACTGCTCCGCCGGGACTTGGGCACCCGTTTCGACCTGGGAGAGGTACGAACGGTCGTAGCCGATCTGGGCAGCAAGCGCCTGCTGCGTCAGCCCAGCCGCGAGCCGTCGACGACGCAGGGCGGCGCCGAGTCGTCTCGCGCGCTCCTGCACGGAACCGATGTCGGACGGTCCGGGGGCCATGCCGCGACTCCTACTCCGCTTCGTGGCCGGATGTGGGTGATCTACGTGGGATCTCGCCAACCTCGAACGGGACGGGTTGTCATGAAGCGACTGTAGGACGCAATCGCGCAGCGCGCAGTGCGCTGGAGGTACGAGAAGGAAGGCTGTCCGTGGTACACGGCGACGACGGGCGCAGCTCAGCCGGTGGTCGGCTTCTCCCCGTCGGGCTGCTCGGCGGCACGCTGGTGCACGAGCTCCCGGTAGACGGCCGTGAGGATGCGCTGCTCACGGTCCCCGAGGCGCGGATCGGCCTCGGCCGCCTCCGCCACCGTCATCACCGACCTCGGAGCGGGCTCGTCTCCCGGGGGGTAGCCGAGGTAGCGGGCAAGGGCGTTGGGAGCCAGCCGGAGGACTCGCTCCAGGTCCGCAAGCCGTCCAGGCCTTGGTGCGGACTGGCCGGTGAGCCATTGCGATACCGATGCCTGGGAGACGCCCAGCGCCACCGCGAGCTGGCGCTGGGACAGGCCGCACTCCGACCGGGCGCGTTGGAGCGCTCGCGCGAAGTGTCCCCGCTGATCGGCCGTCGCCACGTAATCGTCCTCTCGCAGGCCCCGAGCCACGTGAACAGGATGCCTGATCAGCCGATCACCGGTCGATTCTCAACCGCTGACAAGTTTCTAGCTGTAAGCCGACCGTTAGTCACTTATACTCATCCGTGCGATCCGGGCGCGGCCCGGCGCGGCCGCCAAGGAGCTGCCGCAGGGGAGAACCGACAATGATCGTCACCGCATCGGAGTTCTCGCAGCTTCCGGCGCTGATCGGAGTGGAGCAGGCATGCGCCCTGCTCGGCATCAGCCGCAGCGCCGGCTACCGGGCTGCCGCCGCTGGCGACCTGCCGACGATTCGGCTCGGTCGGCGCCTGTACGTCCCGACCGCTCGGCTCGGTGCCCTGATCGGACTTCCCTTGGACGGCGCGGCATGAGAGGCAGCGTCCGCAAGCGCGGCAGCACCTATACCTGGTACCTCTTCACGCCAGACCCTGTCACCGGCCGGCGCCGTCAGCACAGCAAGGGCGGCTACCGGACCAAGAGGGAGTGCCAGGCCTCGCTGAATGACGCGCTGGCCGCGCTGCGGGTCGGAACCTTCGTGGAGTCCTCCAAGCGCACCGTGGCGAGCTACCTGCTGGACGAATGGCTCCCCGCGATGCAGCCGCCTCGCGTCCGACCCTCGACCTGGCTCAGCTACCAGCGCAACCTGGAACGCCACGTCATCCCGGCGCTCGGTGAGATCGAGCTGCAACGGTTGACCCCGGCCCAGCTGACCGGGTTCTACCGGTCGCTGCTCACCGGTGGTCGCCTGGACGGACGAGGCGGCCTGTCGGCGAAGTCGGTGAAGAACATCCACGGAGCCCTGCACCCGGCCCTCAGGGACGCGGTGCGTTGGGGCTACGTCGCGCGCAACGTCGCCGACGCAGCCGACCCGCCGAAGGTCGTCACGCCCGAGATGCAGGTCTGGAGCCCCGCACAGCTCCGCATGTTCCTGACCTACGTACGCGACGATCGCCTGTACGCGGCCTGGATGCTGTTCGCCACCACCGGCATGCGGCGCGGCGAGGTCGCTGGACTTCGATGGGTCGACGTCGACTTGGCGGCCGGCCGCGTCACCCCACGCAAGCCGCGTGTAGAGGTCAACTATAAGGTGCACGTTTCCGAGCCCAAGACCGCCAAGGGCAAGCGGTCGCTCGCGCTCGATCCCGTCACGGCGGCGGCGCTTCGCGAGCACCGCGCCCGCCAGGCCGAGGAGCGGCTGATCGTCGGTCCCGGCTGGCAGGACTCCGGACTCGTGTTCACCTGGGGGGACGGCCGCCCCCTCCACCCGGAGCGGTTCTCGCGCTGGTTCGAGCGACTCGCCCGCGAGGCCGGGTTGCCCAAGATCCGACTACACGACGTGCGCCACAGCTACGCCACCGCTGCACTCGCCGCCGGCGTGCCCGCGAAGGTCGTCAGCGAGCGCCTCGGCCACGCCAACATCGCCATCACCATGGACACCTACAGCCACGTCCTGCCCGGCATGGACGAGCGCGCGGCCAGCGTCGTGGCCCGGCTGATTCTTGACGACGAGCCGCCCAGCGAGGCGGCCCGTTGACAAAGCGTTGACAACGCGCCGCCAGGCGCCCGATCAGAGGGAAGGAGGGAAGCGCGAAACCGCTGCTTACGGTGAGGGTGACCGAGGGGACTCGAACCCCCGACCTTCGGGACCACAACCCGACGCTCTAACCAACTGAGCTACGATCACCATGAGCCAGGGAAGCTTACCGGGGCCGACGGGGGTGTGGCCAGCGGGCGGCGGGTCAACGAGGGTGGGATGGGGAACCGGATCCAGAGTGAGCGGCTGTGCCTGCGCCAGCTGGAGGCGGACGAGGCGCGGGCCCTGCTCCAGGGCATGGCCGACCCGGCGCGACCGTGGATGGCCGGGTACCCGATGCAGGGGACGCTGATCGCGGTCGAGGCGTTCGTGCGGGCGGTCGACAACGGAGCCGACCCGGGAGCCTACGGGGTCTATCAGCTCGTGCGGGCCAGCGACGCCGTGGTGGTCGGGGACATCGGCTTCCACGGGCCGCCGAGCCCGGCCGGGTCGGTGACGGTCGGATACGGGCTGGCCCCGGGCGCTCGGGGCCAGGGGTTCGCCACCGAGGCCCTGCGGGCGGTGGTCGCCTGGGCCCTCGACCAGCCCGAGGTGGTGGTGGTGGAGGCCGACACCACCCACGCCAACCTGCCGTCGCAGCGGGTGATGGAGCGGGCCGGGATGCGCATGTACGACAAGAGCGAGCAGCTGCGCTTCTACCGCGTGCCTTGAGCGACCGGGCGCGGCCGTGGTTCCATGCCTGCCCGTCGTCAGCGCCGCCGCGAGAGGCAAGAGGGAGCTCTGGCAATGCGCATCGTCCTGGTCGGCCCGCCTGCGTCGGGCAAGGGGACCCAGGCCGGCCGGATCGTCGGCCGGTTCGGCGGCGCCCACATCGCCACCGGCGACATCCTGCGGTCCAACGCCGAGCGGGGGACCGAGCTGGGCCGGACGGCCAGCCGCTACATGGACCGGGGCGACCTGGTGCCCGACGAGGTCATCATCGGCATGGTCCTGGAGCGGATGGGCGAGGGCGACTGCGCCGGCGGGTTCGTGCTCGACGGGTTCCCCCGCACCGTTCCCCAGGCCGAGGCGCTGGACGGGCGGCTGGACGAGCTCGGCCGCCCCCTGGACGCGGTGGTCAGCCTGGCCGTCGGCGAGGACGAGCTGCGGCGTCGGCTGGCCGGCCGGGCCGAGGAGCAGGACCGGGCCGAGGACGACGACGAGGACGCCATCCGGCGGCGCCTGAAGCTGTTCGACCGCGAGACCGAGCCCCTGGTCGACTTCTACCAGCAGCGGGGGTTGCTGGTCCGGGTCGAGGCCGGGGGCGACCCGGACGAGGTCGCCGAGCGGATCGCCACGGCCCTGGAGGGCCGCCCGAGCCGTGAAGGGGCGGCGTGATCGCCCTCGGCCCAGCGAAGCTCCAGCTCGGCGCCGCTGAACGCGGCCAGGCGCTCGGCCTCGGCCTCGGCGGCCCGCCGGGCCCAGGCCGGCAGCGGCCCGGCGAACGGCTCGATGGTGACCAGCAGCCGCCGGCCCTTGGCCTCCTGGTGCCAGACGCCGTCCAGGCGCCCGCCGACCGCCAGCACCGGCGACAGCCACCCCTGGGGCCGGTAGACGCGGGCCTTGAACGGGCCGGGCATCAGCCGCTCGGCCTGGAGGGTGGCCGTGACCACGTACTGGTCGAAGGCGGGCAGCAGCCGGACCGTCCGGGGCCCGCCGGGCCGGGCCGCGGCCAAGCCGGCCGCGTCGGCGGCCAGGGCGTAGGCGGCCGTGCCCTCGACCTCGACCCTGGCCACCTCCTCGCCAAGGCGTTCCAGCAGCCGGGCGCCCCTGGCCGGGCTGGGGATGCCCCACCAGCGGGCGAAGTCCTCGCGGGTCACCGGGCCCGAGGCGGCCAGGAACCGGCGGGTGACCTCGTCCATGGCCTCCTCCGGGTCATGGACGACCCAGCCGCCCAGCCAGGTGTCGGGCCGGGTGAAGCGGACCTGCTGGCCCTGGCCGGGGGCGAAGCAGACCAGCCCCAGGGCGGCGGCCGGCTTGAGCAGGGCCCCCCAGCTCCCGCGGAGCTTGTCGCCCAGCGCCGGCGCGGTCAGCTCGCCGACCCGGGTGGCCAGCTCCTCGCGGGTCAGCAGGCGCCCGTCCAGGGCCTCGGCCACGGCCTGGTTGAGCCGTTCCAGCTCGGCCAGGGTGACCCCGAAGCCCCGTTGCCAGGAGCGGGCCTCCCACGGGCGCTTGGTGGAGAGGGCGGCCTGCCACATCGGGAACTCGGCCGCCGGCAGCAGGTGCAGGGTGCCGCGCATGGCCCAGGTCTTGACCAGGCTCCGGTCCTCCCACAGGGCGCGGCGGACGGCGTCGGGGGCCAGGCCCTCGACCCGGGCCCACAGGGTCAGCTCGGCCGAGGACAGCACCTGGGCGTGCAGGCCGGCGATCCCGGCCGCCACCTCCAGCTCGGCCCCGGCCGGAGCACGCCGGTCCAGGTGGTGCCGGGCGGCCCGCCAGGCCGCCACCTGGGCCCAGCCGAGCCTGGCCGCCGGCGGGGCCGCCATCTCAGGCCAGCAGGGGCCGGAGCGCGTCCTCGATCTGGGCGGTGGTCACCGGGCCTTCGAAGCGGGCCCGGATGACGCCGCCACGGTCGATGACCAGCACCCAGGGCTCGGTGGTGAAGCCGTAGTCGGTCAGGGCCTTGACCGGCTTGGCGGTCGAGCGGCTGGGGTAGATCTCGACGTGGATGAAGCTCGCCTTGTCGCCGAGCTTGTCCGCCGCCACCATCTGCTCGTCGACCACCGGGCCGCACATCTGGCTGGAGCACAGCAGCGGGGTGCCGAAGTTGAGCACCGTGGGGCGGCCGGCGGCGAGGGCGCGGTCGAGCGAGATGGCGTGCAGCGGACAGGGCGGCTCGCGGGTGCAGATCTTCTTGCGGCCGGCGGTGGTGGTGGCCACCGGGGTCTTGAGCGGCTTGGCCCTGGTGCCGACGGCCGCCGGGACCGTGGCGGTGACCGGCACCGCCGCCTGGCCGACCTGGCGGCCGCCGGCGTCCACCGCGGCCGCCACCATCCAGTTGGCGGCCTCGGGGAACTCGACCTCGGCCCCGTAGAAGCCGGTGAGCGGGCTGCGGGGGCCGGTGTCCCTTGTCTGGGAGTAGGCCTTGAGCTCGAACCAGCGGCTCGGGAACGGCCCGGCCGCCCGTGAGGTGTCGTCCCTGGCCACCCAGACCTGGGGCGAGCCGCGGGTGACGAGCCGGTTGTCGGCGGTGGCCAGGCCGAAGGTGTAGAGGGTGGTGCCGACCGGGAGCTGGCTCTGGGCGCCGAGCAGCGACAGCTCGGTGGCGTCGGCGGCGAGCTGCTTGAGCGAGCCGGCCGGGGCGGTCCCGGAGGAGGTCCTGGCCGGCTTGTCGCCGCCGCAGGCGGCCAGCAGGGCGGCCAGCCCCAGGGCGCCACCGCCGGCGCCGGCCACGCGCAGCAGCTCGCGCCGGGAGACGCGAGGTCCCGCCATGGCGGTCAGAGCCGCTCGACGGTGGTGCGCTGGGAGCCGCCGCCGCCCGCCTGACCGCCGGAGCCGAACAGGCCGTTCAGCTCCTCCTGGATGCGCTGGAGGCTTGGCTCGTCGGCGATCCGCTTGGCCGACGCGGTGAGCTGCTGGTAGCGCTCGCGGCCGGCGCGGGTCCCGAGGACGTAGCCTGCCGCCAGGCCGACGGCGATGCCGAGCTTGCCCTTCATCGATCGATCCCTGCCCTTTCCGGGTGGTCGGAGGTTTCCCCTCTAGCCTACCCGGGCCGGAAATGCACCGTGACCCGGGGGGTGGGCACCCGGGTCACGGGACGGCAGGAAGTGGGCCGGGTCAGGCCGGCCCGCCGGAGCTGGCCCAGGCGGGCGCACCGGCGCCGGCGGCCACCACCTGGTGCTCGAGGGCGAACGCGACCGCCTCCAGCTTGGAGTGGACGCCCAGCTTGACCAGCACGTTCTGCACGTGGGTGCGGACGGTGTTGAGCGACAGGAAGCACTCCTCGGCGATACGCCGGTTGGACCAGCCGTTGGCCAGCAGCCCCAGGATCTCCCGCTCGCGGCCCGACAGAGTGCGCACCCGCAGGTCGACGCTGGGGTCGCGGGCGGGCTGGGAGGCCGGCTCGGCCGCGGTGACCACGCTGCCCTTGCCCTCGACCAGGGTGCGGATGGCCCCGGCGACCTGGCGGCTGGAGGCGTCCTTGGCCAGGAAGCCGTCGGCCCCGGCCTCCAGGGCCCCGGCGATCGTCTCGCGGCGGGTGTCGGCCGACAGCATCAGCACCTTGGTGGCGGGCGAGGACGCCCGGACCGCCCGAAGGGTGGTGGCCAGGTCGGGACCTGGCATGTGGGCGTCGAGCAGCAGCACGGTCGGCTCGTGCCGCGCGGCCAGCTCGATCGCCTGGTGGCTGTCGTGCGCCACCCCGAGGACGGCCAGGTCGTCCTGGGCGTCCAGCATCACTCCGAGGCCCTCGGCGAAGACCCGGTGGTCATCCGCCAGAACCAGTCCAATCATGTTCGTCACGTTACGGCCTCCCCCGGCGCGCCTCAGTCGCTTCGGCCCGTTTTGCGACCGTCTTGTAAGGCGCCGCCGGAGCCGCAAACGGTACGGCCGACACCAGGTACGTGACCGACCCGTGATCGGTACGTGATGGTCCGCGGCGGGAACGAGCCCCCGGTCTCCCGGGTTGCGTCGAGCGTACGACGGACGTCGCAGGGATCTCATCCGGAGAAGTCAGTACCTCCGCTCACCGAAGTCGCGCAGTGGAAGGGAAAGGGTGCGACGTAGGTGAAGTTGCGCCGATTACCGTAATATCCGGCACTGCAACCCTTGTATCCGCCGACCACGACCGTGCGACAAGCTGTTGGCACGACAACGGACGTCGATGCTGGCGCCGTTCGCCGGACTCGGAGGAAGTCGATGGCTCGCGTGTTCCTCGCCGACTGCCAGCCGCTGTTCAACGAGGCGCTGGAGGCCCTCATCACCCGCGACGGCACCAACGAGGTGGTAGGGCAGGCGTCGGCCCTGCCCCAGATCGTGGCCTCGGTGCCTCAGCTCAAGCCGGACCTGTTCGTGATCGACGCCGGGCTCGCCCTGAGCAGCCGGCCGACCCTGGTCGAGCAGATCCTGGGCGAGCTGCCCGACACCAAGGTCATCCTGCTCGCCCAGGACACCGACATCGACCTGCTGCTGCACGCCATCCGGGCCGGGGCGGTGGGCGTGGTCGGCAAGAAGTCCGGCACCCAGACGGTGCTGCGGGCCGTGCAGGCGGTGCTGGACGGCGAGGGCGTGGTGCCGCGGGCGATGCTGCCCCAGCTGTTCCGGCGGCTGCTCGACATGGGCGACCGTTCCACCGACGCCCCCCTGAACCGGCTGTCGCCACGCGAGCGGGAGGTGCTGGCCCTGCTCGGGCGGGGCTGGAGCAATGCCCAGATCGGCCGCGAGCTCTACATCAGCCCCCATACCGTCCGCACCCATGTGCAGAACATCCTCCAGAAACTGGAGATGCACTCCAAGCTGGAGGCGGCGACCTTCGCCATGCAGCACGAGCTGGCCACCCGGCGCCCCCCGGCGACCGAGGTCGGCCGCCAGCGCGGCTAGCCTCCCGGGAGCTCGCCGGTCGCGGCCCGGATCGCCCGCCAGACCCGCTCGGGCGTCAGCGGCATGTCGATGTGGGTCACGCCCAGGTGGGCGACCGCGTCCACGACCGCGTTCTGGACCGCCGGGGTCGCCCCGACCGTCCCCGACTCGCCGATCCCCTTGACCCCCAAGGGGTTCAGCGGCGTCGGGGTCTCGGTCCGCCGGGTCTCGAAGGCCGGCAGCTCGGTCGCGGACGGCATGGCGTAGGTGGCCAGGCTGCCGTGCAGGCAGTTGCCGTCCTCGTCGTAGCCGACCTCCTCGTAGAGGGCCTGGGCGACCCCCTGGGCGATGCCGCCGTGGACCTGCCCCTCGGCCAGCACCGGGTTGAGGACCCGCCCCGAGTCGTCCACGGCCACGTGCCGCAGCAGCCGGGCCAGGCCGGTCTCGGTGTCGACCTCGCAGACGGCCAGGTGGGCCCCGAAGGGGAAGGTGCTGCGCTCCAGCTTGAAGTCCACGGCCGCCTCCAGCCCCGGGTCCATGCCCGGAGGGCGGCGGGCCGGGTCGGCGGCCGCCGCGGCCAGCTCGGCCCAGCCGAGGGCGGTCCCGGGCGCCCCGGCCACCCCCAGGCCCTCGCCGGGGAACACGGCCACGTCCTCGGCCTGCGCCTCCAGCAGGTGGGCGGCCAGGGCCCGGGCCTTGTCCACCACCAGCCCGGCCGCCTCGGCGACGGCGCTGCCGCCGACCTGGAGCGACCGCGACCCCATGGTCCCGTCGCCTCTCGGCAGGGCGCCGGTGTCGGAGTGGACGACCGTGACCTCCGCGGGGTCGATGCCAAGGGTGCCGGCGACCAGCCGGGCGAACGCCGTCTCGTGGCCCTGGCCGTGGGGCGAGACCCCGGTCCGGGCCGTGACCCGGCCCCCGGGCCCGACCTCGACCTGGCCGTACTCGGACCCGAACCCGGTCACCTCGACGTACAGCGACAGGCCGACGCCGAGCTGCCGGACCTGGCCGCCCTGGCGGCGCCGGGCCTGCTCGGTTCGGAGCGCGTCGTAGCCGGCGGCCTCCAGGACCAGGTCCAGCGCCCGCTCGTAGTCGCCCGAGTCGTAGCGGGCCCGGGTGGCGGTGGTGTAGGGGAACGCCCGGGCCGGGATCAGGTTGCGCCTGCGGACCTCGGCCGGGTCCAGCCGCAGCCGGGCCGCGAGCAGGTCGACCGCCCGCTCGACCATCGAGGTGGCCTCGGGGCGGCCGGCGCCCCGGTAGGCGGCCACCGGGGTGGTGTTGGTGGCCACCACCGACCAGGCGACCTCGACCCGGGGGATCCGGTAGACGCCCGAGGCCATGTACCGGGTCGAGGACGGCATCGAGGTCGCCTCGCCCGGGTAGGCGCCGCCGTCGGCGACCAGCCGGGCCCGCAGGCCGGTGATGCGCCCGTCCCGGGTCGCGGCCACCTCCACGTCCTGGACCTGGGCGCGGCCGTGCGTCATGGCCAGCATCGTCTCGGAGCGGCTGTCGACGTGGACCACCGGGCGCCCCAGCCGCCGGGCCAGGGCGGCCACCACCACCTGCTCGGGATAGGTGACGATCCTGGCCCCGAACGCCCCGCCGACCGCGGGCACGACCACCCGCACCCGCTCGGGCTCCATGCCAAGGACCTCGGCCACGGTGTCCCGGACCCAGAACGGCGCCTGGCATGGGGTGTAGAGGATCAGGCCGTCGCCGCCGGGCTCGGGCACGGCCACCGAGGCGCTGGGTTCCATTGGGGCGGCGGTCACCCGCTGGTTCACGAACCGGGCCCGGACCACCACCTCGGCCCCCTCCAGGGCCTGGGACGGCTCCGGCCAGCGCCGCGCCTTGGCCAGGTTGCCGGCCTCGAACAGCCGCGGGGCGTCGGTGTCGAGGGCGGCCAGCGGGTCGGTGAGCACCGGCAGCGGCTCGTAGTCGACCTCGACCAGCTCGGCCGCGTCCACGGCCTGGGCCCGGGTGGCGGCCACCACCACCGCCACCGCCTCGCCCAGGAACCGGACCACCTCGGCGGCCAGCACCGGCCGGGCCATGGCGCCGGGCCCCTCGCCGGCCGGCAGGGGCGGCAGATTGAGGTCGGCCGCGGTGAACACCCCGGACACCCCGTCCATTGCGGCGGCCGCGGCCACCTCGACGCCCAGGATCCGGCCCGAGGCCAGCGGCGCCCGGACGAACACGGCGTGCAGCGCCTCCGGCGGCGCCAGGTCGCCGGTGAAGACGGCCGCCCCGGTGACCAGGGGCGGGTCCTCACGACGGAGGGCGTCGGCGCTCGGGTTGCTCATGGGCAGAGCCTACGGCACGGCGGCCAAGGGCCATGCGAGGATCGGCGACTCTGCGAGAACCGTTGTCAGCTGCGTGCGTAGTTGGTCGTAGGTTGGCGGCGAGGATGTTTAAGCCGAGTAGGCCAAACGTACAGTATGTCCGGTCGTTTCTGTCTGAGGGGGCATCTTTAGATCAGGGGAGGGCAGTAGTGATCGTCGGTTCTTTCGGGCTGCAGCGCGGGCGTGCGCTGCTCGCCGCCGCGCTGGTGGCGCTGGTACTGCTGGCAGGGTTGGGCGCCGCTCCGCGGGCGACCTCGGCCAGGCCGGCAGCGGCCGAGCTCATGCGGGTCATCGTGCAGGAACGCGCGGGCGCCGGCTCCGCGCCCGAGGAGGCCGTGCGCCGGCTCGGCGGCCAGGTGACCAGGATCCTGCCGATCGTCGGCGGGTTCGCGGCCACCCTGCCCGCGACCGTGGCCGGCGAGCTGGCCAGGCTGCCCGGGGTCCGGGCGGTCACCCCCGACGGCAGGCTCAAGGTCCAGGGGACGGCCAGCGCCAGCACCGTCCGCTCGGTCTACCCCAAGGTCGTCAAGGCCGACACCGCCTGGCAGCGGGGGATCACCGGCCGCGGAGTCACCGTCGCCGTGCTCGACACCGGGGTGGCCAGCGTGCCCGACCTGGCCGACCGCCTCGTCCAGGTCCGGGACGACCTCACCGGCCAGGTCACGCCGTGCAAGAACCTGTCCGGCGAACTGGACTGCAACGACCGCTACGGCCACGGCACCTTCATCGCCGGCCTGGTCGCCGGCAACGGCGCCAGCTCGGGCGGCAGGTGGAAGGGCGTCGCCCCCGAAGCCAGCATCCTGTCGGTCAAGACCGCCGGCGCCGACGGCTCCGCCGACGTCAGCAACGTCCTGGCCGCCATCCAGTGGGTGGTGTCGTTCAAGGACCGCTACGACATCCGCGTCCTCAACCTCAGCCTCGGCACCGACTCCACCCAGGACTGGAAGATCGACCCGCTCAACTACGCCGTCGAGCGGGCCTGGGCCGCCGGCATGACCGTGGTCGTCTCGGCCAGCAACGAGGGCCCGGCCGCCGGCACCATCACCAAGCCGGCCGACGACCCCTGGGTCATCACCGTCGGGGCCACCGACGACCGCGGCACGGCCGGCGTGAGCGACGACCAGCTGCCCGACTTCTCCGGCCGCGGGCCGACCGCCCACGGGCTGGCCAAGCCCGACGTGGCCGCCCCCGGCGCCCACGTCATCTCCCTGCGGGCGCCCGGCAGCACCATCGACACCCAGTTCCCCTACTACGTCGACGGCTCCTACCGGCAGGGCAGCGGCACCTCCATGGCCACCGGGGTCGTCTCCGGCGTGGCCGCTCTGACCCTCCAGGCCAACCCCGACTTCACCCCCGACCGGGTCAAGCACGTGCTCAAGGCCACGGCCAGGGACGCCGCCTCCGACGACCCCATGGCCGTCGGGTCCGGGGTGGTCGACGCCGGGGCCGCCGCCTTCTCGCCCCCGGCCGGCGTGGCCAACCAGGGCCTGGCCCGCTCCAACGGCAAGGGCAGCCTCGCCCTGAGCCGCGGCTCGGTCCAGGTCCGGGCGGACAACCTCCTCGGCAGCGTGCTCGGGCCGGTGCTCGGGGCCACCCTCACCGCCCAGCTCCTGGTCTGGAACCCCGGTGGATACAGTGGCGCGCAATGGGTCCCGTCCGACTGGTACGTGTCGACCTGGGAGGTGTACCGCTGGTACCGGGTGAGCTGGTACGGCACCGACTGGCCAGGTCGCAAGTGGCGCGGCTCGACCTGGTACGGCCAGGAGTCCGACGAGTCCTACGGGTCCAGCCTGGCCGGCTCCGCCTGGTACGGCGCCTGGGAATAGCGTGACGAGCTCGGCCGGCAACGGGACGGGGAAGGCCCGCGACAGCGCCTTCCCCGTCCCCGTCGTGCTGTTCACCGCCGGGCTGGCGGCCCTCGGGGTCACCGGGGCCCTGCTGGTCACCGGTGACCCGGTCCTGGGCCGGAACTCCTGGCCGGCCCTGGTCACCTTCCTGGTCCTGCTGACCGCGGCCGGGTTCCCGACCCTGCAGTTCCAGTGGAGCGAGCAGGGCAACGCCGAGGACCTGTTCGAGGCCATCCTCGCCCCGGCCATCTTCGTGCTCCCGCCGGTGGCGGCCGTGCTGGCCGTCGGGGTCGCCCAGACCCTCTCCGAGGGCCTCCAGCGCATCCATCCGGTCAAGGCCGCCTTCAACGTCGCCCAGTGGATGGCCGCGACCGCCGCCGGCAGCATTGTCCTGTCAGCCCTGCGCGACCAGGCGGCCCCGCCGACCACCCACGACCTGGTCGCCCTGGCCGCGGCCATGGCCGCCACCACCGCGGTCAACGTGCTCGCGTTCGTGGGCATCCTCTGGCTGAGCAGCTCCCAGTCCCTGCCCCGGGTGGTCGCCTCGATGCGGCCGCTGGTCGTACCCGTGTGGCTGGTCGGCGGGGGCATCAACCTGGCCTTCGGGATCCTGTTCGTGGCCGCCTGGGCCTGGTCGCCCTGGACGGCCCCGCTGTTCCTGGTCCCCCTGGGGGTGCTGCACTGGACCGGCCGGGCGTTCGCGGCCGTGCGGGCCGACCGGGCCCGGCTGGCCGGCATGCAGCGGGCCACCCACATGCTGGCCGTGCCCATGAACCCGCGCGACGCCATCCCCGACTTCCTCGACGAGGTCCGCCGCTGCTTCGAGTCCGAGGTGGCCGAGCTGGTCATCCTGCTCGAGGGCACCCGGGTGGTGCACCGCAGCCACGACGACCCGTCCGGCCACGAGCGGCGGGTCGAGGAGGCCGGCGAGGACACGCTGGCCGCGGCCCTGATGCGCACCGGCAAGGCGGTCCGGGTGTCGGCCACCGATGGCGACCAGGAGCTGCCCCGGCGGCTGCGAGAGGAGGGCTGGCGAGACTGCCTGGCCGCCCCGGTGCGGGTCGAGGGCAAGGTCATCGGGGTGCTGTGCACCTACAACCGAACCGGCTTCGAGGGCTTCGAGGAGGGCGAGCTGGCCGTCCTGGACGCCCTGGCCGCCGAGGTCGGCACGGCCATCGAGAAGGGCGAGCTGCTGGAGGCCATCCTCGAGGAGCGGACCAAGCTCTCGGAGATCGTCGAGCACACCTCGGACGGGATCGCCGCCCTCGACCCCGACGGCACCGTGTCCAGCTGGAACCCGGGGTTCGAGGAGATCACCGGCTACCGGTCGGCCGACATGGTCGGCTCCCGCGGCCTGGCCCGGCTGCGGCCCCGCGACGTCGCCGGCCGCGAGGTCCAGCTCGACCGCTGGGCCGACGACCGCGCCGCCCTGCCCCAGGTGGTCGAGGTCCTGCGCCCCAACGGCGAGGCCTGCTGGCTGGCCTGCTCCTGGACGCGGGTGCCGGCGGTCGACGGCCGGCCCCGCCGGCTCATCCTCACCTCCCGCGACATCACCAAGGAGCTGGAGCTCAAGCGGGCCGAGAAGGCCCTGCGGGACTCGGCGGCCCGCTTCCGGGCCCTGGTCCAGAACTCCTCCCACATGGTGATCGTGCTCGACGCCGGCGGCGGCATCACCTACGCCAGCCCGGCCTTCCGGCGGATGCTCGGCTACCGCGAGGACGCCCGGGTCGGCCAGAACGTGTTCGAGCTCATCCACCCCGACGACGTCGCCGACGTCCGCGCCCGCTTCGGCGAGCACCTGGCGGGGCTCGCCCACAGCGCCGGGTTCGGGTTCCGCTTCCTGGCCGCCGACGGGTCCTGGCGCAACATCGAGGCCCTGGCCAACAACCTGCTCGACGACCCGGCCGTCGGCGGGGTGGTGTTCAACTGCCGCGACGTCACCGAACGGACCCGGGCCGAGGGCCAGCTGGCCGGCCAGGCCCAGGTGCTGGACCTGATCGCCCGCGACGCCCCCCTGATGGAGACCCTCGACGCCCTGGCCAAGGTCATCGAGGCCGAAGCCAGCGGGGCCCGCTGCGCCATCCTGCTGCTGGACGACAGCTCCGAGACGCTGACGGTGGCCGCCGCGCCCTCGCTGATCGACGTCGGCCTCCACGAGGCCGACGGCCTGGTCCTTGGCCCGGAGGCCGGGGCCAGCGGGACCGCCGCCTTCCGGCGCGAGCCGGTGATCTCCGCCGACGTCGCCCGCGACCCCCTGTGGCGCGAGTCACGCCAGGTGGCGCTGGCCAGGGGCATCCGGGCCGCCTGGTCGACCCCGATCATCGCCGCCGACGGCGGCCCGGTGCTGGGCGTGCTCACCGTCTACTTCGACGAGCCCCGCCGGCCCGGGCCGGCCGAGCAGAGCCTGCTCGAGCTCGCCGCCCACCTGGCCGACATCGCCATCGAGCGCAGCCAGGCCCAGGCCCAGCTGGCCCACCAGGCGGCCCACGACGCCCTCACCGGCCTGCCCAACCGGGTGTTCTTCCTGGACAGGATCGCCCTCGCCCTGGCCCGGACCCAGCGCAGCCGCTCCTCGGTGGCGGTGCTGTTCCTGGACCTGGACCGGTTCAAGTTCATCAACGACTCGCTCGGCCATGACGCCGGCGACCGGCTCCTGGTCGCCCTGGGCAAGCGGCTCCAGGAGATCATCCGCCCCGGCGACACCGTGGCCCGTTTCGGCGGCGACGAGTTCACCATCCTGTGCGAGGGCATCGCCGACGAGGCCCACGCCCTGGCCATCGCCGAGCGGGTCGCCCAGGTGGCCAACGCCCCGTTCCCGATCGGCGACGCCGAGGTGTTCGTCACCATGAGCATCGGCATCGCCCTGGCCTCGGGCACCCGCAGCCGGCCCGAGTCGCTGGTCGAGAACGCGGATGCCGCCATGTACCGGGCCAAGGCCCGCGGCGGCAACCGCCGTGAGGTGTTCGACCAGGCCATGCGGGCCCGGGCCAAACGCCGCCTGGCCATGCATTCGTCGCTCCACCGGGCCGTCGAGCGGGGCGAGTTCCGGGTCCTGTACCAGCCGATCCACTGCCTGGGCAGCGGCCGCGCGGTCGGAGCCGAGGCGCTGGTCCGCTGGGAGCACCCCGACCGCGGCCTGATCGGCCCGGGGGAGTTCATCGCCCTGGCCGAGGAGACCGGGCTGATCATGTCCATCGGCACCCAGGTGCTGCGCGCGGCCTGCCGCCAGGCCAGGAACTGGCAGGCCGAGAACCGGCGCCTGGCCATCAAGGTCAACCTGTCGGCCCGCCAGTTCGTCCACCCCAACCTGGCCGGGGTGGTGGCCGAGATCCTGGCCGAGACCGGCATCGACCCGGCCCTGGTCTACCTGGAGATCACCGAGACGGTGCTGATGGAGGACGTCGAGTCGACCTCGGGCGCCCTCACCGAGCTCAAGAGCCTCGGGGTCAGCCTGACCGTGGACGACTTCGGCACCGGCTACTCGTCACTCGCCTATCTCAAGCGGTTCCCGGTGGACGAGCTCAAGATCGACCGCGACTTCGTGGCCGGGCTGCTCCGCGACCAGGAGGACCAGGCGATCGTGACCGCGATCATCAACCTGGCCCACACCCTCGGGGTGGTGGCGGTGGCCGAGGGGGTCGAGGACGCCGAGCAGGTGCGGCGGCTGCGCGAGCTCGGCTGCGACCTCGGCCAGGGCTACCACTTCGGCCGGCCGCTGCCGGCGGACGACCTGACGGCCCGGCTCGGCACCGCCGCCCATATGGCGGGGGCCACCCCGCAGCCCCAGGCTCAGGCGGCGGCCCGGGCCGGGGCGACCCGGTCCAGGAAGGCCCGCAGCGCCCGCTCGTAGCGCGGCCGGTCGACGTTCCAGGACTGGACGTGGCCGTCGCCGCCGAACCGCTCGAGGGTGACCAGATCGGGCCGGGCCCGGGCGAGGCGCTCGCTGACCGCCACCGGCACGGTCGGGTCGCCGGTCTGGTGGAACAGCAGGATCGGCGACCGCAGCCCGCGGGCCCGCTCGACGTAGTCGAGGTCGCCCCAGTCCAGGTCGTAGCGGACCCCGGCGATCCCCTTGGCCACCTCGGTCAGCGCCGGCGGCACCGGAGTCCCCAGCACCGGCAGGGTGCGGTCCTCGGCCCCGCGGTCGATCACCCGGCCGAGGTCGAGTGCGGGAGCGTCCAGCACCACCCCGCGGACCCGTGTGGCCAGCGGCGAGGAGAGCAGGAAGCTGGTCACCACCGCCCCGCCCATGCTGTAGCCGGCCAGCACCACCCCGGTCGCGCCCTGGCCGAGGGCATAGCGGGTGGCGGCCTCCACGTCGCGCCACTCGGTCGCCCCCCAGTGGCGCAGGCCGTCAGGGGTGCGCGGGGCGCCAGGGTCATTGCGGTAGCCGATGGCCAGGGCCGGGTAGCCCTGGCCGGCCACGACGGCCAGGGTCCGCAGGGTCTCGGTCCGGGCGGCGTTGTAGCCGTGGACGAGGATCACCCAGGTGTCGCGGCGGCCGTCGACCCGCCAGGCCGGAGCCGGCCCGAGCGGGGAGGGGTAGCTGACCTCCTTGGCGGGCCGCCCGGCGGCCAGGGCAGGGTCGGCCGGCCAGGCGTAGCCGTCGACGGCCGTCAGGTCCCCGGCGTCGGGCGCTGGTCCCTCCAGGCGCCGGAACGCCCGCTCGATCCGGCCGCCGGTCTCGGACCGGATCGCCCCCAGCCGGCCGTACCCGCCGCCTGCCCAGATCAGCCCCCAGGTTCCGGGGGTGGTCAGCGCCTCGGGGGACCGTGGGTCGCGGGCCAGGGTGATGGTGGCGTCGCCGACGGCCAGGACCCGGGTCTGGAGGTCCGGCGCCCCCGGCGCCACGCTGGCCAGCACCCCGTCCCGGATCTCCCCGGAGTAGAACCACCCGCCCCCGGCGAAGAAGACCAGCCCCAGCGCGAGGAGGAGGACCACGGCGCCGCGCAGCAGCCGCCATGGCCTCGACCGTCCGCGGCCGTCGCTGGTTCCCACCCCATGATCATCCCTGGTTCGGGCGCTCCATGCCCACTGGAACAGGGGCAGGCTCCGGCGCCGACGCGACCGCCTCAGTCCCGGATGCTTGACCGCTGCTCCAGCCGCGCGAACACGACCAGGTTGTCGCGGTAGCTTCCCCTGGCCCGGTCGAAGGTCCCGGTGCAGGTGACCAGCCGCAGCTCCGCCGCCGGGGTGGGGCCGAACACGGCGTCGGTCGGGAAGCTGGTCTTGGGGAAGCTGCGGGTCGCGTCGACCACGAACCGCAGGCGGGCCCCGTCCGCCCGGGTGACGTCGATGTGGTCCCCGGACCGGAGGTCCCGCAGCCGGTAGAACACGGCGGGCCCGGTCCTCGAGTCCACGTGCCCCGCGATCACCGCCGGCCCGGGCTGCCCGGGCGCCGGCCCCTCGGCGAACCACCCCGCCCGCCCGAAGTCGTCCGGTACCTCCATGGTGCGGTCGGGTTCCAGCCCGAGCCGGACGAGCGGTGTCTCCACCCCGATCGCCGGAACGGTGAGCCGCACCGGCGGCGAGCCGCCGGTCGCGGGCGGTTGGGCTGGAAGCCCCCCGACCTCGAACCCGGGCGGGGCCGGCCGCGCGTCCGCCGGCCGGTCGAAGGCTCCCACCTGGGCAGCCTCCAAGGCAGCCTCCAACCCCACCGGCCGCGAGTTGGCCCCCCGGAGGGGGAGCCTAGCCCACGGCGATCGCGGGTGCTCCTGGCTGTCCACAGTCCCCGTGGGCCCGGGCCGAGGCGCGGGCGACGGGCCGGTCCGTGGCCCGGCGCAGCCACTCAGGGCGAGGGCCAGGCCGGCCACGGCGAGGGCGACGGTCAGGGTGGGTCGGCGAGGGGACCGGCCCGGGCCCTGGCCCCGGCCCTGGCCTTGGCCCCGGCCCTGGCCTTGGCCCCGGCCCTGGCCCCGACCCGGAGCCGGGATCCCCGAACCGGCGAGCCGGCGGACGGGGGCCATCGCTCAGGCCCGGGCGCGACCCGGCCGCCGGGCGGCGGTCCCGACCGCGACCAGGAAGGCGGCCACCAGGACGGCGGCCGCGAGGGGCACCGGGGCGGCCGGGTCGCGGGAGGAGGGGGCGGTCCCGCCCGCCCCGGTGCGGATGCCGCCGGCCGGCGCCGTCCGGGACCCGGCGGCATCGCTGAAGGCATACAGCTCGCGTGGCGCTCCGGCCCCGCCGACGAGCACAACCGAGGTGACCGTGCCCGGCCTGACCGCCACCGACCCCTTGACGGCCACGGCGCCGGCCCCCGAGCGCCGCACCTCGACCCGGTGGCGGCCCGAGTCCAGCTGCTGGTACCGGGTCGGCTCCGGGAACGCCAGCGACCGCAGCACCGGCCCGCCCGACACCGCGATGTCGACCGCCGGCAGGTCGAAGGCCGCGTCCAGGAACCGCACCTTGCCCCGCCCCGGCGCCGGCGGTGCCATGTCGTCGCGCAGCAGCAGCCCCTGCAGCCGGTCCCGGCGCCCGACCGCCGCCACCGTGTAGGCCTTGCCGGCGTCGAGGTTGCCCTTGACCTGGATCACCGGCGGCGACTCGGGCGAAGCCCCGGCGGCCCGCACCTCATACGTGAACGGCCCGGCGGCCACCGCCCAGTAGGCCGACACCGACTTGTAGAACACGTTGGGGAACAACTGCTTGCGGTTCAGGCTCACCATGTAGACGTCCACGTACGAGGCGTCCGGCGAGAAGTGCGCCACCCGCACCATTGCCTTCCCCGTCCCGGGCTCGGCCCCGGCCGCGGCCGGCACGGCGAGCACACAGGCGGACACCACAGCGGCCAGCACGGCGATCCGGGAACGTCGCATGTGCCTCTCCTCCCAGCTGACCAGCCGCGTGCCCGGATGTCGGCGCCAGGCCCGGCCTGATCGTTCGCGATCCCTCTCGCCCCACGTTCGCCCCGGGCCCGCCCCCGGTCGCCCGGCGACACCGTAGTTCGCCTACGGCATACGGACGGGTTTCCGCCTACGTCCGATCCAGGCGGCCTCGCGAACCGAACCCGGGACGAGCCTGCACCCACGCCGGCACCAGCCGGCAGCACCGGAGGACCCATGCCGCCATCCCCGCCGTTCCCCCCCGCGCCCCGGCGCGGCTCCGCCCGCCGGTCCCCGCCAGCGACCCGGGGGACGGGTCCGTCCGCGCGGCGGCGTGCGGACCCGTTCCGGTGGGCCAAGGAACGCACGGCTTCGATCCCGCACCTGTGGGCGCGCCAGCCTTTTGGGGCACTGGTGGTCTCGGTTGCCCTGTTGGTCGCCTCCGCGCTGGGCGCCGCGCCGGTCGCGGTGGCCAACCCGCTCGACCCAGACCCGCTCGTCCCCGTCCCGCGCCCCGCGGTCCGACCGGCCGACCCCGCGCCCACCGGACCCGCCGGCGGGGGAGCGACCCACCGGGCGCGGCCCCGCGACCTGGCCGCGCTGCGCACCGAGGCCACGCGCCTGCGGGCCAAGCTCGACGACCAGCACCGGCGCCTCGAGGTCCTCGCCGAGGACCTCGAGGACGCCTACGCCCGCGGCGTCGACCTGCTGGCCGACGCCGCCAAGCTGGATCGCCGCCGCCGCGCCGCCGAGCAGGAGCTGGCCACCGTCCAGGCCCAGCTCGACGAGCGCGCCCGCTCCAGCTACATGGCCGGCCCCGGCTGGTTCGTGGCCGGCCTGGTCGGCGCCGACGACCCGGCCGACGCCCTTGAGCGGCTGCCCCTGCAGCGGGCCGTGCTCGAAGCCGACCTGGCCCTGGTCGACCAGGTGGCGCAGGCAGGGGCCAAGCTCGACGACGCCCGTTCGCGCCTCGCGACCCGCCTGGTCGCCCAGGCCGAGGGCGCGGCCCAGCTCGACACCAAGCGCGCCGAGGCCGAGCGGCTGGCCGCCGAGATCGGCCGCGAGCTCCGCACCATGGACCGCCGCGTCGCCACCCTCATCGAGCGGCAGCAGCGTCGCGAGGAGGCCGACCAGCGGGCCGCCTTCGCCGACTACCTGGCCGTCGCCAGGGCCGCCGGCACCGCCCCGGCCCGCGACGGCCGCGCCTCGCCCGCGGCCCGCAAGGCCGTCGCCGTCGCCCTCGCCCAGCTCGGCTCCCCCTACGTCTGGGGCGCCGAAGGCCCCAGCAGCTTCGACTGCTCCGGCCTGACCAGCTTCGCCTACGCCGCCGCCGGGATCACCATCCCCCGGGTCTCCCGCGCCCAGTTCGCCGCCTACGCCGGCATGCGCCCGGTCGACCCCCTCCACCTGGTCGCCGGCGACCTGGTCTTCTTCGCCGACACCCCGAGCAACCCCGCCAGCATCCACCACGTCGGCATGTACATCGGCAAGGGCCTGATGGTCGAGGCCCCCCACACCGGCGCGGTGGTCCGCACCTCGTCCATCTGGCGCCCCAGCTACGCCGGCGCCGTCCGCCCCGCCCCCTGACCGCGCGACACCCCGGTCGGCGTCTGCGGCCTCAGCCCGTTCGAGCACGGCCCGGCGTCGAGCTCCGCTCCAGCCTCGCCCCGACCACCGGTCGAAGGGCCCAGGTATGCTCCTTCCGAGCCCCTGTAGCTCAATGGATAGAGCAACGGACTTCTGACTCTTCCCCGCCCGTCCAGTGTCGTCTGTTACCGTCGGTCTCTGTAGGTCGGCGGCTCATAGTTGTCGGCTGGTGTCGCTGCAGAACAGCAGGAGTCCGAGTGGTGGGCGGTCAGGTGAGGCCGAATCGATGCGAGGACGCCGCCTGTGGTGGTAGAGCGACAGCCAGCGGAGCAGCCGGGGCGTTCGTTGGTACCGGCCGACGCTGCCGTCCTGGGCGTCTGTGGAGCGCTGGCTCGCGAGGCACGCACGGCTGGTCCTGGCCGGTTTCGTGCCGACCCGACACCATCGAACAGCCCGCCCAGGCGGTACCCTCGACGTGCCGAGTTGTCGTCGCCTGGGAGGTCTCCAGCCGTGCTCGTGATGACGCCGCGTCGCCCAGCCGACATCCACAGCGAGGTCCGTGTCGAGTCGGAGAGGAACGCTCGCCGCTGGGATGAGCGGCTCGCGGAGCCGATCCCCCTCCGATGGGCGCGCTGGGGCATCGTGGCGCTGGTCGGCGCGAACCTCGCGGCCTGGATGCTTGAGCCCGCCCCGGCCAACCCGAACCTGCCCGAGCCCTGGTTCGTGACCCTGCCGAGGGTGGTCGCGACCCTCGCCATGCTGGGCGCGCTGGGCGGGCTGGTCGCCCGCCGCCGCTGGGGCGTGGCGCTGTCGCTGCTCGCCGCGTCCGTTGCCGTGGTGATGGTGGTCGCCTGCCCGCTCTCTGGTCACCACAGCTTCGGCCTGTGGTGGGCCGGCGAGCTCTCCTGCCTGGCCGCATGGGCAGGCAGCAGCCTGGCCGGCCTGCGTTCGGCAGCGCACGTCCGGGCTAGGCGCCTGCACCGGTAGGCGGTTGTGGTCGGCGGCGAGGCGGCCGTCTCGGCGGTGACATTGTCGGGCGCCCCGCCGCGAGGAGTTGGCGCGTGCACCGTTGACCCGCCGATGCCGCCGGTCTGCGCCCCCGATGGGCCCGACCCCTACCCGAGGTGGACGATCGGGCAGGTGAGGGTCCTGGTGATGCCGTCCACGGCCTGGACCCGGGCGACGACCAGCTTGCCGAGCTCGTCGAGGTTGCGGGCCTCGGCGCGGACGATCACGTCGTAGGGGCCGGTGACGGCCTGGGCCTGCTGGATGCCGGTGATCTCAACGATGTCCTTGGCGACTTGGGCCGCCTTGCCGACCTCGGTCTGGATCAGGATGTATGCCGTCACCACCGGTATCGACCTCCGTGCCGGATGCCGCCCGCCGCGCCCTGGAGTCTGGTGCCAACGGGATGGTGGCATGCGGCGGTCCGGTACGGCGATCACACGGCACGGGTGGAGTCGGCCGCTGGTTCGCACACGACGCGACGGGCGCCAGATGCCGGGATCTGAACCCGGGCCAGCCCGTCCGGTCGCGTCCAGGCGTGT
>Ga0081539_10001938_pt1 | contig 31724 bp, 21 predicted proteins | sample TabmetS4T2R2_FD_71023 | JGI IMG/M metagenome (GOLD analysis project Ga0081539, IMG submission 71023) | Tabebuia heterophylla rhizosphere microbial communities from the University of Puerto Rico - S4T2R2 | ecosystem: Host-associated > Plants > Roots > Rhizosphere ... | reverse complement strand
GTGAAAGCCGGCAAGCTGCGCTCTACAACGGACTCGATGCGTGCCGTACAGTCATCCGACATCTCGCTCGTCTGCGTCGGCACGCCGAGCAAGTCGAACGGCAGTCTCGACCTTGGCCACGTCGCGCGCGTCTGTGAAGAGATCGGCGTCGCGCTCGCAACTAAAGACACGCATCACACGATCGTCATTCGCAGCACGATGCTGCCGGGCAGTATCGAGTCTGTGGCCCAACCCGCGCTCGAAAAGACGTCCCACAAGCAAGCCGGAAAAGACTTCGGCGTATGTGTGAATCCGGAGTTCCTGCGTGAAGGAACATCAGTAAAAGACTTCTACGCGCCGCCATTCACACTCATCGGCGCCGACGATGAAGACACGGCGAAGATCGTCTCCGGTCTTTACACAAACATCGATGCGCCCATCTTCACCACGACGATCAAAACAGCCGAGATGGTGAAGTACGTCTGCAACTGTTTCCACGCGCTGAAAGTCAGCTTCGCAAACGAAATCGGAAACATCTGCAAAGCGCTCGAGCTCGACAGTCACGAAGTGATGAAAGTGTTTTGCGCCGACACGAAGCTCAACCTTTCGCCTTACTATCTCAAACCCGGTTTCGCCTTCGGCGGCTCGTGCCTGCCGAAAGATCTGCGCGCCGTCAGTTACAAAGCGAAGGAGCTCGACGTCGAAGTCCCGCTCCTGTCTGCGATCACGGCAACGAACAAACTTCAGGTCGAGAAGGCGCTTGACATGGTGCTCAGCACCGGCACGAAGAAGGTCGGCGTGCTCGGCTTCAGTTTCAAAGCAGGCACAGACGACCTGCGCGAGTCGCCGATGGTGACGCTGATCGAAACCCTGCTGGGCAAAGGTCTCGACCTCGTGATTTATGATCGCGACGTTTCGCTCGCGCGACTCTTCGGCTCGAACAAGGCTTACATCGAAGAGGAGATTCCGCACATCGCGAAGCTCATGCGTGGCTCGATCGATGAGGTGCTCGATTCGGCGAACACGATCGTCATCGGTAATCGTTCGGAAGAGTTTCGGCAGATCGAGTCGCGTCTGCGTCCGGGCCAGACGGTGATCGATCTCGTGCGGTTGTTTGATCGGACGTCTGGTAACGGGTATCAGGGAATCTGCTGGTGAGACTGCGCCGCGCGATTCCGAAGATCGTCAGTTGCTGCATTTTAATCTGGCCCGTCGCAGCCTGGGCCGGTGCGAAGTTTTTGATAACTGAATCTCCGCTCGACAAAGCGGAAGCGATCGTCATACTCGGCGGATCAGCGACGTACAAGGAACGCGCGCACGAAGCGGCGCGGCTGTTGCACGAAGGTCGCACGCAGTTGATCCTGATAACGAACGACAACATGCGGGGACCGTGGTCCAGTGCGGAGCAGCGGAACCTGTACTATTACGAGCGGTCGTTTGATGAACTGAGAAATGCCGGTGTCGCGGCTCAGAATATCGAAGTGGTGATGACGCCGGTCGAGAGCACTTATGACGAGGCCCAGGTAATTAGAGACTACGCGCAGCAGCACGGGCTAAAAGCGATCTTGATCGTAACGTCTGCATATCACTCGCGCCGCGCGCTGTGGGTCTTCGAGCGAGTGTTTCGGGATTCGGGCATTCGCCTCGGGCTGGTTACCGCAAGGCCGGGAGGGGAGTCGCCGCCACCCGCGACGTGGTGGCTGAGCGTGCGCGGCTGGAGATTAGTGCCGAGTGAGTATGTAAAGATGGTTTACTACATGATTAACTACTAAGGGAGTCTATCCACAGATTACACAGATGTCTTAAACCATCGGCGTAATCTGTGGATAAAAACTATGACGACAAACACGAACGCCGCTGAGATCGCGCGAGGAGAGCGCTTCGAATTCGGGCAGAACTGGTCGCAGTTTCTGGCGAGTGTCGACGACGAGCGCATTCAGCAAGCGGAACAGTCTCTCAGGGAGATGCTGGAAGTCGACTCGCTCGAGGGCAAGACGTTTCTCGATATCGGCTCGGGCAGTGGTTTGTTCAGTCTCGCGGCGCGTCGGCTTGGTGCGCGTGTTCATTCGTTTGACTTCGATCCGAAGTCTGTCGCGTGCACGCGCGGGTTGAAGAAGAATTATTTTGGCGACGACGACTCGTGGAAGATCCAGGAAGCGTCAGCGCTCGACACGGAGTTCATGAACACGCTCGGGCAGTACGACATCGTTTACTCGTGGGGCGTGTTACATCACACCGGCAATCTCTGGCTGGCGATGGAGAATGCGCAGGCACGCGTGGCGCCTGGTGGGAAGTTCTTCATCGCGCTCTATAACGACACAGGCAGCCAGAGCGCGCGCTGGTACTGGATCAAGAAGACGTACTGCGGCTTGCCGGGGCTGCTGAAGACGCCGTTTGCGGTGCTCGTGACGATTCCGGGTGAAGTGAAGTTGATGGCGAAGTCGGTGCTCACGCTGAACCCGCGTGTTTACACTGATTCGTGGACGATGTATCGCCGCAATCGCGGGATGACGAAGTGGCGCGACATCATCGACTGGGTTGGTGGTTATCCGTATGAAGTCTCGACGCCGGATGAAGTATTCGAGTTTTGTAAAGCGCGTGGGTTTCAGTTGACGAAGCTGAACTGCGGGAATGTAGGGTTGGGTTGTAACCAGTTTGTGTTTGAGAGGAAGACGTAGACAGGATTTACAAGATTTTTTCAGGATTGACATGTAAATCCTGAAACAATCTTGTAAATCCTGTCTAAGACTGTGATGCATTTATCGAAGCCGTTAGTTATGTTAGGTATTTTAGCCGTGGTCGGAATCGGTGTCGTTGTCGCCATCAGACAACACGCGGGCACGTTCACTGAGACTATTCAGAACGGCAAACGCATCCTCAACGTCGGGCCGAAGGACAGCGTGCAAGCGGCCATCAACGCCGCTAACTACGGCGACACGATCGTCATCGAGGCAGGCGCGACGTTCACCGGCAACTTCACTCTCCCGAAAAAAACCGGTACCGGCGAGATCGTCATCCAGAGCTCGCGCATCAGCGAGTTGCCGGAAGGCAAGCGCGTCAATCCGTCTCAATCAGCGTTATTCGCGAAGCTCCAAAACACAAGCTCCGATCCCGTGCTCGCCACCGCGCCCGGCGCGCATCACTATCGTTTCCAGGGCATCGAGTTCACTACCGACAGCGCGAGCAAGATTGTCTACGATGTGGTCCGTCTCGGCGGCGGACGCAGAGAGCAGAAGACGCTCGACTCAGTCCCGCATCACCTTGTTATCGATCGCTGCTACATCCACGGCTCCGATTTGCAGGACGTACAACGCGGTATCAGCTTGAACAGCGCCGAGACCACCGTCAGCAACTCTTACATCTCAAACATTCACGGCGTCGGTTACGACACGCAAGCCATCGCCGGTTGGAACGGCCCCGGCCCTTTTCACATCGTCAACAACTACCTCGAAGCAGCGGGCGAGAACGTCATGTTTGGCGGCGCCGATTCGGCTGCCGAAGCTCTCCTTCCGTCGAACATCGAAATTCGTGGCAATTACATTTTCAAGCCGTCGTCGTGGAAAGTCGGACACCCGACTTACGCCGGCAAGCACTGGACAGTGAAGAACCTGCTCGAGCTGAAGAGCGCGAAAAACGTAGTGATCGACGGCAATGTGATGGAGAACAACTGGACGGATGGCCAGGACGGTACATCAATTGTCATAACCGTGAGAAATCAGGAGTGTTCGGCTAACTGGTCCACGATCCAGCAGGTGACATTCACGAATAACGTAGTTGCCACCGGCCAGGGCGGCATGAACTTTTTAGGCAAGGACAATGAGGCAGAGCCGGCTTACGGCAAGTGTCCCGCGGGATCGACATCACTACGAGGATCTGATGTATTAGTCAGTAATAACCTGTTCTACGACATAAAGGGCCCGTTTCTCGTCTTCAACGGCTTCAACAATGTGACTTTCACTCACAACACGCATATCCAAACCGGCAATATCATGACTCTTTACGGCTCGCCGTCCGAGAAGTTTGTCTATACCAACAACCTCACGATCCGTGGCAGCAAAGGCTACGGCCTGGTTGGCGACGGCATTGGCGAAGGCACCACGGCGCTCAGGCATTACGCGGCTGATGGCGTCTTCAGGAACAATGTTTTGATCGGGACGAATCCGTCGGATTATCCAAAAGACAACCAGTATCCCGCGACCATCGAGCGCGTCGGTTTTGTGAATTTCGAGAAAGGCGATTATCGACTCAGCCCGAGCAGTCCTTACAAGGGCATGGGAGCCGATTGGAGCAAACTGAACTTCAGCGCGAAGAATCCTGAATGACCTCCGGAATGACACGCCGCCCCCTCCGCATCGGACTCCTGGTCGACTCACTCACGCAACCACGTTGGCTCGCCAGGATCATCAACGACATTCAAGCGTCTGACTTCGCGGAGGTCTGTCTCGTCGTGAAGAACGAAGCGAAGAGTGCGCCGTCGCCCGGACGGCTTCGGACTTACTGGAAGAATCGAAACTTCCTGCTTTACGCATTGTGGGAGCGCGTCGACAGCCGTATGTCGCTCGCCGAAGAGAATGCGTTTGAAGACGTGGAAATCGATCAGTTGCTCGCCGGTGTTCCGATCCTGCCGGTGCTGCCCGTGATGAAGAAGTTTTCTGACTGGTTTCCGGATGAGGCGGTCGAGAAGATTCGCAGCTACGATCTCGACGTCGTCATCTCGCATGGTTTCCGAATTCTGCGAGGCGAAGCATTAAAGATAGCGAAGCACGGCGTCTGGTCGTATCACCACGGCGACAACCTTGTGAATCGCGGTGGGCCAGCCGGCTTCTGGGAAGTCATGGACGCGTCGCCGATCTCGGGCGCGGTGTTGCAGGTGTTGTCGGAAGATCTCGATAACGGCGAAGTTATCGAGCGCTCCTGGTCGCGCACGATCGACCGGTTCTCAGTGAAGGGCAGCCGGAACAATCTCTACTGGCGCGCGTCGAGTTTTGTTATGCGAAAGCTGAAAGAGCTTTACGAACATGGGAAAGTCGCGACCGACGGGAATGTCTTCCGGCCGTATTACAACCGCCTGCTCAAGATGCCGACGAACGCGGAGCTGCTGCCGAGGCTTTGGAGACTCACCTGGGCTTATGCGGCGCAGAAGGCGCGCTACTCGTTCAACTTCGATCAGTGGCAGCTTGCTTACCGGTTCAGAAACAGTCCTGACGATCCGAATAACAGTTTCTACCGTTTCAATTATCTCATTCCGCCGAAAGACAAGTTCTGGGCGGATCCGTTTCCGGTGAAGTTTGAAGGGAAGTATTTCGTCTTTTTTGAAGAGTATCTTTTCAAGGACGACAAGGCCCACATCTCCGTGATTGAGTTGAGCAAGTCGGGCGCGAGCGAGGCCACGCCGGTGCTGAAGCGCGATTACCATCTCTCGTACCCGTTCATGCTCCACTGGAACGATCGCTACTACATGATTCCGGAGACGGCGGGCAACAAGACGATCGAGGTCTACAGCACTGAGCGTTTCCCGCACGAATGGAAACTGGAGACGGTGCTGTTTGAGGGTATCGCCGCAAGGGATGCGACGCTGTTTGAGGTTGATGGTGTGTGGTGGATGTTTGTGGCGATCGCGGATACGGAGTTTTCAGACGAGCTGCACATTTACTACAGCGAGAACCCGCTTGGACCATGGAAGCCGCACGCGAAGAACCCGGTGAAGTCGGATGTCAGGAACTCGCGGCCGGCGGGCCGGCCGTTTTACTGGAAGGGCGAGCTTTATCGTCCGGCGCAGGATTCTTCCGAGCGCTATGGCTACGGGATGAGGATCAATAAAGTGGTCGGGCTGACGCCGACGGAGTTTCGCGAGGAGGAAGTCTCACAAGTCCTGCCGCGCTGGCGCAAAGACCTGCGCGGCACCCACACGCTCAACATCTGCGACGACCTCACCGTCATCGACTGCCTGGTCCACCGACGAAAATAGCCGCGGATTTACGCAAATAAACGCGGATCTGAAAACATTTCTTCTTCTGATCTGCGTTATCCGCGTCCATCCGCGGCTAATTCATTTTGACGCAATCAGTCACTCATAATAAAAGAATTAAAACTTGACAAAACCTGTTGGCCACGGCAATATCAGTCCCGGTAGCTTGCTCTTTTCAGTTCGATTGCACCGATAAAGGCAAACCTGTTGTGAAGCAGGGACGCAAAGCTGTGAGCCTCGAGCCGGGTCAAACTGACCGAGTCGAGGTTGTCTAGTTGCCGAAGGCTTTCGGATGTACTTTCTCGCTGCAACCGCTAGAAATCATCCGAGTTCTTCCTTCCTTTTTCGTCCATTAACACTCCAGGTTCGAATGAAATCGAGGCCACGTGTCTCTACGTGGTCGGGACATTTCTGTCCGAAGATTTAAGAAATTAGCACACCAGCCCCAAGGGTTCCTTTCCTCTGATTTCGCCGATTCTTTCCAACTTCAAGCGAGGCTGAAATGGCTGAGTGTTCGTACAAAGCGGGACATATCTCTTTTCTTTCAATTCACAAGTGGATCTCAATCGCAGTAATCCTGGTCGCTGCCACGCTCACGGCTAATGCGGCCACCATCATCGTGCCTGTTGGCGGAAACGTTCAGTCGGCCATCGACAGTGCACAATACGGCGATACGATCGTTCTTCAGGCCGGAGCCGTCTACACGGCCAGCATCACGCTCCCGCTGAAGACTGGCACCGGCGAGATCATCATTCAGAGCTCGCGTTTGAGTGAGTTGCCGGACGGCGTTCGCATCACCCCGTCACAATCCGCGTTATTAGCCAAATTGCAATCATCAATTCCCGCGGAGCCGGTCGTGAAGACGGTCGCGGGATCGCATCACTATCGTTTCCAGGGCATCGAGTTTTCGACGAGCACGGCGACCACGGTCATCTACGATCTCATTCGCTTTGGCGGCGGCCGTGATTCACAGACCACGCTTAGCTCAGTACCACATCACCTCGTTATCGATCGTAGTTACATACACGGCTTTGACTCGCAGGACGTGCAGCGTGGCGTAAGCGTGAACAGCGCCGAGACCACGATCAGCAACTCTTATATTTCGAACATTCACGGCGCGGGTTTCGACACGCAAGCCATCGCCGGTTGGAACGGGCCTGGTCCTATCCGCATTATCAATAACTATCTCGAAGCAGCGGGTGAGAACGTCATGTTTGGCGGCGCAGACTCGGCCAGCGAATCACTGATGCCGGCGGATATCGAGATAAGGCGCAATCATCTCTTCAAGCCGTTGTCGTGGAAAATCGGGGATCCGAGTTATGCAGGCAGGCATTGGACGGTAAAGAACCTGCTGGAATTCAAAACAGCGAAGCGCGTAGTGGTTGACGGCAACGTGCTGGAGAACAACTGGACGGATGCCCAGGACGGCAAGGCGATTCTATTCACAGTTCGCAATCAGGAGTGTTCGGCCAATTGGTCCACCGTTCAATACATCACTTTCACAAATAACACGTTGAAGAATGCTGAAGGTGGATTCAATCTACTGGGTAAAGATAACGAAGCTGAGCCGTCTTACGGCAAATGTCCGAGTACCTCGACTTCTGTGCGCGGTACTGACGTCATCATCCGCAACAATCTCATTATCGACATACGCGGTACATTCCTGACACAAAACGGCTTTAATAATGTCTCGCTTGATCGCAATACCCATGTTCAGCAGGGAAACCTGGTGACGTTCTACGGAGAGGTTCAGAGCGGCTTCAAATACACGAATAATCTCACGGTGGACTATCCGTACGGCATTGTAGGTGACGCGATATCGGGCGGAACTCCGGCGCTAAATAAGTACACCCCGGGCTGGGTGGTAACGGGAAACACAATTGCGAGGCCCTATGATCGCAGTGCGTATCCGGCAGGTAATAATTACCCCGATGTGTTGACGATACCCACTGACTGGCGCAGTCCGGTTGTGGGAGCTGGTGTAGACATCGACGCGCTCAATGCGGCGCAGAGTGGCGTCGCCAGCACGCCGACGCCGACCCCGACGCCGACACCAACACCGACCGCGACACCAACACCAACCGCGACGCCGACGCCGACACCAACAGTGACACCGACACCAACTGCAACACCGACGCCGACGCCAACACCAACTCCGACACCAACCCCCACGCCAATACCAACTCCCACGCCAGTCCCGCAGTCGAGTGTTTCATTTGTCACGCTCGATACGACGACGAAGGGTAACTGGAAGAACAACTACGGCGGCGACGGCTACAACACGGTCAACGACACGTTGAGATATCCCGCTTACGCGCAGGTAAACGTGGTCGGGAATTCATCGCCAACGTGGGCTGCGTCAACGACAGATGTCCGTGCGCTTCAGAAGATGAATAGCTCCGATCGCATCGCTGCAAGATGGGAATCGAGCTCGTTCTTCACGCTCGATGTGAACCTGACTGACGGCATGACGCACCGCGTCGCGCTCTACGGCGTCGATTGGGACGGCAACAACCGGCAGCAGCGTGTCGACGTGGTTGACTGGGCCACAAACGTGCTGCTCGACAGTCGCAGCATGTATTCCTTCAACGGCGGCCAGTATCTCGTTTGGGACGTCCGCGGCCGCGTCAAATTCATCGTCAACAGAGTTAGCGGTAAGCCGGCAGCGGTCAGTGGTATCTACTTCGGCGCTGCGCCGGGCGCGACGCCTACACCAACGCCGACGCCGACTCCAACTCCGACTCCGGGTGCGCCACAAGTCACGCTGACTGTGCCGACAACCGGCTCAACGTTTGTCGCTGGTGATAACATCACGCTTGCTGCGACGGCGACTGATCCCGATGGAGTTTCGAAGGTTGAGTTCTACCAGGGCACGACCCTGATTGGAACCGACACGAGCAGCCCGTACAGCTTTGTTTGGAACAGCGTTGCAAAGGGAAGTTACAACCTGACGGCGAAGGCCACGGACAACACCGGGCTCAGCAGCACGTCAGCAGTCGTTTCAATCACGGTGACGAATTCACCCAACAGTGTGAATCGTGCCAAAGGTCGTGCTGGCTCGCTCGTCACGCAAACGCAGGCGCAGACTTATGCGGGCGCGGCTGACAGCAGCACCGTTTCAAACGCGGCACTCGCGTCTGACATAACGCTGCTGACCGCCGACATCGAACAGGCTTATTCCGAGTTTCAGATTGAAGCATCGTCATTTGGAACAACGATGCCGGCGATCGACTCGCAGATCAGGTCCGCGATCCTGTTCAGTAAGGCGACCGCGGGCCTCGCGTTGAAAGCGGCGACAAGTCCGAACATCAAGAACAATCTGCTGCGCATCACTTCGCACCTCGCAATTGCGGAGGACTTGATGCGCTTCGGCAACATCACGAAGCCGACACTCGACCAAGCAACGGCCACGATGACCAGGACCAACATAGTGGTGGGCCAGGCGAGCGTTGGATCGGTGTCGCCGTCGAGCATTGCGTCGCTCTCCGGTGTGGGCAATGTCCAGCCGATGGTTGCGCAGACGGCACTCGCTGCCCTCCTCGCGGATGGATCAGTGCCGTATGAAGTCAGCGGCTTGAGTGTGACGGTTGATGGTGTGGCGGTGCCGGTGTTTTATGCATCGCCGTCCAACGTGAAATTCTTCGTGCCGCCCGATGTGTCAGAGGGAGTCGTCGAAGTGATCGTCTCTTCGCAGGACGGTTACATCTGCCAGGGACAAATCAACGTCGAGCGTAACGTTTCGCACATTATGACAACGAACGACGATGAGAATGGCAGTATCGCGATTGCTAACGGGCTGAATTTGATCGCTTCGAATTTCGAAGTGACGAGTGAGAGCAACTTCGGACCGGACAAGCGAACGCGTTTGACGTTCTTTGCCACCGGCATTAGCGGCAGCGTCTTCAACAGTGATGGCAGTAACGATATCAACGTTGGTGGCCAGGTACGCGCGAATCTCGCGGAAGCGGTTACAGTCGAGGCGCGTTTGCCGAACGGCGATGTGCTGACGTTGCCGGTCGAGTTTGCCGGCGCGCAGGGCGTTGTGCCCGGACTCGATCAGGTTACGGTGATTCTACGGCCCGAGTTGAGAGGTGCTGGAGTAGTTCAGATGACGTTGGTTGTTGGCGGACGTCGTAGCAGCTCACCAACCGTCTCGATCCGGTAGACAATCTTTAGGCAGGATTTACAAGATTTTTTCAGGATTGACATGTAAATCCTGTTCTAATGTTGTAAATCCTGTCTACAACTATCATCCGCATTCAGGAACACTCGCTTCTTTAAACCTTTCCTATACACGGTTGTCTCCCGGCGGCGATTGCTGTAAGCTTTCGACGTTTAACGGTTCAGTAAACGGATTTTTCGCAAGAAACTTGCCCTTTCCTGCCAAAAATCATCAAGGAATTAGGAATGAGTGTCGCGGCCAACAGGAAACTGTGGCAAGGTCTTGCCATCAGTTTCGCCATCGCCTTCGCGTACGTCACCGTCCTGGCTAAGCTTTTCCATGACTGGTGGAACGACGAAAACTATTCGCACGGCCTACTGATCCCCTTCATTATCGGCTACATAATCTGGGTCCAGCGCGACAAGCTCGCCCGCGTCCCCACCCGCTCGTCCGTGCTTTGGGGCGGCGCTGCTGTCGTTTGTGCCTTGTTCGCACTCTGGGCCGGCATCGCCGGCGCCGAGCTTTACACGCAGAGACTGTCGCTGATCCTGATTCTCGCCGGAATAATCATTTATTTCTGGGGATTTAAGCTCCTCCAGATGCTGCTCGTTCCACTCGGCCTGCTGTTTTTGGCGATGCCGATCCCGGCCATCATCTTCAACAAGATCGCCTTCCCGTTACAGTTGTTTGCTTCGCGTTGCGCGGTTTGGTCGATGAGTGTGCTTGGAATTCCAGTGCTCCGCCAGGGCAACATCATCGAGCTGAAGCCACTCAACTCTTTCGATACCAAAAAACTCGAGGTTGTCGAGGCTTGCAGTGGCATCCGATCGCTGATGACCCTCCTGACGCTCGCAGTCGTGTTCGCTTACTTTACACACGCGCCGAACAAGGGTGACGGCTCGGGTTCAGGCGAGCGTTTTGGCTGGCTAAAGAGCTACTGGTTCTGGCGTGCGGTCATCATCGTCGCTTCGGCAATCCCGATTGCCATTCTGACAAATGCATTCAGAGTGAGCGGTACCGGCGTGCTCGCGCATTATTACGGTACGGCGGTCGCGGATGGTTTTTTTCATTCTTTTTCCGGCTGGGCCATCTATATCGTCGCTTTCATCCTCTTATTCGGGATTGGCATGATTCTTGATCGATTTCGGCCGGTTCAGGCCGGCGACAAGCAGTCTGAAAGGAAAATGCCTGAGCCTGAACCTGCTGTTTCCATCAGTCCAGCGGTTTCAGCCGAGGGCTCGGAGTTATGAAGCCTTCATTGCGTTTCGGTGTGCTGCTGGTCCTGATCCTTGTGGCAGGGGTACTTGTCAACGCGTGGTCCTATCTCGGCGAAGCGCATGTTGAGCGCAAAGCACTCAACCAGTTTCCGCAGAATATCGGCGTGTGGCAAAAGACCGGAAACGACCAGATACTTGATGACGAGACACTCAAAGTCCTGCGGGCCAGCGATTACCTTCTGCGCGATTTCCGCAAATCTGACGGCCAGGTTGCGAATCTTTACGTCGGTTACTACGCGAGCCAGCGTACCGGCGCGACTTACCACAGCCCGTTGAACTGTCTCCCCGGTTCGGGTTGGACTCTGAGTGAGCCAGGCAAGGCGACAATCACGCTCCCTGACGGCTCAAACTTCGTCGCGAACAAATACGTGATTCAAAACGGCGACTACAAAAGCATGATGATTTACTGGTACCAGGGACGTGGCCGCAACGTCGCCAGCGAGTACTGGGGCAAGGTCTACACGGTTTTTGACAGTGTTCGCCTGCGCCGGTCAGATGGCGCGATGGTCCGTGTCACTGTACCGATTCATGAGTCGGAAGCAGCCGCTGAACAGACGGCGATCGAGTTTGCGTCAAATGCTTCGAGTGTTTTACCTGAATTTGTACCCTAACGTACCGGGGTAAATGAGGTCGAGGAACTATAGTTTGGAATTCACGATGAATTAAACTTTTTTCAGAGTTGTCTCAGCTTTTGAAGGGACTTCGGCAATTGCCCGCTGGAATCCTTGAAGATCTGAAACAACATTTTGGTTGCTGCCCCGATCGTGACGGGCCGCAACAACCGGAGCAAAAAATTAAATGAGAAGCGAGTGCCGCGGTTATACCTTTCACATAAGCCTGTTCTGTGTTCTCCTGGCAGCCGTAATTTCCCTTGCCGGCTGCTCCAACCCCGAAAAAGCCAAAGCCGAACACGTCAAGAAGGGCGACGCTTACCTGAAGGATTCAAAGTATCAGGAAGCATCGCTCGAGTTTCGCAATGCGATTCAGATCGACGACAAACTCGCCGCGGCCCACTGGGGGTTGGCACGTGCGTTTGAAGGACTCGAGCGTTTTCCCGAAATGATCGACGAGTTGCGCAAGACCGTAACTCTCGACAAAGAAAATCTCGACGCGCGCATCAAGCTCGGTAACTACTATCTCGCCGGCAGCCAAAGTCGCGCCGACATCATCGCGGAAGCAGAACGACTCGCCAAGGAAGTCCTCGAAAAGGATCCGAAAAACATCGAAGGCCACATCCTGATGGGTAGCGTGCTTTTCCAGCAGCAGCAGCAGGACAAGGCTTTTGCTGAGCTGAATACGGCGCTCCAGTTGGATACGAACCGGGTTGAGTCGTACCTGAGTCTGGCGAAGTTTCATATCGCCGCAAGACAACCAGAGAAGGCAGAAGAGCTTTACAGACGCGCGATCTCCATCAATGCGAATTCGCCTGTGGTCCACACCGAGTACGGCAAGTTTTTGACGCAGCAAAACCGTCAGACTGAAGCTGAGGCGGAGTTGCGGAAAGCGGTGGAAGTTGGCCCAAAAGATCGGAACGCAAGGTTCGTCCTCGCTAGTTATTACCTCGTTAACAGGCAGTTCGATAAGGCGGAAGAGTCATACAAGGCGCTCGTCACATTAGAGCCGGAGAAGCCTGAGAACCAGGTCATGCTCGCCGACTTCTACTTGGCTATTGGCCGTGGTGACGAGGCCGTCAAGATCTACCAGGACGTGGTTGCGAAGTCTCCGGATTTTGTCCTGGGTCGTTACCGTCTCGCCGAGATTTTGATAATGAGGGGCGACACCACCGCCGCCACGAATCAAATCAACGAAGCGTTGAAGAAAGACCAGCACGATCGCCAGGCGCTTCTACTTCGTGCGCGCATGAAAGCGCAACGCGGTCAGCCGGACGATCTGAAGGCCGCGATTGAAGATCTCACAGACGTTCTCAAGCAGGAACCCAACTCGCGTCCGGGCCTGTATTTCATGGCCCAGTCAACCTACAACCTCGGCTTAGTCGATCAGGCGCGTGCGTATGCTTCCGATCTCGAGAAGAACTATCCCGACTACTTGCCCGCGAAGTTGATGCAGTTGCAGCTAACGATGGCAGGCGGTAAGCCCAGCGACTACACGGCAGCGATTGCGCTTGCGACCGATCTGCTCGGTCGTGTTGATAAGCAGGCTCCGGATCGTGAGAACTCGCCGCAGTTGCTCGCAGAGGTGCGTGAGAAAGCGCTGCTGGTGCGAGGCACTGCGCAGCTTCAGTTACTAAACTTCGGCGCAGCGCGGCAGGACTATGAATTAGCAAAAGCGATCGCTGAGAAGGATCCGGTGGTACACAACAGTCTCGCGCTCGTCGCGCTGGCTGAGAAGAAACAACCGGAAGCGATCACTTCGTTTGAAAACGCGCTCAACGTTGACGCGACAAACTTCGACGCGCTCAACGGACTGCTCACGCTTTACGCCAGAAACAACGAGCTCGACAAGGCCCACGCGCGCATCGATACCGCACTCAGCGCTTATCCGAACCTCGCGTCGTTGCATTATCTGAAAGCGCAGGTGTTTGGTTACCAGCAGAATGGTCAGATGGTCGAAGCCGAGTTGAACAAGGCGTTGGAGCTCGATCAGAACTACCTGCCCGCTTACTCGGCACTCGCGGCGCTCTACATCCAGTCGAAACAGGAAGACCGCGCTATCGCGCAGTATCAGAAGATCATCAGCCTGCGTCCCGAGAACAGCACGGCTTATGTGTTGGTCGGAATACTGGAAGATCAGCGCAAGAACTACGACGCTGCGGCGGATAATTATCGCAAGGCTTTGGAGAAGGATCCGAACTCGATGATCGCGGCGAACAACCTCGCGTGGCTGTATGCGACGACGGGTAAGGGCAATATCGACGAAGCGATGCGGTTGGCCCAGGGAGTAGTGCAGAAGAACCCCAACATCGCCGGCTTCATTGATACCCTCGGATGGGTCTACTACAAAAAGGGCATTTATGGCGCTGCGGTGGAACAGTTGCGCAAGGCAGTATCGGTTAATGAAGCACAGTCACGCACGACGAACGCCGTGCCGAGTGCGACGTATCACTATCACCTCGCGATGGCTTTGAAAGGAAAGGGCGACACGGAAGAGTCGAAGCGTGAGTTGCAGGCGGCGATCAAGCTGTCTGAGAGGGCGCCTTTTGCAGAACTCGAGGACGCGAAGAAGGTGCTGGCAGGATTGTAATTGTGAGCGCCTCCTTGGAGTGCGGCGGCCTGACGCCGCTTTGTTATCGATCGCGCTTGATCAAGGCCAAAGCGGCGCCAAGTCGCCGCACTCCAAAGAGGCGCCTACAGAGATTCGACAGAGACGAAGAGAATAGGAGTGCGTTATGAGCGCTGAGTTTAGACAACGAAAACCGAGTGAATACCTGAAGATTTTGCGGCGACGCAAGTGGCTGATCATTCTGCCGACGATCGCCATCTTCACCGCTGTGACGTGGGTTGTCTTAAAACTTCCAGACGTCTATCAATCGACGACGCTCATCGTTGTGAAACCGTCGACCTTGCCGACCTCGGTGGTCCCAACCAGCACGGAAGACAACTTAACGCGCCAGCTCGCAGGCATTTCGCAAGTCGTCGCCAGCCGCAGCTCGCTCGAGCCGCTGGTAGAGAAATATGACCTCTATAAAGTCGAGCGCCGGCGTGGTGAGCCGATGGAGTCCATCGTCGACATGATGCGCGACGACATCAAGGTCACCATCAACACTACCCGCAACGAAATCACCAACGGCTTCGACATCAGCTACCGGTATCGCGATCCGAAGGTAACGCAGGCGGTTACGGCAGAACTCGCCAGCAAGTACATCAGCGCGCAAGCACAGCAGCAGCAACAGGCGGCTGCGGGCGCTCGGCAGTTCATGGACAACCAGGTGGCCCAGGCTCGCGTGGCGCTCGCGGAAGTCGACAAGCAGGTTCTCGACTTCAAGTCGCAGCACGTCGGCGAGTTGCCGTCAGAAGCAGAGGCTCTGTTCAATCAATTGTCCGGTTTGCGTGAAGAGCAAAAGGCGCTGATTGCGGAAGTGGGCCGGCTGCAGGATCGTCGCGCGGCTGCTACCACGGCGTTGTCTACAATCAGGGAAGCAAGCAGAGTCGCGATCGATGAAGCGGCTCAAGGTCTTACCGATCCAAAGACGACCCTGGGCTGGTCGAACCTCATCACGCGCAAAGCTGCGCTGCAAGGTGAGTTGACGCGAATGAAGCAGGAGTTGCGCGAGAAGCATCCCGACGTAATCGCGAAACAGAAAGAGATCGATCAGGTCCAGGAGCAAATGGATCAGCAGATCGCCGAGTGGAAAGAGAAGACTGCAGAGAAACAGAAGAGCCTCGAAAGACGTCCCGACGTCGCCGCCAAGAACACTGAGTCAGAGATCAGGTTGATCGAAAGCGAAATCAAACGGCAGCAAGCTGCGCTCGCCAAGAATGAACAGTCTATCTCCGAAATTATCGCGCGCATCAACAAAGTGCCGGGCGTTGAAGTTGCACTCAGCGCTATCGAACGCGATTACCAGATCAAGAAAGCTGCCCTCGACGATCTGCTTGCGAACCAACAGAAGATTGCGCTCAACGCAGAAGCAACGACCCAGCAGCAGGGTGAGGGAATTGAGGTTATCGACGCCGCGAACCTGCCGTCGAAGCCGGTCGCGCCGAAGCGTCTGATGCTGAGCGGTCTCGGTCTCGCCGCTGGTCTTGGTCTGGGCTTGTTGCTGGTCGGAATCTTTGAAGGACCACGCCTGCTCACGATTCAAAACTCGGACGACGCGCGCCACTACACCGGTCTGCCGGTGCTGCTTGCGGTGCCCGAACTACTGACTCCCCAGGAAGCGCGCGCGATTCCGCGCCGGCGCAAGTTGTTACTCGCTGCCGGAGTAGTTGCTACGCTGGTGAGCATTCCGGCGTTGGCGTTGGCGCTCAAGCTCACGCACGTTTTCGAGTTCCTGATGCAAAACTCAGGTCGAGGCTAACGAGCTGATCGCCCTGACTGGAGGTTCAATCGAGTGTACGCAGAATTTTACGGTTTGAAAGAGTTGCCATTCGCGCTGACTCCCGACCCGCGCTTCATCTACTTCACTCCGTCGCATACGGAAGTGATGGCCAACCTGCATTACGGCATTGAAGCGGGCAAAGGACTCGTAGTGGTGACCGGCGAAGTGGGTACTGGAAAGACGACGATCCTGCGCTGGATGATGGAGCGGCTGGATCGCACAGTGCTCGTCGCTTACATCTTCAATCCACGTTTGTCAGTGCCGGAGTTTTACCAGCACGTTGCGACTTTGCTCGACGTGCAGAAATGGGAAACGAAGTCGGAGTTGTTGCTTGAGCTGGGACGAGCGCTCGAGTCGCGACACTCGCGCGGTCTGCGGACCGTGTTGATCGTCGACGAGGCGCAGGGCTTGTCGCCACACGTGCTTGAAGAGATCCGTTTGTTGTCGAATTTCGAGTCGAACACGGCGAAGCAGTTGCAGATCGTTTTGACTGGCCAGCCGGAGTTGCGTGAGGTTTTGAACAACCCGGACCTGCGTCAGTTGAAACAACGTATCGCGCTGCGCTGCGTGATCAAGCCGCTGCCGAACGTTGAAGAGACGGATCGTTACATCACTTCGCGTTTGCTCGTGGCAGGTGCGGAGCGTACAGACATCTTCACGGCTGAAGCTGTCGATTACATCTTCCGTTGTTCCGACGGCATTCCGCGCAACATCAACAATCTTTGCGACAACGCGCTGCTGGCGGGCTATGCGGCCGGTGACGCGACGATCGGAAGATCGTTCATCGAAGACGTGGCCGAAACGTTTGACATGCTGCCGCGCTCCGATCGAGGACGAGGACAGACTGGCGAGGAGCGCGAAGCTCCCGCACGAATCTTTACCAACGCCGGACGCGCCGAACTCTGGAACGCCGGCAAGGGAGATACGGACTAGATCTCATCCACAGATTACACAGATCGTCTTAACCATCAGCGTAATCTGCGAAATCTATGGACACACATTGAGGTGAATTGATGGGAAGAGTTTTTGACGCCATGCGACGACACAGCGTGACCGATAACAACGGCAACGCTGCCAAACCAACAGCAGATTCAGAGCACCGCACCGAGAGCCCACGCGTTACCAACCTGCCCTCGGCGGAACAGATTGAGGAACAGCTACTGAGCGGTTCCACCATCATGTCTGTTCCCAAACACACGGTGCGAAGTTCAGCGTCCACTGCGCACACTGCGGATGTACCCGGCGGGTCGGCACTCCCCGGCGGTATTGCTTCGCGTGATGCTGGGGCAACTTTGGGCGCTGCCGAGGCGACGCGCGCCGGAGGATTCGTTACCTACGACATCTCTCCGTCGCGCGTCGAGCCTCACTTGATCGCTGTCAGCCAGCCGCGCTCGGCTTACACCGAGCAGTATCGCAACCTGCGAACCAAGATTCTCCAGGCTGGCGAGCGCATGCAGATGCGCGCGATCGTCGTCACCAGTGCGGGTATCGCCGAAGGCAAAACGCTCACGGCGCTCAACCTCGCCTGGTTGCTGGCTCAAACTGAAGGCGTGCGCGCACTCGTTATCGACAGCGACCTGCGTCGCCCGTGCGCCACTGATTACCTTGGCATCGAAGCCCAGGGCGGGCTGTCGGAAGTCCTCGGCGGCCAACTGAACCTCGAAGACGCGATCGTTCGTCTCGAACCCGCGGGGCTACACCTTCTCCCTGGTGGACGCCCGCGCGACGACGTCGCCGAGTTGCTTTCTGGTCCAAGCTACGCGCGCATACTCAGCGAGGTGCGCCGCATGTTCGACTACATCATCATCGATGCGCCGCCGCTCGGCATCTTCACTGACGCAAACGTGTTGATGTCACGCGCCGATGGTGGCCTCCTCGTCGTTCGTGCCGGCAAGACTCGCTACTCGACAGTCGACAAACTGCTCGAGCAGATGCCGAAGGAACGGCTGTTGGGTGTGGTGCTGAATCGCACAGATGAACAGCCGGAAGCTGCTTCTTACTACTACAGTCATCGCTACTACAACCGCGAGCGAAAAGTGACTGAAATGAACGCGTTGCCCACGGAGAGAGTTGAAGAGGAGGTAGCAACCGTCAATTGAGGACCCTACGTCTCAACGGACGAACGCTTTTACTGATCCTCGCCGAGGCGGGACTCGTCTACGGCGCGATCATCGGAGCGGTGTACCTGCGCGTCGGTGTCGAAGGCGCACATCACGAGCTCATTGAAAAGCATGGTTATTGGAAAGCGGCAGTGGCCGGCTCCTTCTGTCTCGCTGCTTTCTATCTTTTCGATCTTTACGACTTCCTCGTGATGCACGACCGGCGTGAGCTGGTGCTGCGACTAATCCAGGCGCTCGGCCTGGCGTGGATCGCGCTCGCGATCTCGTTCTACACGTTTCAAGGCTTGATGCTCGGTCGCGGTATCTCGTTGATCGCGTTGCCGCTCGCACTCGGGTTGATGGTGGCGTGGCGAGTTTCGATTCACTGGGTCCTGGGCCACCCGGGTTTCGGTGAGCGCATCCTGATCGTAGGTTCGGGAAATCTCGCCATCGAAGTCGCGCGTGAAGTGCTGACTCGGCCCGATGCCGGATATCGCATCATCGGCTTTGTCGGCAACGACGCGGAGCTGTTAGGCAAGAGCCTGATCAACCCGCGCGTGATCGGTTTGACCGAGCAGCTCGACGACATCGTCAAGCGCGAAAAGATCGATCGCATCGTGGTAGCGATGGGTGAGCGACGCGGGCAACTGCCGACGAACAAGCTTTTGCAACTGAGTCTGGCTGGCCAGGTCTCGATTGAAGAGGGGCAGTCGTTTTACGAGCGCATCACTGGTCGCGTTTCTTTGAACATGCTGCGGCCCTCGTGGCTGATCTTTACTGGGCGCGGGCGACAGAAAAAAATCTCGGGACTCGCACGCTTCTCAGTGCACTGGCTTGTCGCTTTCGTCGGCGCGCTGCTTTCGCTTCCGATTGTTGTTGTTACAGCGATATTGATCAAGCTCGAATCGCGTGGGCCGATCTTTTACAAGCAGGAACGAGTCGGCAAAAACGGCCGCACGTTTGTGTTGACGAAGTTTCGCTCGATGCGAGTCGACGCGGAACAGGATGGTCCGGTGTGGGCCAGCAAGGGCGACTCACGCACGACGCGCGTCGGTCGTGTCATTCGCAAGATTCGCGTCGACGAGATCCCGCAGTTCTGGCACATCCTGAAGGGCGAGATGAGCTTCGTTGGACCACGGCCCGAGCGCCCGCACTTCGTGGCACAGCTCGCCGAGGAGATCCCGTTCTACGAGCAGCGACATTTGATCGCGCCGGGACTGACGGGCTGGGCGCAGATCAAGTATCCGTACGGAGCGTCGATCGAAGATGCGCGGCAGAAGCTTCAATACGATTTGTTCTACATCAAAAACCAGGGGCTGGTTCTCGATGCAATCATTATCTTTGAAACGATCAAGATAATTTTGTTTGGGCGGGGGGCCCAATAAGTCCGGGTTTGGAGGTTGACATGACTATGTACAGACGAATGGCGCTCGCGATCGGGATGTTGATCGCATTGACTACCGGCATTGCCGCGCAGACGGACACGCCGGCGCAGAACGATCAACAGAAAAATCGACCGCGCACTACGACGAGCGAGAAGAAAGACCGGCTGGAGCCGGACGATGCTTCGCGCACGCCTTCCGACGTTTCGCCCGACATGCAGGCGAATCGCCAGGAGCAGATCTCGGAAGAGGCGGCAATCACTCCCTACTACAACAACTTCTTTGCCACTTACCGCCTTGGTCCTGAAGACGTGATCTCGGTTGAGGTGTTCAATCAGGATCGCTATTCGCGCAAGGGCATCATCATCCCTCCGAGTGGCCGCGTTGCATTGTCTCTGATCCCCGGCGGAGTTTTTGTGAACGGCAAGACGGTCGATGAAGTGGCTCAGATCATCACCAAGCGCTACGACGAGTTCATCATCAATCCGCAGGTTACGGTGTCGCTCGACAAGGCGTCGTCGTATCGCTACAGCGTAGTGGGCGACGTGGGCCAGCCCGGCGTTCGCCTGATGAGCCATCGCATGACCGTGACTGAGGCCCTCGCTGAAGCGGGCGGCGTGCTGAACACGGGCGACAAGAGCAAGGTTTACGTGCTGCGACGCCAGCCGACTGGTTTTGTCGCGCCGATCCTCGTGAACGTTTCCGCGATTTACAAGGGCAAAGTTCCCGACTCGACCTATCTCGTGCCCGGCGATCAGATCGTCGTGCCCGGCAACAAGATGAAGAAGGTCAAGGAGTGGCTCGGCTTCACCTCCGTCCTCGGCTTCGCACGCGTCTTCGGCGTCCCCGTGCCGTAACGTTGTAATTGGCGTCTCCCTGGAGTGCGGCGGCTTGACGCCGCTTTGGTCTCGATCAAGCCTCATCGATAACAAAGCGGCGTCAAGCCGCCGCACTCCAGGGAGACGCCCAATACCGCATTGCCCGAATTATGACCAGAACGCCCAAAGCATTGTTGCTTCTCTTGTTCATTGCCTTTCCGGCCACGGCCCAGAACGGCACGTGGGCGCGGCAGCGAACGGGCTCGATGGCGTGGCTGCATTCAGTTTTCTTTCTCGATCAAAATCGTGGCTGGGCCGCCGGTAGCAAAGGCACCCTCCTGCAAACGTCAGACGGCGGCAACACCTGGAAGCCCCGCGGCACTCCCAATAATGACGTCGTGCGCGACATTTTTTTCGTCGACGATCGCGATGGCTGGATGGTCGTCGAAGTAAACGTCTACGAGCTCAAGACCAAAGAAGAGCCACGCGCCTACCTGATGAAAACCACTGACGGCGGCGAGCACTGGAAGCGCATCGAGATCAAAGGCTTCGACGTCGACGCGATCCTAGTTCGCGCCATGTTCAATCGTAACGGTCGCGGCTGGACGTTTGGTGAAGCCGGATCGATCTACACGACGCATGACGCCGGCGATACGTGGGTGAAGTTACAGTCACCGACGCGACGTTTGTTGCTCGGCGGGATCTTCGTCGACGACGAACGCGGTTGGATCGTCGGCGCGGGCGCAACGATCATTCAAACCGCGGATGGTGGAGAGACGTGGTACCAGTCGACCCTCCCGCAGGTTGAGAAGTCAGTTCGTTTCACGGCGACGTCGTTTATCGATAATCGCAGAGGCTGGGCAGTCGGCAGTGCCGGCAGCATCTACAACACCGTGAACGGCGGCCGCACGTGGCAGCGACAGGATTCGACAGTGCCGGTGGATCTGTTTGATGTGAAGTTTATTGACGGGCGCGAAGGTTGGGCCGTTGGCGCGGAAGGCACGATCATTCACACCGCCGACGGCGGCGATCATTGGACCGTGGAACGCAGTGGCACGGAGCACCCGCTCGAGCGCGTGTTCTTCGCAGACAGAAATCACGGCTGGGCGGTCGGGTTTGGGGGCACGGTAGTTTCGTACCTCAGAAACGAACCGACAGCAGTAGTGAAGTGAGTCTTTCATGTAAATCATGTAAATCATGTAAATCCTGAAATCCTGTAAAACAACTCTCGCTATGAAGAAACTTATTTGGTTTGTAGCCCTCATCAGCTTATTTTCACTACCAGCGTTCGCCCAGGACGTCGATAACACTCCCGATCCGGTCGCTACGTTGCGCGCGCAAATTGAAGGCGCCGCAAGCGATTCCGATCGCCTTCGCCTGCGTCTCAAGCTCGCCGATCTCCTTCTATCAACCGGTCACAAGACTGAAGCCATCGCCGAGCTGAGCTCGATCGCAAGTTCGGATGTGTTTGATCCGATCGGTTTCTACAACCTCGGCAACGCCTTTGCACGTCTTGACAACAACGAGTCTGCTATCGCCGCTTATCGCAAGGCGATCGAGCAACGTAAGGGCCACTATTCGCGCGCCCTCAACAATCTCGGCGTCGTGTTATTGCGTGCGGGCCGTTGGGACGACGCTCATGAAGCGCTCGTCTCAGCCCTGCAACTCGAGAACTTTCGCTACGCGGAAGCTAGCTACAACCTCGGCCGCGTTTACGCGGCGCGTGGCCAGAACGATCTCGCCGCGCGTGAATGGCGCCGCGCGCTCGTGATCGATCCGAAACACGATGCCGCAAAAGAAGCGCTTGCGACCAGCGGTACTGCAGAACGCATCGTCGTCGTCGCTGCGACGAAGCCCGCGAAGCCGGTCAACAAGCCGGCCTCAGTGACGAAATCCGTTCCACCATCCGCGTCATCCGCGTCTCCGAAATCGCTCGAGCTTGACCAGTCGAGTTTTGATTTCCTGCAACGCGCACGCAACGCGTCCGAGCGCGGCAAGATGACGGAAGCAGTCGAGAACTACCGGCGCGTGTTGAGCCGTGAGGGTGGTTACTTCGCGCCCGCGAATCTCGAGTTGAGTTATGTGTTGCTGAGTCTCAAGCGTTACGACGAAGCGCTCGCGAACCTGCTCGAAGTCTCGAAGCGCGACGGCGCGCGTTATCCGATCAGTTACTTTTATCTCGCGCGTTTATATGAGCGCAGCGGCGATCTCAAACTCGCCGAAGCCGCATTCTCACAAGCCGCTCCGACAAACACTCAATTTCTGTTGGATGTGAGCCGCGTGCGCGAGAAGCTCGGCGACTACAAAGGCTCACTCGAAGCGATGGAAAACTATCTGAAGCTGATGCAGGACCAGGGCCAAAAACCCGTCTGGTCCGACCAACGCCTCGCCGAGCTTCGCACCAAAGCCGGAAAACAATAAAGAATTTAGCCGCGGATTTACGCAGATAAACGCAGATCTGCGTTCATCCGCGTAATCCGCGGCTAATCTACTTTCGGGCGCATGTGAGGGAAGAGGATTACGTCGCGTATTGAGGTTCTGTTAGTCAAAAGCATCACGAGTCGATCGATGCCGATTCCGATGCCCGCTGCGGGTGGCATGCCGTACGACAGCGCGCGGATGTAGTCCTCGTCCATCAGCATCGCCTCCTCGTCACCACGCTCACGCTGCTTCACTTGGTCGCGAAAGCGCTCGTACTGCTCGGCCGGATCGTTCAACTCAGAAAACCCGTTCGCGATCTCCATGTTCGCGATGTACAACTCGAACCGCTCAGCCACAGCCGGGTTCGCAGGCGAGGCTTTCGAGAGCGGTGAGATCGGTTTCGGAAAGTCAGTGATAAAAGTCGGTTGCACAAGCTCGTGCTCGACGTGCGCTTCAAATAATTCGAGCACCCTCTCGTCACTGATTTGATTATCCGGAACGCGACCCTTCAAACTTTCCTTCATCCCGACACGTGCGAACGGCGCGCCGAAGTCGATCTCATGCTCGCCAAACTTCACACGCGTATGGCCCAACACTCTTTCGATAACGGTGCGCAGCAAGTGCTCGCCGAAATCCATCATGTCGTTCACGTCCGCGTAGGCCCAGTAAAACTCGAGCATCGTGAACTCGGGATTGTGACGCGTTGAAATGCCTTCGTTGCGGAAGTTTCGATTCAGCTCGTAAACCTTTTCGAAGCCGCCGACGAGCAGGCGCTTCAGGTACAACTCGGGTGCGATACGCGCATAGAGATCGATGTCGAGCGCGTTGTGATGAGTCTTGAAAGGGCGTGCGGCGGCGCCGGTCGGGAGCGGCGTCAACATCGGTGTCTCGACTTCGACGTAGCCGTTGTCTTCGAGGATGTGCCGCAGCTCTCGGACGACGGCCGCGCGACGCTCGAAGATCTCGCGCGCAGTCAAAGCGTCGTCCTGCTCGTGTTTGAGACTGCCGGCGATCAGATCCGCGTAGCGCTGGCGCTGGCGGATCTCGGGATCGTGAATCCCGTGCATCTTGTCCGGGAGCGGCAGGAGTGCTTTCGACAGGAACTGTAGCTTCTGCACGTGCACCGAGAGTTCACCGGTGCGCGTCACAAACAGGAAGCCTTCGACGCCGATGAAGTCGCCGTGGTCCAACAGTTGAAACAACGTCCAGCCGTCAACGTCGCCGCCCTCAGCGCTGTTGTGCACGCCGACGATGTCAGACTTGCGAATGTAGATTTGCAGGCGTGAGACGCCGTCGGAGAGATGGACGAACGCGGCCTTGCCCATCACACGCGGTGGTGACGCGATGCGGCCGGCGAGCTTTACATTAGTCGTGTTGAGCTCTTCCGGCGTCCCGAATTGCTGAACGGCGCGATACTTGTTCAGAACCGCAGTGATCGTGTCTTCTTTGTCAGGGTCGACCACACGGCTGCGCTCGAACTTGTTCGGGTACGCGTTGCCGACGAGCGCTTGCAAAGCTTCGAGGTGCTCGCGGCGCGCGAGCGTTTGATCGTTTTCTTCAATAAATGGGATCGACATAAAAGGGCTGATTATACAGATATCAAGCAATCCTGTAATCTTTGTTCAATGATCGAAAAGATTCTAAGCCGGGCGGCGATGCTCGCCGAGCGCGAGCGTCTGCGTGCGAGCGGCAAGCGGCTTGTTTTCACGAATGGAGTGTTTGATCTGCTGCACGTTGGGCACGTGCGTTACCTGAACCACGCGCGCGCGCTCGGTGATGCGCTTGTCGTGGCGATCAATAGTGATAGAACGGTGCGCGAGTTGAAGGGATCGGACCGGCCTGTGTTCAACGAGGCGGAGCGGGCGGAGATACTCGCAGCGCTGCGGGTTGTTGATTACGTCGTCGTGTTTGACGACGTCTCGCCGCGCAGCCTGATCGCCGAGCTGCTACCGGACGTTTTGGTAAAGGGCGGCGATTACGAACTCGATCAGATTCACGGGCGCGAGGAAGTCGAGGCCGCGGGTGGGAAGGTGATTTCGTTACCATTCGTTGAGGGATCATCGACGACCACCTTAATCGAAAAAATGAGCCGCGGATAACACGGATTGATAAAGCAGATTACCGACACGCGTGAGTATCAAAGACTGCTGGCAGAGTTGCGGGCGGGCGCGCGTGTGATCTCGATTAGCGGACTGGTGGCGGGGTCGGCGCGCGCGTTGGCGGTGGCTGCGTTGCAGCGAGAGACAGGAAAGACTTTTGCAGTCGTGTCGCACACGACGCGCGACCTGGAGTCGTGGGAGCGCGATCTGAGCTTTTGGTATTCCGCGCTCAGTGCAAAAGAGACGCAAGAGAAAGACATACTTGTTTTGCCGGCGTCGGAAACGGATCCATACGCCGGTATCTCACCACACGCGCAAACACTCGAACGTCGTGCACTCGCGCTCTGGCGCTTACAGCAACGCTCAGCGAAGTTTGTCCTGCTGACTGCGCGTGCACTCGCGCGCAAGACCGTCACGCCGGCAGCAATCGCGAAGTCAGGAGTGATACTCAGACGCGACGAAGACTTCTCCCCCGAAGTGCTCGTCGATCAACTGATCGCGACCGGCTACATGCGTGAAGATCCGGTCGGCGGCGTCGGAGAGTACTCGATGCGTGGCGGCATCGTCGATGTGTGGCCGCCCGGAAAAGAAGCGCCCGTGCGGCTCGAATTCTTTGGCGACACGGTCGACTCAGTGCGCGAGTTCGATCCGGAAAACCAGCTCTCGACCGCGCAGCTAAAAGAAGTGGAAGTGCCGCCGATGCGCGAGTTCGCCGTGACCGCACACGATTTCCAGTTCTGGAGCGAAGCGGCGCGCGAGCGCTGGGGCGAGGAGCGATACGCGCGCTCACTCCGCGACCGAACGGCGTTCGCCGACGAAGGCGAAGCATTTGCCGGCTGGGAATGGCTGGTCCCCATCACGATGGAGTGCTGCTCGAGCGTGTTCGATCATCTCGGCGACGTTGTGCTCGTGATCGATGAGCCCAGTGGGATTGAAGCGTATCTCAGTGAGTTTTACGAGCGAATATCCGAGCGCTATCGCGAGATCGATGAGGCCGATGACATCGCGCTCTCGCCCGAAGAACTCTTCCTCAGTGCTGAAGATCTGCGACAGATAATTCCGGCGCGCCAGCGAGTCGAGCTGCGCACACTCGGCCGCGCTGCTTCGGAGACAGACATGGACCTCGCGCTCGAAGCTGAAGCGCCTTCGGTCCAGCTCGGCCGCGCACGCGGCACACGGCAGCCGGTGTTTCTCTTTCCGGCAGTCGAGAGCGGGCTCGAAGTCGAGTGGCAATCGCAATCAACGCTTCGCTATCACGGCCGCGTGGCTGATCTCGCGGCTGAAGTGACGCGTGCGGTTGAAGAAGCACGCGCGACGCTTTTCGTGATGCCGAGTCTCGGCGTGGCGGAACGAATCGTCGAGATCCTCAACGAGTACAAGATCGAAACTCGCCTGACTTACACGACAGAAGCTTTTGATCCGACGAGCTGGCGACCAGTGATCGTAACAGTGGGCCACCTGAGCGGCGGCTTTGAGCTGCCGCAGTCACGCTTGACCGTACACGTCGAAGCAGACGTCTTTGACGAGACAGCCGACTCCGTCGATCGTCGGCCTGCCGCAGCAGAGCGAACACAAAAAACTGAGAAGCGTAAGCGCAAGTCGAAAGCCGCTGCTTTCCTTTCGGACTTTCGCGATCTTAAGCCCAACGATTACGTGGTCCACATCGACCACGGCGTCGCGCGCTTCGGCGGCTTGCAAACACTCGATCTTGGCCCACGCACCGGCGAGTTCATGCTGCTCTACTACGCCGACGAAGCAAAGCTCTACGTTCCCGTCGAGCGACTCGACCTCGTCCAGCGTTATTCGAGCGCGGAAGGTCATCAGCCACAGCTCGATCGACTCGGTGGTCTCGGCTGGCAAAAGACGAAAGCCAAAGCAAAGCGTGCGATGCGCGACATGGCCGACGAGCTGTTGCGTCTCTACGCCGAACGAAAACTCGTTGGCGGTTACGCCTTCGCCGCCGACACGCCCTGGCAACAGGAGTTTGAAGACGGCTTCCCATTCGTTCTCACGCCAGACCAGGAGACCGCGATCGAAGACGTGAAGAAAGACATGGAAGAACCCGTGCCGATGGACCGTCTGCTGTGCGGCGATGTTGGTTACGGCAAGACGGAAGTCGCGATGCGCGCGGCGTTCAAATCAGTGATGGAAGGCAAGCAGGCCGCGATTCTCACGCCGACGACAGTGCTCGCTTATCAACACTACGACACATTTCGCAATAGATTTGCCCCCTTTCCGGTGAAGGTCGAGTTGCTGTCGCGCTTTCGCTCATCGAAGGAACAGAAGGAAGTCGTGAAGCGGATCGAGGCTGGTGAAGTGGATGTGATCATCGGCACGCATCGCATCCTTTCGAAAGACGTTCAGTTTAAAGATCTCGGTCTGGTAGTTGTCGATGAAGAGCAACGCTTTGGTGTCGCACACAAAGAACGACTGAAGCACCTGAAGAAGAAAGTCGATGTGTTGACGCTTTCCGCGACGCCGATTCCACGCACGCTCAACATGTCGCTCAGCGGCATGCGCGACATGTCACTAATCGAAACGCCGCCGCGTGATCGACTGGCGATCCAGACGCAGGTGGTGCAGTTCTCCGAGAGTGTGGTCAAGTCGGCGATAGACCTCGAGCTCTCACGCGGCGGCCAGGTCTTCTTCATCCACAACCGTGTGGAGACGATCGAGACGGTCGCGGCACTCGTGAAGCGGCTCGTCCCGAACGCGCGCCTCGCGGTGGGCCATGGCCAGATGAACGAAAAGGACATGGAGCGAGTGATGCTCGACTTCATCGACTACAAATATGACGTTCTGGTTGCGACGACCATCATCGAGAACGGCATAGACATCCCCCGCGCAAACACCATCATCATAAATCGCGCCGATCACTACGGTCTTTCTCAGCTTTATCAATTACGCGGGCGTGTGGGGCGCTCCAGCCGCAGGGCTTACGCCTACCTGCTGATTCCGAGTGAACAGGAGCTTTCGCCCATTGCCCGTCGACGTTTAGCAGCCATTCGCGAGTTTTCTGATCTGGGGGCCGGGTTTCGTATCGCCGCCCTCGACCTTGAGCTGCGCGGCGCGGGCAACCTGCTCGGAGGCGAGCAATCGGGTCACATGGAGGCGCTTGGCTTCGATCTTTACACGCAGATGCTCGAGCGGACGGTCGCCGAGCTTCAGGGCGAGGAGGTCGAAGATGAGACGAGCGTCACGCTAAATCTCGGCGTGGATGTCGCGATTCCCGAGGATTACATCTCCGACATGGGACAGCGGCTGCGGACGTACAAACGTGTTTCTTCGGCACGTGACGAGGCGACTTTGGAGAGCATTCGGGCGGAGACGGAAGACCGCTACGGGCGCATTCCGCCGGCCGTAGACAGGCTGTTTGCGTATGCTCGTTTGCGTCGTTTGTCGGAGGATCTGAAGCTTGTTTCGATTGATAAGACGCCGGACGGAGTGGCGGTCAAGTTTAGTGAAAAGGCGAGGATTTCACCCGAAAAACTGGGAGACTTCGTGACGAAGAACAAGGGGGCAGTCTTCACGCCCAACGGTGTTTTGCGGCTGATTTTGACGGAGGATGAGCAGGACAACGTGCTCGACGTGGCCCGCGCCGTGTTGCTCCAGATTCGTGCGAGTGATTAAATCTAAAACCTTGGACAGGATTTACAAGATTTTTCAGGATGAACATGTAAATCCTGCCTAAATCATGTAAATCTTGTAAAACGACTGTTGTTAGTTAAGGAGTACTTTTAGTGAAATTCAAATACTTTGCAGCCTTCTTTGCCATTCTGATCCTCACCTTGAGTGCAACAAGCATCCTTGCCCAGGAAGGCGAGATGCAGGTCGTCGACGAAGTCATCGCTCAGGTGAACGACGACGTCATCACGCTCTCGATGCTGAAGAAAGAGACGAAGGATCGCATTGAAGCATTGAAACAGGGCGGCATGACCGAGCAGCAGGCGATGGACGAAGTCTCGAAGCGCCAGCCCGAGCTGATCGCCACCCTCATCAACGAGCGGCTGCTGCTGCAAAGAGGCAAGGAACTCGACCTCGCCAACGAGATAGAGGCCGAAGTCAATCGCCGCATGTTGCAGATCGCCAACGAGCAGGGCATCACGTCGATTGAGAAGCTCTACGAAGCGATGCGCCAGAGTGGACTCGTCCCGGAAGACGTTCGCCGCACGATGCGCAACGAGATGATGAAGCAGGCGGTGCTGCAACAGGAAGTCGACCGGCGCGTCTACCTGGGTTTCTCCTCCGAAGAAGTGAAGAAATACTACGACACGCACCCGGACAAGTTTCGCAAGCCCGAGAGCATCAAGCTTTCAGAGATCTATATCTCGTCGATCGGTAAAGACGAAGCGGCAGTCAAGACGCGCGTGCTCGAGCTGATCGCACAGGCGCGCGCGGGCGCTGACTTCGGTGCGCTTGCAGCAGCCAACTCGGAGCGCGAGAAGAACGGCAAGCGCACGGCGCCTGAGGACAAGGGCTACGTCGGCGAGTTTGACGTTCCAAACCTGCGCGAGGATCTCGCGGCGGCGTTGAAAGACGTGAAAGCGGGTGGTATTACTGAGCCGATTCGCGTGAGTGAGGGTTTCCAGATACTGCGTGTCGACGCGCGCACGCCTGCAGGCGCGACGCCCACATTCAACGACAATCGCGTACGTGAAGCGATGTTGATTGAGCGCCAGCCGAAGGAGCGTGAAGCGTTCCTGCAGAACTTGCGAAACGAAGCGTTTATCAAAGTCACTGAAGCTTATCGCGCGAGTGTCGATCCGCTGCTGAAGATCCAGGCTCCAGTCGCAGCGAAGGGCAACGACAAGGACAAGAAGGACGAGAAGAAGTCGAAGAAGCCGTAAGTGATTTCAGCCACGGATGAACACCGATGACACTGTTAATACAGTTTCTTATCTGTGTTATCAGTGTTCATCCGTGGCAGACCTCTGCTAAGCCTATCGAAAAGCCTCGCATAGTCGTCTACAAACGCGAACGCAAACTCGAGCTCTATTCCGATAAAAAGCTGGTCCGCACGTATCGTGTCGGGCTCGGGTTTAGTCCCGTTGCCGACAAGGTGCGTGAGGGTGATGGCGCGACTCCCGAGGGCGAGTTTTACGTCTTCGTGAAGAACAACAAGAGCGCTTACTACTTGTCGCTCGGCGTCAGTTATCCGAATGTCGAAGACGCTGAGCGCGGCTTGCGGGACGGGCTCATCAATCGCGCGCAGTACAACGCGATCGTCGACGCGCACCGGAAGAAGACGGCGCCGCCGCAGTACACAAAACTCGGCGGCCTGATCTACATTCACGGGAACGGCGCGAAGAGCGATTGGACATGGGGCTGCGTCGCGTTGGAGAATGAGCAGATGAAGGAGTTGTTCGACGCAGTTTCAGTGGGAACACCGGTGACGATCAAGCCATGATGATCAAGCCCTTCAAAATTCGAGACGTCGAGATTAATCCGCCGCTCGTGCTGTCGCCGATGGCGGGCGTGACGGACGTCTCTTTTCGACGCTTGTTGAAGCGGCGTGGCGGTGTTGGTTTGTCTGTTTCCGAGTTCATCTCGGTTGAGGGTTTGACGAGAAACAATCCGAAGTCGAAACGGCAGATGCGGTTTTACGAAGACGAGCGGCCGTTTGCGGTGCAGATCTTTGGTGGACAGGTTGAGCGGATGTGCATGGCGGCTGAGATGGCGCAGGAGGTTGGCGCCGATATTCTCGATGTGAACTGCGGCTGCCCGGCGCCGAAGGTCGTGAAGCACGGCGGCGGCTCGGGGCTTTTGAAGGACCACTGCCGGCTCGCTGAGATTCTCAAGGAGATCAGGAAGACGATCACGATTCCGTTGACGGTGAAGATTCGTGCGGGCTTTTACGATCACACGATCAATGCGGTCGAGACTGCGAAGCTTGCGGAGGATTGCGGTGTCGAGCACATCGCGTTGCACGGTCGCACGAAAGAGCAGGGTTATCGCGGGCTCGCGAACTGGGATCTCGTGAGGCAAGTGAAGGAAGCGGTGCGTGTGCCGGTGTCTGGCAGTGGTGACGTTACGACGATCGAAGGCGCGTTTGCGAAGTTTCGGGAGACTGGTTGTGACGGTGTGTTGATTGGTCGTGGTGCGATGGCGAACCCGTGGATCTTCCGGCAGATTGAGGATGCGATGCACGGGCGACCGATCTTCGAGCCGACGCTTGCGGACAAACGCGCGATCCTGCACGAGTATTTCGACATGCTGCGCGAAGACATGCCGGAGACGCCTGCGATCAATCGCATGAAGCAGCTCGCGGGACAGTTCACGCGCGGGCTACAGGGCGGCGCGCTGTTCCGCACGTCGATTTATCACTCACACACGGTTGAAGAAGTGCTCGATCGCATCGAGGAGTATTTCGAAGCGATTGAATCCGGCAAGCCCTACTATGGCGAAGCCGGCGCTCCTATCGAAGAAGCCCCCGTTCTCGACTCCTGCGAAGCCGCCACGGTTGTGTAAAGCGACGTACTTGCATCAACTTCTCTGGCGGCGTTTGGGTGGGCCACCCCTT
>Ga0081539_10001937_pt1 | contig 31729 bp, 26 predicted proteins | sample TabmetS4T2R2_FD_71023 | JGI IMG/M metagenome (GOLD analysis project Ga0081539, IMG submission 71023) | Tabebuia heterophylla rhizosphere microbial communities from the University of Puerto Rico - S4T2R2 | ecosystem: Host-associated > Plants > Roots > Rhizosphere ... | reverse complement strand
GCGCGGACGGCATCCTCGACGGCCTCGGCGTAGCGGCCGGCGGCGAACAGGCGCAGGTCGAACGACCGGCGGCCGGCCCGCGCGCGCCACAGCCGGACGATGTTCACCGTATCGGTGCCGTAGCCGGGTACCAGGATGTGGCTGGGCTCGCCGAGCACGGTCTCGCCGGGCGTCCAGCGCCCGTTCTCCACGGCGCCGTAGAAACCGACCACCTGCCGGTCGTCGGGCGCGGGGAACTCCCACGGGTCACCCTGTGACGCCCAGTCGTCCGGCTGCTCGACCTGTGCGCCGTTCTCGAAGGTCTGCCGGAAGATGCCGAAGTCGTACCGGATGCCGTATCCGACCGCCGGAATGTCCAGGGTGGCCATCGAGTCGAGCAGGCACGCGGCGAGCCGGCCCAGGCCGCCGTTGCCCAGGCCGGGCTCGATGTCCAGCTCGGCGACCTCCTGCGGCTCGAAACCGAGCGCCTTGAGGGCGTCGGCCGCCAGGTGATCGGTGCCGGAGTAGAGCAGATTCTGCTCGAGCTGGCGGCCCAGCAGGTACTCCGCGGACAGGTAGTAGACCCAGCGGGGGTTGTTCGCGTATTGCGCGGCTGCGGTGCGGGCGCGGCGATCGGCCAGACGGTCACGCACCGTGAGGGCGAGAGTATCGTACGCGTCCTGCGCGCTGGCCGATTCGAGGGTCGTGCCACGCCGGGTGTGCAGGTTGTTCAGCAGGTCGCGCTCGAAATTCATCCCGACAGACTGCACTACTCGGCGTTCTGATGGGTGACTATCGGGGCGCCGATTTCTCCTTCGAGCGGAAAACGCGCAGGGCGGTCCGGACCAGTGCCTCCGGTACCGGCGACGAGAACCGGGCCGCGAAGCGCTGCAGGGCCGGTGGAGCCGGTTCCGGGACGGTGGCGTCCGACGGGGGCCCGGGCTCCGTGTACGCCTCGTGCAGCCGTGCGCCCACCGCCTCCCGGCCGTACCGGGCGAGCAGCTCGGCCCGCGCGCCGATCAGGTCCAGCTCGGTGAACCGGGCGCGAAGCTTCTGAAACTCCTCGGCGAGCTCTGCCGGGTCCTCGGTCGGTTCGAACACGCGACCGGCCATCTCCTCGATCCCGGCCAGGGTCTCGGCCGGGCCGCGGCTGCGGGCGACCAGGACGGGAGTGCCGGTGGCGATCGCCTCGACCACCGTCATGCCGAACGTCTCCCTGAGGCTGGCGTGCACCAGCAGGTCGTGCCGGTGCATCAGGCCGGTCACCTGGTCCGGCGGTACCGGCGGACACACGCTGACCCGGCCGGTCAGGCCCAGCTCGACGATCCGGCGGTCGACGGCGTCCCCGGCCGGGCCGGCACCGACCAGCCTGAGCGTCAGGCGCGGGTCGGCGGCGGCGACCCGGGCGAACGCGTCCACCAGGGTCAGCACGCCCTTGTGCGGCATCAGCCGGCCCACATAGAGCCAGCGCAACGGCTCGACCGGCGGCTCCGGGCGCAGCGCGAACCGGTCGAAGTCGATGGCGTTGGGCAGGATCCGCAGCTTGCCCGCGTGCGCCGGGAACCGCTCGGCGAGCTGGTCGCGCAGATCACGGCCGACGCACAGCAGCAGGTCGGCGCGGGCGAGCACCCGTCCGTACTGCCAGTGCGCGGCCGGCCGGGCGAGGACCTGGTCGAGGAACGTGGCGTGCTCGGTGACCACGATGCGCGCGTCCGGGCGAGCCAGCCGGGCCGCCACCACGCCGCCCATCATGCCGGTGTGCGCGTGCACGACGGGCGCCTCGATGCGGCCGGTGGGCAGGCTCGCGCGCAGCGCCGCGGTCTGTGCATCGGCGTACGCCATGTGGTCGCCGCCGGCCGGGCTGGGCACCGCGACCCGGGTCAGCTCGCCCTCGGCGGTGTCCAGTGTCACCGCCGCACCGGACCTGCGGGCCTGGCGTTCGGCCGCCACGCCGACGATCTGGCCGGCCAGGCGGCCGGGCCCGTAGAACCAGCTCTGCGTGTGCAGGATCGACACCCGTCCGACGTACGGGCCGACGGCCGCGGTGGACGCCTCGACGAAGGCACCGGCGAACAGGTCGTCCGGTGACGGGTACCAGGGGGTGACGACGGCCAGGTCCGCCGGCGCCGGGCGGCGATCCGGGTCGGGCGCCGGCTCGAGGCGGGTGGCCAACCCGGCCCGGTACGCGAGGGCCAGCGCTTCCGGGTCGCCGGCGTAGAGCTCGGGCGCGAGCAGCCGGCGGGCGGCACGCGGGTTCGGCACCCGGTGCACGGTCAAACCGGGTATGTCGGACCCGGTGGGCACCTCGGCGGTGGTGACGAGCGTGACCGGAGCGGGCAGGGCGGCGGCGTACGCGGCGGCCGCACGCAGCCGGCGGTGACCCAGGGCCAGGTAGGTGATAGCCATTCCGGACGCACATTATTCACGTGGGCGGGCACCTCAGTGAATGGCCGGTAACCGAAAGATGTACGGACGGCCGCGCTCCGCCTCGGCTCCGGACCGCCATTTAGAATCGTCGAGCCATGGGAAACGGTCGCGTCGTGATGCTCGTCGACAACGGTGTCGACGGTGACTCCCGCGTCCAGAAGACCGCGCTTTCCGCAGCCGAGGCCGGCTGGCAGGTGACCCTGCTGGGCTGCTCTCCCACCGCCGCCGAGCAACGCCGCAGCCTCGGCCCGGCACAGGTCCGGCTGCTCCCGCTGGGTGGGGGGGCCAGCACCGGGAACGGGCTCCGCGGCCGGCTTCTCGCCCGTGGCGGACGCGCGCTTCGGCTGGCCCGGCTGGCCCGGCGCCCCGTGGAGCACGCCCAGGTGTGGTTCTGGCGCGCGGTGCAGGGCGACCGGTCGTGGCGGCGGCTCGAACCCGGCCTGTGGAACTACGAAAGGGCCTTCGGCCCGGCGATCGACGAGCTGGCGCCGGATCTGATCCACGCGCACGACTTCCGAATGCTCGGGGTGGGGGCGCGGGCGGTGCAGCGGGCACGGGACACCGGCCGTACGGTGAAACTGGTCTGGGATGCGCATGAGTTCCTGCCCGGCGCCCGGCCGCGCCGCGATAACGCCCGGTGGCTGCCCGCCCATGTCGCGTACGAACGCGAGTACGCGTCCTCGGCGGACGCCGTGGTGACCGTGTCGGACACGCTCGCCGGGATGCTGCAACGGGAGCATCGCCTGGCCGTCCGCCCGCTCGTGGTGCTCAATGCGCCCGCCGCCGCGGCCGCCGGCGAGGTGCCCGACCTGCGGCGGCTGTGCGGCATCGGCCAGGCGACGCCGCTGCTGGTCTACAGCGGTTCGTCCGCGCCGCAGCGCGGGCTCGCCACCGCCGTCGAGGCGTTGACGTTGCTGCCCGGCGTCCATCTCGCCCTGGTCGTCGAAGATCCGCACGCGCCGCACCTGGCAGCGTTCCGGCAGGAGCGGGTGCACGTCCTGCCCTACGTCCCGCACACGCAGGTGTCGCGGTTCCTGGCCGCGGCCGACGCCGGGCTGATCCCGATCCACCACTGGCCGAATCACGAGATCGCGCTGATCACCAAGTTCTTCGAGTATTCGCATGCCCGGCTGCCGATCGTGGTCAGCGACGTGCGGGCGATGGCCCAGACGGTGCGCTCCACGGGACAGGGCGAGGTGTTCCGGGCGCGGGATCCGGCCGACCTGGCCCGTGCCGTGCGCCGGGTGCTGGACGATCCGGCGAGGTACCGCGCGGCGTACGAGGGGCCGGACAGCCCGCTGCCGGGCTGGACCTGGGAGGCTCAGGCGGACAAGCTCGACGCCCTCTACACCAGCCTGCGGAAGACCATGGAGCCGAGCGACCGATGAGCGTGCCCGACGTGTCGGTGGTGGTGCCGGTCTACAACACCATGCCCTATCTGACCGAGTGCCTCGACTCGCTGGTCGGGCAGACCATCGGCGCCGCCCGGATGCAGATCGTCGCGGTGGACGACGGCTCCACCGACCGCAGCGGCGCCGAGCTGGACCGGTACGCCCGCCGCCACCCCGGCCTGTTCACGGTCATCCATCAGGCGAACTCCGGCGGCCCGGCCGGCCCGTGCAACACCGCCCTGGACGCCGCCACCGGCCGGTATGTGTTCTTCGTCGGCGCCGACGACCGGCTCGGGCCGCAGGCCCTCGCGCGCCTGGTCGCCGCGGCCGACGAATACGGCTCGGACGTGGTCCTGGGCAAGGTGGTCGGCGTCAACAGCCGGCACATCTACCAGGACATGTTCGCCCGCAACGAGCCGGATCTCGACCTGTTCGACTCGCCCCTGCCCCGGTCCCTGGCGAACACCAAGCTGTTCCGGCGCGAGCTGCTCGAACGCCACCACATCCGGTACCGCGAGGACATGCCGATCGGCAGCGACCTGCCGTTCACCCTGGAGGCCTGCTACCGGGCCGGGCGCATCTCGGTGCTGGCCGACTACGACTTCTACTACGCGGTCCGCCGGCTCGATGCGACAAACATCACCTACCTCAGCCGGCACCTGCTGCGCCTGCGCACGGTGGAGAAGGTGGTGGCGTTCGTGGCCGAACTGATCCCACCGGGCAAGCAACGCGACGCGATCATGCTGCGCCGCTTCGACCACGAGATCGCCAGGCTGGTCGAGGACGACTTCCTGCGCCTCGATCCGGAAACCCAGCGGGTGGTCCACCACGGGATCGGCCGGCTGGTGGCCGACCATCTGACCGCCGACATCAGGGACCAGTTGAGCGCGGAAACCCGGGTCCGGCTGGCCCTGACCCGCGACGGCGAGCCGGCCGACCTGATCGCCGCGATCCGCCAGGACGCGGAGGTCGGCGTCCCGCACACGGTGGTCAAGGGCGATCGGCGTTACGCCGCGTATCCCGGCTTCGGGCGCCTGAGCGACGCCGCATTCGACGTGACCACGGCGACGGACTGGCCGGTGAAGCTCGACGCCACGGCGATCTCCTGGTCCGGCGACGTGCTGACCATCGCCGCACGGGCCGCATCGCCGGTGGCGCTGAGCGTCAGCGCCGAGGAGATCCAGGCCGCTGTGCACGTCGACGGCGACCGGGTGTTGATCCGCCTGCGGGCGTCGGAGCTGCTGAAGCACACTGATCCGGGCGGGCGGAGGCGGGCGGTGTCGGTGCAGCCGGGTGCCTTCGACCCGGCCCGCGCGCTCGGTGCCAGCAGCGCGACCGGCGCGGCAGGTGCGGCGCCGCTGCGCGCACCGCGGGTCAAGACTCCCCGGCCGGTGGTACGCCGCCGCGGCGCACGCCTGTACGCGATCGCGCCGACGATCGACGTCTCCGGCCGGCTGATGATCTCCGTGGTGCCGCTCACCCGGAAGCGGGTGGTCGCACGGCTCAAGAAGCGACGCGGCTGACCACGAGCGAGTCGTAGAGTTCCTCCAGCCGCAGCGACTGCCTGCGTAGGTCGAAGTCCGCGGCCACGCGCGCCCGGCCGCGTCCGCCGAGCCGGGTGCGCAGTGCCTCGTCGGCGAGCAGCCGACGCAGGTTCTCGGCCAGCCCGGCCGGGTCCGCCTCCGCGCTGAGCAGGCCGGTGTCGCCGTGCACCACCGCCTCCGGTATGCCGCTGTGCCGGGTCGCGACCACCGGCAATCCCCACGCGGACGCCTCCAGGATCGTGGTCGGCATGCCCTCGGAGTCGCCGTCGCCCGCGGTCTTCGACGGCGCCGCGAGCACCCTGGACTCGGCGAGGTGCCGGCTCACCTGCTCCGGCGTCCGCGGACCGGTGAACGTCACGTCCAGATCGGCCGCCAGCGCCCGCAAGCGGCCCTCGAGCGGTCCGCCGCCGACGATCAGGGCACGCGGCCGATCCGGTATCAACGCCAGGGCGTGGAGCAGGTCGTCGACGCCCTTCTTCTCGACCAGACGCCCCACGAACACCACGTCCCACCTTTTCGAGACCTCCGGGACCGCCTCCGGTATCGGTACGCCGGTGTGGTGTACACGTACCTTCGCCGGGTCCGCACCTCGCTCGATCGCCCGGGCCCGGATGTGCTCGGAGACGGCGAGGACCACGGCCGCCCGGCGAAATACCGTCCGCAGATTGCGGCGGTAGCGGACGCCGCGCAGGCCGGGCGCCCGCGGCTGGCGGGTCACGTCGTGGCCGTGCACGGTCACCACCAGCGGAACGTCGAGGTCGGCGGCCGCGCGGCTGATCAGCCAGCCGTCGCCGCCGAAGTGGGCGTGCACGACGTCCGGCCGGATCGCCGCGAGAGCCGCCCGCAACCGGGGCGACGATCCGGTCAGCCGGAGGCGGAGGAAGGCGCGATCGCTCGGGAAGGCGATCACGTCGTCGTCGGAGGCGAGGACCGACTCCACCTTGGTGGCGCCGAGGTAGACGGGGCGCCACCGGGTCAGGTTGCTGCCGTGGTTGCGGACGAAGGTCTCGGAGGCCGGGAGCAGGGCACTGCGCCAGATGACGACCGACGGATCAGCCGACATCGGCCCGTACGGGGATCACCGGCGACGCCGGCGACGGTTCGGCCTTCGACCCGCGGCGGCCGAGGATCCGGTCGCGCACCGTGCGGCGCAGGTCCGGCGGGATGGCCCAGATCTGCAGGAAGGTCAGGTAGTCGATGGCGGCCGGCCGGCCGTACCCGCGCGCCTCGTTGAGCACCTCGCGGAAGACCCGTGGGCTGCGGGTGGTGGCCGCCATCGAACTGAGCACGCTCATCGCGAAGGCAGCGTACGCGCGGGGGGTGAACAGGTCACGACTGCGCCGCAGCCAGTCCAGCTGGTCCCGCCAGGGCATCTCCAGGCTGATCCGCTCGCGGTCCTCGTCCTGGTGCCAGAGCACCAGGGGTTCCTCGGCGAAGATCAGCCCGACGCCGGGCTGCCGGGCCACGCGCAGCGTCCAGTCCAGCTCCTGCTGCCGGCGCAGCCCGACGGTGAACGGGACGCGACGGATCAGCTCGGTGGGCGCCATGATCGTCGAGGTCTGGATGAACCCGTCGCCGTAGAACAGGCCCCGGCGGACGGTCAGATATTCGCTGAGCGGCTCGCCGGGGTCCGGCAGCCGGCGAGGCATTATCGAGTCGGCGCGCGGGGTTCGATTGATCAGCCGGCTGGCGACGACCGGGGATGCGACCGCCGCGCCGGCCGCCAGCCGGAGCTGCACGGCCACCTTCTCGGGCAGCCACTCGTCGTCGTCGTCCAGGAAGGCGGTCCACCGGGCGCGGGCCTGCCGGGCACCGACGTTGCGCGCGTTCGGCGCGCCACCCTGCTGCGGCAGCACCACGACCCGCAGCCGCTTGTCGTCGATCGCGGCGAGGGCGTCCTCGGTGTCCTCGTCCGGGCCGTCCACCACCACGACGACCTCGAGGTTGTGGTGCGTCTGCGCGAGCGCGCTGCGGACCGCCCGGGTGACGAGATCCGGACGGAACCGGGTGGGCACGACGACGCTGACGTCGGGGTCGGCGAACATGCGTCGAGGATATGAGCGCCGGACGGCGCGCAGGTTAAGAGAAGGCATCAGTCAGGGGTGCAACAGACGAGCAGATACCACGTTCGTGCCCCGGACACCCTGGTCCGGATCCGGTTGTGGCAGGTGACGGCGGTTCACAAGGGCTGATATGCACGAGGGGTGCACACCGAAGACATCACCCTTCAGCGCCTCGCGCGGGCGCGGCGCGACCGCCTCCAGCCGGCCGCGATGACGCCGGTCGCCGACGTGGAGATCACCGCCTGGGACGTGGGCGGCGAGCCCGTGCCGTTCGCCGTCGCGGCGGATGCGTCGTACCGGACGTTCTCGGTCGGCGAGGCCTGGGGGAAACCCTGGGGCACCACGTGGTTCCGGATGCGCGGACGGGTCCCCGGCGCGGTCCGGCATGAGCGGGTCGAACTCGTGGTAGACCTCGGCTGGCAGGCCGACTCGGCGCCCGGTTTCCAGGCCGAAGGGCTCGCGTACAGGCCGGACGGAACCGTCATCAAGGGCGTGCAGCCGCGCAACAACTGGGTGCCCGTCGACGGCGACGAGGTGGATGTCTTCCTGGAGGCGGCGGCCAACCCGCAGTTCTTCGGACACGACATCGACCGGTTCCGGCCCACTCCGCTCGGTGACCTCTGGTCCGCCGGCACCGAACCGCAGTACACGCTCGCCGCGGCGGCGCTGGTGGTGCGCGATCCGGCGGTGACCGGACTGTTGGCAGATCTCGAGGTGGTCGCCGGTCTGCTGACCGAGCCGGCGACCGACCCGACCCTGCGGGCGGTGGCCACCCACGCGATCGATCGGGCGCTGGACGTGCTCGACGCGCAGGACCTCGATGTCGACGCGGTACGCAAGCCGCTCGCCCGGGTGCTCGAGTCCCCCGCGAACGCCAGCGCGCACCGGATCTCCGCGGTCGGACACGCACACATCGACTCGGCCTGGTTGTGGCCACTGCGGGAAACGCGGCGCAAGGTGGCCCGTACCGTCGCCAACGTTCTGGAATTGATGGACTCGGACGGCGGTCTCGTCTACGTCATGTCGGCCGCCCAACATTGGCAATGGTTGCGCGAGGACCATCCGGCATTGTTCGAACGGGCCCGGCAACGGGTCGCCGAGGGCCGGTTCGTGCCGGTCGGCGGAATGTGGGTCGAGTCCGACACGGTGCTGCCCGGTGGTGAGGCGATGGTCCGCCAGTTCGCCGAGGGACAGCGATTCTTCCTCGAGCACTTCGGTGTCGAGTCGCGAGTCGCGTGGCTGCCCGACTCGTTCGGCTATTCGGGCGCGTTGCCGCAGATCGTCCGGCTGGCCGGCATCGATTACTTCCTCACTCAGAAGATCTCCTGGAATCGGGTGAACCGCTTCCCGCACCACACGCTCGAATGGATCGGGATCGACGGCACCGCGGTGTTCACCCACTTTCCCCCGGCCGACACCTACAACGGCGAACTCACCGCGCGAGAGCTGGTCTACACCGCCCAGAACTTCCGGGAGAAAGGCGTGGCGACGCGCTCGCTGATCCCGTTCGGATACGGCGACGGCGGTGGCGGCCCGACCCGCGAAATGCTCGCCCGCGCGGCCCGGGCGCACGACATGGAAGGGCTTCCGAGGGTACGCATCGAAACGCCGGAGGCTTTCTTCGACGCCGCCCGGGCGGAGTATCCGGACCCGCCGCAGTGGTACGGCGAGTTGTACCTCGAACTGCACCGCGGCACGCTGACGTCACAGGCGGCGATGAAGCGGGGCAACCGGCGCAGCGAGCAATTGTTACGGGCGGCGGAGTTGTGGGCGGCGACCGCGGCGGTGGCCGGTGTCGCGGACTACCCGTACGACCGGCTGCGGGAGGCCTGGCGCACCGTCCTGCTGCACCAGTTCCACGACATCTTGCCGGGCTCGTCGATCGGCTGGGTGCACCGGGAGGCGCGGCAGACGTACGAGTCGTTGGCGGAGTCGGTGCAGGCGCTGATCACCGCGGCGCAGTCCGCGCTGGCCGGGCCGGGGTCGACGCCGATCACCTTCAATGCCGGGCCGATCGCGGTGGACGGCGTGCCGGCCGGTGGTGCCGCGGCGGTGCAGGCGGTGACCCGGCAACCGGCCGAGGCACGCCGGGAAGAGCTCCGCACGGATCGCACCATCGTCCGCCTCGGGCCGGACGGGGTGATCACGTCGATCGTCGACGTGGTGACGGGCACCGAGGCGGTCGCACCCGGTGGCCGGGCCGCCCTGCTCCAACTGCACCCCGACTACCCGGCGCACTGGGACGCCTGGGATGTCGACCGCCACTACCGCGCCAGCGTGGTCGACGTGACCGACGTCCGCTCCTACCACACCGGAGTGGATGAGCACGGCACGGCGTACGCGGTCATCGAGCGCGCCTTCCGTTCCTCCACGGCCCGGCAGACGGTGATCGTCCGCCCCGGTCGCCCCGGCGTGGAGATTCATCTGGAGATCGACTGGCACGAGAAGCAACGCCTGCTCAAACTCGGCTTCGACGTCGACGTGCACGCCGACCGGGCCCGGTTCGAGACCCAGTTCGGCCACGTCGCCCGGGCGATCCACGAGAACACGTCGTGGGACGCCGCCCGCTTCGAGGTTGCCGCGCATCGCTGGGTGCATCTGGGCGAGCCGGTCGGCGTGGCGCTGGCCAACGACTCGACGTACGGGCACGAGGTGCGGCGCGTGGCCCGGCGCGGCGGCGGGATGGCGGCGGTGGTCCGGGCCACCCTGCTGCGCGGACCGCAGTTTCCGGACCCGGATACGGACCGCGGCCGGCACGAGTTCCGGTTCCATCTGGTGCCGGCGGCCACACCGGCCGACGCGGTCGCGGCCGGGTACGCGCTCAATCTGCCACCGGTCGAGCGTCCCGGCGCGCGTGGCGTGCAGCCGCTGATCGTCCTGGACGGGGACCCGAACCTGCTGGTGGAGTCGGTGAAGCTGGCCGATGACCGGTCCGGTGACGTGATCGCGCGGATCTACGAGGCGCACGGCGTGCCCGGCCGGGCGATCGTGCGGACGTCGTTCGACCCGGTCGCCATGGTTCTCACCGACCTGCTGGAACGCCCGATCGCGGAGACCGGCCCGGAACTGCGGCTACGGCCCTTCCAGATCGTCACGGTGCGCATCACGCGATGATCTGGGCCGGGCCGTCGCCGGACGGCCGGCTCCTGCGGTTCGTCGGCACAGTACTGTGACGAGCGACACACTGCCGAACATTGAGCACAAGGGGCCCCGCGCATGCGACCGCACGATCAGTTACCGGACGCAACCGTCGCCCTCACCTCGGGCGGTGTCACCGTTCTGATCGACGCCCGCGACGGGCAACTCCCGGCGATCGTGCATTGGGGCCATGAGCTGCCGGCCCTGTCCGGCGACGTGGCGGCCGCATTGGTACGGGCCGCCAAGCCGGTAGTCGGAACCAACAATCTCGAACCCGTACCACGCCTGCCGGTCCTACCCGAGCACCGGACCGGCTGGACCGGCCGGCCGGGCCTGCGTGGTTCGTTCTCCGGCCGCGGGTGGTCACCCGCCTTCACCACGACGGCGGTGTCGCTGGACGGTAACCCGGTGTCCGGTTTCGTGTCCTCCGGCCCCGGCGTCCTGGAGGTCACCGCGGCCGACGGCGACCTGCTCCAGCTGCGGCTGGTCATCGAGTTGCGGCCGTGCGGGCTGCTTCGCGGACAAGCCTCGATCACCAACGCGTCCAGCGAGGTGTACCAGGTGGATGATCTCGTGCTGGCGTTCCCGGTACCACCCGAGGCGGGCGAGCTGCTCGACTTCGCCGGCCGGCACAACGGGGAACGGGCGCCGCAGCGCACCCGGTTCCACACCGGCACCCACGTGCGCGAGAACCGTAAGGGCCGGACCGGGGCGGACAGCGCCTACGTGCTGCACGCCGGCACTCCGGGCTTCGGTTTCGCCACCGGTGAGGTCTGGGCGGTGCACGCCGCGTGGAGCGGCAACCACACGCACTATGCCGAACGCGTCTTCACCGGCGAGCAGGTGCTCGGCGGCGGCGAGCTGTTGCTGCCGGGTGAGGTCCGCCTGGGCGCCGGCGAGAGCTACCGGAGCCCGTGGATCTACGGCTCGTACGGCAACGGTCTCGACGAAGTGGCTCACCGGTTCCACCGTCACCTGCGCTCCCGCGTGCCCCGGGTGTCCGCGGACCGCCCGGTGACGCTGAACGTGTGGGAAGCCGTCTACTTCCACCACAACCTGGATCAGCTGGTCGATCTCGCCGAACGTGCCGCCGCCGTGGGCGTGGAGCGGTACGTGCTGGACGACGGCTGGTTCGCCTCCCGCCGCGACGACCGCTCCGGGCTCGGCGACTGGGTGGTCTCCGCGGAGGTCTGGCCGCGCGGCCTTCACCCGCTGGTCGATCGCGTCCGCAAGCTGGGCATGCAGTTCGGACTCTGGTTCGAGCCGGAGATGGTGAACCCGGATTCCGATCTGGCCCGGGCGCACCCTGAGTGGATCATGGCGGCGCGTGCCGAGTGGCCCGTCGAGTCACGCCACCAGCAGGTGCTCAACCTCGGCATCCCGGAAGCGTACGAGCACGTCAAGAAGCAGATGCTGGCGCTGCTCGAGGAGTACGAGATCGACTACATCAAGTGGGACCACAACCGTGACCTGATCGAGGCCGGCGACCAGACCGACGGCGGCCGCCCCGGCGTACACGCGCAGACGCTCGCGTTCTACCGCCTGCTGGACGAGATCCGCGCCGCGCACCCGGGTCTCGAGATCGAGTCCTGCTCCTCCGGCGGGGCCCGCGTCGACCTGGGCGTCCTGGAGCGTGCCGACCGGATCTGGGTATCGGACAACATCGATCCGCGTGACCGGCAGTCGATGCTGCGCTGGACCACCCAGCTGATCCCGCCCGAGTACATGGGCTCGCACATCGCCTCCGGCCGGTCACACACCACCGGGCGCCGGCACGAGCTCGGCTTCCGCGCGGCCACCGCCGTCTTCGGTCACCTGGGCATCGAATGGGACCTGGCCGAGGCGGGCGATGCGGAGATCGAGGAACTCACCTCCTGGATCGCGTTCTTCAAGGAACACCGCGACCTGCTGCTCGGCGGTGATGTCGTACGGATGGACACCGCACACGAGCAGATCCTGGTGCACGGCGTCGTGGCCGCTGACCGGTCCCGGGCGCTCATCGCGATGGTCTCGCTGGACAGCCTGTATCCGGACCCGCCCGGACGGCTGCGCTTCCGCGGCCTGCACCCCGAACACCTCTACCGTATCCGGCCCGTGCATGTGGGCGTGGGGCCCGCAGGGCTGCTGGCGCCGGCCTGGTGGGGCCCCGACGGAGATGGTGCGGTCCTCAGCGGCGCGGCGCTGGCGCACGCCGGTGTGGCCTGCCCGCGTGTGTATCCCGACCAAGCGGTGCTGTACCGCGTGGACGCGACGGAGTGAGTCGTGTCCGAGGTGGCTCGGTAATCACGTCGCCAGAGGACGACCGGCGTCGTATCGTGACTGGCATGCAGCGCTTGTCATCGGTCACGACGACGCCGGTTCACCCCGGCGACGGACTGCGCTGACGTACGCATTCACCGAGGCCCGGGGCGTTTGTTGCCCCGGGCCTCGGTGTGTCTGGGGACCGTACCGCGGGCGTAACCCCTGAAGGAGGGGACCGTGATGGTCGACCACCGCAAGCTGGGCCGCGAGCTCGAGTTGTTCTGTTCCGATCCGCTGGCCGGCGCGGGCCTGCCGATCTGGCTGCCGGCCGGCGCGGCCGCCCGGCACGCCGTCGAGGAGTACCTCCGGGAGCGTGAGCGGCGTGCCGGACATCAGCACGTGGTGTCGCCGCCGCTGGGCAAACGGGAGCTGTACGAGCTGTCCGGCCATGCCGAGCACTTCGCCGACGACATGTTCCCGCCGATGCCGATGTCCGCCGACGACGAGCTGGTGCTGCGGCCCAGCCTGTGCCCGCACCACGCGCTCGTCTTCGCCGCCCGTGGCCGGTCCTACCGCGAGCTGCCGTTGCGGATCGCCGAGATCGGCAGCATGTTCCGCGCCGAACGCTCGGGCGTGCTCGGCGGGCTGAGCCGGGTCCGCGCCATTTCGCTGAACGACGGGCACACCTTCTGCGCGGACGGCCAACTCGTCGACGAGGTGTGCCGCGAACTGGAATCCATCCGGCAGGTGCACGCGGACCTCGGCGTACGAGCGTCCGAATTCCGGCTCTCCCTGCGCGGCGACGAGGTCGAGGCACCGAAGAAGTTCGTGGACGACCCGCAGATGTGGGCGCGGGCGTCGGCGGTGCTGCGGGAGGCGCTGGAGCGGGCCGGCGTGGAATTCGCCGAGGCACCCGGCGAGGCCGCGTTCTACGGACCCAAGATCGACATTCAGGTACGAGACGACGCCGGTCGCGCGCAGACCCTGTCCACCGTGCAGGTGGACTATCACAAGCCGGCCCGGTTCGGCCTGTCGTACGCGGCCGCCGACGGCTCCCGCCAGGTGCCCGTGATGATCCACCGCAGCCTGGCGGGCAGCATGGAACGGCTGTTCGCGCACCTGATCGAGGTGCACGCCGGCGCCTTCCCGGCGTGGTACGCCCCGGTGCAGATCGAGATCCTGCCGATCGCCGGCGAGCAGGAGGAGGCCGCCTGGGCGGTACACCGAGCGGGCCTGGAGGCCGGGTTACGGGTGGTGGTGTCGTCCGGCGGCTCGCTGGGTTCCCGGATTCGCGAGAGCGCCGTACGCAAGGTCCCGTACGCGGCGGTGATCGGCCCTCGCGAGTCAGCATCCGGCCAGGTGGCGGTGCGTCTGCGCGACGGCCGGGAGCTGCCGCCGATGCCGGTGGGACATTTGCTGGACCTCGTCGGCCGGGTGGTGGCCACTCGCTCGTTGGAGTTGTCCGGCTGAACCGAGCGCCCCGCCGCCCGGACCGTCACCTAGCTCCTGACCGGCTCCGGGTCGGTGACGTCGGCGAAAGTGGCGTCGAGGGCGGACACCGCGTCCTCGGCTCGTACCTGGATGCCGACGCCGCGCTCACCGGACCCGAGATTGATCCGGCGGCCCCGCAGCCGCTCGTCGGCGATCACCGGCCAGGCGGTGCTCGACCCGAACGGGGTGATCGTGCCGCGTTCGTAGCCGGTAGCCTCCCTGGCGGTGGCGGCGTCCGGCATCGAGAGCCGGTTCACGCCGAGCAGCGTGCGCAGCTTGGGCCAGGAGATCACCCGGTCTCCGGGGACCAGTACGAAGACGAAATCGCCGTCGCCGCGGCGTACGACGATGGTCTTCGCCACGTCGCGCACCTCGATGCCCTGGCGCTCCGCCGCCTCGGTGAGACTGCGCGCCGGTTCGTGGCGCACCACCCGGTGCGGGACACCGGCCGAGGTGACGGCGTCGAGAGCGGCGGACATGGTGATGACTGTAGTCACTCGGCTCCGATCCAGATCCGCTACCGGCCGTCAGCGCAAGTGCAGCACGTTGCCGGTGATGAGCCGGGCACCGTCACCCACCAGGAAGGCGATCACCTCGGCGACCTCCGCGGGCGTGGCGACCGTCATGTGCTCGCGGCTGCCGGCCACGAACTCGCGCACCGGATCGGTGACCCACCCGGTATCGGTGACCGGCGGGTGCAGCGCGTTCGCGGTGATGCCGTACGGCGCCAGCTCCACCGCCGCGGACATGGTGTAGTGGGCCAACGCCGCCTTGGCCGCGCCGTACGAGACCTCCTCGGGGAAGCCCAGTCCACCGCCGGAGATCATGCTGACGATCCGGCCCCAGCCGCGGCCGGCGGCGATGCTGCGCCGGGCGAATTCGGCGATCAGCAATGCGCCACCGCGGGCGTCCACGCCGAAGTTCCGCGCGTACGTGCCCGGCTGCACCGCGTGGAGCCTGCGCCCGAGCCGATCCGCCCCGGCCGGCGCGAAGGTGTCCGGCACCCAGCCGGTGGCGTTGTTGATCAGGATGTCGACCGTTCCGTACGCGTCCTCGGCCCGGTCGAACAGCCGGCTGGGCGTCTCCGCGTCCAGAAGGTCGGCCTCCACGGCAAGCGCCCGGCCGCCGGCCTTCTGGATCTCGGTGGTCACGGCGTCCGCGCCGGCGGCCCGGTTCTCGCGGTACACGTCCGGGATTCCCGGATCCGGCTCGTCCCGCAGGCGCAGGTAGGTGATCAGCACCGCCGCGCCGCGGACCGCCAGCGCTTTCGCCGTCGCCGCGCCGATCCCGTGGTTGCCCCCGGTAACCACCGCCACCCGCCCGCTCAGATTCTCGTTCATCGTGTTCCGCCGATCTTGGAGTTGTGGTGGGGATTGTGTCGGCTATAGGTCTTATGTCCCCCACCACAACTCCAAGATCGACGAGGTTTCACGGCACCAGGACGGCGGCTCCGGTGACCCGGCCGCCGGCCAGATCGCTCAGCGCGCCGACCGCCTCGGACATCGGGTACGGCGTGACCGAAACGTCCAGGTGATGACGCGCGGCGAAGTCGAGCAGCGCACGCCCGTCCGCCCGGGTGTTCGACGTCACGCTGCGCAGGCTGCGTTCCTGAAACAGGTCCCGGTCGTAGTTCAGCGCCGGGATGTCGCTCAGGTAGATGCCGGCCACGGAAAGCGTGCCGCCCCGATCCAGCGCCCGCAGTGCGACCGGAACCAGGCCGCCGACCGGTGCGAACAGCACGGCGGCGTCGAGCGGCTCGGGCGGCTTGTCGTACGCGCCACCGGCCGAGGATGCGCCCAGCTCGAGGGCCAGCTTCTGCGCCCGGGCGCCACGGGTCAGCACGTGCACCCGGGCGCCCTCGGCCAGCGCCACCTGAGCGGTGAGGTGAGCGGACGCGCCGAAGCCGTAAATGCCGAGCCGGCCGCCCGGTGGGAGTTCGGCACGGCGCAACGCCCGGTAACCGATGATGCCGGCGCACAGCAGGGGTGCCAGCTCGGCGTCGGAGTATCCGTCCGGCAGCGCGTACGCGAAGTCCTCGAGGACCGTGGTCAGCTCGGCGTACCCGCCGTCCGCGTCCCATCCGGTGTAGCGCGAGCGCGGGCACAGGTTCTCCGCCCCGGACCGGCAGAACCGGCAATGGCCGCAGGTCTCCCGCAGCCACGCGACGCCGACCCGGTCGCCCACCGCGAAGCGGGTGACGCCGGGCCCGGCCCGCACCACGTGGCCGACCACCTCGTGCCCCGGCACCACCGACGGCCGGTGTACCGGCAGATCCCCCATGGTGACGTGCAGGTCGGTTCGGCACACGCCGCAGGCGTCCACGGCCACCAGCATCTCGGTCGCCGCGGGTCGCGGGTCATCCATCTCGACCCGGTGCAGCGCTCTGCCGATGTCCGGTCCGGGTGCCTGCGCCTGCCATGCCCACATGCCGGCTCCAGTCACCCCTCGAGTGGACCGGAGATGCTTATGTCCACGTTTTCACCGTAGCCCGCCGGGGCGGTGATCGCGCGTCATGATTATCTCGGGTACGAGCTGCCCAAGTGACCGTGTCGCTCGTACGCTGCTCGCCCGGGATACGGCCGGTTCGAGGTACGGGAGGTTTGCGCGTGGTGGGACGTATCGCTGTGATCGGCGGTGGCATCGTGGGGCTCGCAGTCGCCCGTGAGCTCCTGGTCACCCGACCCGGCGCGGAAGTCGTCGTGCTGGAGCGGGAGGACGCCGTCGGCCGGCACCAGACCGGCAACAACAGCGGCGTCGTGCACGCCGGGCTCTACTACGCGCCTGGCTCGTTGAAGGCGGAGCTGTGCCGGCGCGGCCGCGTCCGGCTGAAAGAGTTCTGCGGGGCGGCCGGCGTCCCCTACCGGGAGCTCGGCAAACTCGTCGTCGCCACCTCCGAGGCGGAACTGCCGGCCTTGCGGGCCATCCATGAGCGCTCGCTGGCCAACCAGGTACCGGGCGTGGCGATGGTGAGCCGGGCGAAGATCGCCGAGATCGAGCCGTACAGCCGGGGAGTGGCGGCCGTGCACAGCCCGGCCACCGCGGTCACCGATTTCGGCGCGGTGGCGCGGGCGCTGGCGGCGGAGGTCGAGAAGCGCGGAGGCACGGTCCGGCTCGGCACGCGGGTGGTCCGGCTGCTGCGGGAAGCCGGCGGCGTGCGGGTGGAGACCGATTCCTCAGTGCAGCGGTACGACCTGACGATCGTCTGCGCGGGGCTCGGCACCGACCGGCTGGCCCCCGACCCCACCGTGCGTACGGTGCCGTTCCGCGGTCAGTACTTCCGTCTCTCCGACCGGTTGCGCGATCGGGTCCGGGGGCTCATCTACCCGGTGCCCGACCCGCGCTACCCGTTCCTCGGCGTACATCTCACGCGCCGCTTCGACGACGAGGTACTGGTCGGCCCGAGCGCGGTGCTGGCCATCGCCCGCGACGGGCGCCGTCGCCGGCCCGGTGACCTGCGCGAGCTGCTCGGCGTGGCCGGCTATCCGGGCTTCTGGCGACTCGCCCGGCGGCACTGGCCGGCCGGCGCCCGGGAGATCGCCACCGCCGCCTCGAAAGGGGTGTTCGCCCGGTTGGCCCGCCGGTACCTGCCCGACGTCCGGCCCGCCGACCTGCTCCCCTGGCCCGCCGGGGTACGGGCGCAGGCGCTCAACCGGTCCGGCGCCCTGGTCGACGACTTCCTGGTGGACAGCGACGAGCACCTGGTGATCCTGCGCAACGCGCCGTCACCGGCCGCGACGTCCAGCCTCGCCATCGCGGAATATGTGGTGAGCCGTCTCGGCCGCTGATCACCGGCGCTGGACCGCCCGCCTCGCGCCGTGGACTCTCGAGTTCCGGAGCCCGTCGTCGCCCCGCAGGAGGCCCGCCGACATGGTCGCACCCGACCTGGACACACCCGGGCCGCCCGGCGTTTCGCCCGCACGCTCACACCATCGCCGCCGAGATCGCCGAGAGTTCGTCGAAGGTGCCCACACGCCGATCACCCCTCTCGCGGCACCGGTGGTCGGAGCAGAACGGCGGTTATGGAGCGCGGTGGCTGCTCTGACGCGCGCAGATCAGCCACCGCGCTCCATAACCGCCACCGCGCTCCCCACCACGACTCTGAGATCGGCGCGCGCCGAGCGAGGGGTCACCCGGACGGATGACGGGCGGCGGGACACCGGAGATGCCAACGTCTCGGGCTGCTGGTAGAACGGGGGGCGTGCCGGAGGACTACTACTCGATCACCCGGGAAGCGCTCCGCCGCGACGGCACAGCGTATGTGCGGCTGGGCGGAACACTCGACATAGGCGCACGCCTCGATCTTTGCGAGACGTTCGCCGAGGCCCGCGAGGAACCGGGCGTCACCGCGATCGTCGCGGACCTCGCCGATGTGACCTTCCTGGACTCCGAGGCGCTGGCGGGCCTGATCGAAGGCTTCAACGAGGCCCGGCGGGCCGGCCTCCGCTTCCAGGCGGTCGGGGCGCGCGGGCTCGTGCACCGGGTCCTGGCGGTCACCGGCACGCTGGCGTTCTTCACCGCCCCGCCGCCACGCCAGACCACCCCGGCGACAAACGAGACCGCCCCGCCGCCACGCCAGACCACCCCGGCACCGAACGAGCCGGCGGACCTACTGCGTCAACGACAGGGCAGCCGGCGGCATATCCCGGGCGCGTCCCGCCCACGATGATCGTGGTGGCCGCTCGGCCATCAGCCAGCCCACGCACATGGTGATGTCCGGCTGCCCGACGGCCGCGACATGATCGGTGCTGCGTGCCGCACGCTGTCCTGCCCGGCACCGCACACATCGAATTCGCAACGCGCCGGCCGGTTCACCCCGGCGATCGACGCGTTTCTCGATTCGCCGTCCGTCAGATACGAGCGTCAACACACCACCCTCGCGGAAGGAATCGTGCCGACGATGAGTCACCATCACATGTTCGTCAGCATGGTCTGCAGTTCTCAGCACCAGCCCGCGGTGATCCGATTCGAGTGGACCGGAGAGGTCTTCCTGGCACTCGGCGCGTCCAAGCAACGGCCCGGGAGTGTCATCCCGCCGAACGGCAATGGCCAGACGAGCGGTGCGTTCGGCACCGCGCCGGGATATGCCGGGTGCCCGTACTGCCGGGCCGACGGATTCGTCCTATGCGGCCGGTGCAACGAGCTGGGCTGCCACGATGACTCCTGGGAGATCTTCAACTGCCCGCGCTGCGGCAACTCCGGACGGATCACCGGCACGATCGACAAGCTCTCCGGGATGGGCACCTCATGACCCTGCCCACCCAGAAACTCGTGCACGGCCTGCACGGCGCGTACTCGGTGGCCGGCGACGCGATCAGCAAGGGCGGCGTCGGCCGGATCTACCGCACCACCGATCCGAAGTGGGTCTACAAGGAGTACCTGTCCCCGGACAAGGCACCGCCGTCGGACCGCCTGCAGCGGCTGGTCCAGGTCGGACGCGAGGTGCTCATCCAGCAGGGTCACCCGATCGGGTCCACACCGGAGTCGTCGATCAACTGGCCGGTGGACATCGTCCGGGCGCCGGACGGCCGGCTCAGCGGCTGCGTCCTGCCGGCGATCCCGCAGAAGTACTTCCATCCCACCCTGGGCGGCGTCAACACGCTCGACTTCCTGATCATGCGGCGATCCTCGCCGCCGCCGGCCCAGTCCCGGCTGGTGGTCCTGCTCCGGCTCGCCGAAATCCTGGCGTTCGTCCACGCCAAGGGCCTGGTGCACGGCGATGTCAACGCGAAGAACGTGGCGTGGACACTGGATCCGCAGCCCGCCGCGTACCTGATCGACTGCGACGGCATGGTGCCGCAGGATCCCCCGCCGACGACGGGTGTGGCCGCGCCCTACTGGACCGATCCGCGGATCGTCGACAAGGTTGTCCCGGCGCACGACCAATACAGCGACTGGTATTGCCTGGCCCTGGCCTTCTACCGGGGACTGCTGCTCATCCAGGGCGGCAGCCTGGGCAAGCAGAACGGCAGCTGGTCCGCCCCGGGACAGATCCCGAACGATCTGGACCCGCGGGTGGCGGCGCTGATGCGTCGCGGGCTCACCGATCCGCTGGATCCGAGCCGGCGGCCGGAGCCGTCCGAGTGGGTGCGGACGCTGATCGAGGTGTACGTGCCGAACAACCAGTACGACACCAAGGCGATCACCTCCCTGGACAAGGCGATCGCCGCGCCCAAACCCAGCCCCCAGTTCCAGCCCAACCCGCAGTTTCATCAGCTGCCGCCGACGATCACCCCGCCGCGGCCGACTCAGCCGGTCCGGCCCCAACCTCCGCAGCAGCACAATCCCCCGCCGCAGCCGTACGGGTTTCCGCCACCCGGCCACCAGCCGCCGCAGCAGCCCTACGCTCCGCCGCCACAGCTGAACCACTACCCGCCGCCACCCCAGCCGTACGGCCCGCCACCGCAGGTGGTCCACCACCCGCCACCACCCCAGCCCACCGGCAGCCGTGGCGGTGGCCTCGCCCGGTGGGCGATGGCCGGCGGCTCGCGCTGGTGGGTGCCGTGGGCGTTGATGACCTTCGGCTGCTGGCCGGTCGGCCTGGTCATCGCGACGCTCGTGCTGGTCCAGGTGCTGCCGATGCCGAGCGGCTTCTACGGCCGGACCAGCGCGATCGTCAGCAGCGCCATCACCATCCTCGTCGGCTCCATCTTCCTGCTCAGCGCCCTCTTCAGTTGATCGGAGACAATCCCGTGAGCTCGTCTGAACTCTTCACCGTTTTCCCCGTCTTCCTGCTCGTCGACGTCAGCGCGTCGATGTCCGGCGGCCCGATCGAGGCGATCAACAAGGCGATGCCGGATCTGCAGCACGAGATGCGTGCTAATCCGATGGTCGGCGAGATCGCCCGGGTCGGGCTGATCACCTTCTCCGACGAGGCCCGGGTCGCGCTGCCGCTCTGTGACCTCGCGGAGGTCCAGTTGCCCGAACTCGTCGTCGAGGGCGGCACCAACTTCGCGGCCGCCTTCCGCGGTGCGCGGCAGGCGATCGAGGCCGGCATGACCTCGTTGCCCAAGGGCACGCCGGTCTACCGCCCGGTTATCTTCTTCATGAGTGACGGCGAGCATCAGGCTCGCGAGGACTGGGTCGACGCGCTCAAGCAGCTCACCGACCGCAGCTGGAAGTTCGCGCCCGAGGTGGTCTCGTTCGGGTTCGCCGACGCCCAGCGGGAGTCGATGCAGAAGATCGCCACCCGCTTCGCCTTCGTCTGCAAGGACAGCGACCCGGTCACCCAGGTGCGCGAGATCATGAACGCCCTCATCGGCAGCATCCGGACCACGTCCACGAGCCTCGCCGACCCGGCCAAATCGCAAGGGCTCTACCTCGACACACCCACCGAGCACTTCACCCCGCTACCGGCCCTCACGGTCTGAGTGGTGCCGCAATGTCGATAAGACTGCCCAGATTCTGGCCCGGTACGCCGACCGGTGATCCGGCCACTCCCGAGCCTCCGCGGGCCCCGCAACCACCACCGGCCCCCAAACCACCACCGGCCCCCGAACCACCAGCGGCTCCTGAACCATTACCGATTGCGGAACCACCACCCGTGCTCGAGGCAACACCGGCCGCCGACGTCCCGCCCGTGCCGCCGCCGGAGACGTCACCGGAGGCACCGGCCGGGCCACCGCCCGGCCCCAGCGACCTGCCCAGCGCCGCCCCGGCGATCGGCCGGGTCGGTCCGGTGACCGCCGGACGGCTTGCCCCGGCGACGTCGTTGCGGCCACCGGCCGTCGCCCTCGACGGCACTACCGCGGGCGATTTCCACGTGGCCGCGGCCTCGATCATCGGCACCGGGCACCTGCAGTCTGGCCAGCCGCGCCAGGACGGGTACAACGTCATGGTCGGCAACTCCGGACGCCTGTACGTGGCCATCGCGGACGGTCTCGGGTCAAAGCCCGCGTCCCAGCTCGGCGCGCACCTGTTCAGCGAGTCCGTGCTGATCGCCGCCGCACACGCCGAGGCCGGCGGGGACGACGAACCGCCCACCGCGAGCCGGTTGCTCGCCCAGGCCGATGCCCGGATGGCCCAGGTCGTGACCGACCACTATCAACTGGAGGCCAAGAGCTGCTCCTGTGTGGGCGCGGTGGCCGTCTTCAGCGCGGACGGCTGCGACATCGCCCGGCTCGGTGACGTGTCCGCGTTCACGCTCGCCGACGGCGCCTTCGATGAGGCCTTCCCCGCGGACTCCGCCCTGGTCAATGTGGTGTCCGCGTCGATGCCGGGCGCGGACGAGGCGGACGTGGAGACGACCCGGATCGGGCCCGAGCCGGTCGTGGTGTTCGGCACCGACGGCCTGGCGAACGACCTCCGCAATTCCGGCGCGCTGCGCGAATGGCTCGCGGCGCAGTGGCGGGTACCGCAGCTGCCGTTCGCCATCGGCGACGCGCTGCGCTACCGGCGGCAGGGATCGCACGACGACCGGACCGCGGTGGTGGTCTGGCGCACGGCGCCGCCCGCGGTCGCGTTCCGTCCGGAGGCCGGCAGGACGGATACCGGCACGGAGGCCGGCAGGACGGATACCGGCACGGAGGCCGGCAGGACGGATACCGGCAAGACAGGGGCCGGCCAGGCGCAGTCCTGGGAGGTGCCGGATGCGCCCGGATGACGTACCCGCCCGCCGCGGCTTCCGCTGGCGGCGGCTGACCGCGCCGGCCATGTACGGCCTGCCCGCCGTCTACATCGGCTGGTGGGCAGTCCTGGTCATCGCCTCGGGCCGGCCGATCTACTCGGCCTTCGGGGCGACGGTGCTGACCGCCGCACTGGCCCTGAACGTCTACCTGTTCACCGGGTCGACATGGGTGGCGCGGCTGGGCCGCCGGGAACGGAGGCGGCTGGCTCTCGCCGGCTGGGCCGGGCAACCGGCGCTCGTCGCCATCGTGCTGCTGATCGCCGCCGGTCTGATTCTGCCCATGGCATTGGCGGTCGGTGCGGTGATCGGATCCCTCGTCGCGCTCCTCTACGCGGCACGGCGTCCCGACACTGCTACACCTCCACCCGCGCCGGCACCGCCACCACCGCGCCACCTACCGGCCGTCCCGGCGGCCGAACGGCTCCACGCCGTGCGCTCCCGGATCGCGCGCGCGGTACAGGGCCGGGATCCCGGCCGCCTGCGGGATTGCGTCCCGGCGCTGCGCCAGGCGATCGCCGATCCGGCTCAGGATCCGGCCGCCGTCCTCGCCGTCGCCGACGAGCTGGTGCAGGCGGAAAGCGAGCTGGCCGAGCTCAGTGGCGACGACCGCCGGTACGCGGATGCGATCGCCCTGCTCAACGACGTCGTAACCGAGCATCGGAGCATCGCGCTCGGCAGGGTGCTGCTGCACGCGCACCGCGCGCAGTACTTCACCTTCCAGGCCGGTCGTGCCGCCGAGCGCCTGGCGCGGGCCGTCCGTAACGGTGACGCGTCGGCTCGGGCGTCCGCCGAGCGTACGAGACACGATCTGTACGCCGCGACCGAACACGAACTGCGCGCGGCGGTCTCCCTCGCGACGCAGGGCGGGGCGATCTGGGTTCAGCAGCAGGCGATGCTGGGTCTCCTGCTCTGTGGCGGCGTGGAACAGGGCGAGGCCGATCGTACGGACGAAGGGGTCGAGCTGATCCGCCGGACGTTGACGTCGACGTCCGCCGCCGCCGATCCCCGTACCCGGCTCAATCTCGCCGCGGCGCTGATGATGCGGGCGCGGCAGCGCGCCGGCACCGATCCGGCCGCCCAGGACCTGGCCGAAGCGCGGGTGATCCTGACCGGCATCTCCGCGGGTGGTCCGCCACACGATCAGCGGGCCCGCGGCATGCTCACCGAGCTGGCCACCATCTTCAGACCGGTCGACGCGCGGTCGGACTGACCGCGGCTACCCCGGCTGGTCGGCGGCGACGGTGCGGCGATCGTCGACCAGCCGGTGGGTCGCACCGGTACGGTCGAGTAGTTCCAGCAACGGCACGGCGACCCGGCGGCTGGTGTTCAACGCCCGCCTCGCCTCGCTCAAGGTGAACGGCTGCGGCAGCCGGGCCAGCACCCGTACCGCCCGCTGCGGCGCCCCGGCGGGCAGCACCACGTTCTCCGCGAGCTGCACCACCAGACCGGCGCGGACCGCCGCGCCGATCTGCCGGGCGCCCAGACCGAATTCGGCCAGCCGATACGCCTCCGGGGCCGCGAACGGCCGGTCGCCCAATCCCTCGAACGCCCGGTCCACGGCCGCGGTCAGTTCGGCCGGCACGGACGGACCACCGGCCGAGATGCGGCCACCGCTGATCGCCAGCGGGGGCCGGACGAGCGCTTCAATCAGGGCCCGGTCGGGCAGGCGGAGCCGGTGCCGCATCGCCTCCAGCGGGGCGCCGGGCTCGAGCGGATGCTCGGCGGCATGGCGGGCGACCTCCTCGGCGAGCCGGGCGTGCAACCGGGCCCAGTGCTCGGGGTCGGCGAGCCAGGTTCCGGCCACCGGGGTGCCGCCGGGCGGCACACCCATCCGATCCAGGTCGGCACGGCGGACCAGCAGCCGCCTGCGCAGTTCGTCGGCCAGGTCCGGCACGCCGTCCATGGTGGCCAGCCGGGCGGCCCGGCGGGCTGCGGCACCGCGCCGGGCCAGGCCCGGTGGTACGACGTCGAGCACGGTGACGCCGCCCGCGACGTGATGCAGGCCGGGGTCGCGCAGCAGCGCCCGGTCGCCGATCCGCAGGGGCAGAGGCCGGCTCAGCCGTAGCCGGGCGGTATCCGCGCCGAGCGGGCGTACGCGCACCGGCACCGCGGCGGACCCGGCGTGGAGAGTGATCATGGCCGGCAGCTCGGCCACCGGGTCGCCGTGCACCCGGACGTCGATCAGATCGGTAAGCCGGAACCGGCCGGCCGTGAGCAACGCCGCGCCCCGCGCGACGGCATCCCGGTCCACCCCGCGCAGGTTGACCGCGACGCGCGCCACCGCCGTCACGTCGTCCTGCGGTGCGCCCAGACTGTGCAGGCCGCGGACCCGCACCGGCCGGGCGGCCCCGGTGAGCTCCAGTTCGTCGCCGGTACGGATGCGTCCGCCGCCGAGGGTGCCGGTCACGACAGTGCCTGCGCCCTTGATGGTGAACGACCGGTCGATCCACAGCCGGACCGCGGCGTCGGTGTCCGGCCGGGGCAGCCGCGCGACGAGCCGGTCGAGGGCGGCCCGGAGACCGTCGAGCCCCGCGCCGGTGAGTCCACTGACCGCGACCGCCTGGACCTGGCCCAACGAGGTGGCGGCGATCTCGGCGAGCGCCGTGCTGGTGGCCGGCCCGGGGTCAGCCAGATCGGTACGCGTGACCACGAGCAGGGCGTGCCGGACGTCGAGCGCGTGCAACGCGGCCAGGTGCTCGGCCGACTGCGGGCGCCAGCCCTCGTCCGCGGCGACCACGATCATGGCGGCCGGCACCGGACCTACTCCGGCCAGCATGTTGGGCACGAAGCGCTCGTGACCGGGCACATCGACGAACGCCACCTCCTCGCCGGACGCCAGGGTGGTCCAGGCGAATCCGAGGTCGATGGTCATCCCCCGGCGGCGTTCCTCCGCCCACCGGTCCGGTTCCATCCCGGTCAGCGCACGGACCAGCGTGGACTTGCCGTGGTCCACGTGCCCGGCGGTGGCGATGACCTGCACGTCAGCGCCCCGCGACGGCGATCACGGCCGCGCCCACGTCGGAATCGGCGCCGGCCGGGACGCAGCGCAGGTCGAGCAGGAGCCGGCCCCGCTCGATCCGGCCGACGACCGGTGTGGGGCCGGTACGCAGCGGTTCCGCGTACCGCTGCGGTAGGGAGAGCGCCCACGACGCGAGCTCGACCTCCGGGGCACCGCCCCCGCCGACCACCGCGACCGAGCTGATCAGCTCGACCTCGACGCCGTGGCCGGCGATCAGCCGGCGCAATGCCTCGCACCGGCTGCGTAGACTGTCCGGGTCCGCACGCAGGGCCTGCCGGGTCGGCGTCTCCGGGCCGGTGAGGGTGGCCTGCAGGGCCGCCAGGGTCAGCTTGTCCACCCGCAGCGCCCGGGCCAGTGGATGCCGGCGTAGCCGCTCGACGATCTCCCGATCACCCAGCAACAGGCCGGCCTGCGGACCGCCGAGCAGCTTGTCGCCGCTGGCGATGACCAGGTGGGCACCCGCACGCAGGGTGGTCGCCGCGTCCGGCTCACCGGGCAGCAGCGGATCCGGCGCGAGCAGTCCGGAACCGATGTCCGCCACCACCGGTACGCCGAGGCCGGACAGATCGGCGACCTCCACGGCACTGGTGAAGCCGCGCACCACGAAGTTCGACGGGTGCACCTTGATGATGAAGGCGGTGTCCGGCCCGACCGCCGCGGTGTAGTCGGCGAGCGACGTGCGGTTCGTGGTGCCGACCTCGCGCAGCCGCGCGCCGGTCGACACGAGCAGATCGGGCAGCCGGAAGCCGTCGCCGATCTCGATCAGCTCGCCGCGGCTCACCACGATCTCCCGTCCGGCGGCCAGCGCGGTCGCGGCCAGCACCAGCGCGGCGGCGCCGTTGTTCACCACGTGCACGGCACCGGCGTCCGGCACCGCCGCGGCCAGCGCGGCGAGCGCGGTCCGCCCGCGGCGCGCGCGGCGCCCGGTGGCGAGATCGAGCTCCACGTCGGTGTGCCCGCTCGCCGCCGTGATCGCCTCGACCGCGGCCGGCGACAGCGCGGCGCGGCCCAGGTTGGTGTGCAGCACCACGCCCGTCGCGTTGAGGACCGGGCGCAGGCCGCCGGTGGTGGGGGGCAGCGCGGCTATGGCGGCCTCCGCGACCAGGCCGGGGTCCAGTTCACCGGCGCGGGCACGCTCCTGGGCGGCGACGACCGCGGCCTTGACCGGGGCACGGCCCAGGCGGTCGGCCGCGGCCAGGAGGCGGGGATCGGCCAGCACCATGTCGGTACGGGGCACACGCCGCCGCGGATCGACCGCTTGTCCCACCTGTACCTCCCGGCTGACCGTGCTGGCGGAGGCGGACGGGGGAATCCAACCCGCCTAGCCCGGATACTACGAAGGCCAACGTCACGGACGCGGGATGGGGCCCGAACCCCCTGGCCCGGATGCCGGGCCACACCGTGCGGCGGTTCGCATAAAAGATCAACGTGGGCCGTCCGTTTCACCCGTGCGAATCGCCGCGGTGACAGCCGCGGCGCGGATCTCGTCGGCATCAGCCGGGCGAGATCAATCTAATCTCGCAGCGCGGGCCGTTCGCCTTGGCGAGCCGGGCATCCGCGGTCACGAGGGGACACCCGAGAGCCTCGGCCGCCGCGACATGGGCGGCGTCGTAGGCTGTGATGCCGCCACGCACCTGCCCTATCGGGTCCACCAGGGCAGCTACGTCGATCTGGTCGATCACCAGTGTCGGCAACGCGTCTACGGCTTCCTGTGCTCGGGCCGGCCCAAGCTTGCCGCCGAGAGTCCTGCCCCTGATGGCCGACACGACGTCGACCAGAACGTGAGCCGGCGCCGCCCAATGCGGGCTCGCGCCCCCGGGGAGGGCCGCGAGTGCGTGGCCAGCCACGCCCTCGCACCGGCGCGGTAGCCTGCTGGCGTGGGCAGTGCGGAGGACATGGGTGACATCCGCGTGGGTGACCGCGAGCGCGAGTCCGCGCAGGCGGCGCTCGCCGAGCACCTTGCTGCGGGACGGCTCGATCTTGACGAGTTCGCGCAGCGGGTCGATCGGTGCCTAGCCGCTCGCACGCGCCGCGAATTGCTCGCCCTGTTCGACGACCTCCCGCAGCCGCTGCCTGACCTGGCGGCGATGACGGCCGGCGCAATCGTGTCGAACGGAACCAAGCCGTCGCCCACCTCGGTTGTCGAGGGCGTCGCTTCAGCCACGACGGCCCCCCTGGCGGGCGCGCTCGGCCTGACGATCGTGCTCGGGATCCCGATCACCGCGGTGCTCGGCTTGGCATATGGCGCATGGTGGACCCTGTGGATACCGGTCGTGATAGTGGTGCTGCTGGCGATCGCACAGGGCATGGTCAGCCACCGGCGCCGTTGATCTCGACCGGCCCAGCGCCTGCCCGGCACACTCGCCAGCTCCAACCTCGGCTTGGACCGTCACTCCTGGCGAGCCGCAAGACCGGTGGACCGGCGCCTCTCGGTCGGCTTGGAAGGCGTCCTTGTGCGGACTATCGCCAGTCGCTCCGGCCCCTTCGGTCGCGACTTCAGGACTAGTGTTGAAGTCGGCTCCGCTCGCGCAGTAGCGTAGCCATGTGACCACCGCACCAATCGAGTCAGTCCCGTTCTCGGAACTCCTGCGTCAGCCGACGGAGACCGCCGAACGCGCGTTCCGAGCCCGTGCCGTGCGGCTGCGCCGGCGTGACGCGGCCGATCTCGTGCTGATGTCTGCTGACCGCGCCGAGGCCGAGGGGCAGGTTGTCGACATCACCGCACGCCTGCTCGCGACGTTGAGCCGCCGAAACCCCGAACTCGTCCGCGACGTCCTGCCGACGGTCCTGCCGTGGATACGGTTCCTTCCGGATCAGGACCTCGACCAGCTCGCAAGCGAGTTCGTCTCCACGGCGGAGGCGGCCGCCGCGATCGGCAACACGGCTGCCATCTCTCAACTACTCGCCGAATGGCGGCACACCGCCGAGATCTACGCCGATCCCGACCTGCATCAGGCGTTGGTCAGCCAGCCGACGGGCGACTTCGGTGCGGTGCCGCAACCGTGACACCGAAACGAGGAGACCGGGCGGCGCCACCCCCATTACCGGGTGGATACACGCTCAAGTTCGCCACCGGTGAGGCCGCCACACGCCACCACTAGCTCAAAGGGCAACTCTCCACCGACACACACGGCGGCAAGGTTCTACCGCAATGGCAGTACGAAATCACCGGCGGCGGACGGATCTGGTACCTCGTCGACCACGACACCCGCATCTGCTGGTTGAAGCTCGCCAGCACGGGCCACCCGAAAGCGACCGAGTGAACAGCTCCGCGGAACGAACACGCGCTCGGCCATTTCGCACACCGCCACATTCGCTGTGACGCTCGCCCAGCTCACAAGCTGCTGGTGGGCCGGACGATGCACCATGCGAACCACGCCACCGCCATCCCCGGCAGCCCGCTACCGGGACGTTTGACCAGCTCGCGGCCCGTTCGAACCGGGCCATGAGTGGGTCGGGGCGACCGGGACATCACTCGTGGCGGCGCGACATGCTCGGTCGGCGCGCTAGCATTGCTATCAGCTTCTGCCATCGAGGGAGGATCCATGGCGGCTCTCAGCATCAGAGATCTCGACGATGCGGTGAAGGAGAAGCTACGTCTCCGCGCCGCCCGCAACGGCCGCTCCATGGAGGCCGAGATACGCGCCATCCTGACCGCCGCCGTCACCGATGATGCACCAGGAACCAATCTGTTCAGCGCTCTCACGGAGCGGTTCGCCCAGCTCGGCGGCGCCGACTTCGACCTGCCGGCACGTAACGCCACGCCCAGGGCAGCGAGTCTGCCGGAGTGATGATCGTCCTCGACACCAACGTGGTCTCCGAACTCATGCGGCCCGAGCCGGCTTCGGCGGTGCTCGCGTGGCTGCAGCGGAGTTCCCGTGATGGCTTGTACACGACGGCGGTCACCATCGCTGAGATCCGATACGGCATCGCGCGCCTACCGGAAGGACACCGACGCCAATCGCTGCACCAGGCGGCCGACGAGATCTTCGCGGCCTTCCCTCGCCAGGTTCTGCCCTTCGACCTCGCTTCTGCCATTGCCTACGCCGACATAGTCGTGAGCCGGGAGAGGCAGGGCAACCCGATCAGCGGGTTCGACGCTCAGATCGCCGCCATCTGCCGCTCACAAGCGGCATCGCTGGCCACCCGGAACACCCGAGACTTCGTCGACACCGGCGTCAACCTTCTTGATCCGTGGCGCCCGGCCAACTGATCGGTACACGAAATGCCTGAAGAAGACCCGGCCGCCGCAGCGGCATCGGCACCCGCCTCGCGGCAGGTGGTCGCTTTGACCCGCTGGGTTGGCCGCAAACTGACCCCCGACCGGCCAGTTGACCATGGCCGGCGCACGGCACCTGGTCGGCCTTCTGGAGACCGGAGACGAGATCGACCCGGTGATCGGCACCGGATGTTCCGCACCCGTAGCAGCGCCGAACTTCCCCGGTTGGCGATCGTGCTGGCCTGGGCCCAGGCAGTCGGGCTTCTCCGAGTCGTACACGGCCCGTTGGTGCCGGTGAAGAAGAATCAGCGCCTGCTGGACCGGGCCAGTGGACCTGTGGACCTCCATGTTCACGGTCTTCGGCCAACTCGGCCCGGTTCTCCGCCCGCCTGGCTGGTTCGACTCGTTGCTTGGCGAGGACTTCAGCGACGGGATCGCCGTGCTGTTCGCCAGCGTCGCGGGAGGCGGTGGCGTCGTGCGCCGGACAGCGTTCGCAGGATGAATTCGCAGCCTTTCCCGGTGAGCACTCCCGTCGATGTCACCGGCGGGGCGCGCCTGGCCCGGGGTTGCCTGATGGCCGAGCAGGCCTGCGGGCTGGCGAGGTGGGCGGGCCGCCCCGGGTGAGCGGAGGCGGACGGGAATCGAACCCGCCTGGCCCGGATACCGGGCCACACCGGTTTTGAAGACCGGGAGGGGCACCAGCCACCTGTACGCCTCCGCGGATCACCCTAACGCCCGGCCGGGTGGGCCGCCCTGAGCGAGGCGCGACCTGCCGTGCGAGAGTGCGAGGGTGACGACGATCCAGGGACAACGGCTCACCCAGTACGCCCACGGCGGGGGCTGTGCGTGCAAGATCCCGCCGGGCGAACTGGAAGCCGTGGTGACCGGGCTGATCGGCGAGTCTGCTCCGCGCGGCCCCGGGGAGCTGCTGGTCGGGCTGGACGACGGGGACGACGCCGCGGTCGTCCGGATCGGCGCCGGTACGGCGATCGTGGCCACCACCGACTTCTTCACCCCGGTGGTCGACGACGCCTACGACTGGGGGCGCATCGCCGCCGCCAACGCACTGTCCGACGTGTACGCGATGGGCGGCGCCCCGATCGTCGCGGTCAACCTGCTGGCGTGGCCGCGTGACCTGCTGCCGATGGAGCTGGCCGCCGACGTGCTGCGCGGTGGTCTCACGGTCGCTCGCGAGGCCGGCTGTCACGTGGGCGGCGGGCACAGCGTCGACGATCCGGAACCGAAGTACGGCATGGCGGTCACCGGCGTGGCCGATCCGGAGCGCCTGATGCGCAACGACGCCGGCGCATCGGGCCTGCCGCTGACCCTGACCAAGCCGCTCGGCATCGGCGTGCTGAACAGCCGGCACAAGGCGACCGGCGAAGTGTTCCCGCAGGCCGTCGCGGCGATGACCGAGCTGAACCGGGCCGCCGCGGAGGCCGCGCTCGCCGGCGGGGCGGTGTGCGCGACCGACGTGACCGGGTTCGGCCTGCTCGGGCACCTGCACAAGCTGGCCCGGGCCAGCGGGGTGACGGCCCGCGTCGACGCCGCCGCGGTGCCGTACCTGGACCGCGCCCGCGCCGCCCTCGCCGCC
>Ga0081539_10001936_pt1 | contig 31745 bp, 28 predicted proteins | sample TabmetS4T2R2_FD_71023 | JGI IMG/M metagenome (GOLD analysis project Ga0081539, IMG submission 71023) | Tabebuia heterophylla rhizosphere microbial communities from the University of Puerto Rico - S4T2R2 | ecosystem: Host-associated > Plants > Roots > Rhizosphere ... | reverse complement strand
CCCCAGCCGCGGCCGAACACGAACGGATCGCCGCCCTCCAGCCGCAGCACGCGCCGCCCGGCGCGGGCGCGCTCGATCAGCACCTCGTTGATGTCGCGCTGCTGCGAGGAGGGCCGCCCGCCGCGCTTGCCGGCCGAGATCAGCTCGGCACCGTCGCGTCGCAAGTCGAGCACGCGGCGATCGACCAACGCGTCATAGACAATGTCGTCCGCCTGGCCGATGGCGTGCAGCGCCAGCACGGTGAGCAGCCGCGGATCGCCGGGGCCCGCGCCCGCCAGCCAGACCTCGCCAGCCGGGAAATCGGGCAGCGCCGGAAAGTTCTTGGGGATCACTTGCGAGGTCACTGGCCGCGGCCCCGGAAGCGTCGTTGATAGGAGGCGTCGTAGAGGGCGCTGTCGCGAAAATCATGCGTCTGCAGCACCTTGCCGACCAGGATCAGCGCCGTGCGCTCGATGGGCGTTTTGGCAACCTCGGCCGCGAGCGTGCCCAGGGTGGCGCGGATCACGCGCTCCTCCGGCCAGCTCGCGCGATAGACCACGGCGGCCGGGCAATCGGCGCCGTAGTGCGGCAGCAACGTCGCCACGACCTTGTCGATCGTGTGGATCGAGAGATGAATGGCAAGCGTGGCGCCGGTCGCGGCGAAGGTTTCGAGCTTCTCGGCCGGCGGCATGGCCGACGCGCGGCCCGAGGTGCGGGTGAGCACGACCGACTGCGCGACCTCGGGCAAAGTCAGCTCCTGGCCGAGTGCCGCGGCAGCGGCGGCGAAGGATGGCACGCCCGGCGTCACGGTGTAGGCGATGCCGGACTCGCGCAGGCGGCGCAGCTGCTCGCCCATCGCGCTCCACACCGAGAGGTCGCCCGAGTGCAGGCGCGCGACGTCGTGGCCCTCGTCGGTAGCGCGCTTGCATTCCGCGACGATCTCGTCGAGCGACATCGGCGCTGTGTCGACGATGCGCGCGCCCGCCGGGCAATGTTCCAGCAGCGCCTTGGGCACCAGCGAGCCGGCATAGAGGCAGACCGGGCAGCACGCGATCAGGTCGCGGCCGCGCACCGTGATCAGATCGGGCGCGCCCGGACCGGCGCCGATGAAATGCACGGTCATCGCCCTTCTCCCGTGGCGATGGCGCAGGTCGCGCCCTCGGTGGCGACGCGTGCGCCCAGCAGACGCGCATTGCGGCCGGCGACGACGATGGCCGAGGCCTCGGCGATCGACGGCAGGCCTTTGGCCTCGAGCGCGAACCTGGACGGTGTGAGGACCTGGCCGGCGACACGATCGAGGTCCGTCGCCGTGCAGGCCACGAGCTGAACAGACAGGCGTCGCGCCACTTCCGGAAAGGCAGGCTCGGTCGCCTTCTCCGACTCCGTCGCAATCACCTGCAGGCGCTCGGCCGGCAACTCGTGCATGCCCAGAGCCAGCCGCACCACGCGCTCGATCTCGTCGGCCGACGTGCCGCGGCGACAGCCCACGCCCGCCACGATCATGGCTTCCTCGCCCGCCATTGCACGATCGGCGCGGCGGCGCGCCAGACGAAGACACCACCCGTGCCGGCCTTGCCGGCCTTGGACACGTCGAGGCGCACCAGCTCGCCGCCGTGCCGCTGGAAGCAGTCGATCAAACGCGCCTCCGACTGGAGGGATACGGCGTTGGCGACCAGCCGGCCGCCCGGCTTCAGTGCCGCCCACACCGCGTCCAGCATGTTGGGGTTGGAGAGTCCGCCGCCCAAGAAGATCGCATCGGGAGCCGGCAATCCGGCGAAGGCTTCGGGCGCGCGTCTCTGGACGATCTGCAGATCCGGCGTGCCCAGCACCGCCGCATTTCGTGCTGCGCGTTCCGCGCGCGCCGGCTCCGCTTCGATGCCGATCGCCTTGAGCGAGGGATGGCAGAGCAGCCATTCGATGGCGACCGAGCCCGCACCCAAGCCGACATCCCACAAAAGCTCACCGTGGCGCGGCGCCAATGCCGATAAGGTCACGGCGCGGACCTCGCGCTTGGTGAGCTGGCCGTCATGCTCGAACAGCGTGTCGTCGAGGCCCGGTGTCAGCGGCAGCACCGTTGCGCCGGCCTCGGCCGCGACCCGCAGCGCGATGGTGTTGAGCGGCGCGACATCAGCGATCGCAAAGCCGGCGGCCGTCGCCGAGCGCACGCGCTCGCGCGGCCCTCCCATGGCTTCCAGGACGACGAGCGTGGAATTGCCCATGCCCCGCTCGACCAGGAACTTCGCGAGCTTGGCCGGCGTCTCGCCATCCCACGACAGCGCCAGGATGCGCGCGCCGGGCTGCAGATGGCGCACGATGCCTTCGAGCAGACGGCCGTGCAGGCTTAGCAGCGCCACGTCCTGCAGCGACCAGCCGAGCCGTGCGGCCGCCAGGCTGAAGGCCGAGGCATTGGGCAGGCAAAGGACCTCGTCGGCCGGAATGGAGCGCAGCAGCAGGTCGCCGACGCCGTAATGGAAAGGATCGCCGCTCGCCAGCACTACCACCGGCCGGCCGCGATGCTTCTCGATCTCCGGCATGGCGGCGCCGATCGGACTGGGCCAGGCAAGCGCGCGGCCGCGGATCAGCGCTTCGGCCAGGCCGAGGTGGCGTTTGCCACCGACCACGAGCTCGGCCGACGCTAGAAGCTTCTGCGCCACAGGAGACAGCCCGTCGATGCCGTCCTCCCCGATGCCGACGATGGACAGCCAGCGCGCAGCCGGGCAGCTTGCGGCGTCAGACATGCGCGTTCTCATTCTTGGCGGCACCACGGAGGCCTCGGCATTGGCCAGGCTCGTCGCGGGCGATCCGCGCTTCGAGGCGACCCTGTCCTTCGCCGGACGCACGGCCGCGCCCCAATCGCAGCCTGTCGCGACACGCGTCGGCGGCTTCGGCGGCGCCGATGGCCTTGCGCACTACATCAAGGAGCAGGCGATCGACGCCGTGGTCGACGCCACTCATCCCTACGCCCCGCGCATCTCCGCCAACGCCGTCGTGGCGTGCCAGCGCGCCGGCGTCGCACTGGCCACGCTCATCCGACCGGCCTGGAAGCCTGAGGCCGGCGACAAATGGCAGACGGCTCCCACGGCGGTCGCCGCGGCCCTCGCCATCGGCAAGGAACCGCGCTGCGTGTTCCTGGCGCTCGGCCGGCAGGAACTGCACTTCTTCGCCGCCATCGCCCAGCACCACTACGTCGTCCGTCTCATCGATCAGCCGGTCGGCGCACGGCCCCCTAGTCTCGTGCTGCTGCAACAGCGCGGACCGTTCGATTTCGACGCTGAGCTGCGCCTCTTGAAGGAGCGCAAGATCGACGTGATCGTTTCGCGCAACTCGGGCGGCAGCGCCACCTACCCGAAGATCGAGGCGGCGCGCGTCCTTCGCCTGCCCGTGATCATGATCACACGCCCCGTGAAACCCGCCGGCCACATCGTCCGGACGGCCGAGGAAGCGATGGCGTGGCTGGCTCATGGGCGCTCCGCTCCCTCGCTGCGCGGAGTGTAGACCCAACGCCCGACCTGCCGTGTCGTGCTGGCACCGACGATCACGAGCGTGCGCATGTCGGCGCGCGACGGATCGGCGGCGCCGAGGGTCGTCGTGATGACCTGGGCATCGGCCGTGCCTGCGGCACGCACGAACAGCACCGGGGTGTCGGCGGCCTTGAGCGTGCGCAGAAGATCGAACGCCTTGCCGAGCTGGGTCGGTCGCGCCTTTGACGCGGGATTGTAGAGGGCGATCGCGAAATCGCCCTCGGCGGCCGCCTTCAGGCGGCGTTCGACGGTGCTCCAGGCCTTGAGGTTGTCGGACAGCGAGATGGCGCAGAAGTCGCCGCCCAGCGGTGCACCGACCTCGGCCGCCGCCGCCAGCATGGCCGTGACACCGGGCTCGACCTTGATGTCGAGCTCGCACCATTCGGGATCGCCGGCCTCGACTGCTTCGAACACAGCCGCTGCCATGGCGAACACGCCAGGATCGCCGCCCGAGACGACGACGACCTGACGACCGGAGGCAGCCAGCGAAAGAGCCAGCCGCGCACGCTCGAGCTCGACGCGATTGTCGGAGGCATGACGGCTTTGGCCGGAACGCTCTGGTATGCGATCGAGATACGGGCCGTAGCCCACGAGATCGGTGGCGCGGGCGAGCGCCGCCGCCGTCGCCGGCGTCATGAGCTCGGCCTTGCCTGGGCCGGTGCCGACCACGACGAGAGAGCCGGTCACAGCCGCCTCCCCTCACCCGGGATCAGGACCATGGCAAAATAGGCGCCGACCGGGCCGCAGTCAGCGAGCGGCAGGATGCGTTCATCCTTCATGGTGCCGCGCTCGACATAGACGGCACGCGACAACAGGCCCGCCGCCTCGACGGCTCGCCGCACCTTCGCGAGATTGCGGCCGACCTTCATGATCACCGCCGCGTCGGCGAGCCGAAGCCGCTCGACAAGTTCGCTCTCCCCCAGCGTGCCGGGCAGCACGGCGAGTGCATCGTTGCCCCAGGTCATGGGGAGGTTGGCGCGCGTCCAGCAGCCCGACATGCCGGTGACGCCCGGCACGACCTCGATCGCGAAATCGGAAGCAAGGCGCCGCCACATGTGCATGAACGAGCCATAGAAGAAGGGATCGCCCTCGGCCAGCAGACCGACCGACCGACCTTGTCGCAGCACGGCCGCCAAAGCGGTCGCCGCCTCGCGATAGAAGGCGCTTATCTTCTGCTGATAGTCCAGGCTGTCGGCCGGGACCTCGTCGGTGACCGGATACTCCAGGCGCATCTCGGCCCGGCCTTCGGCGAGAAGCGGCGCCACGATGCGGCGCGCATTGCCGGGCGAGCCGATCTTGGCGAAATAGGCGACGACATCGACTGCCTGCACCAGGCCTGCAGCCCGCAGGGTGAGATAGCGCGCGTCGCCTGGCCCCACGCCGATGCCGTAGAGCGTGCCCGCCGTCGCCGTTCCGGCCAGGGAGTCGAGCAAGCTCATTCCTGCTCGCTCGCCAGGGCGTTGATGGCGGCAGCCGCCATGGCGCTGCCGCCCTTGCGGCCGCGCACGATCAGGAACGGCACGCCGCCATGCGCAGCCAGCGCCTCCTTGGATTCCACCGCGCCCACGAAGCCCACCGGCAGTCCGATCACGGCAGCCGGCGACGGCGCGCCCTCGTCCAGCATCTCCAGCAACCGGAACAAGGCGGTCGGCGCATTGCCGATGGCAACGATCGAGCCGCCGAGCCGGTCACGCCACAGGTCGAGTGCCGCCGCGCTTCGCGTGTTGTCGAGACGCTTGGCGATGGCCGGCACGGAGGGATCGTCCAAGGTACATAAAACATCGTTGCCGGCCGGCAGACGCGCGCGCGTGACGCCATTGGCCACCATCTTGGAATCGCAAAAGACCGGCGCGCCGTCCTTCAGTGCCTGGCGCGCCCCATCGGCGAAGCCTTTGGACATGACGATGTCGCGGGCAATCTCAGGCATGCCGCAGGCATGGATGATGCGCACCGCAACCGGTTCCTCGGCCGCACTGAAGCGCGCGAGGTCGGACTCGGCGCGGATGATGGCGAAGGACCGGCGATAGATCTCCGCGCCGTCGCGCACATAGGCACGCTCAGTCATCGCGCGTCTCACCGAACAAAGTCGCGAACTCCCCGACGCCGATCATGCGCTCGACCGGACCACGCGTCGTGGCGTTGCGGATCAGGCGATAGGCGCCCGCCTCGCCGGCCAGCACCAGGTCCGACGGCAGCGACCGCGCACAGCCCTTGGCGCAGCCCGAAACATGGATGCTCCCCTGGTAGCCATGGATCGCGGCGATGGTGGCGAGCCGCCGCGCGTCGCCACGGGCATCGACGCTGCTGGACTTGCAGTCGGGCGCACCGGGACAGGCTTCGACCTGCAGCACGGGATCGTTCTCTTCGACGATCATCCCGGCATCGCGCGCCTCGTCGAGGACCAAGACGCCTGTATCCTTGCGCACGCCGAAGTAGACGGCACGCCATGGCGACAGACGCAGATCGGCAGCACCGGCATCGGCCGCCAGCTTCACGAGCAGGCGAAGCTGGCCCGCTTCCAACCGCCCGAACGGTGCCGCGATGCCGACCGCGCTGCCCAGCAGGCCGAGCTGTCGGCCGCCGGCAAGCGGCTGTCCGGTCATCGGCGACAGAGGCACTGCGGTCTGGAGCTGTGCGAACGCCGCCGCGCTGAGACCGCGCATGCGGCCGCGCGTGGCGACGGCGAGGAAAGCATGTGCCGCCGCGATGGCGGCCTCGGCCGCCCGTGCCGGCGGCAGCGTGCCCAGCCATTGCGTTCCCTTGGCCGTGTCCAGACCGAAAGCACATGCGTTGCCGACGGCGGCGAGACAGATATCGGCGCGCTCGGAAGCTATCGAGATCGCGCCGCCGCCGTCGACCAGCAGGCCGAACTTGCCCGGCAGGGCGTGCAATCGCTCGTCCGACGTCAAAGCATCGTCGATCGCTCGCGCGATCGGCCGGACATCGAAACGCTGAGTGGGGTCAAGGCCGGCCAGCGGCGCCACCATCACGTTGCGCACGGCCTCGGTCTCGCTGGCGGGGTCGAGCAGGCCGAGCGTCGCCAGTTCTGCCCGCAGCTCAGGCAAACGATCTTCGGTCAGGCCGCGCAGCTGCAGGTTGGCGCGGCGCGTCAGGTCGATATGGCCGTTGCCGAGGCGCAGGGCGAGATCGGCCACGGCGGCCGCCGTCCCGAGGCTGAAGGCGCCGCCGCGCGGGCGGACGCGCACGATCAGGCCGTCACCGCTCGCCATCGGCCGCAGGATGCCCGGGCACCAGCCCTTGACGTCGGTCACGGCGTTCATCGGCCGGCCTCGGTCATCAGGCGTTGCAGCTCGTGGTCGACGGCGTTGCGCCGGGTCATCCAAAGGCCACGCACCAGGGCATCGTGCAGCCGTGAGGCGATGGCGCCAGCCGCCGCCGGATTCTTCTGCAGCAAGGCCATGCGCACGCAATCGTCGGCGACCAGCGCCGCGTGCGTGGCATCGAACAGATGACCGGGCACGCCCGCGGTCGCGGCAAAGGCGTAGAGCGCATCGACCGTCTGGGCGATCTCGGCCACGCCGCGGTGACCGTGCTCCAGCATGCCGGAAAGCCAGCGCGGATTGGTCAGCCGGCCGCGCACCACGCGGGCGATCTCCTCGGCGAGCCGCCGCGCCTTGGGCTCGGCGGTCCGGCTCGTGTCGAGATGGTAGAGCTCGGGCTCGTTGCCGAGCAGCGCGGCTGCCGCGGCAAATCCGCCGGCGAAGTCGGCGACGCCGTCGCCATCCAGAATATCGCGCTCCCGATCGTCCTGCGGATGGACCAGCACGTCGGCTTCCGAGATGCGATTGCGGAAACCTTCGCTCGGCTGCACGGACTCGGTGCCGCCGTAGGCATGCGTGACAGCCGCAAGATAGATCTCGCCCAGTTCGGCCCGGTCGCGCCACTGGCCATCGAGGGCGGTGTCGGCCGCCCGCGCGCCGTAGCTGCCCGGCGCACCGCCAAAGACGCGCGCGAGATCGGCACCGCTGCGACGGGCCTCGGCCAGGGAATTGTCTTCGGCCGGTTCGTCGAGAGCCGCGACGCGCCGCACCGCCATGTCAAAGAGGGCGATCTGCGCCTCGAAGATGTCGCGGAACAGGCCGGAGATGCGAAGCGTCACATCGATGCGCGGCCGGTCGAGGGCGGCGAGCGGCATGATCTCGATGCCGGTGACGCGGCTGGAAGTCTTATCCCACACAGGCTTGACGCCGAGGTACCACAGCGCCTGCGCAAGATCGTCGCCGCCGGTGCGCAGCGACGCCGAAGCCCAGAGATCGATCACCAACGCCCGCGGCGGCTCGCCGTGGTCCTGCAAGTAGCGCCGCACCACCTCGTCGGCGGCGCGCACGCCGATCGCCGCCGCGGTGCGCGTCGGGATGGCGCGCGGATCGATCGAGGTGAGGTTGCGGCCGGTCGGCAGCACGTCGGCCCGGCCACGGCTCGGTGCGCCGGCCGGTCCCGGCGCCACCCGACGCGCATCGAGCGCGGCGATGAAAGCTGCTCGCTCGCACTCGGCCGAGGCACGCACCGCCGCCTCGGCGCCGGTCGCGGCGGCGAGCAGGCGCATCTTCTCCTCGTCGGGCGATTGGCCGAAGACGTGCAGGCCATCGCGGATTGAAAGCTCCTTGATGTCGCAGAGCTGGGCATCGAGCTTGGCGATGGCCTGGCGGTTGGGCTCGCCCTTCTCCAGGCCGCAATCGGCGGCGAGCCCGCTGGCCCAGGCGCGCTCGACGATCTCCTCTTCGAGGAAGGCGAGCCGCCGGCGGTCCAGACCGTCGGCTGCGGCATACTCCTCGATGATGCCTTCCAGCTCAGCCAGCGGGCCATGCAGGCCGGCCGCGCTGAGCGGCGGCGTCAGGTGGCCGATGGTGACGGCACCGAGCCGGCGCTTCGCCTGCACTGCCTCGCCCGGATTGTTGACGATGAAGGGATAGATCACGGGCAGCGGGCCCAGCACGACCTCGGGCCAGCACTCCTCCGACAGCGCGAGCGCCTTGCCGGGCAGCCATTCGAGCGTGCCGTGCGTGCCGAGATGGACCAGGGCATCGATGCGCTCACGCAACCAGGCATAGACGGCAACGTAGGCGGGACCCGGCGGGCAGTTCGTGTCGTGATAGCCGGACTTGCGATCGCCGATTGCGCCGCGATCGGGCTGCAGCAGCACCAGCACCTTGCCGCAGCAGAGCACGGGCGTGTTCCCTGCGGATGGAATGTCGATGTGCTCGACATCACCCATCAGCAGGCGCTCGATATCGGTCGCCTGCCAGTCGCGTCCGCCGGTGTCGTAGCCCTTCGCCTTCAGCAAAGCCAGGATCTCGGCGGCACTGGCGGCGGTGTCGAGACCGACGGCATAGCCGGTGCGCCCGCCGCGCGCCGGATAGTCGGACAACACGAGGGCCAGGCGCCTTTCATGTCGAGGTGTGCCGCGCAACTTCGCCCAGGCCGCTGCCAGACGCGCCACGTACGTCACGCGATCGGCCGCCGGCTCATGGCTCACGCTGGCGAATTCCAGACGAGGGTCAGCCGGCGTCTCTGCCTTGAAGGAAATGGCGCGCGTCAGCAGCCGGCCGTCGAGCTCGGGCAGCACGACGTTCATGGCGAGGTCGGCGGGCGAGAGGCCGCGTTGCGACTCTTCCCAGACAGCGCGCGGGCTGCCCGACAGCACGACCTGCAATACGGGCGCATCGGCCTGGTCGAGCACCGTCGTGTCGTCCTCGGCCATGGCGGAGAAGGCCGTGGTGTTGAGGATGATCGCGGGGCAGTGTTCCACGATCAGCGCCTTCAGCTCGGGCTTGGCCAGCGGATCCTTCAGGCTGTTCACCGCGACGGCGAGCGGCGACAGGCCCTGGCGATCGAGCGCCTCCATCAGCGCCGTGATCGGCGCGGTGTCCGCCGCCATCAGGTTGGCGCGATAGAAGACGATCAGCGCCACCGCTCGGCCCGGCTCGGCGCGGCCGAGCACGGTGACCGGGCCGACCGGCACCGGCGGCGTCCAGGCGAGGTCGCGGCCGAGCAAGGTGCCAGCATAGCGCAGCGCCTGGCGCAGATTGTCGGTGCCGCCCTCGCGGAAGAAGCTGTCGAGCATCGCCAACGGGCCGGCGGCGAGCGTCGAGACCGAGGCAAGCCGCGGATCGGCGCGGCCGTCGCCCGGCAGAGCCGCGAACAGGATGCCGCGCTCGCGCGCCACATCGGCGATGTGCTCCAGGCCGTAGCGCCAGTAGTCGAGCCCACCCAGGCAGCGCACGATCACCAGGCGCGCATGGGCCACCACGCTCTCGACATAGAGATCGACCGACATCGGATGTTTTAGCCGCTTCAGGCTCGCGAGCCGCATCGTCGGCAGCAGATCGGCCTCCTGCCGCCAGGCGGCGGCAAGGGGGGAGAGATCGCTGTCGGAGAAGGAAAGCACGACGATGTCGGCCGGCGACTGGCCGAGGTCGACGGCGACATCGGCCTCCTCCAGCGTCGCGAGCTCGGTGGCGAGGACGTGCATCAGCGCCCTCTCATTCCTTGAGGCTTTCCGCCGATTTCAGATCATGATCATCAGGAGTCACAAATCACCAGTGGGGCATTTCCCCTCCCTACCCTCCCCCGTAAGACCGGGAGGATTAAGAGGCGATGAGTCCTCTAATCACGTCCCTGTCAAAGCCCTTTTCCGCGATCACCACCAGCCGGCCGCGGCGTTCCGCCGTGGGCCACTTGCGGTCGTAGTGATGCTGGACGCGGCTGCCGACGGCCTGCACGAGGAGCCGCATCGGCTTGCCGGCGATGTCGACGAACCCCTTCATGCGAAGGATGTCGTGCGCCTCGGCAACCTTGACCAGGCGGTCGACCAGCTGCTGCGGCGAATCGAAGGCCGGCAGATCGACGATGAATGTGTCGAAATCCTCGTGGTCGTGCTCGCCCTCGAGATCGTGGTGCGAGGGGCGGCTCGCGAGGTCGGATTCGGCCTCGGCGCCAAGCCCGAGCAGGACTTTTATCGGCACCTGGCCGTTCTGGGTTTCCACGACCTTCACAGCGCGCGGCAGGGTTTTGGCGATCTCGCCGGCGATATTGCGACGCTCGTCCGGCGAGATCAGGTCGGCCTTGTTCAGGATCACCAGGTCGGCACAGAGCAACTGGTCCTCGAACACCTCTTCCAGCGGATTGTCGTGGCCGAGCGAGGAATCCTCGGCGCGCTGCCTGGCGATCGCCTCGGGATCGTCGGCGAAGCGGCCGGCAGCGACGGCCGCGCCATCGACGACGGCAACGACGCCGTCGACCGTCACGCGCGAGGCGATCTCGGGCCAATTGAAAGCCTTCACCAGCGGCTTGGGCAGCGCCAGGCCCGACGTCTCGATGACGATGTGCTCGGGCGGCGACGGACGGTCTAAAAGGCCTTTCAGTGCCGGCACGAAGTCGTCGGCGACGGTGCAGCACAGGCAGCCGTTGGCCAGTTCGACGATGGCGTCCTCGGGACAGCTCTCGACGCCGCAGCTCTTCAGAATCTCGCCGTCGATGCCGACGTCGCCGAACTCGTTGACGATCACGGCCAGCCGGCGGCCGTCGGCGTTCTCCAGCACGTGCCGCACCAGCGTCGTCTTGCCGGCGCCCAGAAAGCCGGTGACGATCGTGCAGGGAACCTTGGCGACGCTCATGACTGCTCCTGGGATGGCGCTGGCGAAGGTGCGGCGGGTTTCACCGGCGGCACGCGGGCAATGGTGTGCTTGCGGACATGCTCGGGCCGGTCGCGCCACTCCGGCACGCCCTCGGCATGCGCCCTGTGCTGACGGGCAAAATCGATGACGTCGCCGGCGTGCCGATCGGGATCGAGATCGCCGATCACATAGGTCCACTTGCCGGAGGCGGACACGGCCGCACTGCAGCCGCGCGGGCAGTTCGACAGGCAGTTGGCCGGCACCAGCGCGATCCCCTTGTCACCGCCGTCGGCGCCGAGCTTCTGCTCGACCGCCGCCAGCAATCGTGCGCCCGGACGCGGGGCATCGTCTGCCGCGGGCGGATTGCCGCGACAGGTGACGCAGACATAGAGAATGGTGGTGGTCACGTCACGCAAGGCCTGCCGCCGCCGCCGTCGCGATGCCGCCCGCCAATGCCACCAGCACGCCGGCAACCGTGAGGCCGGTCGTGCGCGCCGGCCAGCGCGCCAGACTGCGCACGGCAGCGTAGACGCAAACGCCAATCGCGGTCTGAATGATCAGCAGGCCGAGGAGATAGGCCACCAGCGGCGACGCCTCGGCGCCGACGATCGATTCGCCCAGCGCGTAACCGTGCACCAGGCCGGCGATGGCGAACAACGATGCCGCGAGGCCCGCACCCATCGACTGGCGGGCGATCACCAGCCCGCCGATCAGCAGTGTCGTCAATCCAACGAACAGCTCGCTCGCCGGCAAGTCGATCTTGGCGAGATGCAGCCCGACACCGGCGATGACGGCGACACTGAAGGCCAGCACGACCGCAGCGCTGCGCCCGGCGAGAGCGGCGAGGATGCCGACGCCGACGATGGCGGCGAGATGCTCGATGCCGATCACCGGATGGCCGAAGCCCGACAGCAGGCCCTGCAGGAAGGTCAGCGGTAACGCGCCGTCCATGACGTGATGCGCCCATGCCGGCTTGGCGACCATCGTCAGAATCGCGAGCACGCCGAGCCGTTGAGATGATCCAGACATCGCTTGCCTCCGTCGTCGCGGACCGACCGGGTGGCCGGTCCGAATGGATGCCGTCTCCGACGGAGCACCTTCGTCCGGCAGCGACCGGACGAAAAGCGTTGCCTCGACCCTCGCTGCGCCCCGCGCGACGGTTCGGATGCGGCGTTTGACGGCAGGTTTCCTGGCTCTCGGGTCCTCGCCTTTGGCCACCTTCCCGGTTTCCCAGTGGTATCCTGGCCATCGGCTTGCCGACTACAGTTGCGGGGGCAGCCGCGGATTGAGGCTTTTAGGCCGGACCGCGTTCCCTTTTGATCCCCGTGAGGGGCACCGTCGCCCGCTTGATACGGTTGGCACGGAAGGCCCGTCAACGAGATTCGGGGCAACGGGATTTCGGTCGCGCTGAGGCCTGCAGTATTGTGTGGCCATGAGCGCAGAAACCGACGAAACCGCCCGCCACAAGGCAAAAATGGCCAATCGCAAGGCCGCCCAGGACGCCGAGGTCGCCGCCAAGACCGTCGAGAAGGGCCTGCTGATCGTCCACACGGGCAAGGGCAAGGGCAAATCGACAGCGGCCTGGGGCCTGCTGGTGCGTGCGCTGGGCCGCGGCTTCAAATGCGGCGTCGTGCAGTTCGGCAAGGGCGCCTGGCAGACCGGCGAACGCGCCGCCCTGGAACGCTTCGGCGATCAGGTCGAATGGCACACGCTGGGCGAAGGCTTTACCTGGGAGACGCAGGATCGCGCCCGCGATGTCGCCGCAGCCGAACGCGCCTGGACCAAGGCGCGCGAATTGATGGCCGACCCGAAGATTCGCCTGGTCGTGCTCGACGAGCTCAACATCACGCTGCGCTACGATCACCTTGCCATCGGCGACGTCGTGGCGGCGCTGAAAGCGCGCCGCGCCGACCAGCATGTCGTCGTCACCGGCCGCAACGCCAAGCCCGAGCTGATCGAGACGGCGGACCTTGTGACCGAGATGACATTGGTGAAGCACCACTTCGCTGCCGGGGTGAAGGCGCAGGAGGGCATCGAATTCTGATGACCGCCCGCGCCATCATGATCCAGGGCACGGGGTCGGACGTCGGCAAGTCGTTGCTGGTTGCAGGCCTGGCTCGCGTCTTCACACGCCGTGGTCTTCGTGTCCGCCCGTTCAAGCCGCAGAACATGTCGAACAATGCCGCCGTCACCGCCGACGGCGGCGAGATCGGCCGCGCCCAGGCATTGCAGGCGCGCGCTGCCGGTGTCCCACTCAGTGTCCACATGAACCCTGTGTTGCTGAAGCCTCAGAGCAACGTCGGCGCGCAGGTCGTCGTGCATGGCAAGGTCCTGGGCAATGCCAAGGCGCGCGAATACCAAGGGCTGAAGCCCAAGCTGTTAGGCGCGGTGCTCGACAGCTTCGGGCGGCTCTCGGCCGAGTGCGATCTCGTCCTCGTCGAAGGCGCGGGCTCGGCGTCCGAAGTCAATCTGCGCAAGAGCGATATCGCCAACATGGGGTTTGCCCGCGCGGCCGGCGTGCCGGTCGTGCTGGTGGGCGACATCGACCGCGGCGGCGTGATCGCGAGCCTGGTCGGCACCCAGGCGGTGATCGATGCGGCCGATGCCGCGATGATCGTGGGCTTCATCGTCAATCGCTTCCGCGGCGATCCCACCCTGTTCGACGACGGCATGAAGACCGTGCGCGAGCGCACCGGCTGGCCAGCGCTGGGCCTCGTTCCCTTCTTCGAGGCTGCGCATCGCCTGCCGGCCGAGGACGCGCTCGGCCTACCCGGTCGCCCGACGACTGCCGACGGCCGGCTCAGGATCGCCGTCCTCGCCTATCCGCGCATCGCCAACTTCGACGACTTCGATCCACTGCGCCTTGAGCCCGGCGTCGATCTTCTATTTTTGCGATCAGGCCAACCGATTCCCGCCGACACTGCCCTGGTGATCCTGCCCGGTTCGAAGGCCACGATCGCCGACCTCACCGACCTGCGGCAAAACTATTGGGACATCGACCTGGTGGCGCACGTTCGGCGCGGCGGCTTCGTCCTGGGCATCTGTGGCGGTTATCAAATGCTCGGCAGGAAGATTTCGGACCCGCATGGCATCGAGGGGCCACCGTCCACGGTCGATGGGCTGGACTTACTGGATATCGAAACCGTCCTGGAAGGCGAGAAGATCCTGGTCGAAGTCACGGGGGAGACCATCAGCGAAGGTATTCCTTTCAAGGGCTATGAGATGCACATCGGCCGCACCAACGGCAATCTCCTCCCCCTGCTGAAGCTTCAGGACGGCCGATTCGACGGCGCCGTCACCGACGATGGCCGCGTCGCCGGCTGCTACATCCATGGCCTGCTGACCGATGACCGCCAGCGCCGTCACTGGCTGCAGCACATCGGCGCACCGGCTTCGAGCTTCGACTACGAAGCCGACGTCGACACGACGCTCGACCTCCTGGCCGATCACCTCGAGAAGCACGTCGACTGCGAGCGGCTGCTCGCGCTGGCACGCGAGCCTAGACTCTCCCCATAGTTCCTCCTGATGACAGCCGGGCCGTCGCACCGAGCGGATCTTGCATGCACTGCTGTCAGCGGTGCCCGAAGTTTCCGGAGTTTTACTGTCTCACCCAAGGGGTGCGGTCCAGCGTCGATAGTCAAAATGAAGGTTTGCGCGGTTTCCGCTACCCGCCTCGCGCCGGCGTGCACGAAAAAACAGAGGCTGCCGGAGCCCCGAGCCCGGCCCGTCCGGATGCGGGCAGCCGGACGGGCCGGGGGCGGCGTCTGCCATGCCTTTTTGGTCTCGGATCAACGATGCAAAGAGCAGGAACGCCCCGGAGGCGTAACGAAGCCAACCGATAATATAACTCAAGTTCGGACACGTCAAGAACTGCGGTCGAGGTCGGCCAGTTTCGTTTTCGCGAATTTATTCGTGCCGTAGAGGGCCACATACGGCGGGTCGAGCAGCCAATCACACCATTCCTCGTGGCGGGAAAGAAGTCATGAGATCAGAAACACGATCAACGCGAGCACCACGATCTGCAGGCCGCAGGCCGTGCGATAGAGTTTCAGCGCCGAGCGGATGTCGCTTGCCGTGAGCCCGCTGCGGCCCTCGCCTACCCAACGCTCTTCCACCCGCACGCCGTCATAGACGCGCGGGCCCGACAGGCGGATGCCGAGCGCGCCCGCCATCGCTGCCTCCGGCCAGCCGGCGTTGGGCGACCGGTGGTGGTGGGCATCGTTGCGGATCGTCTTGAGCGCGCCACCCGGCGACAGCCCGAGAGGAATGGCGGCCAGCATCAGCCACAGCGCCGACAGGCGCGAGGCCGGCAGGTTCACCAGGTCGTCGAAGCGCGCCGAGGCCCAGCCGAACGCTTCGTGGCGCTCCGTCCTGTGGCCGATCATGCTGTCGGCGGTGTTGACCGCCTTGTAGGCAAGCGCGCCGGGCAGGCCCAACACCACCATCCAGAACAGCGGCGCCACCACGCCATCGGAAAAATTCTCGGCCAGGCTCTCGATTGCCGCGCGGCAGATGGCGGCCTCGTCGAGGCTCCTGGTCTCGCGGCCGACGATGTGGGCCACGGCCGTGCGGCCGCCAGACACGCCGTCGCTCTCGAGACCCTTGGCCACCGCGAGCACGTGCTCATCGAGGCTGCGCTGCGCCAGCAGCGTGCTCGCGATCACGCCGCACAGGATCAGGGGCACCAGGCCGGGGAGGAGTCGATCGAGGATGCCGGCAATCGCCACGCCGCACAGCAGCGCCACGACCAGCAGCACCATCAGCGTGAGAACGCCGTACAGCCGGCGCGACGATCGGCTGCCTGAATTCCAGGCGCCGTCGCACCATGTTATGAGCTTGCCGATCCAGGTGACGGGATGGCCGATCAGGCGGTAGACGGCGTTCGGATACCCGACCATCGCTTCGGTCGCGATGGCAACGAGGGCGAGGTCGGCGAACATGCAGGATGTGCCTAACACAGGCGTGCCGGGCGGCAAACCGGTCGCCCATGGCGGCGACCTCGGCGAGGTGCGCCGGCGTCATCCCGGCGCGCCGCAGCCGTGGATCGACCTCTCGACCGGCATCAATCCCCTGCCCTATCCCGTTCCCGACCTGCCGGCCGATGACTGGTCACGCCTGCCGTCGCATGAGGCCGAACAGACGCTGATCGAAGCCGCTGCCGCGCGCTATCGCTGCGAGTCCAACCAGCTCGTCGCCGCCCCCGGCACGCAGGCGCTGATCCAGGTCCTGCCGCGGCTGGTGGCGCGGTCGCGGATCGCCATCGTCGGGCCCACCTATGCCGAGCATGAGCTCAACTGGCGCCGGCATGGTCACGACGTTTCTATCGTAGCCGATCTCGAAGCGGCGAACGCCGACGTCGTGGTCGTGGTCAATCCCAACAACCCGACCGGCCGATTGTTGCCGACACAGGCGTTGCGCGATACCGCGGCCAAGCTGTTGATCGTCGACGAAGCCTTCATCGACTTGCTGCCCGCCGAGGCAAGCCTGGCCGGCGACCTGCCGGACAACGCCATTCTTCTGCGCTCCTTCGGCAAGACCTACGGCCTGGCCGGCGTCCGGCTGGGCTTCGCCATCGCAGCCGCGCCACTCGCCCAGCGCCTGCGTGAAGAGCTCGGACCATGGGCGGTCTCCGGTCCGGCGCTCTCGATCGGCGCGACCGCGCTGGCCGACGATGCGTGGCTGCGGGAAACGGCTGCGCGCCTCGCCGGCGATGTACGCACGCTCGACGCCCTGCTGGGCTCGGCCGGATTCACCATCCTGGGGGGCACGCCATTGTTCAGGTTGGCGAGTCATCCTGCGACGCAGGAAAAGGTCGAAGGCCTCGCTCGCCGGGGAATCCATGTCCGCGCCTTTACCGATCTGCCGACGTGCCTGCGTTTCGGATTGCCGCGCGGCGACGAGGAGTTCCGCCGCCTGTCAGCGGCGCTTCAGGTGCCGCAGAAAGTGCGGTAGACGCACTGGTCGGCCGGTGCCGGCTCGGCATAGTCGGCGAACTCGGCACGCTCCTCGAAGGGTCGGGCGAGCACTTTCAGGAATTCCTCGAACGGGCCGTAGTCGTCGTGCTCGATCGCCGCGGCCAGCACCGCCTCGACCCGATGATTGCGCGGGATGTAGACGGGATTGACCGCGTGCATCGCCGCGCGGCGGGCAGCGGCGTCCTGCGGTTCGCGCGCCAGGCGCTCGCGCCAGCGCCTCGCCCAGGCATCGTACTTGACGGGTTCGCCGAACAGCGGCCGCACCTTGTCGTCGCTTTCCGGATCGAGCGCCCGGAATGTCCTGGTGAAGTCGGCGCCGGCCTCGGCCATGGCGTTCAGGAGATCCTGCGCGAGCGCGGCGTCGCCCTCTTCCTCGGCCAGAAGACCGAGCTTGCGCCGCATGCCGGCCATCAGCGCCTGGCCGTAGCGGCCCTGGAAGGTCGCGAGCACTTCGTTGGCGACGGCCAGCGCCTTGTCGGAATCCTCGTCGAACAGCGGCAGCAGGGTCTCGCCAAAGCGCGCCAGGTTCCAATGCGCGATGCGCGGCTGGTTCGCGTAGGCGTAGCGGCCGCCGTGGTCGATCGAGCTGAACACCGTGTCGGGTTTATAGGCGTCCATGAAGGCGCAGGGACCATAGTCGATGGTCTCGCCGGCGATCGAGCAGTTGTCGGTGTTCATGACGCCGTGGATGAAGCCCACCAGCATCCAGCGCGCCACCAGCTCGGCCTGCCGTGCGATCACGCGATCGAACAAGGCGCGATACGGGTTTTCCTCGTCGCGCGCATCGGGGTAGTGCCGGGCGATGACATGGTCGGCCAGCAGGCTGAGCGCCTCGCCATCGCCGCGCGCGGCAAAGAACTGGAAAGTGCCGACGCGGATGTGGCTTGTCGCAACACGCGTCAGAACCGCGCCGGGCAGCACGGTCTCGCGCACCACCGGCTCGCCGGTGGCGACCGCCGCCAGCGAACGCGTGGTCGGAATGCCGAGGGCTGCCATCGCCTCGCTGACGATGTATTCGCGCAACACCGGACCCAGCGCCGCACGGCCATCGCCGCGGCGCGAGAACGGCGTGGGGCCCGAACCCTTGAGCTGGATGTCGCGCCGCACGCCGGCGCGATCGACCACCTCGCCCAACAGGATGGCGCGGCCATCGCCGAGCTGCGGCACGAAGTTGCCGAACTGGTGGCCGGCATAGGCGAGCGCGATCGGCTGGGAGCCGATGGCGAGGCGGTTGCCGGCCAGGACCTCGATCGCCTGCGGTGTCGCCAGCATCCCGGGATCGAAGCCGAGCTCGCGCGCCAGCGCCTCATTGATCTTGATCAGGCGTGGCGCCGAAACCGGTGTCGGGTCGAGGCGCGCGTAGAAGCGCTCCGGCAGCCGGACATAGCTGTTGTCGAAGCCAAAAGCGGGCCCGCCGCTCGATGGCGGCGCCTCTCGCAGGAAGTCGAGACCCGTGTCGTTCGCCATGATGAACTCGCTTTCATCGTCCCAATCATGCTCCTCTGCCCCGCTAGGGGGAGAGGTTGGGCGAGGGGTTGCAGCAGCTATCGACGCCCCCTCACCTAGCCTCTACCCCTAACGGGGGAGAGGAAAACGAGATGCATGTCCGCTCCCTGACAACCTAGTCGTCGTAGCTCGCCGTCGTCACGCCGCTCGTTCGGTCGTAGACCAGCTTGATCTTGCTCAAGGTGCAGAGATTGAGGTTGCGCCACACAGCCGGCTGCCCGCCGTCGGCGAACCCGACCTGCAGGTCGGCCTGGCAGTAGCTCGTCGGCGCATTGAACGTCACCTGCCGGCGCTCACCCGCCTTGATCGGCGGCGGATGCAGCACGTTGGGCGTCCAGAAGTTGAAATCGGTTTCGGACACCGCCAGCTGACTGATCGGATAGGCCGTCCCGTTGATCAGCAGGAAACTGGTATTCTGCGCCGCCACCTCGCCTGCAGCGAGCGAAAGAGCGACGGCCAACGATCTACGCAGCATGAAACGGCTTCTCCGAACGGCAAAAACGCATCTTATCGTCGCTTTGACGGCCCGCTCAAGGTAGAGGTGGGGTCGATGACGAGCTTTGCAAGGACAGCGCAGGGCCTTGCGATCGCCACCCTGATCGCGGCGGTGCAACCTATGCAGCCGGCCGAGGCGCAGACCGACGACAGCCGCCGCAGCGGCGGTTCCTTCTACGCCGGCGCCCATGTCGGCTTCATGTTCGGCACTGCCAGCGCCACGCTGAGCGATCCCATCGGCATCAGCTCGCAAAACGCCACCAACCCCTACAGCGCGCTGTTCGGCGGCGTGCAGGCCGGCTGGGAATACGTCTTCCCTTCGCGGGTGATGCTGGGCATCGAGGCCGACATCTCGTTCCCCAACTACGAGGACGCCTCCAAGGTCCTGTCCTACCGGGCCACGCCAACCGGCTATGCGAGCGAAGAATACGAATGGCTGGCGTCGCTGCGCGGTCGCATCGGCTACGACTTCGGCGCCTGGACGCCCTACCTCACCGGCGGCATCGCCTGGATGAGCACGCGCTACTCGCGCATCGACCTCACCACCGGCAACGAGGACGCCAACCCGGCCAACGTCCGCCTCGGCTGGACGGCGGGCGCGGGTCTCGACTACCGGTTCGATTCGCGCTGGTCGGCGCGCGCCGAGTACCTCTACACCAAGTTCAACCTCTCGGGCTTCGCCTTCGCCTCGGCGCCGTCGCGCTACGACACGCAGTACGACCTGCACCGCGTGCGCCTCGGCCTCAACTACCGATTTGGCGAGGTCGAGGACAAGAAGGCCAAGCCCGATCGCGGGCCGGGCAGCTTCGAGCTGCGCGGGCAGACCGTGTTCGTCTATCAGGGCTATCCGCCGATCAGCGCGCCCTATGACGGGCCCAACAGCCTGCCCGCCGCCGGCCAGAGCCGCGAGACCTGGGGAACGTCGGCCTTCCTCGGCATACGCCTGTGGGAGGGCGGCGAGCTCTACTACAACCCCGAACTGCTGCAGGGCTATGGCGTCGCGCTGACCACCGGCGCCGGCGGCTTCCCCAACGGCGAGGCGCAGCGCGCCTTTCCCTATCCGCGCTACAACACCTCGCGGCTGTTCGTGCGCCAGACCTTCGGGCTGGGCGGCGAGCGCGAGACGGTCGAGAGCGACCTGGGCCAGCTCGGTGGCGAGCGCGACATCTCGCGGATCACCGTTCAGGCGGGCAAGTACGCCGTGCAGGACCTCTTTGACAACAACAGGTACGCCAACGATCCGCGCGTCGACTTCCTCAATTGGTCCTTGTGGTCGGCCGCCGCGTTCGACTATCCGGCCGACGGCGTCGGCTTCAGCTGGGGCATCACCGCCGAGCTGAACCAGCCCGACTGGGCAGTGCGCGGCGGGCTGTTCCTGGTCGCCAACCAGACGGGCACCAACGTCTATGATCTCGCCGTGCTGTCGCGCAACGGCATCGTCGGGGAGCTCGAGATGCGCTACAAGCCGTTCGACCGCGCCGGCACGACCCGGTTCGGCGTGTGGGCGACCAGCGCCTTCGCCGGCGGCTACGCCGACGCCGTGGCGGTGGCCAGCGTCAGTCCCGGCCTCACCGCCAACGACACCGTGGCGTGGACGCGGCAGACCCGCACCAAGTACGGCCTCTATTTCAGCATCGACCAGGAGATCACCGATTCCATCGGCGCCTTCGCGCGCTTCAGCTGGAACGACGGCCGCAGCGAGATCCTGGCCTTCACCGACATCGACGGCAGCATCTCGGGCGGCGTGAGCATCAAGGGCGATTTGTGGAACCGGCCGGGCGACACGGTGGGCATCGGCGGCGCCATCAACTCGATCTCGGCCGGCCATGCCGCCTTCCTGGCGGCCGGGGGGATCGGCCTGACCGTGGGCGACGGCGCCCTCACCTACGCCCCGGAGTACGTCGCCGAGGCTTACTACTCGCTGAAGCTCACCAAGGGCGTTTTCGTCACGGCGGACTACCAGTACCTCGGCAACCCTGCCTACAATGCGGTCCGCGGCCCGGCGCATTTCTTCAGCGGCCGACTGATGGCCAAATTCTAGAGGCGCCCACATGACGACTCTCCTGGTCAGCCATCCGTCCTTCCTCGAGCACGATACCGGTCCCTATCACCCCGAGCGTCCCGACCGCCTGCGCGCCGTGCTGGCGGCGCTCGATGATCCGGCCTTCGCCGAGCTGGCGCGCGTCCCCGCCCCGACCGCCTCGATCGAGGAGCTGACGCGGGTGCATCCGCAGGATTACGTCGAGGCGATCCTGGGCGTCCGGCCCGGTCCCGGCGAGCACGTCCATATCGACGGCGACACGGTGATGAGCCAGGGCAGCGCCGAGGCCGTGCAGCGCGCGGCGGGCGCCGCCGTGACCTGCGTCGACGCCGTGATGCAGGGCCAGGCGCGCACCGCCTTCGCCGCCGTGAGGCCGCCCGGCCATCACGCCTCACCCGGCATACCCGGCGGTTTCTGCCTGTTCAACAACGTCGCCGTGGCGGCGCGGCATGCCCAGGCGCGCTACGGCATCGAGCGCATCGCCATCCTCGACTTCGATGTCCATCACGGCCAGGGCACCCAGGCCGTCGTCGAGCCCGACCGCAATCTCTTCTACGCCTCGACGCATCAGTATCCGCTCTATCCCGGCACCGGCTCGCCGCGCGAGCACGGTGTCGCCAATAACGTGATCAACGTGCCCCTGCCGGCCGGCGCCGGCAGCAAGGAGTTCCGCGCCGCCTGGGCCGAACGCATCCTGCCCGCGCTCAACCGCTTCGCGCCGGAGCTGGTCATCATCTCGGCGGGCTTCGACGCCCATGCCGCCGATCCGCTGGCCCAGCTCGAGGTCGAGACCGAGGACTTCATCTGGTTGACCGAGGAATTCCTCGCCATCGCCGATCGTCACAGCAAAGGCCGCGTGGTCTCCGTCCTCGAAGGCGGCTACGACCTCGATGCGCTCGCGGAGGCAGTCTCCACGCACGTGCAGACGCTGATGCTCGACTAGAGCGCGATGACTTTAGGTCGACCGTCTTTGCCGGGAGCGCGGCACTCCAGTGCCGCTCATGGGGTGTTGCAGCGGCAAGGAAGAGCGCCACTGGAGTGGCGCGCTCCCGGCAATGAGTCGACCTGATGTCATCGTGGTCTAGCGCTCGGCGTGCCGGTGACAATTCGTCGACTTATTCCTGTAATCCAAACCGTCGATTTTCCCCCTGCGTGAAACGACTCGGCCCCCACTGTCTCGCCCCCCTCCGTGCGATCGCATGCTTGCTGATGGCTCTGCTCTGGCCGACCGGTCAGGCATCCGCCGCGGGCGGCGCCCACATCGTCGACGATTCCGAGACCGAAACGCCGGGCGTCTGCCACCTCGAGACTTGGGTGACGCGCTTCGTGCCGGGCGACGGCTATCTCAACCTGGCACCGTCCTGCACCACCGAGAAGATGCCGTTCCTCGAGATCGGCGCGGCCTTCCAGCATTACTGGGACCAGACCATCAATTCGCAGCTCTTCGGTCCGGCCATGAAGGTCAATTTCCAGAAGGAAACGACCGGTTTGGGCGTCGGGCTGGGCCTCAACGCTGGCATGGACCTCAAGACGGGGGAACTCGGCCTGGCGTCGTTGATCATGCTGGTGACGCTGCCGATCGATCAGAACGTCAGGGTGAACCTCAATGCCGGCTGGAGCTACCTGAGAGGCCCCGTTCCAGACGCCTTTTTCTGGGGTGGCCAAGTCGAGGCCAAGGTCGCCTGGGACGTGAGCCTCATGGTCGAGGTGTTCGGCCGCTCGCCCAACGGCCTGCTCGGCACCCAGATGGGCCTGCGCTATACGCCGACGATGGGCGGCAAGGAGGGTTGGATCGACTTCGACCTTCTCGCCGGCAGTTATTTCGATTCCGTCAGCGCACGCTTCTTCACGGTCGGCGTGACAGTCCGCTTCTGACAGGTTACCGAACGAGTCTTGCTCGACCCGAGGCATCGAGAAGCGAACTCAGGGGCCCGGCCTCGGCACCGGAAAGCGCAGGCGGCAGCGCAGGCCAGATGCGGCAAAGTCGAGATCGAGCTCGGCACCGAGCTGCCGGGCACTGCTGGCGAGCAGGCGCGAACCGAAGCTCTTGCGCGTCGGCGGCGATACCGGTGGGCCGCCATCCTCCTCCCAGTGCAGGTCGACCATGATGTTCGCGGCCGACGGGACCGCGGTCCATCGCACCGCCAGCCGTCCCTCGGCGACCGACAGCGCACCGTACTTGGCGGCATTGGTGGCAAGCTCGTGCAGCATGAGGCTCAGCGTAACGGTGGCGCCGGCCGGCACCATCACGGCATCGCCGCCGATGTCGATCGACCGGCCCTCGTCCTTGAAGGCGGAGAGCGCGGTGGCCACGATGTCCTGCAGCGACGCGCCACGCCATGAATCCTCGGTCAGCAGGCTGTGGGCCCGCGCCAGCGAGCCCAGTCGGTCGGAGAAGGCATCGGCAAATTCGTCCGGCTTGGGCCTGGTCTGCAGGGTCTGCAGGGCAAGCGCCTGCACGATGGCCAGTGTGTTCTTCACGCGATGGTTCAGCTCATCGAACAGCAGGCGCTGACGCTGCTCGGCCTCCTTGATGTCGGTGATATCCAGGACCACGCCGATGACACGCAGTGCCGCGCCCGCCTTGTCGCGGATCACCTGGCCGCGATCCATCACCCATCGTATCTGGCCGTCGCGGCGGCAGATGCGGTATTCGAGCTGATAGCGGTCCTCGGGGCGCTGCAGAATCCGCTGCTTGGCCCGCCGGGTCATGTCGCGGTCGTCGGGATGGACGAAGTCGAGGCCGGCCTCGAAGGTCGCCGTGGCGTCGGCGTCATCGGCGCCCAGGATCTTCAGGAACTGCGGCGAACGGTGCGTGCGGTCGCGGACCACGTCGTACTCATGCGCGCCGAACTGCGCGGCTTCCGCCGCCGTGCGCAGCCGCTCCTCGTTGTCGCGCAACGCCGCCGAGCCTTCGTCGAGATCGTGCCGGGCACGCCGCAGCGCATCGTTGACGGCGTTGATCTCGCGGATTGGCGAATCGCGGATGGCGAATGGCTCGCCGCGGCCGAGGGCGCCCGCCGCCGCGGTGGCCGCGGCGAGCGGCCGTGTCAGCGTGCGGCCGAACAGAAGGGCAAGGCCGACAACCGAGCCGCCCACCAGCAAGATGGTGGCGCCCCAGAACAGGAGAGAATCGTTCAACTGGCGATCGACCAAGGTTGCCGGGAACGAGACGTCGACCGTCCAGTTCGACCAGTGGCCCCGGGCAACGGCGATCAACGCCTCCTGGCCGTCGATGTTCGTCGTGCGCACGACCGTTTGCGGTTTCAGCTCCGTGAGATGCTTCGGCACGGCCGTGCCCAGCAGGCGCTCCTGGTCGTGCGTGCGCGCCATGGTGACGCCGTTGCCGTCCCAGATCGCCGCCGTCCAATTCGGCGGCAGGCTCTGGCCCTGGAGGAGGTCGCGCAGATCCTCAGGCAGCAGGCCGAGGCTCATGACGTAGCGCAGCTCATTGCCGCGCATCACAGGGATGGAAATGTTGTAGACCGGCTTGCGCACCACCAGGCTGGTGAAGAGATCGGAGATGACGGGCCGCGGATCCTGCTTCATCTTCTGCAGCGACGCCGGATCGCCGGTCATCTTCGGCGCCTCGCCGTACGGCACATAGGTGTTGATGACCTGGCGCCCATCGGCGGCGACGAGGACGAGGTAGGCCCGACTGCCCAGGCCCTGCTTGGCCTGGGCATAGAAGGCCGGCCAGTCCTCCGCCACCAGCAGGGGCGACGTCGAGAGCGTTTCCAGCACGGCGATGCGACGGTCCATGTCGCGATCGAGGTCGGCGACCAGCGCCTGCAGGACCTGGCCGATGCGCTGCTTGTTCTGCTCGTTCTCAAGCGTCACCGAGCGATAGAGCAGAGCGCCGACCAGCAGCAGCAGCGGGAGCGTGACGGCAACGGCGAAGGCGATGAGATAGACCGCCGCCGAGTGGCCTTTGCGCGCAGTATCGGCAGCGGGCTTGGCCATGTCCGTCACTGCGGAAGAACGGAGTGCAACGCGGCCCGGAGGTCGGCCGTGCGGTACGGCTTGGTCAGGAGCACGCGCTCACGGTGCGCCATGGGCAGCGACCCGCGTCCATAGCCCGAGGCGAAGAGGAACGGCATGCCCCGCCCGGCCAGGAGATCGGCCACCGGGTCGATCCGGGTGCCGGCGACATTGACGTCGAGGACGGCTACGTCGAAGTCCAGCGAAACGAGCTTGGTCAGGGCCTCGTCCACGCGCACAGCACTGGCCACCACGTGGCATCCAAGGGCTTCCAGCATGTCCTGAAGGGTGTCCAGGATCAGCGCCTCGTCTTCGACAATGAACACACGCGTGCCGGCCAAGTGCAAAATGCGATCTCCATCCAGGCCGCGCCGGAAATCCTACAAGCCCGATGCAGGATGGTCCATGCGCGGGCGCGACCGTCGGTTCATTTGCTGTTGAAGTGCCATGTGCCGTTCCAACCGGCCGGTGGTCCGTCGCGCAGGAAGGTCTTGCAGCGGTCGACGAACACCCGGCACGGCCCATCGTCGGGCTTGAGCGCCGCCGCGGCATTGAAGGCTGAGAGCGCATCGTCGAAGCGGCCGGCGCCATAGGCCTCGCGGCCGGCCCGCCACTGAGCAAGGAAGTCGGCATGCTCGGCAGCCGCATCGATCTCGCCCATCGGCTCGTGAATCTCGTGCTCCTCCGTCGTGCCGGCGGCGACGATGCGATCAATCGGGCGCCACACGAAGTGGTCGGCCGTGGCTTCGGCGACCTCACCGGTGGCAAGGATCTCCGTGCGATACATCTTGTTCAGACCCTCCATGCGCGACGCCTGGTTCGCCACCGCGCCGACCAGCGTGTAGTTGATGTGCTCGCGCGCGCCGACATTGCCGACCACCGCCAGGCCAGTGTGCAGACCAAAGCGCGTCCGAAACCCCGGACGGCCGAGCTGGCGCCACTTCTCGGAAAGCTGCCGCCCGGCGGCCGCGGCTTGCAAAGCCGAGCGGCAGGCGTTGGCGACATGGTCGGGATCGGGTTCCGGCGCGTTCCAGAAAGCCATGATGCTGTCGCCGATGTATTTGTCGATCGTACCGTGGTTGACCAGGATCGCTGATCCCAGCGCATCGAAGTAGCGCGACAGCCGGCTGGTCAGCAGCTCGGGTTCCATGGTCTCGGCGATCCGCGAAAAGCCTTCGATGTCGGTGAACATCACCGTGATCTCGCGGCGCCGGCCGCCGACGCCGGCGGTCTCGGGCGAGCGCATGATCTGGTGCACGAGGTTCTTCGACACGTAGCGGCCGAACACCTCCAGTCCCTCGCGCATGCGCTCGACAGAATCCGACAGGCGCACGATCTCGGTGATCCGGCTCTGGACCCGCATACGGTCGGAGAAGTCGAGGTCACGGATACGTTCGGTCTTGGCGGCGATGCGCGAGATCGAGCGTGACAGCACGAACGAGGCGAGCAGCACGCCGAGGATGGCGAGCGCCACGGCGATGGCCGCGGCAAGGGCCGCCCGTTCCAGCAAGGTCCGCGAATCGACCGACAGCTCGACCAGCGGCACCGCGGCAGCGACCAGGTAGCGGCGGCCGAGCGCCGGTGGCATCTGATGCACCAGCAGGCGGTAGTCGCGCCCGGCCAAAGTGACGTCGCGCTCGATGCGCTCACCGCTGCCGACAGCCCGGATGATGGCGGCGCGCATCGCCCGGCGCACGTCGTCTTCGCCGGACAGGCATTTGCCACCGTCGAGGCGGCAGGCTTCCGATTCCATGAACACCGTGCCGGTGTCGCTCGCCACCATGATGATGGAGTTGGGCGTGAAGCGATAATCGCCGATCAGGCGCGATAGCGTGTCGAGCGTGAAATCGAAGCCGATCACGCCGCCCTGCCGCAGCGGCATGCCGGCCGACACGCCGACGATCTTGGTTTGGGCAAAACTGTAGGGCTCGGTGAGCACCGCGCCCTTGACATCCATCGCCTGGACGTACCACGGCCGCATGCGCGGGTCGAAATCCACCATGCGCGTCTGCGGCGACGTGTGGGTACCGTCGGCCAGCCGGAACCACCAGGTCTCGCGGCGCAGGCCCTCGCCGGCCGCGACCGTGCGCATCAGCAGCGAAGGCGCATCCGGCGCATCGAACTCCAGGCGCTGGCTGATCGACAGCGTCTCGGTCTGGCCGACATAAAGGAAACGCCCATCCTCGTAGCCGACATAGATGGCGGCCATGGCGGGATAGCGCCCGATGATGACGGCAAACTGGCGCAACCGCTCCTCGTCGGCGACAGTGCTGCCGGGAGCGAAGGCCTGCGTCTCGGCGAGCGTGCTGCCGACTGCTACGACGACGCGCAGGCCCGACATCAGGAAGCCTTCGACGGCGCTGTCCAGGGCGGCCATGCGATGGCGTACGCTGCGGTCCTCGAGCTGGTCGACGGCACGCCAGCCCAGCCATAGCAGCGCCGCCGCCAGCGGCAGCACGATCAGCACCATCAACGTCAACAGCGTGACGTGGAAGGGGATGGAGCGCCGCGAGCCGTTCATCTCATTGTGCGCCGGCGAGCGGCCGGCGGGCTACGCCTTCTTGGCCATCCACTTGCAGCCGAGGTTTTTCTCGGTGACGGTGAGCGTGGGCGGCGTCACCGACAGATCGGCGAGCAGATGCAGGTTGAGCCGGCCGAGCTCGTAGTTGGTCTCGTAGACGTTGGGCCGCACCATCTTCAGTTTGGTGTTGATGCCGCCCGGCGAGGTGAGCTCGGCCACACCGTCGCTCACCGTGAGAGTGTGCTCACGGGTGAATTGCGGGTCGGCGGAGATGCAGCCCTGGATGTTGCCGGGCTGCGCCGCGAGCCAGAATTTGGCCTGCCCGGACGATTGCGCCAATGCGGTAGTCGCCACCAGGGCCGAGAAAGCGAATACAACGAAGCGACAGGCGATGGTCATGGCCGATTCCTCCCATGACGACCATCTTAGCGCCGGGCGGGTCCGGCGTCAGTCCTTGCGGCCGAGAAGCCCGTAGGCCAGGCCGGCGATCGCGCCGCCTGCGAGAGGCGCCACCCAGAACAGCCAGAGTTGCGCCAGCGCCGGTCCGCCCACGAACAGGGCCGGCGCCGTGCTGCGCGCCGGGTTCACCGAGGTGTTGGTGACGGGAATGCTGATCAGGTGGATCAGGGTAAGCGCGAGGCCGATCGCCAGCGGGGCGGCAGGCGTGAAGACTTCGGCACGCTTGTCGGTCACGCCCAGGATCACCGTGACGAAGGCGAAGGTCATCACGACCTCGCACACGGTGGCTGCGAGCAGGCCGTACTTGCCGGGCGACAGCTCGCCATAGCCGTTGGTGGCGAAGCCGCCGATCTCGGCGCCGGCCCGGCCGGTCGCGATGACGTAGAGGATGGCGGCACCGGCGATCCCGCCCAGCACCTGGGCGACCACGTACTGCACGACCTCGCGCCACGGGAAGCGGCCGCCGACGGCAAGGCCCACGGTGATCGCCGGGTTGAAGTGCGCGCCCGACACCGGCGCCACCGCGTAGGCCATGGTCACCACGGTGAGGCCGAAGGACAGCGCCACGCCGGCGAAACCGATGCCGAGCTGGGGAAAGGCCGCGGCCAGCACCGCGCTGCCGCAGCCGCCCAGGACGAGCCAGGCCGTGCCGAGGAACTCGGCATAGAGCCGATTGGTCAGGGCCATGATGGTTCTCCCCGGTTGCCGATGACGACGGCAATTCTAGCGTATGTCGCGCGGGCGACGGTCCGTTGTTTCTGCACTTCTTCGTCCGCAGGGGGATATCTCCCGCACTGCACAAGAGAAGCGTCACAAGACCGAAACCGATCGGTCATCCGGCCGGAATAGCGTGGCCGCCACATTTTCCGGGAGTTCGCGCCATGTTCCTGCGTCGCCGCCGTCTGATCGCCACGACCGGCCTTGCCGCCGCCAGCCTCAGCCTGCCGCGCATCGCCATCGGCCAGGCCGACAAACGCCCCAACATCACCATCGCCGTCCAGCAGATCGCCAACTCGGCCTCGCTGGAGCCCCTGCGCGAGCAGTCGAACGTCGGGCAGCGCGTCTTCTCGTTCCTGTTCGAGCCGCTGATCATGCAGAACCTGCTGGGCAAGCTCGAATCGGTGCCGGGTGTCGCCGAAAGCTGGAAACGCATCGATGAGCGCACCGTCGAGTTCACCCTGCGCAAGGGCGTGAAGTTCCACAACGGCGACGAGATGACCGCCGACGACGTGGTCTTCACCTTCAGCCGCGAGCGCATGTTCGGGCCGGACTACGACATCACCTCCAACAAGACGCTGTTCACCTCGGTGCTGATCCGCGATTCGGTCGAGGGCAAGAAGTTGCCGCCCGAGGTGCCCGCCGTCGCCAAGCGCCTTCTGCCCGCCCTCGAGAGGGTCGAGGTGATCGACAAGTACACGGTCCGCTTCATCAACCGCACGCCTGACGTCACGCTGGAGGGGCGGCTTGGCCGCATGGGCAGCGAGATCATCTCGCGCCGCGCCTTCGACGAGGCCAAGAGCTGGATGGAATGGTCGCGTGCGCCGGTGTCGACCGGCCCTTACAAGGTGCGCGAGTTCGTGCCCGACCAGTCGCTGATGATGGACGCGCACGACGACTACTGGGGCGGTAAGCCGCCGCTCAAAAGCGTGCGCCTGGTGGTGGTGCCGGAAGTGGCGACGCGCATCAACGGCCTGCTGGCCGGCCAGTTCGACTTCATCTGCGACGTGCCGCCCGACCAGATCCCGGGCATCGAGAAGAACCCCAAGTTCGAGGTGCTGGGCAGCACCATCGTCAACCACCGGCTCACGGTGTTCGACAAGAACCATCCGCGGCTCGCCGATCCGCGCATTCGCCAGGCCTTCACCCATGCCATCGACCGCCAGGCGATCGTCGAGGCGTTGTGGTCGGGCCGCACGCGCGTGCCGGCCGGCCTGCAGTGGGAATTCTACGGGCCGATGTTCGTCGACAACTGGACGGTGCCGGCCTACGACCCGGCAAAGGCCAGGCAGCTCCTGAAGGAAGCCGGCTACAAGGGCGAGCCGATCCCCTATCGGCTGCTCAGCAACTACTACACCAACCAGGTGGCGACGGCGCAGGTGCTGGTCGAGATGTGGCGCCAGGTCGGGCTGAACGTGCCGATCGAGATGAAGGAGAACTGGCAGCAGATCTTCGAGACCAACAGCCCGCGCGCCGTGCGCGACTGGTCCAACAGCGCGGGCTTCAACGACCCGATCTCCTCGATCGTTGCCCAGCACGGACCGCAGGGCCAGCAGCAGCAGGTCGGCGAATGGACCAACGAGGAGATGAACAAGCTCTCCGCCGCCCTGGAGGTCGAGACCGACATGCAGAAGCGCAAGGCGATGTTCAAGCGCATGCTGGAGATCTGCGAGCGCGAGGATCCCGCCTACACCGTGCTGCACCAGAACGCGACCTTCACCGCCAAGCGCAAGGACATCCGCTGGAAGGCCTCGCCTTCCTTCGCGATGGAGTTCCGCACCGTCAACTTCGCCACCAACTGAAACGGCGATGACCGCTCCCCTGGTCGAGATCACGGGGCTCACCGTCGATTTCGGGAACGACGGGCGTTCGCGCGCGGTCGACGGCGTCGATCTCGCGATCGCGCCGGGCGAGGCGCTGGGCATCGTGGGCGAATCGGGCTCGGGCAAGAGCGTAACCTGGCTGGCGGCGCTCGGCCTCCTGCCGGCACGCGCCCGCGTCGGCGGCTCGGTTCGTCTCGATGGCCAGCAGCTGCTGGGCGCGCCCAGCCGCGTGCTCGAAGGCGTCCGCGGCAAGCGCATCGCCATGATCTTCCAGGATCCGTCGAGCTGTCTCAATCCGGTGCATCGCATCGGCCGCCAGCTCGGCGAGGCGCTGAAGCTCCATCGCGATCTCGGCGGATCGGCGGCCGAAAGCGAGGCGTTGCGCCTTCTCGACCAGGTCGGCATCGCCGACGCCAGGCGGCGGCTCGGCGATTATCCGCACCAGCTCTCGGGCGGGCTGAACCAGCGCATCATGATCGCCATGGCGCTGGCCGGGCAGCCCGACCTCCTGGTGGCCGACGAGCCGACGACGGCGCTCGACGCCACCATCCAGGCGCAGATCCTGGCACTGCTCGCCGGCATCCGGCGCGACACGGGCATGGCGATGGTGCTGATCAGCCACGACCTCGGCGTGGTCGCGGAGAACGTCAACCGCGTCGCCGTCATGTATGCCGGCCGCCTGGTCGAGGAAGGGCTGGGGAAGGACCTGTTCGAGACGCCGCGCCACCCCTACACGCAAGGCCTGCTGGCGGCCCTGCCGACCTTGACCGGCCCGCGCCGCCGGCTCGCCGCCATTCCCGGCACGGTGCCGGAGCCCGGCAAGGCGCCGGCCGGCTGTTCCTTCTCGCCGCGCTGTCCGCTGGCCCAGCCACGCTGCACGAGCGAGCCGCCGGCCAGCCGGCACGTCGGCCTGCTGCACCGCGCCGCCTGCCACCTGCAGATCGAGCCCGGCTTCTCGGCGTGGGCCCCGCCGAAGGCTGCCGAATGAGAGTCTTCCGGACCGCAGGCCTCCAGGCCCGCTCATATTCTTTGCCGGGAGCGCGCCACTCCAGTGGCGCGTCTTTGTCGATCACAAAGCCCATCAGCGCCA
>Ga0081539_10001935_pt1 | contig 31788 bp, 14 predicted proteins | sample TabmetS4T2R2_FD_71023 | JGI IMG/M metagenome (GOLD analysis project Ga0081539, IMG submission 71023) | Tabebuia heterophylla rhizosphere microbial communities from the University of Puerto Rico - S4T2R2 | ecosystem: Host-associated > Plants > Roots > Rhizosphere ... | reverse complement strand
AGGGAGAGGGCGGGGGAGAGGGTAGGTCCCCGAGTCAACGGCGTACCCTCTCCCCAACCCTCTCCCTGAGTACAGGGCGAGGGAGGGCAAACGCAACGTTTCTCGCAATGTAGACATCGTCTCACCTATCGTTACAGTCACGCGCCGCGCGGATTACTCTGTGCCGCGCGACACGACGAATGCCCAAACGCACCGACATCCACACGATCCTGATCATCGGCTCCGGCCCGATCGTCATCGGCCAAGGGTGCGAGTTCGACTACTCCGGGGTCCAGGCGTGCCGCGCCCTCAAGGAAGAGGGCTACCGCATCGTGCTGATCAACAGCAACCCCGCGACGATCATGACCGACCCGCAGTTTGCCGACGCCACATACATAGAACCGATCACCCCCGAGGCCGTTGAGAAGATATTGATTTGCGAAGCCGCGAGCGGCCACCCGATCGACGCGCTGCTGCCCACGCTCGGCGGGCAGACGGGGTTGAACACCGGCATGGCGTGCTTCGACAAGGGCATCCTTCAGAAACACGGCGTGAAGATGATCGGCGCCGACCGCGACGCCATCTTCCGCGGCGAGGACCGCCAGGTCTTCAAAGACCTGATGATCAAGATCGGCCTGAAGGTCCCGCAGTCGGGCGTCGTGCACAACATGGACGAGGCGCGAAAGGTCCTCGATCGTCTAGGCCTGCCGTTGATCATCCGCCCCGCGTTCACGCTTGGCGGAACGGGCGGCGGCATCGCGTACAACGTCGAGGAGTTCGAGACGATCGTCGCCAGGGGTTTGGACGCCTCACCCGTCACGGAAGTTCTCATCGAGCAGAGCGTGATCGGCTGGAAGGAATACGAGCTGGAGGTGATGCGCGACAGGAACGACAACGTCGTGATCATCTGCTCGATCGAAAACCTCGACCCGATGGGCGTGCACACGGGTGATTCGATCACCGTCGCGCCGATCCAGACGCTGACCGACAAGGAATACCAGCGCATGCGCGACGCCGCGATCGCGGTGATCCGCGCGGTCGGCGTCGAGACCGGCGGGAGCAACATCCAGTTCGCGATCAACCCCGAGAACGGCGAGATGGTCGTCGTCGAGATGAACCCGCGCGTGTCGCGATCGAGCGCGCTCGCGAGCAAAGCGACCGGTTACCCGATCGCGAAGATCGCAGCGAAGCTCGCGGTCGGGTACACGCTCGACGAGCTGCCCAATTACATCACAAGCAAGAAGGACAAGTCGCTGTACACGTCGGCGTGCTTCGAGCCGACGATCGACTACTGCGTCATCAAAATCCCACGATGGACGTTCGAGAAGTTCCCCGATGCCGACGAGACGCTGACGACGCAGATGAAATCCGTCGGCGAAGCGATGGCGATCGGCCGGACGTTCAAGGAAGCCCTGCAAAAGGGCATCCGCAGCATGGAGGTCAAGCGCTTCGGGTTCGGGCTAGATAAGAACGACAAGTGGCTGCGAAGCATCACGAGCCGCGACCGTAAGGGAGCGGAGTCCGCGCGCCCACCGCTCGCTCACGCTCGCGGCTCGTCAGCCGAGTATCCGATTCCCGAGGACAAGCTCCGCCGCAAGCTCGCGGTGCCGTCGCAGGGGCGGATCTATTACGTCCGCTACGCGATGAAGATGGGCTGGTCGATCGACCGGATCTACGAGCTGACGAAGATCGACCGGTGGTTCCTGGCGCAGATGAAGGAGCTGGTCGCCGAAGAGTCGAGCATGTTCTCGCGCGAGGTCTCGCGTCCCGAGATGGGCAAGCTGTTTGACACCTCGGAAACAGAATGGCTTTTTCGGTTGAAGCAACTCGGTTACTCGGACAGGCAACTCGCGCACGCCCTACTTGGCAGTGGTGAACGAGGAGATGAAGAGGCGGTTCGGGACGCCCGACTTGGAATGGGTATCGCACCCGTCTATAAGCTGGTCGATACGTGCGCGGCAGAATTCGAAGCCGCTACTCCCTATTACTACTCGACGTACGAGACACCATTTTGTGCGGTCAGAGGGCAGAGGCTCCAGACGCGCGACGCATATGTCGAAGAAAACCCTGAAGTCGTCGTCGAGGACGAGATCCGCCTGACCGACAAGCCCAAGGTGATCATCATCGGCGGCGGGCCGAACCGGATCGGGCAGGGGATCGAGTTCGACTACTGCTGCGTGCAGGCCGCGTTCGCGATGCGGGAGCTGGGGTACGAGTCGGTGATGGTCAACTCGAACCCCGAGACGGTCAGCACCGATTACGACACGAGTGACCTCCTGTTCTTCGAGCCGCTCACCCACGAGGACATCCTCAACATCTGCGAGCGCCTGAACGGCGGACCGTTTCACTCCTCGTTTAGCCCCGCCGCTCGCGGCGGGAGTTCCGCTGGATTGGTCAAAGGTGTCATCGTCCAATTCGGCGGACAAACCCCCCTGAACCTCGCGCGCGGATTGATGGAAGCAGGAGTTCCCATCATCGGCACCTCAGTTGATTCCCTAGACCGCGCCGGCGACCGCGAGCAGTTCCGCGAACTTCTCCAACAACTGAAGCTCAAGCAACCTGCCAACGGCATCGCGCGGAACGCCGACGAGGCGCGCGAGATCGCAAAGCAGATCGGCTATCCGGTCCTCGTCCGCCCCAGCTTCGTCCTCGGCGGCCGCGCGATGGAGATCGTTTCGGACGAAGAGCAGCTCGATTACTACATGGCGCACGCGGTGGAAGCTGCATCCGGTTCGACGATCCTCGTGGACAAGTTCCTCGACGCGGCGACCGAGTGCGATGTCGATTGCATCGCGGACTATTCCCCCTCTCCCTGGCAGGGAGAGGGCGGGGGTGAGGGTCGAAGCTCACCTCAAGCAAAGAACGCGTCGTCGCGGGAGGGAAGTTTCGACCCTCCCCCCAACCCTCTCCCGGCTCGACTGAGCTCGCCGAAGTCTGCCAGGGAGAGGGAGGAACGCGCCATCGTCATCGGCGTGATGGAACACATAGAAGAGGCGGGGATTCATAGCGGTGACAGCGCTTGCGCGCTTCCTCCGTATTCGCTGAGCAAGCAGATCATCGCCGAGCTGAAGCGTCAGACGAAGGAGCTCGCGAAAGCCTTGCGCGTGCGCGGCCTGATGAACGTGCAGTACGCGATCAAGGACAACGAGATATATGTCATCGAGGTCAACCCGCGCGCCAGCCGCACCGTCCCGTTCGTCGGCAAGGCGACCGGCATCCCGTGGGCGAACGTCGCGGCGAAGGTGATGGCCGGCAAGTCGCTCGAGGAGCTCGGTTACTCCGACGATCGACCCGACCCGCCGCACGTGTCGGTGAAGGAATCGGTCTTCCCCTTCAGCAAGTTCCCCGGCGTGGACGTGATCCTCGGCCCGGAGATGCGCTCGACGGGCGAAGTGATGGGCATCGACCAGACGTTCGAGATCGCGTTCGCCAAGTCGCAAATCGCCGCCGGCGGGGCGCTGCCAACCAGCGGCGCCGTGTTCATCTCCGTGCGCGACTCGGACAAAGAGGCAATCATTCCCGTCGCGCGGATGCTCACCGGCGAGGGTTTCGAATTGCTCGCGAGCAGCGGCACCTACGACGCGCTCTCGCGCGCGGGCATCACGTCGCGCCGCGTGCCCAAGCTCTCGGAAGGGCGCCCGAACATCATCGACCTGATGAAGAACGGCGACGTGCAACTCATCATCAACACGCCCACGCGCAAGGGCCCGCAGACCGACGAGGGGAAGATCCGCGCGACGGCCGTGCTGAACAGGGTGCCGATCGTCACGACGCTGACCGGCGCGACGGTCGCCGCCCGCGCGATCGCCGCGGTGCAGAAGCGCGGCTGGGACGTCAAGCCGCTTCAGGCGTATGCGCGTGTTACGTGATCAGGTGGAGAGTTCTTCGCCACAATCCGCGATTACCACTTGTTGACCGTGGGCGAGTCGTACGGGTCGTAGGCATACTTTCCCATCGTGGCGCCGTCACCCACTTTGTAGAACTTGTTGTCCTGCGCCACCCAGACCTGTGCGCGCCCGTCGGCGATGTACTCGCTGAGGCCCACGAAGTCACCGATGCGCTGCCCCTCCCACCCCGTGGCCGGGTTGTCACCGCCGATCCCCTTCAGGCGTCCGTACAAGGCGGTGCTGTCGGCCTTGGCGACGTGCCCGTCGGGGAAGAGGAGGTTGAATCCGAGCGTCTTCTTCTTGTGGTCCACGTGCGCCAAGCTGCCGAAGTCATAGATGAAGTCGATCGCGACCGATCGCCACTTCGCGAAGTCGCCGAGCTTGTGATAGCGGTAGGTGTACGGCTGATTCGGGTTCGAGCCGAACGGGCCGGAGTACTTTGCCGGGTGCGGGTTGAAGAGGTACCCGGCGCGCTGCTGATTGTTCAAAGCGATGACTTGCCCGAGAGAGGGGCAGATGAGGATCTTCGGATTGTTGACGTACTTGCGGACGACCAGTCGGCCCAATCCGTATCCGAGTCGGTTCTGCGAGGTGGCCAGGTTGTCATCGATCTGGGGCGGCGTTCGGTCGAGATTGACCTTTGAGTACCAGAGTTGATATCCGCCGTCCGTGTAACCGCTGCTGTAAAACGGAAGCGGGTTGGTCGGATCCGATTGATATCCGTTCCACTCCGGCAAGTATCCACGGTTCTCGCCGCAGTAGTTGGTCACCGCGACGCCGATCTGTCGCAAGTTCGACAGGCACGACGTGCGCGCGGCGGTGGCACGCGCCTTGGCGAGCGCGGGCAGCAGGATCGCGATCAGCAGGCCGATGATCCCGATCACGACCAGCAGTTCGACGAGCGTGAAGCCGCGGACGCGTGAGTGGCAGCGCATGGCGACGGTCTCCGGATCACTGGTTCGACGACGCGCAGCAAACTTCTCACCGACGCTCGCGTGAGTGCGCGCGGGCGCGGCTGAGTTGGAGCGACGTGACTTGATCAAGTGCACGGCGTCGAGTCATCCCGTTTTGAGTCAGTTCGATCAGTACGACACGACGTTCATCAAGCCGACATCGTCGGCTCGCATTGACATCGCGGACGGCGGTACAGAAGTGTTGCCGTCGCTCTCCGCAACCATCAATATGACGTGCCCGCCAGAGTCATGCAACGAAAAATGGTGGAAGTTACATGGAAATCTTCGCGGGCGTGGGTAAATGAAGCGACGAGTTGCTGCGGTAGCTTGTCGCAGCGGGATCGATGAAGCATCGCATGAACCACCTCTGCGCCACGAGATGCTTCCAATCACCAACCTCGGCGGCGAATTCGATGGAACTTTCACGAATTGTCTTTTCTCAGTTGCATCGAACTTTCACGATTGATAGTTTCTGGTTTCCACGTTCCTGATGCGAGAGGGTTCGTTTCGCGGGGCCGGCCACATTTCCGCACACGTCTTGTGCACGCGATGGCCAGTCCTTGAGTCGGCGGGAACCACACATCTCAACTGCGGAGGCGGAAGATGCTCCACGTTTCGCGCAACGGCGGCGCTCGGCGGCGACCGGGCTCTCGGCTTTCCCTTCGTTCCAAATCGTTCCACGCACGCCTGGCGAAGCTCTCGCTGGCCGTCTCGGCGGCAGTTCCGACACTCCTGCTGGCGACCCACGCCAGCGCGGCCAACGGCGTGTGGACCAGCAACGCCGCCGGCACATACTCCTGGAGTGTCACCACCAACTGGTCGGGCGGCACCGTCCCGTCGGCCACCGACGACCTGGCCAACTTCAGTACCGTCGACCTGCTCGGCGACGCGACGGTCATCCTCGACATCTCGCCGACCGTCGGCAACCTGACCTTCGGCGACACCGATACGTTGACGGCCGGCAGTTGGATCATCGCCGCGCCGGGCGCGATGAACCTGAGCGTCTCGAGCGGCGCGCCGACGATCACCGTCAACGCGCTGGGGACGGGCAAGGTCGTCCGCTTCGATGCCGGCGTGAACAGCTCGGCGGGACTGACCAAGGCCGGGGCCGGAACGCTCGTGCTCAACGGCGCCAACGCGATCTCCGGCCCGGTCACGATCTCCGGCGGCGCGCTCCAGGTCGGAAACGGTGGCACGACCGGCACGATGTTCGCCAGCGACATCGCCAACAGCGGGCAACTGGTGATCAACCGCTCCGACCAGGTCGATTACAACAACAACCTCAGCGGCACCGGCGGGCTGGTCAAGCTCGGCACGGGCGTGCTGAACCTCGGCGGCAACAACACGTACTCCGGCGCGACCGCGATCAGCCGCGGCCTGGTCAACTTCACGCAGGCGCAGGCCTTCACCTCGCTGGCGGCCAACAGCATCACGGTGAACGCGGGCGGCGCGGTGGGGAACGGGACGGGCGCGATCAGCGATGCGACGTTCCTCGGCAAGATCAACGCGGCCGGTTCGACCGGCGCGCTGGCGCTGACCGGCGGGGACGCGGCCCAAAACTTCGACTTCACCAGCGGGACCTTCGCGCCCTTCGCCAACATGAGCGTCGGCGCCGCCAGCGGCCAGACCGTCACCTACACCGGCACGGTGACGCCCTCGGCAGCGACCTACCGTTTTGGCGGCGGCGGCGGGACGGTCATCCTGTCCAACCCGATTTCCGGGACAAACGCCTTGGTCACCGGCGGCGGCACCGGCGGCGCGGGCGGCGTCGTCCTCTCCCAGAACAACGGCTACACCGGCACCACGACGATCACCGCCGGCGTCCTCCAGGTCGGCGTCGGCACCACCACGGGGAGCCTCGGCACCGGCGACGTCGTGAACAACGGCGAGCTCTCGATCGACCGTTCGGACAACATCACGATCAGCAACAACATCACCGGCACCGGCATCATCACCAAAATGCTGGGTTCCGCCGCCAACACCGTCACGCTCAGCGGCAACAACACGGCCGGCGCGCTCAACGTCCAGACCAACGCCGGTACCGTCACCGTCACCGGTGGGCTGGTCTGTAGCAACCTGTCCACCATTAACAATGGCGGCACGTTCATCCTGTCCACCGGCAGCGCCGTCTTCAACGGCGGCATCCGCACGAGCAACAATGACTCGGCCCGCATCATCTTCAGCGGCGGGACCTTCAGCGCCTCCGACTTCACTGTCCAACGCTCGCAGGCCGGGGGTGCCATCAACTTCGGCAACGGGTTCATCATCAACGGCGGCGTCGGGACTGTGAACACGGTGAACCTCGGCACCAACAACTCCAACGGCGCGATGACCGTCGACTCCGGCAGCCTCTTCGCCACCGGCACGATCACCATCGGCGTGCAGAACACTGGTGGGCGCGGTGGCGCGATGCGCGTCGCGGGCGGAACCTTCACCTCCACCGAGTCCACGTTCGGCGTCGTGCTCGGGCGCTCGACGGCCACGAACACCAACCAGGCCTCCAGCGCGACCTTCACCGGAGGCGTGAGCAAGGTCAACAAGTTCACCATGGGCTTCGACTCGACCGTCACCGGCTCCTCGACGGTCGGCGTCGCCGGCGGCACGCTCTACATCGGCGCCGGCGGCATCGTGAAGAACGGCACGTCCACCTCGGTGCTCAGCCTCGGCAACGGCACGCTCGGCGCGCTGGCCGACTGGTCCAGTTCGCCGCTGGTCGGCATCCCGCTCACCACCGCCACCACGATCAATATCGTAGCCGCCGACGACACCGGCACGGCTCACAACATCAGCCTGGGCGGCGTCATCTCCGGATCGGGGAACATCGTGAAGCACGGCGCCGGCATGCTCACGCTCACCGGCACGAACACCTACACCGGTTCGACCACGGTCAACGCCGGCACGCTTGCCGGCAGCACCGACAGCCTCAAGAACAACATCGCCAACAGCGGCAACGTCACCTTCAACCAGCTTTCCAACGGAACTTACTCCGCGCAGATCAGCGGCTCCGGCTCGTTCTCCAAGAACGGATCGGCCCAGCTCGTGATGGCGAACGCGCAGACGTACACCGGCGCGACGTTCGTCAACGGCGGCGAGCTGCGCATCGGCGGCACGCAGGGAACCAGCGGCGTGACGATCAACAACGGCGGTGCGCTGAGCCTCTCGTCCGCCGCCACGGTCGGCGGGCTGACGATGGGCACGACCGGCACCGACACGTCCACGCTCTCGGTGGGTAGCAGCAGCGGCCCGCTCATGATCACGGCACCCAACCTCGCGGCCAACGGCAACGCCAAGATCGTCGTCGGCGCCACGGGGCTCTCCGCGGGAACCTTCCCGCTGATCGACTACACCGGCTCGATCGGCGGGAGCGGGTTTGGCGCGTTTTCCTTGGCATCGCTGCCGCCGCGCATTAGCGCGTCGCTGGTCAACAACGTTGGCGCCACCCGCGTCGACCTCAACGTCACGCAGGTGGACTTCCCGCGCTGGACCGGCGCCGTCAACTCCAACTGGGACATCAACGCCACCACCAACTGGCGCGAGTTCTTCAGCGGCACGGCCACGAACTACCTGCAGAACTCCGTCCCCGGCGACGTCGTCCTCTTCGACGATACCGCCACCGGGTCGACCAACGTTAACATCACGACGACCGTCCAACCGACCGCGGTCACCGCCAACAACTCGACCAAGAACTACACGTTCAGCGGCTCGGGCAAGATCAGCGGCACGACGGCCCTCACGAAGCAGGGCACCGGCAACCTCACGATCTCCAACACCGGCGGCAACGATTACACCGGCGGCACCAACGTCACCGCCGGCACGATGATCGTCACGCAGTCAAACGGGTTGCCTTCGGCAGGAAACGTGAGCGTGTCGGGGGGCACGCTCCTCCTTCAGGCAGGCAACTCGATGCCCGCTACGGGACTGAACACACTCTCCGGCGGCACGCTGGACCTCGGCGGCCAGCAGCACGACATCACCGGCGGCGTCACGCTGATCGGCGGCCGAATTGTCAACGGCACGATCAACAAGACCGGCGGCAACTACGACCTGCAGAGCGGCACGGTCAACGGCAACCTCTCCGGGACCGCCGGCATCAACAAGACCAACGCCGCCGGCACCGTCGTGCTCACCGGCAACCAGTCGCTCAGCGGCCCGATCGTCGTCGGCGGCGGTACGCTCCAACTCGGCGACGGCACGACCGACGGAAGCATTCCGGTGCTCTCCAACGTCACCAACACCGGCGTGTTCGTGATGAAGAACGTCAACGACGTGTACTGGGGGCAGCCCAACACCGCCAACCGCATCCTCGGCACGGCAGGCACCGTCGTGAAGGACGGCCCGGGGAACTGGACGCTGGCCGGCACCGGGAGCGAGGGTCAGACCGGCGGCAACGAGGGCAGCGCGATCATCAACGCCGGCACCGTCACGCTCCGCGGATACGACCCGACCGTGGCCACCCCGGGAAGTTACGAGGCCCGGATCGGTCGCGGCGGCTCGGTCACCATCAACAGCGGCGCCACGGTGTTCACCGTCTTCAACGACGGCCTGGGCCTGAACTCCGCCACCGCGCCGCCGAGCGTGACCATCAACGCCGGCGGTACGCTGCGGCTGGACGACTCGACCAACTCGAGCATCCAGCTCTACGGCGGCACGCTCAACGGCGGCCTGATCACCGGCGGCGGCAGCACCAGCGTCACGCTGCGCAACGCGCTCAACGCCGGAACCGCTACGAACTCGACGATCAACGTTGCCAACCTCGGTGCCGCCAACAACCCGAACCTCAACGTGTTCGACAACGCCACGCTCACGATCGACAGCGCGGTTCACGGGACGGCGAACTTCACCAAGGCTGGGAACGGCACGTTGATCCTTACCAGCAGTGCCAGCGACTACAACTCGATTACGACCGTCAACGCCGGGCACTTGGTCGTCAGCAACACCAGCGGATCGGCCACCGGCGCCGGCACCGTGCAGGTGAACGCCAACGGCACCGTCCGCGGCAACGGCATCATCGGCGGCACGCTCAGCACCGCCGCCGGCGGCACCATCGCGCCGGGCAACAGCATCGGCGTGCTCACCGCCGCCAACGTCACGCTCGATACCGCCAACCTCCCGTTCGAGGTCGGCGCCGGCACGGCGGACCTGCTCGTCGCCACCAACTTCATGAGCGCCGTCAACACCTCGACGTTCAACATCTCCGACGCCGGCGGCATGACCACCGGATCGTACGTGTTGATCGACTACCCGGGATCGTCGGTGATCAGCCTGAGCAACTTCACGCTCGCCGCCACAACGGTCGGTAGCTTCGATTTGGCGCTCGTGAACGACACGGGGAACTCGAACATCGTCCTGCAGGTCACGCCCAGCGCGACGGTGAATGCGACGTGGACCGGAACCAACAACGGCGCGTGGAACGACGCGGGCAACTGGTCCGGCGGCATCCCCAACGGCTCGGGACACACCGCGAACTTCGCGTCGATCGTCTCGGGTAACTTCAACGTGACCGTCGACGCGGCGGGAAAGACGGTCGGCACCGTGAACTTCAACAACGCGACCAGCTACACGGTCGCCGGTCCTGGTACGCTCACGCTCGACAGCGGTTCGACGGTGGGCGTGAACGTCCTGGCGGGGAATCACACGATCAGCGCGCCGGTGTCCCTGGCGAAGAACGCGACGTTCAACGTCACGCCCGCGGGGAACTCGCTGACGCTGTCCAACCTGCTCGCGTCGTCGGTCACGATCACCAAGGACGGCGCCGGAACGCTCGCGCTCAACAACGCTCGCGCCGCGGGCCTGACCGTGAACACCGGCACGGTCGCGATCACCGCCAACGGCACCAGCACCGGTACCAGCAAGTTGACGTCGCTCACGCTGGCCGGCGGGACCACGCCCTCCGCAACGCTCGACCTCAACGACAACGACCTGGTGACCGGCGCGGCCAAGGCGACGGTCGAAGCGCAGGTCAAGAACGCGCGCAACAATGGCAACTGGAACCAGACCGGCATCACGTCGACCACTGCGCGCAACAACGCCAACCACACCACAGGGCTGGGCGTGCTCAGCGGCGCCGAGTACACCAGCGTCGGCGGCGCCGGCAACTTCAGCGGACAGAGCTACGCGGCCGGCGACACGCTCGTGAAGTACACGTGGAACGGCGACGCGAACTTCGACGGGCGCATCACGTTCGACGACTACGTGAAGATCGATACAGGATTCAACACGCACCTCACGGGCTGGTTGAACGGCGACTTCAACTACAGCGGCGCCGTCAACTTCGACGACTACGTGCTGATCGACATCGCGTTCAACCAGCAGAGCGGGACGCTTGGCCGAGCGATGGACTGGATCAGCGGTGATGACCGCAGCACGGCAGGTCTGAACGGCGACGCGATCGGGGCGATGCTCGGTCACCTCGACCAGTTCGGAAGCGCGTACGGCGCCGCGTTCCTCGCGGCGGTTCCTGAGCCGACGACGCTTGGGGTCGTCGGTATCGTCGCGGCGGCCGGCTTGCTCAACCGTCGTCGTCGGCAGCGTTGACCTGGATGACGGCACGATCGCGTTGCCGCCCGGACACGAGGGCCACATCACTCGTATGTCCATCGTCGACGTCGCCAAACTGGCGGGAGTCTCCAGCTCGACGGTCTCCCGCGTGATCAACGACGACCCGCGCGTCGCGATCCAGACGGCCCAAACGGTCCGCCGCGCGATGAGGAAGTTGAACTACACGCCCTCGGACCGCCGACCGGGCCCCAAGCCCGGCTCGCGCACCGCGAGGGCGAACGTCGCCTTCCTCGTGCTGGGCACGTCCGGCGACTGCTCGACGCCTGGCTTCGAGGGGCTGCTCCGGGGCGTGTCCGCAGGCGCCTGGGCGAACAACCTCAACCTCACGTTCAACTTCGTCCCCGACGTCGAACACCTTCCGCTCCGCGCGCTCGAGCGCGGCATCGACGGCCTGCTCCTGCACGGCGCGCTCCCCGGGCCGGACTTGCGAATGCACCTGGAGCGCTTGCCGGCCGTGTGGCTGATGGGCAATCGTTGCCGGCCCGACTGGGGTGACCAGGTGATGCCCAACTCGTACACGATCGGCGAGCTCGCGGCGAACCACCTCGTCGGGCGCGGTCACCGCAATCTTGCATTCCTGGGCGTGGGCACGCGGTCGAGTTGGTTCATGCGCGTCAGGGCGATGGCATTCGAACACTTCGCCCGCGACGCGGGCGCAGAGGAAGTCCTCATCCTCGACGGCGCGGCCGAGCATGCGATGTGGAACGACTACTGGCGCGGCGACGGGCTGGCCCATTGCGTCCCGGCGATGCTCGACCGCTTGCTCTCCCACTCGCCGCGGCCGAGCGGGATGTTCGTCGCGGAAGACCGCCTCATGCCGCACGTGGACGCGGCCCTGGCAGAGCGCGGCCTCAACGCGGACGGTGGCGACGGCGACGCCCGTATCGAGCTGATCTCCTGCAACAACGAACGCGCCTACCTCCTCGGCTTGCGAACCGTCCCAGCCGAAATCGACATTCACGTCGACCTGATCGGCCGCCGCGGCATCGAGCAGCTCTTGTGGCGGCTGCGCAACCCGAGCGCGCCGGACCGCGTTTGCGCGATGATCGAGCCATCCCTGCTGGATCCGAGTTCTCTCCGCAGCGGCAATTGATCGGAGCAGGCGCGAGCGCGCGCGGAATGTCCGTCCGCGCCTTCCGGTCACGCCGCTATATTCCATCACGCTGAAAGAAATGCTGCGGGGGCGGATTCGGAGGGAACATGCGCGCTCGCTTCCATTCGCGTCGGTCGATTTCCATCTCCGCAATCGCGACGCTCGGACCGGCCGCGGCGCTCGCGTTGGCGCAGGACTACCGCGTCGAGCGCATCGCCTCGGGATTGAACCAGCCGACGTTCGTCACGCAAGCGCCGGGCGATCCGTCGAACATCCTCTACTTCACCGAGCGCACCGCCAACGCGGTCGCCGGCTTCAACGCCGCCAACCAGATGGGGAAGGTCTGGCGTTACGACGTGAACACGCGGACGAAGCAGCTCGTGCTCGACCTCTCCAGCCGGAGCGTCACGCAGGACACCGGGCTCACCGCGATCGCGTTCCACCCGGACTTCAACATCGCCGGCAGCGACGGCTTCGGCAAGATGTACGTCTCCAGCTCCGAGGCCGCCGCGCCGGCGGGGCCGCTCAATCGCATCGAGGAGTACACTGTCGCGCCCGGCGGCGGCGGCGGCACCGCGAGCTTGAGCCGCACGATCCTCCAGTACAACAACAGCGGCACCGCGTTCCAGAACCACACGCTCAACTGGATCGGCTTCGATCCGACCGCGACCGGCGCCGCGCGCACGCAGCTCTACGCCAGCACCGGTGACGGGCGGTTCTCGCTTCCCGACCGCCCGTCCCAGGACCCGAACGAGATTCAAGGGAAGATGCTGCGGTTCGACGTGAGCAATGCCTCGCCGACGCCGCAGGTGTACATCACCGGCCTGCGCAACGCCTCGCGCGCGAGTTTCGACCGCGCGAACGGCGACTTATACTGGGGTGACGTCGGCGAGTCGGTCCGCGAAGAGCTCGATTTCCTCAAGGCCGGGACACATACCGCGACCCCGCTGCCGGATTACGGCTGGCCGCAGCGCGAAGGGATGGAGAACGGCATCCAGTCGCCGTTCGCGGTGACCAACCCGTACACGGGCGCGGCGTCGCGCAACCCGATCCGCGAGTACCCGCACACCGGCGGCGGCGAAGCGATCATCGGCGGCTACGTCTACCGCGGGCCGGTCGCGTCGCTCCAGGGCAAGTACTTCTACGGCGACTTCGTGAAGCAGACGCTGTTCGCCCTCGACTTCGACCGCAACACGGACCCCTTCAGCTTCAACGGCAGCAACGGCACGCTGACCGACATGACTGCGGCGTTCAACTCGACGTCGGTGCTGTACGACCCGTCGGATCCGACGTACACCCAGGCGAACTCCGGCAGCCTCTGGGGCATCGACCACATCGTCTCGTTCGGCGAGGACAACGCGGGAAACCTCTACGTCGTGGACTTCGGCTTCGGCACCGGGTTCAACGGCCAGTACCCGGGCGCGGGGCTGGGCGAAATCTTCAAGATCTCGACGGTGAGCTCGGTCTGGAACGTCAACGCGAACGGGACTTGGTCATCGGGAAGTAACTGGCGGCTGGGCGCGCCGAACGCGATCAGCGCTCGCGCGACGTTCGGCTCGGCGATTACGTCGCCGCGCACGGTGACCGTGGACTCGGCGCAGACCGTCGGTAGCATCGTCTTTGACAACGCGAACAAGTACACGATCGCGGGCTCGAGCACGCTCACGCTCGACGTGAGTTCCGGTTCGGCCGCAGTGACGGTCGTCAGTGGCAGCCACACGATCTCCGCGCCGGTCGCGCTCGCTGACGCGACCACGTTCACCGTCACGCCCGTGGCGAGCACGCTGACGGTTTCAAACCTCCAAAGCTCGTCAGTCGCAATCACGAAAGCCGGCGCGGGCACGCTCGTGCTGAATCGGCTGCGAGCGGGCACGCTCAACGTAAACACCGGCACCGTCACGATCGCGCCGTCCACCGGCAGCCCCAGTTCACTGGGACTGCTCGCGATCTCCGCGGGCGCCAAATTGGACCTCACCGACAACGACCTGATTCTCACCACAACTTCCAAGTCCTCGGTCGAGTCCCACGTTGCCACCAGACGCCTGACCAGTTCCCTCGCGACCGCGAGCAGCGCTACGGCCCTGGGCGTGCTCGACGGCGCGGAGTTCCTGGCCTTGGGCAACTCGAGTTTCAACGGCGTTCCCGTTACGCCAACCGACGTGTTGGTCCAGTACACGTGGAACGGGGACGCGAACTTCGACGGGCGCGTCACGTTCGACGATTACGTGAGGATCGACACCGGGTTCAACACCCATCTGACCGGGTGGCTCAACGGCGACTTCGATTACTCCGGTGCGGTCAACTTCGACGACTACGTCTTGATTGACATCGCGTTCAATCAGCAGAACGGAACCTTGAGTCGCGCGATTGATTGGATCAGTGGGGATGATCGATCCGGATCCGGTCACATGGCGACCGGCGTGCGCACGGTCATCGAGCACTTCGATCGCTTCGGGGTGGGGTACGCGCGCCAGTTCCTCGCGAGCGTTCCCGAACCCTTGAATCTCGTGTGGATTGCGGCGATCGGCGGGTCGATGGCTGCGAGGCGACGGCGGCCAAATTAGTTATTTTCACTTCTAAAAGAAATCCTTGCGTTTCGCGCTGTCCGAAACTAAGGTGACCCTCACTCGCGCCGTTTCGCGGTCAGCGAAGCTGGGCTTGCATCGCTCTCCGCCGCGATCCGCGCGATTCACATCCATCCCGGAGGAGATATGCGATTCAGAGGTCTGCTGGGCCATCGCGCGCTCGCGCTGGCCGCATCCGCAGGGCTGGCGATCTGCGCGGCCGCACGCTCGGACGCCGGGCTCACCCACCGTTACAGCTTCAACGACGGCACCGCCAACGACTCGGTCGGCGGCGCCAACGGCACTCTCAAGGGCCGGGCGACCGTCTCGGGCAACCAGCTCCAGATGAACAACCCGGCGTTCCCGCCGGCGTCGGACCCGAACAACGGCTACCTCTCGATGCCGGCGAACATCCTGCCCAGCAGCGGCAGCGTCACCATCGAGCAGTGGTTCACGTTCGTCGGATCGGGATTCTTCACCGAGGCATACACGTTCACCGACCACAACGACACCGGTTCCGGCCCGACCAACCCCCCGGGACCGTCGAACGGGCAATACTTGATGCAGGCGATCTCCGCCCCGCAGAACGGCGGTGCGCCCAACCCCGGCGCGAGCGGATCACACGTCGCGCAGGCGCTGGCCGGCTACACCACCGAGACCGACGCGTTCGGCAGCACAAGCGGCCTGGGTTTCGCGGGCGGCGGGTACCTCGACGACGGCGCGACTTACATGTGCGCCACCGTGATCGACGGCTCGGCCGGCACGCTCAGCTACTACGTCTACCGCGTGGGCGACGGTCTGGGCGGCCTACAGCAGACGATCACCGCGATCCCGCTCAGCTCGTACGCGTTCACCAACGCCTACCTGGGTCGCTCGGCGTTCCCAGCGGACAACTACACGTCCGGTTCGGTGGACGAGTTCCGGATCTACGACGAAGCCCGGTCGGCCAACCAAGTCGCGGCGGATTTCGCCGCCGGACCGGACGTGCCCGAGCCTGCTGCGTTGGCCTCGGTCGCGTTTGCCGGCCTGCTCCTAGTGCGCCGGACGAGCCGACGAGCCGATCGCGCGTGAACCGCGGGTAGTCGTCGAGGTCTTCGGGCGAGCGCGCCGGTCGACACCACCCGATCGGCGCGCTCCCTCTATTTTCGCGCTGCGCGAAAGAAGTCTTGACAGAACGACATGCGATGATTATTTTCAGTCGGAAAGAATTGTCGTGCTCGTGCTGCTGACGCACCTGTGCGGAGGGTGCCCATGTCCGGCAGGCCAGTCCATCGCCTAGTTCGCAAACCTCTCAGCGTGGCGTCCTTCGAGCCAACCCTTTTCGATGGCAGCAGCACGCGCCGCTTCGGCCTGAGTCTACCGCCGCTCGTCGGCCACTTCGCATCTCGGCATTGATGCGATTCGACGGGCGCGTGCGAAGGACCGCGGCTCAAGCATGGAGGATCGACATGTCGTGCTCGAATCACCGGGACGCTGGTTCATTTCGTCCGACCGCCTTCACCCTCGTCGAGCTGCTCGTGGTCATCGGCATCATCGCCGTGCTGATCGCCATCCTGCTGCCCGCGCTCTCCAAGGCGCGCGACCAGGCCAAGAACGTCAAGTGCGCCTCCCAGCTTCGCAACATGGGTCAGGCGATCATGATGTACGCCAACGAGAACAAGGGGAAGATCCCGCAGCACTTCCCGGACGGCGCGTGGCTGTGGGACATCCCCAAGGGGACGCGCGACGCGCTGGTGAAGAAGGGCGGCATCCGCCAGACGTTGTACTGCCCGTTCTTCCCCGAGCAGGACGCCGACGACCTGTGGGACTTCCCGCCGGCCAACTCGCCGGACACGCAGTGGTGCGTGGCCGGCTACTTCTGGCTGGGCAAGCGGATCCCGACGCCTCCGAGCACGACGCCGCCGATCGCCCAGACCCTGATGCCCACGCGCGGGTTCATCGACACGCTCAAGCCGCCGATCCCGCCGACAACGATCGCCGCAGCCGCGGCGGCGCTGTGGCCGAAGAAGAGCTCGGACGTCGAGCTGATGACCGACGCCGTGTTCACGCAGAACAGCGCCTCGCTGCCACCGGGCGGACAGTGGTTCGCGATCGGCGGCTGGCCGCAGGTACACGTCACGCCGCACCTGGATCGCAAGACGGCGATGCCGGCCGGCGGGAACGTCCTGTTCCTCGACTTCCATGTCGCCTTTAGGCCGTTCAAGGAGATGCGTTACCGCGTCACCACGGGTTCGCCGCCGATCCGGTTCTGGTTCTAGATCGATCACCGTTCGGAGCACCATTCATCTCGGTTTCCACTTCTACCGCGGAGGGTAGGATGTCACGACAAGGTTCCCGACGAGCTTCCCAACAAGCTCCCCAATTCGCTCATCGTTCGGCACGCCGTCAACAGGTCGCGCGCGGCAAGCGTCTGCTTTCACTTGTCTCGGCCGCGGGCGCCGGGCTCTCGCTCACGCACTTCGTCCAGGCCGCGAACTACTCGTGGACATGGAACAACGCCGGCAACGCCTCGGGCACCTGGGCGACGGCGACCAACTGGACGCCCAACCTGCCCGCCCCGACCGGTGCGGCCGACACGGTGTTCTTCCCGAGCACCGGCGTCACGGTAGACAGCACGATCGTCCTCGGCGGCCCGCAGACGATCGGCCGCACGTTCCCGTCGTTCCCCGATCACAGCATCGTCTTCGGCAACCACGAGGGCACCGGCGCAGCGAGCTGGACGATCAACGCCAGCGCGGTGGCCGCCAACGACGCGACGAACATCCTGACGATCGAAGCCGGCACCGGCCCGTACGAGATCATCCGCGTGAACGACCTCGGTCCCGGCAAGGTCGCGACGATCAACGCGACGGTTTCCAACGGCTCGGCCGGCGGGCTCTCGCTCGCCAAGACCGGCGTCGGCACGCTCGTGCTGACCGCGGCCAACACGATCACCGGCGCGTTCGCGATCAACAACGGGGCGATGGTGCTGGACTTCAGCCGCACCTGGTCGCCGCTCACGAACATCCTCGCCGACAACGGCACGCCCGGCACGACCAGCTCGCACCTTCAGCTTCAGGGCGGCACGCTCGTCCTCCAGGGCAAGGCCGCCGCGACCAACAGCCAGACGTTCACGAACGGCACCGGTTTAGAGTTCGGCGCTTCGCGCGTGCTGTTCAACCAGAACGGCGCGACGTCGGTCTCGCTGAACATGGGGACGCTCTCGCGCCAGGTCGGCGCGACGATGGACGTCAGTTTGCCGACGAGCGGTTCGGTGACGTGGGCGCCCGGCGCGTCCGGCGGCGCCTATCCGGCCGAGCCGATCGGCACGCAGGCGGGCACGAACGGGTTGATGGTTGACCTCAACGGCTCGGCGTACGCGACCGTGAACGGCGGGACGGACTGGGCCGCCAACAGCGGCGGGAACATCGTCGCGGCCTCGACGGTCGGCGGGTTCTACACCGCGAGCACGGCGACGACGCTCGCCAACAACGCCGACGTCGTGGGCAACGTCAACCTCGGCGCCAGCGCGTCCGTCCCGAGCGTCCGCTCGACCGGCGCGCGCACGGTCGACGTCGGCGGCGCAGCGAACACGCTCTCGGTCGGCGGCCTTCTGGTGCCCGGCGCGTCCGACACGCTCACGGTCCAGAACGGCAACCTCAACAGCAACATCACCGCTGCGAACGGCGACCTGATCATCCACAACAACGGCACGGTCAACGTCAGCGCGAACATCGTGAACGCGACGGTCGGTTCTACCGTGTTGACCAAGGACGGCAGTGGTACGCTGATCCTCTCGGGCAACAACACCTACGGCGGCCAGGGCGGCGGCAACACGCAGGCGCACGCCGGAACGGTTGTCGTCAACGCCGGCACGACTGGCATTGTCGCCGCGGGTGGCAACGAGACTAACTTCGAGGTCGCGCCCGCCTACGGTGACCGCGCGACGCTCATCGTCACCGGCGGCACGCTCAACGCCGACCGACTGCTCGCCGGCGGCAACAGCGCCAACAACGCCGGCGGCAACGGCACGATCGTCCAGACCGGCGGCGTCATTAATTCCGGACAGTGGTTCTCCATGGGCGGCCAAGGCAACGGCACGTTCAACATGTCCGGCGGCGTGATGAACCAGAACGGGAACAACGGCACGCAGATGGAGGTCGGCGTGTTCGGCATCGGCCGGGGCACCGTCAACCTCTCCGGTTCCGCTCAGTTGAACATCCTCAACAACGGCAACATCGCCATGGGCGTGTTCGACACCGCGGCCGGCGTGTTCAACCAGAACGGTGGCACGCTGACGTTCTACTCCGACGCGGGCACGACGATCGGCGGCACCGGGAACCTCATCGTCGGCAACAACGCCGGCGTCTCGACCTACAGCCTCAACGGCGGCGTGATCAAGGTCGGCGCGATCAACCACGGGGGCACCGGCGTCGGCAACGTCAACCTCAACGGCGGCACGATCCTCGCCACCCGCGCCAACGCGAACGTGCTCTCCGCGGCCACGACCACGCGCATCCAGGCCGGCGGCGCGATCATCGACTCCAACGGCCTGACCGTCACCGCGGCCGCGGCGATGGCTCACCACCCGTCGCTCGGCGGAACGCCCGACGGCGGACTGACCAAGGTCGGCTCGGGAACGCTGCGCCTCAGCGGCGCGTCCACCTACACCGGCGCGACGACGATCACGTCCGGCACGCTCCAACTCGTCAACACCGCCGGCGTCCCGCAGCCGGTCGGTAACTACACGTTCGACAACATCCGCGACACGTCCAACGCGCTCGTGACCAGCGGCTCGCTCGGCGACAACTACACGGTTGTCAACGGCGGCACCGGCGGCGCCACCATGAACGGCACCGTCAACAACGCCGAAAACCTGCTCGGTCCCGGCACGGCCGGCGGCAGCGTCGTCGCCGGACGCTTCGGCAACGGCGTCAGTTGGGACGGGCTGGGTTCGTCCGTGGACATCAACTCGCAGGTCGTGGACCAGTCCGCCGGCAACCCGACCACGATGAGCATCTGGGTCAACACCACCACGCCGGGCGGCGTGTTCGTGGGCAAGAACACCGGTGGCGTGAGCTGGGCGCAGGGCAACGCCTGCTTTTATCTCGGCGATACCGCCGCCAACGGCCGACCGCCCGGGCAGCTCCCGACGGCCGTGCGTCACTCGGGCGGCTTCGAGCAGACGAATACCCCGGTCGGCAACGGCGCCTGGCACATGCTGACGTTCGTCGACACCGGCGCCGGCAGGCAGATCTTCGTGGACGGCGTGCTCGTGGCGCTCAACGAGGCCGACTTCAACGGCGCCGACACCAGCACGTTCGTGCGGCTGGCGCGCAACATCGACTCGTTCGCCAACATCGACGGCACGACCGACTATGCCGGCGCCATGGACGAGCTGAAGTTCTACAACGTCGCGCTCACCGCCCAGCAGATCTCCGAGCTGTTCAACACCAACACGGTCAGCACCGCCAACAGCGGCGCGCAGTACCTCCCCGCGGCAACCGCGGTCAACATCACCGCCAGCGGCGCGGCGCTGGACATCAACGGCGTGAACCAGACGATCGGCTCGCTTCAGGGCGTGTCGGGTAGCCTCGTGACGCTCGGAGTCGCGACGCTCACGACCGGCGGCAACAACACCTCCACCACGTTCGCCGGCGTGATCTCCGGCACCGGCGGGATCGTGAAGGCGGGCAACGGAAACTGGACGGTCAGCGGCGCCAACACGTACTCCGGCGGCACCAGCGTCACGGGCGGCACGCTCACGCTCGCGACGACCGGCAGCCTCGGCAGCGGCGGCATCAGCGCCAGCAGCGGCGGCGTCCTCGACGTCTCGGCCGGTCGTGCGACGGCGCTCAAGACCCCGTCGCTCAGCATCACCGGTGGCGCGTCGGTCGACCTGCGCGACAACGACATGGTCGTCGGCTCGGCGACGAGCAAGGCCACCATCGAGGGCTACGTCGCCTCCGCCCGCAACGGCGGCGCTTGGACCGGCTCGGGGATCACCAGCACGAACGCCCGCACCAACGCCAATCACACGACGGGCCTCGGCGTGCTGAGCGGTGCCGAATACAACTCCGTCGGCGGCACGGGCACGTTCTCCGGACAGACCTACGGCGCGACCGACACGCTCGTGAAGTACACGTGGAACGGCGACGCGAACTTCGACGGCCGGGTGACGTTCGACGACTACGTGAAGATCGACACGGGGTTCAACACGCACCTGACCGGCTGGCTCAACGGCGACTTCAACTACTCGGGCGCCGTCAACTTCGACGACTACGTGTTGATCGACATCGCGTTCAACCAACAGAGCGGCACGCTGAGCCGCGCCGTCGATTGGATCAGTGGAGACGACCGCAGCGCCGCGGGTCTGAACGGCGATGCGATCGGCATGGTGCTCGGTCACCTCGACCAGTTCGGCAGCGCGTACGGCGCAGCGTTCCTCGCGGCGGTGCCGGAACCGACCACCTTGGCACTGCTCGGCGTGCCTGCTTTAGCCAGGATCGTCCGTCGCCGCCGTCGTCCGACGTGACAAACTGAAGCGGGTCGAGCGCAGGCGCGCCAGTTCGCGCCGGCGGAGGGCGAACGCCGCACGCTCGGCCTCGGAACGGTCCTTTTTTCCCTCCGCCGCGGACGGGAGGTCATAGTGATCTCCCGTCCTTTGTACACAGACGTTGCTGGCGCGTCCGGATGCGTGAGCCCGGCGCCGGCGGCAATTGGATGGCGGCTCCCGGCCGCTCATCCGGTATACTTCTTCGGGGCACGGATTCCGCCATGGCCACCTCGTCCTATCTTCGGCGGCTCAACCAGCGCAAGGTGCTGCACTCGATCCTGCGCCACCGCACCGCGTCGCGCACCCAACTGGCCGAGCTCGCGGACATGAGCCAGGCGACCGTCGGGCGCATCGTCGACGACCTGATCGCCCAGGAAGTGATCGCCGAAGTGAACGAAGCCGCGCCGATGGCGCAGCCGAGCGCGTCGGGCGGCACGCCGCAACTCGGCCGCCCGTCCAAGCCGCTGGAACTGGATCGCACGCGCAGGCGCTTTCTTCTCATTCAATTGGGCGTGCGTCAGACGCGGCTGGCCGCCGTACCCGTCGCCATCCCCAACGACGAGCAGTGGCCGGTGCAGTTCGACACGCCCGCGTCCGCCGAAGCGTGGCGCGCGCAGCTCAAGAAGGGCTGCCGCCAGTTGCCGTTGACGGACCTGGAGGCGGTCATCATCAGCTCGCCGGGCGTGGTGGACGAGCCCAACGGGAAGGTGCTGCTCTCGCCCAACATGCGCTGGGCCGAGACGTCGAGCTTCTCGGAGTTGATCGAGTCCGTCACGGATGCGCCGGTCAAGGTGGTTCAAGAGATCCGGGCGCTGGCGCTCGGTCAGCTCGCAGCCGAGCCGACGCTCGAGGACTTCCTGCTCGTCGATTTCGGCGACGGTTTGGGCGCGGCGTCGGTGATCGGCTCGGCGCTCCAGACCGGTCACCTGCCGCTCAGCGGCGAGCTCGGACACACGCCGGTGCTCGGGAACGACCGCGCCTGCGGATGCGGCGCGGTCGGCTGCGTCGAGACGCTCGTCTCGCGCTCGGGCCTCACCCAAACTTCGCGCGAGCACGGCGGCCCTGAAACCTGGGACGACCTGATCAACGAGATCAATAAGCGTGGCCTGCCCAAGTGGATGAAGCAGGCGCTCGACGCGACCGCCAACACCGTGGCCGGCGCGCTCAACGTTGAAGGAATTGCCAACGCTTTGTTCACCGGCACGATCACCGAATTCCCCGAGAGCGTCACCGACTACCTCTGCGAGCAGGTGCGTCGCGGGACGATGTGGAGCCGGCTCGGCACGGTCGTCTGCAAGCGTGCGCCGCGCCGGCGGATGGCGGGGATGATCTGCGTGGGCATCGACCGAGTGTTGTTCGGTCCCGAAGTGTGAGAGTGCGCGGGGGCGACGCGGGCGCCGCGCACCCTGGCGACGCGCGCGGCGCGTGCACGAGGGTTTGACGTATGCCGCAAGCCGAAGCCGCACAATCCGTTCCGGTCCAACCGCGACCCACCGCATCACCGACGTCAACCTGGTCCGCGTTCCCCGGCGACGAGATCGTCCCCGCCGAGGGCGGCTTGCACGTCCACGACCCCACGGTCCTCCAGTTCGACGAACGCTTCTTCTGCCTGCACACCACGCACGACGGCTTCCGCGTGATGCGCTCGTCGCTGGACCTCGATCACTGGATCATGCACGAGCCGCTCCTCTCGGATCGACCCGAGTGGCTGAAACAACGCATCACCGAGCACCGCGCGATCTGGGCGCCCGACGTGATCCGCGGCCCGAAGCGCAGCCTCCGCATGTATTACTGTGCCAGCGAAAAGTTCGGCTGGAACACGTCGTACATCGGCCTGGCGGTCTGCGAAAAGTTCGACCCGACCCACCCGTCGCGCGGCTGGCGCGACTGCGGGCCGATCGTCGAGAGCCGCCGCGATCGCGACAACTTCAACGCGATCGATCCCGAAGTCATCATCGACGAGGAAGGCCGTCACTGGATGTTCTTCGGGTCGTACTGGAGCGGCGTGTACGTCGTCGAGCTCGACCCCGCTGGCGGCAAGCTGCTGCACCCGGACAATCCACAGATGACGCTCGTCGCGCGCAACACCGAAGACCCGCGCAACGCGATCGAGGGCGCGGCCTGCGTCTTCCGCGACGGGTACTACTACCTGTTCGCGTCCTACGGCCTGGCCGCGCAGGGGGTGCGCAGCGACAACCGCGTCGTCGTCTGCCGCTCCAACTCCGTGACGGGTCCTTACGTCGATCGCAACGGCCGCTCGATGCTCGACGGCGGGCACACCGAGCTGCTCAGCACCTCACCGCCCATGTTCTCGCCGGGGCACTCGGACGTGTTCCAGGACGAGTCGGGCCGGTGGATGCTTTCCTACCACTTCTACGACGCGCGCCGATACTGGACCGACGACAAGTGGGGGCTGCCGACGCTTCAGATCCGCGACCTGATCTGGTCGGACGACGGCTGGCCGCTACCGGGGTTGCCGGTGCACCGCGCGCCGGTGCCGCGCAAGTGCTTCGCCGCGCGCGACGTCGCCGGCGCGTGGATCCAGCAGGTGGACTTTGCCGAGCCCAAGCTCATCGAGATTCGCGCCGACCGCACCGTCTCCGCCGCCGACGGCGCCGACGGCATTTGGTCGATCGAGGGGCGCAACCTCTTGATCCGCTGGAGCGATTCCAGCGGGCACGTCGATCCCACGGCAGGCCCTCAGAAGTTCCAGCTCGCGCACGGCGGCACGTACTACGTGGGTCACGACCGCAACGGAAAGGTGATCCGGGGCGTGCGGCTGGAGGCGCGACCGTAAGGCCGGCCACCATGGGCGCCAAGACCTCGTTGTTCCTGCTCGCGGCGCTGTGCCTGGTCTTGGGCATCGCCCGGAGCGAGCGCGCCCTGCCCACCTCCGCCGGCGGCAAATCCGTCGAGATCAACTTCTGGAACGGCTTCACCGGCCCCGACGGTCGCGTGATGCTCGAGATCGTCCGCAGGTTCAACGAAGAGCACGTCGGACAGGCTCACGTCACCATGCAGCGGATCGCGTGGGCCACCTACTACAACAAGGTGATGGTGTCGGCGCTCAACGCGCGCGGGCCGGACGTGTTCGTGCTCCAGGCGCAATCGCTTTCGCGGAAGGACCGCGCGGGGATCGTCGATTCCGTGGACGACGTGTTCGACTCTGATCCGAAACTGCTCGCCGATTTCGACGAGTCGCTGCTGGACCGCGTGAACTTCGGCACGCGCGGCCAGCCGCGTCGCATCGGCGTGCCGCTCGACATCTGGCCGCACGGGCTCTACTACAACGCCGAGATGCTCAAGTCCGTCGGGCTCACGAACCCCGACGGCACCGCGCGGGCGCCGCAGACGCGCGACGAGTTCCTCCGCGCCGCCGATCAGCTCAAGCATGACGGGCAGTGGGGGTTCGCCTTCGGGAACTGGGCGTACAACTTCATGACGCTCGTCCCGCAGTTCGGCGGGCGATTGGTGGATGACGCGGGCAATCCCACGCTCGACGATCCGGGCAACGTCGCCGCGCTCCAGTTCCTCGCCGACTTGCTCCTCAAGTATCACGTCGCGCCGCCGCCGGAGGGGGGCGTCGCCGGCTGGACCGGTTTCCGCCAGCAGCGCGTCGCAATGGTGTTCGATGGCATCTACATGCTCGGCGACCTCAAGCGTCTGGACGACCGTCTGGACAACCCGTTCTACCGCGCGGCGCCGATCCCGCAGCTCGGCTCCAAGCCCGGAACGATGGCCGACTCTCACGTCCTGTGCATCCGCAAAGGACTCACCAGCGATCACCGCGACGCGGCCAAGACGTTCGTCCGCTACGTGTCCGATCACAGCATCGACTGGGCCAATGCCGGGCAGGTGCCGGCGCGGCGGAGCGCCCGGGAGAGCGACGCGTTCAAAAAGCTGACGGCGCAGTACGAGTTCTCGCGGCAACTGCCGTACGTCATGTACCCGCCGCGTACGCCGTCGTTCTCCGAGCTGCAAAACGCGATCAACCTCGCGGTAGAGAAGGCGATCCGCGGCCGCGCCTCGGCCGCCGACGCGCTGCGCGCGGCACAGGAAGATTACACCCGATACCTCGAGCGCGACCGCATGGAGCGCGAGTTTACGGCGCACCAGGAGGTCGCGCCATGAGCATCGTCGCGCAGGCGCAACCCGATCGCGCATCGCTCCGCTCGCCGCTCGCGGTTTCGCAATCGCGTCGATCCACCACCTCGTTCGCGCGCCGCGCGTCAGGGTACTTGTTCCTGGTGCCCTACGGCATCGTGTTCGCGATGTTCATCGTCCTGCCGTTCGTCGTCTCGCTCGTGCTCGCGTTCTGCCAATACGACCTCGCCGCCCAGCGCCCGCCGAAGTTCGTCGGGTTGCGCAACTTCAGGGAAGCGCTGGTCGGTGACCCGTTCTTCTGGAAGGCCGTCTTCGTCACGTTCCGCTACGTCGCGTGGATCATCCCCGCGCAACTCGTGCTCTCGATGCTGTTGGCCTTGGGAATGAACGCGATGACCCGCGGCCGGAACACCGTACGCGCGATGCTCTTTCTCCCCGGCATGTTCTCGATCGCCGTCACCGCGATCCTTTGGCAGTGGTTCTACAACCAGGAGTTCGGGCTCTTCAATTACCTGCTCAAGAAGGTCGGCATCCCCGGCGTGCCGTGGCTCAGCAGCTCGAACCTCGCGATGGTCAGCATCGTCCTGATGTCGCTGTGGTGGACGGTCGGTGGCTCCGCAGCGATCGTGCTGACCGGCCTCCAGCAGATCCCGCGGCAGGTCCTCGAAGCCGCCTCGATCGACGGCGCGAACCCCTGGCAATCGTTCTGGCAGGTCACGTTGCCGATGCTCAAGCCTGTGCTGCTGTTCATGGTCGTCATGAACACGATCGGCGCGTTCCAGATGTTCGCGCAGTCGATGCTCCTGACCAACGGCGGCCCGGAGATGACCACGCGCGGCGTCGTGAGCCTGATCTACGACACCGCCTTCGGCGACTACCGCCTCGGCTACGGCGCCGCGATCAGTTGGCTGCTGTTCCTGCTCATCGTCGGCTTCTCGCTCATCCAGTTCCTCTTGATCCGAAGGGGGGCCGCGGGCGAATGAAGCACAACGCCTTCATGCTCACGGCTTTTGTGCGTGACGCGGCAAGTCCGAGTGCGGCCTCCCTCTCCCTGTACACTGGGAGAGGGCGGGGGAGAGGGTACGTCCCCGGCTCGACAGACTACCCTCTCCCCATCCCTCTCCCTGTGTACAGGGAGAGGGAGCTTGGTGCTCACGCCGCTGGACATGATCCGCGGGCGAACTGGAGGCGCGCATGAAGCACCTCCGCCGTTCGCTCATCATCGCCCTGATGTTCGCCGTCGCGGCGATGTTCGTCGCGCCGCTGGCGGTGAAGATCTTCACGTCGTTCAAGCCCGAGAAGGACGTGCTGAACCCGACGTCGGTCGTGCCGAAGCATTGGACGGGCGAGAACTACCGTTACGTGCTGAAGTATTCCGAGGAAGCGCCGTTCGCGCGGTGGCTGCTGAACAGCCTGTTCGTCTCCAGCAGCGTCACGCTGCTCGTACTGGTCTGTTCTTCGACCGCCGCTTACGCGATCACGCGGCTGCGCGTGCCGGGCAGCTCTCGCATCCTCGGCGTCATCGTGCTCACGATGATGTTGCCGGCGCAACTCTTCCTCGTGCCGGTCTACTTGATCCTCAGCCGACTCGGCTGGCTCGACACGCCTTGGGCGCTGATCGTTCCCGCGGCGGCGGGGGGCTTCGGCGTGTTCATGCTCGCGTCGTTCATGCGCGCGATCCCTCGCTCGATCGAAGAGGCCGCGCTGATGGACGGCTGCTCGACGCTCGGCGTGTTCATGCACGTGAACCTTCCGCTGTGCGCCCCGGCGATGGCGACGCTCGGCATCTTCACGTTCATCGGCTCGTGGAACGACTTCGTCGGGCCGCTGGTCTTCATGGACTCGGTCCGCAACTACACGCTGCCGGTGGGCATCGCGCTGTACCAGAGCAGCTACGTCACCGAGTACGGCCTGACGCTGGCGACCAGCGTGATGGCGACGATGCCGCTGATCGCGATGTTCCTGATCTTCCAGCGACAGATCATTGAAAGCATGGCGACGACGGGATTGAAGGATTAGCTCGGCGGAGGTTGCGCCAAGCTCACCAAGAGCGCCAAGGCCGCCAAGAGGAAAGAGAGTGGACCGGATGACCGAGAACGTGCGCAGGTCTGAGAGAGGGAAGCGCGATGCGCCTGGCGCAGCGGGCGCGAGGCGCATGTCGAATACCTTCGTCGTTCTCTCTTGGCGATCTTGGCGATCTTGGCGTCTCTTGGCGAACTTGGCGCGGACTACCTCGTCTTTCGTTGAAGGGTTTCTTTCTTTATGAACGCAACGATCCACCTCCACCCCCACTTCATCATCGACGAGGTCGACCCGCGGGTGTTCGGCGGGTTCCTCGAGCACCTCGGGCGGGCGGTCTATCAGGGCGTGTACGAGCCCGCGAGCAGGCACGCCGACGAGTCGGGTTGCCGGCGCGACGTGCTGGCGGCGCTGGACCGGCTGCGGTTCACGGCCATGCGCTACCCCGGCGGGAACTTCGTCAGCGGATACCACTGGCTCGACGGCGTGGGGCCGAAGGACCAACGGCCGAAGACGCGCGACCTGGCGTGGCAAAGTTTGGAGCCCAACCAGTTCGGCACGAACGAGTTCTTGGCGCTCGCGAAGCGCATGCGTTGGACGCCGATGATGGCGGTGAACCTGGGGACCGGCACGCCGGAGGAGGCGCGGCAGTGGCTGGAGTACTGCAACGGCGAGCCGGGGACGAAGTGGGCCGACCTGCGCGTCGAGCACGGGTTCAAGCAGCCGCACGACGTGAAGCTGTGGTGCCTCGGCAACGAGATGGACGGCCACTGGCAGATCGGGCACCTGCCCGCCGAGCAGTACGCGGTGCTGGCGCAGCAGACGGCGCTGATGATGAAGATGGCCGACCCGACCGTGGAGGTGGTGGCCTGCGGGTCGTGCGCGGTCGAGCTGCCGACGTACCTGGCGTGGGACCGCGCGGTGCTCGAGCACTGCCGCGACGCGATCGACTACGTGAGCCTGCACCGCTACGTCGGCAACGCCGACAACGACACGCCCAACTTCCTGGCTTGCACGAACAGCGTGGACGAGCAGATCGAGGCGACGGACGCCCTCTGTAAGTTCGTTCACCAGTATCGCAAGACCAAGCGGCGCGTCTACCTGAGCTTCGACGAGTGGAACGTGTGGTACCGGGCCCGCGACGGCGCGTTCGCCGACGGGCGCGGGAAGTTCGCGCCGCACCTGCTCGAGGAGGTGTACAACCTGGAGGACGCGCTGGTGGTCGCGGGGTTCCTCAACAGCTTCATCCGGCACGCGGACGCGGTGAAGGTCGCGAACCTGGCGCAGGTCGTGAACGTGATCGCGCCGATGCTCACGCGCGGCGACGAGCTGCTCTTGCAATCGATCTTCTACCCGCTGGAGATGTACGCCAAGCGCCGCGAGGGCCGGTCGCTGCGGGTGGTCACGGACGCGCCGAGTTACGACACGAAGAAGCACGGCCGGGCGAGCTACCTGGACGCCAGCGCGATCCTGAACCCGCGGACGAGGGAGCTGAGCGTGTTCGCGACCAACCGGAGTTTGGAAGAGCCGATGGAGCTGGAACTCGACGTCGCCGGCGGCACGACCTCGCTCCGCAAACTGACCAGCGGCGAGATCGTCACGGGCTCGGACCCGAAGCTCTCGAACACGTTCGAGCAGCCGCAGCGGGTGACGAGCCGGCCGTTCGCGGAGGTGTCGCTCGGCAGCGGCGGCAGCAGTTCGTCCCGCGCCACGCCGCGCGTGAAGCTCCCGCCGCTCAGCGTCGCGGCGATGACGTTCGAGGTGGGGAGTTAGCGCCGGCTCCGCTTCGCCAACCCATGCGTCTCGCGAGTTCGCAGCGTTGAAAAACGTGTAGTTCGTCAAGACGGAATGTGGCCTAACGTCAGGCCCGGCCAACCGTTGGCCTCGTCTGCGTTGGGTTTGTTCGGCCGAATCATGCATCGCGCACTCCGACTTAAACGCAGGACGCCCGGGGCGCGCGTTCAGTCGAGCGCGCGCCCCGGGCGTCCCTCTTTATCTCCGGGCGCGCTGCGCGCCCGGCGCCCCAGGCGGGCAGCGCTCGCGAGCGAGATCGGCCTAAGTCGTTGTCAGACAAGGTGCCGAAATTCCTGGCCCTCGCGATTTTGTCTTCGGGAGGCGCTGCGCGCCAGGAGCGCCATCCGCGCAGCGCCACCTCTGTCAAAGCGGCGACTGGAAATCCGCGCCCATGGCCGTCATCCTGCTGGCTGTCGCGTGCCCGCAAGCGTGCGCGCGACTTCATGCTGGTGAGGGAACGAGGATGAGTTCGTCACCACGGCGTGCACTGCTTCGCTGGCGATGCGCGCGGATCATCATTCTCTCGGCGCTGCTCACGACGGTCGCTTCCACGCGCGCGCTCGCGCAACGGGCCGAGCGTGGCCAGCGGCCGGACGAGGCGACGTCTCACACGCTCGCGTTCAGCACGGGCGCGCCCGGGGAGAAGCTTCGTCTCACCAACTGGGGCCTCGACACCGCGTGGGCGGACGCGGACAACATGCGGCGCGGGCTGCTGTACATGGGGCCCGATCAGGTGGACGTCGTCCGCGTCTCGTTCCCGATCAGCACGCCGCTGGTCGACGGCGACCTGCCCGAATCCAAGTGGGACTTCTTCCGCACGCGGCTCGAGATCGCCAAGCTCGCCGGCGACAAGCCGTTCACCATGCTCCCGGACACCGACGCGGGCGTGAACCCGTGGTTCAAAGACGGGAAGGACGTGAACCCGCAGCGCTGGCTCCAGCTCATGTCCGCGGCGCAGCGACACTACGGAAAGAAGCTCCAAGGCGTCGAAGCGTTCAACGAGGCCGACTGGGGCTGGGGGCAGGGGTCGGCGCAGAACCTCAGGCAGATCCTGGAAGCGATCCGCAAGAGCGAAGACTTCGCCGGCGTAGAGCTGGCCGGGCCGAGCACGCTCAGCTCGGACGCGGCGCTGGCGTGGTACGAGACCGTGAAGGACCAAGTGGACCGCGGTACGACGCACGCGCTGGGCGGCGGGATGGTCGGCTTCGTCAACTTCTTCAAACGAGTCGCCGCGGACGGGAAAGTCGCCGAGCATCCCGAGGTGCACAACTTGGCCGAGGTCATCGCGGGCGCGGAGTACGGGCTGCAAAGCGCAATCTGGTGGGGGACGGCGGAATTGGCGCGCGGCGAGTTCGTGAAATCGGTGCAGGGCGAGCGGTTGGCTTACGCGGAAGACCGCCCGCACTTCAGCGCGGCCGCGGTGTACCGATCGCCGGGCGGCGCGCTCAGGGCGTTCCTCGGATCGTCCGAGCGCCAAGGACAGGACACGACGTTCCGCTTCGTCTGCCGCGACCGTGCCGTATTCTTCAACGGCGACGGCCCGCGGCGCGAGTTCACGACGACGGTTCGCAGGGACAACGAGTCGCTGATCAACATCACGTGGGGCGCGGACGTCGCGCCGAAGGTCGGCGGGAACTACGCGATCGTGAACCGCCACAGCGGCAAGGTGCTCGGCGTCGTCGCAGCCGGTCACGACAACGGCGCGGCGATCGAGCAGACGGAGTATCGGCCTTCGGCGACGAGTCAGCAGTGGGAGGTCGCGCAGGCGCGTACTCGCTACGGCGACCAGAGTTACTGCATCATCCGCGCGGTTCACAGTGGGAAGGTCTTGTCGATCCCGGAGCATTCGTACGCCGAGCACGACAACGTCCGCCAGTGGGGCGACGGAGATTCCGCGTCGCAACACTGGTACTTCGAATACGTCGGCGACAACTGCTTCCGCATCCGCAACCGCTGGAGCACGCAGTGTCTCACGGCTGCGGACACGGCCGACGTGCAGCAGGCTTCGCCAACGGAAGGATCGACGCAGCAACAGTGGCGATTGGTTCCGGTTGCCGGCCTGGCGCGCGTCGACTTCGATCCGCCGGCGCGTCCGAGCGGACCGACTGCGAATGTCAAGCCGGTGTCCGTTGAACTTCGATGGGAACCGAACGGGGAGCCGGACCTTGCGAGCTACACCGTCCTGCGCTCCGCGACGGCCGGCGGTCCGTACGAAACGAGCGCGCGTGACGTGACCGGTAACACGTTCGTCGATCATGACGTGACGGCACAAGCGAAGTACTCCTACGTCGTGAAAGCGGTC
>Ga0081539_10001934_pt1 | contig 31805 bp, 38 predicted proteins | sample TabmetS4T2R2_FD_71023 | JGI IMG/M metagenome (GOLD analysis project Ga0081539, IMG submission 71023) | Tabebuia heterophylla rhizosphere microbial communities from the University of Puerto Rico - S4T2R2 | ecosystem: Host-associated > Plants > Roots > Rhizosphere ... | reverse complement strand
TTGCGGGCAATTTCACACTGACTTGTCTCCTGCTTTCGTCATCGATTGGAGATACCAAAGGCCCCCAAACCGCAGCAAAAATGACCCTTCACAGTATGTTATTAGTCAGGTATTAACCAAAAAGACTTTTTCAGGGACGACTACTTAGGAATTCCGTGACATCGGCTGGAAGGCTTCCAAGCGTTAGTCGGCGTCCCGGTGCCCGATGCGACCCAATGGGATCAGGGCGAGATCGTGGGCGACTGTACCCATCCCATCTTCACGTGCTTGGAGAAGCTGGCCGCCCAGGGTGAACTCATCTTCCAAGATGATACGCCGGGGCGGATTTTGACGTTGATCGAAGAGAACCAGCAGGCGCGCGCACGGGCACAGGCGCAAGGCAAGGCGAAGACCGACATCCGCACGGGCATGTACACGACCGCGTTGCTGGTACAGGTAGGCGTACGGCGGATCTGCTTGTACTATACGGGGCGCCAGCATGCCGGGGAGAATTTGGACGCGCTGTTAACCAAGCGGGAGCCGGGACGCGGCAAGCCGCTGGTGATGTCGGATGCCCTGAGCAGGAACAACGCGAAGGAAGCCAATCTCATTCGCTGTCATTGTCTGGCGCATGGGCGGCGCAAGTTCAGGGAGTTGGACGAGGTCTTTCCTGCCGAGAGTGCGATCGTCGTGAACGCGCTGAAGCTGATCTACGAGCATGAGGACGAGGCACGGGAGCAAACGCTCAGTGCGCAGGAGCGGCTGGTGTACCACCAAACGTATAGTGCGCCGGTCTTCACCGCGCTCCAGAGCTGGTTGGAACAGCAAACGGTGGAACGGCGTATTGAACCTAATAGTAGTGTAGGCAAAGCCATCGCCTATATGCTGGAGCATTGGGCTACTCTGACGCAATGCCTGAAAGAGCCCGGTGCGCCGCTCGATAATAACGTGGCAGAGAGGGCGCTCAAATTGTGTATTCGCCAGCGCAAAAACTCCTTGTTCTATGCGACGGAGCATAGTGCGTATATTGCGAGTATCCTCACCAGCGTCATTGCGACCTGTGTCCAGGCGGGCGTCAATGCCTTGGAGTACCTGGTCGCAGTCCAAGATCACCGGCAGGAGGTGTTTGCCAATCCGAGTGCCTAGCTGCCGTGGAATTATGAGGCGGCCCTCGTCCCGTCGTAGCGGACGGGGTGCCAGTCGGGGGCGAGTTGCGCGCGGTCAGGATAGCCGTTGCCCAAGAGCACCGTCAGTTCCCAGGCGGAGAGCGTCACGCTGGGCGTGGTCGCGGTCGGCCACCAGTGAAAACGCCGATGGGACAGACGCTTGGTACAGAGCCAAAAGCCCTGGCCATCATACGCCAAGAGCTTGAGCGTCGTGCCCGAGCGGGTGCGAAACACATAGACGGCGCCGCTCAGGGGATTGTCGCCCAACACCTGCCGACACACGGCGGCCAGCCCATCAATGCCCTTGCGGCCATCGATGGGGTCCACCGCGAGAAAGATGCGACTCTGGGGGGTGAGTTGCAGCATCAGCGCGATTCCAGAAAGGTTTGGAGCAAGGGCACGAGCGCCGGAGAGCCATCACTGTACGTGATACGCATTCGGATGCCATCTGGGCGTTGGACTTCCACTTCCGTCGCCGGTGTCCGCCAGGGCGTTGCGACTTCGACAAAGGGGGGGAGGACGAGAGTGCAGTCGGCGTGAGAGCATCGGTAAGTGTGTCACGTCGACGTTTGAGCGCGTGCGACGTGAGCCCCAGTTGCTTGGCGACCCGGGAGACGGAGAAGGTCGTCGTGAGCGCCACGGCCCGCGCCCACAACTCGGTTGGAATACGTCCTCGGGGCGTACGGCGACTTTGCCGCCACTGCGCAAAGTGCTGCGTTAAGTGGGACAGCGCTTCTTCAGCCTGGGCAGGTGTTAACGGCTGCATAGCAAGCTCCATGAGCGAACAAATTGTGGACGCAACTATAGAGCTCTGCAAACCGTACAGTCAGGCAGGCTTACCGGACGCCCCTGTCCGCTGTTAGCAGACGGATGAAAACGTCTGCGGACGATCTACTCTCACTTGAAGTGCTGAAGGGGCAAGACGGGCGAAGCGCCTTTCAGTGAAGGCAGTCAAGCTCGCTCCCCGGAAAGACACGATACATCCATGATGCATGTTTACTGATGACAAAATTCCATGCCTTTCAAACCAGAGCTGTGTGAGCTGATGTAAATCCAAATACTGGTAGCACGTCGCATACGGAGGACTTGAGACGATAAGATCCGCTTGGGGCCTCTTGTAAGGGAAGGTGGCGCGCATCATAGGTTCCAATCATGTACGAGGAGCCAAGATGCGAAGGTGAAATATCAGACTGTATAAGATCGTTCCAATATAGCCTGTTACGCCGCGTCATATCGCGAACTTGCCTGGAGAATGACTCAAGTGGATCAGCCAAAAATTTGTCAAGATCCTTCTGCGGTTTCGTACTTCCACTAAGCCATATAGAGCACCCGCGTAAGATATTTGAAAAAGCACATAGAAAGAAGGTGCGGACATCCTTGTCCTGCACTTGGGTTATCGTTTCGAGGATATTTTCGAGGACTCCGGTATGGGCTTTAGGAAACCAATATCGAAATCTCTCTTCTGACGTTGCGCGATGAATATCAATCGCAAGGACACGAGTCTTTTCAGCTTCAGTCAGTTGTCTCCTTCCTATGCGTTTTAATCCCGAGATCGATTTCTCAAGGGCTTCCCAGTGGGTCTCCAACAGAGAAGGAGAGACCGGAGTACATTTCGCTTGGCTAATCAATACTGCAACTGGATTAATGTCCCCACCCCAAAAGCGTCTTCCGCTCCGGAGGGCCTCAATCCCCGTAGTAGCTGATCCAACAAACGGATCAACAATAAGTGAGTCAGTTGTCGAATATTCGTCAATAATGCGGCGAACAAGTTGAGGTATGAACTTCGCAGGATACCGGTGATAGCCATGCGGTCCCCACAGAGTTTCACCTTGGGTAAGTTCCGAGAATGACCAGTCGCTATTTTTCTGCCGCTTTTTCGTATGGTTAGGCTGTATCGAAAAAGTCCGCATTATACCTACTCCGGAGGATAAAGAAACAAGATCGGCTGGGTCCACATCGAAGCATATTCAATCAAAACAGACAGTGACCTCCGTAGGAGATTGAAACTCTCCTCTCTGGTTGGTGACTCCCCATGAGAGGGACAAGTTGCTTAGTGTTTCCTGATTTCTGCGAGTATCTCCGCCGTGTATTTTGCTGATTCGCGAGAAGCCTTGAGGGCCTCTTGCGTGAGAGTGGCGATGTCATTTTGTATCTGCACAATCGCCTTCTGCCCCTCGAACAAAGCTTTCTGCCCCTCGAACAAAGCTTTCTGCCCCTCGAACAGGACCTTCTGCCCGTCTTGGATAGTTGCCAGTGCCTTTAGTGTCGCCCTACTTTGGCGCTCCCCGCGCTCATCGGCACGCTTCAGATACTCAAGCATCTGCGCCTGCCCCTCCTGAATGACCTGGATGAGTTTATGAGTTGGTGATGTCGCCACGTCTCTGCTCCTTTCTTTTTCCTTTATATCTTCAGGCCACTTTATACACCAGGTCTTCAATCCGAACGAACAGTGATCTCCGTAAGAGATCGAGAACCAGGCTGTAGGCTAAAGGTTGCAAGCTGAAGGGAAGACGCAAGAATTCCAGGGAAAGCTACAAGCGCTATGACTGCGCACTGCGGAGGTGGCTTCCGCTGTATTCCTGGGCTTTCCCCTCTACGGCCTTAAGCCTACAGCCTCAAGCCTGTTTTGCCACTCCGTAGGAGACTGAAATTCGAGGCTGAAACTTTGGGGCCAGAATTAGGATGATTCAGGTAGATCGTGAGGGATTTTTCTGCTCCATCATCTGACGTAGTGCCTCGACCTCGCGGGCGAGATCACGATGGCGGCGGGAGAGCGAGAAAAGGTAGAAGAAGATGACTATCCACACCGCGAGAAACGCGGCAAATAAGTAAGAGATATGCTCCATTTATCCTTCTTCTCCCTCTATGCGGTTGCCACAGCTTGACGGCGCAGGGTAGTAATCTCCTCGCGTAAACTCAGACTGCGCAAGCGGAGCCACAACATCCACGTAAATAAACACAGAAACGCTACTGTACACATCAGGAGCGTCCACAGCATCTCTGGAGCCATTTTGTCAACCTTGGGGTGAATACCGCGCCATAGGCGTACGGCAATGTGCAAGAGCGGGATATCGAGCACACCAATAATCCCGAGGACCGCAGCGTAACGTGCGATCTGTTCAGTATCGCCACCAAGATGACGCAGCAGCAAATAGGCAGCGTAGATAGTCCACAACACCACGACCATGGTGAGGCGCGGGTCCCAGGTCCACCACACACCCCAAATCGGGCGCGCCCAAATCGAGCCGGTAATTAATACGATGGTGCAGAACACCATGCCGATCTCGGCGGCGGCTTGCGCTAAGAGATCAAAGAAGCGGTTGCCTTGCCACAAATATGAAGCACCGGCTCCTGCGACGATAAAGAATCCTAAAAAAGTATTCCAGGCAGAAGGTAGATGGAAGTAAAAGATACGTTGGACGAGGCCTTGGACACGTTCGTTGGGGACGTAGAGAAAGACCATTGCTAACGCTGCGATCATGGTTGTCAACGTTAACCAGGGAAGTACGTTATCTGCAAACGGCGCGAAACGTTTCATCGTTACTCCTGCACGACCTGTGAGAAAATTAACCACCCCGTTACGACAAAGATAATATCGAAGGCAAGCAGGACGCGGAACCACATACCATTCCATTCCTCTCCGCTGAGTACCGCGCTCGTGACTTTTACCGCCGCAATTAGAAGGGGCACGAGCAGCGGGAGCAACATAATTGGCAGCAACACTTCGCGGGCACGGGTGCGCACAGCGATGGCAGCGAACAAAGTGCCGAGTGCGGAGAATCCGACTGTGCCAAGCAGTACAACGATTGGCAGCATGACTAATGAGCCTGAAAACGGTACACCGAAAAAGGTGAGTGATAAGGGAGCAACGATGACCTCGACCAAAAGAAGAAACATCACATTGCCGAGCATCTTGGCTAAGAAGAGAGTCCCTGGGTCAATAGGACTCAGCAACAGGCCAGAGAAACATCCTCGTTCCTGTTCGAGAAGGAAAGATCGTTGCAAACTCAACATGCCAGCGAACACAAGTGTAACCCATAACAACGCAGCTTCAACTTCTGGACCTTGAATTTGTTCGGGACTCAGAGCAAAGACAAACACTAATACGATTAATAAAGCCAGGACAAACAGTGAGGAAAGCCGTTCTTTAGTACGGAATTCAAGTAGTAAGTCTTTCCACAGCAAGGCGAGCATGGTTATGAGTGATGAGGACTGAGTGACGAGGGTTGAGTGATAAGTGATGAGGACTGAGTTTTTTGGCGATAGAGTTCAGAGAACTCTCGGACGGAAGGTAATGAACCATCTGATTGCCAAACAATCCACCCGCGATCGAAGATGAGAGCGCGATCACAGAGCCCAAGCCCAAGCGCAAAGTCGTGAGTTGTGAAAATGACGGTTTTGCCCTGTGCTTTGGTTTGGGTGAGCGCTGTTTGTAATGTTGCTAGCCCGTGTGCGTCTAGCCCGCTGTATGGCTCGTCAAACAGCAGCAACTCAGGTGCGTGTAACAAAGCACGTGCGAGAGCGACACGCTGTTCCATCCCGCGTGAGAATGTACGTACTTGTATGTTGCCCCAGTCTTGCAATCCGACGAGCTGTAACACAGAGTTAATACGGCCAGATAAATCTGGGAGGCTATATGCTTTGCCATAGAACGTAAGATTCTCGATCGGCGTCAAGTCAGGATAGAGAAAGCTATCGTGCCCCAGGAACCCAAGCTTGTGTCGGACGGCTGGGTCATTAGGGGTATGGCCAAAGAGTTGCAGTGTGCCACTAGATGGCTTTAGCAATGTCGCAAGCAAGCGCAGAAAGGTTGTCTTACCGGCGCCATTGGGGCCAAAGATGGCAATAGTTTCTCCTTGAGCAACACGGTACGAAACGTCACGTAGCACAGGCACCCAGGCAAACGTTTTACTGAGATTTTCCGCCTCAACGACCCATGTAGTCATAAGAAGCGTGGATTGTAGACGGGAGCTTGTCGATTGTAGAGGGCGGGGGAGGAGTAATGAAGAATGAAGAGTTAAGAATGAAGAATGGCAAAACAGCACATGTCATTCTTTTCACTTTTTCTTTTTCACTTCTTCACTCTTCATTTTTAATTCTTCATTGGTTTCCCTGTTGTGTTTGTCTTGCTTCGTGCTACTAGATCAAGCGTAGCATTTTCTTGGGGGAGAGAAGAAAACCATGACCGGGACAATTAAGAAAATTTTCAAAGACAAAGGCTTTGGGTTCATTACGTCTGACGATGGTGGCGATGATGTATTTTTCAATCGTTCACGACTCGCACCGAAACTCTACTGGGAAGATCTGCGCGAAGGAGATGATGTTGAGTTTCAGGTCCGTCCCGGAGACAAAGGGCCACAGGCGTTTAATGTGAAGGTGCGCTGATGGTAGGGGCGCAGCATGTTGCGCCCCTACAGGTTAGTTTCTAGCCGGCGAGAGCTGATCCAACTGCGCCAGTGCCTCAAGCGCTCGCGTTTCATACTTCTCTCGTAACATTCGGTAATCTTCGTCGGTGAGTTTACCCATCTGCCGATCGAATTCTGCTTCTTTGATCGCGCTATAGGCGTCGGCCTTTTGTTTCTCCCATCGTGCCGCTTCATCTTCCGGTTCAGGCAAAGGAGCTTGCTCTGCATTGTAAGAGAAAAGAGGGGCGGAGACCGCTAAGGCAACCGCACTGATCAACAATAAACCAAGCACGTAAAGCAGGAATGTCATCGTGAGAATTTAGAGTCCAAGGACTCAAGTCCAAAGTCCAAGGTCTTTTTCTGAGCTTGCGCTTTTATTGCTGAAGTCAGGAATCGAACATATCTAATTCTTTTTTCAAGCGATCTCGATATTGGTCTGTTTGTGAGTCGGTCACTGGTTTTCCCGTAGCCGCCTGCTGCGTTCGTTGTCGTGACCAACGCAAGCTGACCAGACCAACGACGATCCCCCCGACGATCAACGCCAGAAACGGTGTAACCCACGCAGCCAGATTGAAGCCAGCCGTTGTTGGAGCTGATAAGACTTTTTCTCCGTACTTAGTAACAAATGACTGAAGAATGGCTTCTTTCGTCATTCCCTGGCTGACTTGCTCTGCAATCGTTTGCTTGGCCGGGACCGCAAATCCACACTGTAAGTGATTACAACTGTGAACAGTGAGACCACACGAACATTGACATGTGAGCGCTTCCTCAACCTCAGTGGGATTGACCGTCGCGTCGGCGACGGGAGGGAGGAACAGAGTGATGGAGAAACATGTCTCGACAAGAAACAGGGCTACACTTCTCTTCTTCCTTCTGTATTCTGACTTCTGCATTCTGACTTCTTTCTTCAATCTGCAACCACCTCACCTCCACTACGCATTGGAGCTTGCGCGAGCGCAAAGGCTTGACGTTCAGCCGGGCTGGGCATCATCGTTACGCATGTCCCTAGCACCAAAATAATCCCACCAATCCAGATCCACGAGAGGAGCGGGTTCACGAACACCTGGAGTGTCGCTAACTGTGAGGGAGCATCGTAGCTACCGAGGACAACGTAGAGATCTTCACGTAATGTTGGTCGCAGCGCCACTTCGGTGGTGGGTTGGTTCTGCCGTTTATAGAGCCGTTTCTCTGGATGTAGGGTGTCGATATGCTGTCCGCCGATTGAAACCTCAACTATGGCAGCTTGACTGGCGACATGATCATCTTCGCTGTTCTTAAGGCCTTGGTACTTGAGTGCGTAGCGCCCGACTGTGATGCTTTCTCCAGGTTTTAGCGAGATCTGTTTTTCGATTTTGAAGAAGGAAGAACCCGCCACGCCGAGGAAGATAAGGACCACGCCGATGTGAACGATGTAGCCGCCATAACGACGAGGATTTTTACTGACTAAGCGACCGAACGCTTGAGGGGAACTCTCTTGTAAGATCGTTTGACGTGCTCGTGTACCGCGGAAGAACTCAGAGAAGATCGCTCCTGCGACAAATCCACATAAGGACAAAATGACAATGGCATAATAGTTCCGATAGCCGAAGAAAAAGAAGAGTGCACCGAACAACACTCCTGCGATCAGTGGGATAGCAAAATTTCGTTGCAAGCTTTTGGCACTTGCACGTCGCCAAGCGATCACTGGACCAATGCCGGTGAGAAATAACAAGAGGACTCCCAGTGGTCCATTTACTTTATTGAAAAAAGGTGGGCCGACAGTGATCTTTACGCCGCGAACCCATTCTGACAGCACTGGGAAGACAGTCCCCCAGAAGGTAGCAAAGGCTAAGCCAACTAACACCCAGTTATTTAATAGAAACGCAGCTTCGCGAGAGAGGAGAGAATCGAGTTCATTCTCGCTCTTCAATTCGGGGAGGCGGTAGTACAATAAGCCGAGCGAGACGATAAGGATAAGGACAAGAAAGGCCATGAAGTACGGGCCAAGGCCGGACTGTGTGAACGAATGGACTGACGAGATCACCCCGCTACGCGTGAGGAACGTACCGAAAATCGTCAACGCGAAGGTGAGGATGACCAGGACCATGTTCCACACCTTCAGCATGTTTTTCTTTTCTTGGATCATGACGGAATGCAGAAATGCCGAAGCAGTAAACCAGGGCATGATGGCGGCGTTTTCGACCGGGTCCCACGCCCAGTAGCCGCCCCAACCCAACACTTCGTATGCCCAACGCCCACCAAGCAGATTGCCTACAGACAAGAAAAACCACGAAGTTAGCGCCCACCGTCGTGTGGTGCGAATCCACACGTCACCCAACTTGCCGGTAATCAAGGCAGCGATGGCGAAGGCGAAGGGAATCGAGGAGCTGACATAGCCAAGATAGAGTGAAGGAGGATGCAACGTCATCCAATAGTTTTGTAACAACGGGTTAAGATCTGATCCTTCTTTGGGCGTGAAAGAGAGTCGTTCAAACGGAGGGGTAATGAAATTCAGCATACCCAAAAAGAACAACGTGATGACCATCAATGTGGCCGTCACATAGGGCATGATCTCACGATTCTTACTGCGGTTCTGGATATGAACGATCGTCGAGAAGATCGTGAGAAGAAACGTCCACCACAACAACGAACCCTTCTGACCTCCCCACAACGCAGCAATGGTGTACTGAAGCGGGAGCGTAGAACTGGAATAGGAAGAAACGTATTCGACGTTGAAATCGTGAGTGAGCAGAGCATTGAGAAGGGCGATGACCGCGATCAGTACACAGCCGCACACGGCGTAGGCAGCATTGGTAGCGCTCGCGATCCACATTTCTCGTCGTGAGCGCACTCCCCATACGCTCATGCAGATTGCATAGACGGCGAGAACAAAGGCAAGTGCGAGAGAGAGAGTACCAAGATGTGTCATGGTTTTTGGTCTAGGGTCCAGAGTCCAGGGTCCAAAGTCTCCAGAGTTAAGGAGTTGTGGCTTTTACCTGAACCTTTTCCTTCTCTGCTTCATACTTTGACGGACAACTGGTCATGATGGTTTTGGCTTCAAGGATATTTTCGTGATTATAGCGGCCTTCGACAATGACATCACGTCCTTCGGCAAACATATCAGGCAAAATGCCTTGATAGCGAACTGGGACCGCCTGAATGGTTTCTCCTTCCTTGAAGGAACTGAGGAGGAATTGCAGACGAAGATCCTTCGGGTCCCAGTTCATTGAACCCGCGCTGACTCGGCCAGCGACACGCACCCCTTCGTTGGTCAAGGCTGCTTTCTGCGTCGCGAATTCCTCAATGGTCAGATAGTACAAACTGGTCTCACGGATACCGGTATACATCAAGTAGCCAACCGCCCCAACAATCAGTGCGATACCGATAAGGAATTGTGTCTTCTTCGCCATAAGTTGACCCACAGGTACTCTATTTCTTTTCTCCGTGCAAGGAAGGGAGAGGTACAGCGTTTCTCTGGTGTGAAAAAAATGACGCTCTTTACCTAAAGGAGAGGGAAATACAGAACGTTTCGTGTAGAACAATGCTGACAAGCCCGAATTCTCAAGAAAAATCAGTGAATTGATTGACTTTCGCTGATTCATTCTATATTTGGGGAAGACCTACAAACCGTGTATGAATTGTTAAGTCGGCAGTATGTTCGAATCTCTTGGCGAAAAGCTTGAATCCGTATTCCGTCGCCTGCGCGGCCACGGCAAGCTCACGGAAAAGAATATTGAGGACGCTCTGCGCGAAGTGCGTCTGGCGCTTCTTGAGGCCGACGTCAATTTTAAGGTCGTCAAGGACTTTATTGATCGGATCAAAGGGCAAGCTCTAGGTCAGGAGGTGCTGGCGAGTCTGACGCCCGAACAGTACTTCATAAAAATTGTTCATGCTGAACTCGTCGCGTTGCTTGGCGGAGAACGGGCTGAACTGAACCTTGCCGCCGCGCCACCGGTGGTTCTGATGCTGGTTGGGCTGAACGGATCCGGCAAGACGACCACTGCAGGTAAACTCGCTCGCTATTTGAGAACCGAGCTGAAACGTTCGCCCTATCTAGTTCCGGCAGATACATATCGTCCAGCGGCGATCGATCAGTTGCAGATTATTGCTAAGGACGTTGGTGTTCCGGTGTATGCTACGCCGCAGGATGGTTCAGCCGGTGATCCTGTGGCAATTGCCAAAGCTGGGGTTGAAGCGGCTCGTCGTCAAGCGTGCGACGTGGTGATTATTGATACCGGAGGGCGGTTGCAGATCGATGACGAGCTAATGACTGAGCTTGAACGGATGCGAACTGCGGTCAATCCGCATCAGGTTTTGCTTGTGGCCGATGCGATGACCGGCCAAGAGGCGGTGAATGTCGCCACTGGTTTTCACGCACGGATAGCCCTTGACGGCGTTGTCCTTACCAAGGTAGAGGGAGATGCGCGCGGAGGTGCTGCACTCTCGCTGCGCTCCGTTACCGGAAAGCCTATCTTGTTTGTCGGAGTGGGTGAGAAGCTTGATGCCTTGGAGGCTTTTTATCCAGACCGCGCGGCTTCTCGTATTCTTGGTATGGGCGATATGTTGTCGCTTATCGAGAAAGCAGAGAAACTCTATGATCAGAAGCAAGCCGAGATCCTGGAAAAGAAGCTGCGCAAGAATCAGTTCACATTGGAGGACTTTCAAGATCAGCTGCGCATGTTGAAGAAGATGGGATCAATGACCGACCTTGTGGCTATGCTTCCTGGTGGGAAGAAACTCATGCAGGGAACAGATATGAATGCGGCGGAGAGGGAATTTAAGCGTATTGAAGCGATCATTAGTTCAATGACGCGGGAGGAGCGGCAAAAGCCAGAAATTCTCAACGGTGGTCGCCGGCGGCGGATCGCCACTGGCAGCGGAACTTCTGTCAATGATGTCAATCGTTTCCTGAAGCAATATCTTGATGCCAAAAAGATGATGAGAAAATTTACCCAACTAGGGGCGAAAGGAAAGCTGGGCAAATGGTTCTAGCTTCTAGCGGGAAGAATGGATAACGACCGTTATGGTAAAGATTCGACTAGCTCGTCATGGGGCGAAGAAAAAGCCGTTTTATCGTATCGTAGTGGCAGACTCGCGTTCGCCACGCGATGGGCGATACATCGACCTTATCGGTACCTACGATCCGATGCAGAATCCGGCAGGGGTGCAAATCAAGAAGGAAAAGCTCGAGAAGTGGCTGCAGCATGGAGCACAACCAACTGACACTGTTGCCCGACTCATTAAAAGGGTGTCACAAGCAACAGCTGCCTAACCTCGACGCTGGTGGGGGGGGAATGCAATGAAGGAACTCGTACTATACCTGGCCAAAGCCCTAGTGAACCATCCTGAAGAAGTTGAGGTAAAGGAGATTCAAGGCGAAACGGCCGCGATTCTCGAACTCCGGGTGGCGAAAGATGACCTTGGCCGGATCATTGGAAAGCAGGGTCGAACTGCAAAGTCCATCCGCACGCTGTTGAATGCAGTCGCCTCGCGGACCAATCGTAAAGTTGTCCTCGAAATCGTCGAAGAAAAGTAGCCCTGTGGACCCAGCTCGGTTAATCCCGCTGGGTCGCGTGGTGAACACTCATGGCGTACGTGGAGAGATTCGTCTCCTTCCCTACGCTTTCCCCTGTCAGACTTTAGCCAAAGGACTGACGGTTTTTCTCCAGGAGAAAGACGGCGCGGTACATCCATACACCATCGTCAGCTTACGCTCGCATCGTCCCTTCGTGTTGTTAAAGCTAGAGACGATAGACTCGCTGGAGCTGGCAGAAAGTCTGCGCGAAAAAGTCCTGGCAGTCGAGGAGTCTGTCTTACCGGCCATACAAGAGGGGGAATTTTATTACTATCAAGTTATTGGGCTTCCCGTGCGCACGACTGCTGGCCGGAATATTGGAGTGATCTCCCAGGTGTTTTTCTCTGGCGGTCATGACATCTGGGTTGTCCAAGAAGGTGAAAAAGAATACCTCATTCCGGTGACTGAAGAGATAGTTCGTGTCATCGATATTCCTGGTAGACAGATTGTGATCGAGCCACTTGAAGGGTTATTGGACTAGATCGGACCACAGCGGATTGGCACACCATGTAGGAGCGATCCTCATGATCGCCCATCAGGAGGCCACGTCTAACAGGGCGAAGACAAGCTCCACCCCTACCTGCGGGCTCGATCAGTGTGTCAATGCTGTTTTCTCGTCCCCAGGCAGAGCCCGGGACAGAGGGTATGTTGTAAAGGGTCTCTCTGAGAGATTCTTCGTTGCACTCAGAATGACAGCATCGTAGGGCCAAGTTATTCGGATAGGCATTTGGACTCACCTCATGCAATTCCACGTACTGACAATTTTCCCCAAGATCTTTGCCTCGCCCTTGGCGGCAAGCTTGCTCAAGAAAGCGCAAGAGAAGGGGATTTTGTCTTGCACGGTGCATAACCTGCGTGACTATGCCACCGGAAAACATCGGACGGTTGATGATACACCCTATGGTGGCGGACAAGGGATGGTCATGAAACCCGCCCCTGTGGTTGCTGCCCTTGAAGGGGTATGCCAATCATTGCCGCATCCGTGGCGTGTCTTTCTTTCTCCACAGGGAAAGCCGTTAACCCAAGCAAAAGTGGCGGAACTCGCGCGACGCGAAGCACTCGTGCTTCTGTGTGGCCGTTACGAAGGCGTGGATGAACGCATTCGCTTGTTTGTTGATGAAGAAATTTCCATTGGCGATTATATTCTCAGTGGTGGGGAAATGGCGGCGCTGGTGGTCATCGACGCGGTTGCTCGCCTCATTCCGGGAGTAGTTGGCCGACAGCAATCAGTGGAAGACGAATCATTTAGTCACGGATTGTTAGAATATCCACACTACACGCGGCCAGAAGAGTTTCGTGGTCTACTTGTGCCGGATATCCTTTTATCCGGGAATCACGCAGAGATCGCTGCTTGGCGACGTCAGCAATCATTGCTGCGGACACTTGAGCAACGCCCTGACCTACTCTCAAAAGCAGATATGACCGAGGAAGAGAAACAGTGGCTCGATCAATTTAAGGTAAAGCCGATGGATAAAGGATAAAGGACACACAAAATCGTTACTTTTTTGTTCTTCCTTTATCCTTTCCCCATTATCCTTTATCCTGCCTGTATTCCCTGCTACTCATCGCTGAAAACATGGCCGACATTTACCTCGCGCTTATCCATTACCCGGTGTACGACCGTGACCACAAAGTGGTGACGACCTCGATCACCAACATGGATATTCATGACATTGCGCGGTCGGCGCGGACTTATGGCGTGAAGCGCTACTTTGTCGTGACGCCGACACGTACTTTACGGTTACTCGCCCAAAAGATTCTCGATCATTGGGAACACGGCTATGGCAGTACCTACAACGAAACCCGTAAAGATGCTTTGTCTTTGGTGGCTCTGGCTGATGATCTCAATGCAACAGTCCAACTAATCCACGAAGAGACTGGAGCAATGCCCCGCTTAGTGGCTACATCAGCACGGGTCGGGTCACGACGGATTGCTTTTGCGGAGATACGCGAGAAAGTCGCGGCTCCAGGCCAGCCGTTCCTCTTCTTATTTGGCACCGGCTGGGGGCTGACGGAAGAGATACTCGACCGCGCCGATTATATTCTTGAGCCAATACGAGGAGTTACAGACTACAATCATCTCTCTGTGCGTGCCGCAGCAGCGATCCTGCTTGACCGCCTTCGGGGGGCACGGTAAGACAATCTTAGCTATTAGCTTTCGGCCATTAGCTTTCAGCAAAAGATAGCGGCTAGATTAGGGGACCCAAAGGACAAAGAGAAGAGCACTTTGTCTTGACCTCCAGGCCGTGCTTTCTCATTTCTGGCCGTTCTCAGCTAATAGCAGAATGCTGACTGCTTGGAGGCTACAGATGAACCCCATTATCGAGAGCATTGAAAAGGCCCAGTGCCGCTCAGACATCCCGAAATTTAAGCCCGGCGATACTGTACGGGTCCACGCTAAAATTATCGAAGGCGACAAAGAGCGCATTCAGGTTTTCGAAGGCGTGGTTATCAGCCGTACGAATTCTGGCAACCGCGCGTCATTCACGGTACGAAAAATTTCCTACGGCGTCGGAGTTGAACGCGTGTTCCCACTGCATTCTCCACGTATCGACAAAATTGATGTGACAACCATTGGTCGCGTCCGGCGAGCCAAGCTCTACTACCTGCGCAACCTGTCCGGAAAAGCTGCCCGTATCAAAGGGGTACGAGCCGTCCCTACGACTGGGACTGCAGAAACTCCTGAAGCTGCACCAGCCGAAGCAGCTCCGGCGCAATCGTAGTATCGCCCTTAGTGATACTGTTGGCAAAGTGCCGTATTCCACCTCCGCCCGGAGTTACAGACTCCGGGCTCAACACACAAAGGCGGCTAAAGCCGCCTGGGAGCCTGGTTTACCAGGCCCTTCGACAGGCTCACCAGTGCCTGCGGCACTGGCGCAGGCAGGACAGGCTTTGTACACTGAGCCCAACGCTTTAGCGTTGGATGTTGGTAGTGTTTCGCTGTCCTCTTTCCCACCAGGCCAAGCCAATAATCACCGCGACAAGGAGTACAAGCGTCGCATGTCCATACGTTGCTGAGGAATACACAATCAGTTCGTCGAGTCGACCAATCAGCAGCGACATGCGCGCCATTACTGTATAGCCGAAGGCGGCGCCGAACGAGACCATTAAAAAATAAATTCCGATCCGGGCCACGCGTCGCACAGCGCCGGTGTGTTCAACAGAGAAGAAGAAGTAAAAGAGTACACTCACTACGCCAATAAGAATCAAAAGGGAATTCAGGTTCTCCAGCGTGAACGTCAACCTACTCCCTCCTAATGTCACTAGCGGTTTGATAGTTCCTTGCACCTGCTGAAGAATAAACGATGAGATCTGCCGAGGGATTGCTATCCCGGAACTAATGCCTAACAGAAACGCGAACGAGATGCGACTTAACCACGCAATTGGTGGAATGAAGCGCGACAGCATCAACAGACCGAGAAAAGCCGGTACTACTAACCACCATTTCTCCTGTTGAACCATCGGTAGATACAACTTGTTCACCATGACCTGGAAGTAGGTAATCGTTAGCAAGTAGCCGATAGAGACACCGACAAAGATATGCTCAGCCAATTTGAAGAAAGGATTGTCTTTGTAAAGAAAACTGTAAATGAGCAGACTCAATCCTACTGCCACCCATGCGCCGATCAGTGCCTCAGTGCTCACGATCGACGTCCCCTTGCTTGTTCTGTGAGGAAATACGCTGCATTACAGATCGCGATCAACAAGATGATGAGGAAATGGGTCGCGGATTGAGCATCCATGCCAGCGATGGCTTTCCCTTGCGCGCCGATCAACAGTTCGTATTCTGCCGCCCCACGCAGGCCACCTAACAACCCGTTAATCTGTCCGGTATTTAACAAAGGATAAAAGCGCGGCGCACTCACTGCAGTACATCCGCCGCCAAGCTCGAAGCCATATTTTTCCTTGCCATAGACGTACCAGGTCTCGATACCTGGGAAGCCAACGCTGAGGCTAATGACGTAAGCAATGTCTCGTAACGAGCGGACGTTGGCGAGCAGCGGGATCGCGGCGATCTTGGTCCCAGCATAGTCAGTAGGGAAAGCCGCGCGAAAATCTTGGCCCATACTGATGACAGCATTGGCGTCTCCAGGTGCATAGCCAAGAAAGACGTAGTCCGTCCCACGTTCTTTTCCAGCTTCCTGAGCGACCTGAGTCAACGCAGATTCCGCCAAGCCGGCCCCGGCCGGCCACAAGGTCATACCTAACACTTTGAGATTTTTCTGAAATGCCTGGCGCAGGAGAGCGATCGCCATCGGATACAATTCAGGTTTGCCGCCTGGCTCAAAATCGAAAGAGAGCAAGATCAAGGTACCCGCAGGGAGACTTTCCACGTGATCATAAATCTTCTTCACTTCCGGTGAAACGTATACGGGTAAACCAACCGGATACAACAATGGGAGAAGGGTCATCACACCAATCAGCAAGAAGATGATCCGGCGATCGAGGCGGAGAAGGCGGTGGATAAAGGTGCTCATAGCTTTGGTGTCCGATGTCCGGAGTCAAGAGAGTTTCTGATTTCTCGTTTCAAGTTTTAGGTTTCGAGTTCCACGTAACACGCAACACGTTCCGCGTTTTTCTTCTTCCCTACAGTCTGACTATTCTTTTCCCTCTCCCAAGTAGCTCCGTTCAATCCCACAAATAATTTTGATTGACGTAGCGATACCACCAAGACTGACGCCAATGAGAATCCCGCGTTGTGCCGCTGTGTTTGGGACGTTCATAATCCATTGTGAGATTTGCCCAATTCCTGATATGAGATACTCACCGAGAGGGACACGTCCCCACATCACCAGTATTGCAGCTAGGAGCAAGATGGTGGCTTCTAGAGTCCGGGCACGAAAAGCACGATAGGCAGCCGACGCGACAAAGAACGCCAGTAGCGAGAACATTGTTCCTTGCAACGCGACAAAGACATAATCATACAGCCAGCCGAACGGGGTTCCTTCGGTTTTTCCTCCCGACCAAATGCCAGCACCCAGCATGATGAGCATGGACACAAACATGACGACACTATACCCCCAGCCAGCCTCTTGGCGGGAGATTTTTGCGTAGTGCGTATTGAGAAGACTGCCAACTCCAAGCAGAATCGCGAACCCGGCGATAATCTGATTCCAGACCGACACCTCGCTGAGCAGCGCCTCTGAGGCGGGATGTGGTATGTAGTACTGTAACGCAAACGTCACTCCAAGAACGAACGTCAACAGTAATGGTAAAGTCCGTTTCCAGAAGACCACTTGATTCCTCCTATTTCACGTCGCTGAAAAACTGGAACAGCATGCGGAACCACGGAAGCGAGAATACTTCACCTACGGTGATGAGCGTAGCGCCGAGGACCATGACGGCTAAGAGGAAGCCCTTGCCAAGGTCTTGTCCTCGTAGCGTTCCGACGAGCACCGGCTCGCGCGACAAATAGGCACTGGCTGCGTACAACTCCTCACCAATCAGCGTGTAGTCACAGGTAGTAATGAAAAACGGCAATTGATGATCAGCGTCAGTTCCGGCGATCTGGATGGCACCGGTGCTTGCACCCGTCTCCGCCAGCAATAACGATTCCGCATAGTAGTAGCCAAGGAAGAAATTGGCCGCAGGTTTTTCTCGCAGGATTATACCGTCAACTGCCGCCGTATAGGCGAACTGATCCCCGGTGATAAAGAAATTACTCTCCTCTTTATAGGAATCTGGTCGTCCGGTGGCAAAATAGGATTCACGGACAATCTCCTGAGAAATCGCCATAACAATCGAAGAACGATGCGGCACTTTAAGATCGGTGCCGTATGCAGCTGTCCGTTTCGCTACTTCTCCGAGAATGACTGTGGCGGCGATAGTGGCGAGGCTCGATGGATCCCCACTTCCTCCCAGTTCACCACTACCAGTGAGATATAGCACCGGCTTACCCATCTCGGTGGCGCGGCCTACGGCTTCCTCAACGGCATCGAGTCCAGGAATGCGACGTAAGAAGATGCTGGGATTGCTTCGTGCTCGACGAATCGAGAACAAAACCACGGTACCAAAGGCGAGCATCAACACCAAGTTATTCAGCTTGGCCCAGTTGAATAGGTTAGCTTGCGGAGCAGCAGAGACAACCGGGCTTTCGAGGCTTTGCTGGCCATCAGTAAGCACGATCTTAAAAAAGTAAGGTCTGCCGTTAGTCAATGGATACTCGGCACTCGTTTGCACCTGGAAGAAGTGCACGCCCTTACGTTTCTCACCCCAGATCCACCACGGACCAGTGATATCGGTTTCGTAGTATTTATTGGCCGGAAGTTCAGCGATTTGTTTGAATTCACCGGTTTGCTGGTCGCTTGCAGAGAGGCGGTAGAAAAATCCACTTTTCTCGGAGATGGCACTTTCCCAAAGCGAACGGTTCTGCAGGTCGGTGTGAGTAAAGAGGACGGCAACTGTCTTATGGTACAGTACCCAGCGCAGCCCAACACTACTGCCGGCGTCGCCAGGAATATCAAATGCCTCCACCAGCACGCCGAGATTCTCTGCTTTATCTTGGGCAGCGAGAGTAAGGGGAAAAAAGAGGAGAAGGAATAATAGGAGAGAAAGCGAAAGTCCCTTTCCTTTTCTTACTTTCCCTAACCTCCAACCTCTAGGCTCTAGTGTTCTGTCGTAATAATTCCGAGAGATAGGTTGGGGAGGCGTCATTCCCGCGGAAGCGGGAATCCAGGAGGGATAATAACAGGCTAGTGATGAATCTTCCTGGATGCCCGCCTGCGCGGGCATGACAGAATCGTTTCCATTGTGATCAACGAGGTAAAACGCTAGCCTCACCGCTACCCCTCAATCATCTCCACATTCGCCCGTGGAATTGTCACATCTTGTCCATCCGGCAACGTCGCAACCAGCACTCGCACATGACTCTCTGTAGAAATTTGCTGAAGTTCGAAGGGTAGTTCTTTCACTCGTGCAATCACGCCAAAATACGGTTCACGAATGACACGAATCGTGTCTCCGATTTTAATTCCGCCTTCTGAAACGTGGAATGTGGAATGTAAAACGTGAAACTCCTGTCCCTGTTTGAAGGGAATAATCACCTCCGGTCGGACGACCCCAGCACGAATTTGTGTCGCACCGCTGCACGAAGCTCTGTGGCCCACCTTCGCAGACAAGAGATCGAATGTCCGTTTCGCCATCGGAATTGTACCGAAACCTTCAGTGATGATCAGGGTAAAGCCAATCTTCTCGGTGCCCGTAATTGCCACGCCGAGGTCATAGCCTAAAAGGTCCCGTAGGTCACGGTCATGCACTCCACCAACCACTAACGCGCAAATTCCTAACTCACGAGCGCGGGAAAATGTTTCTTTTTGCGCCAGAGCCCCGCCGACGACAATCTGCCCTTGGTGCTCTGAGGTTAGGTGATGAGCGGTTAACACTTCGTCTGGATTGTTTACGGCTAAAGCAATTGTTCCAGCCGTCTCGCCACCGACACCGAAGATTCCCTGCACAAATGTGCACCGTGACTCGACCACAACGCCTTGAGCGGGAATAACTTCGACAATGTAACCATCGATATACGCTGATAGGCGAATGATCTGTGGCGGCTCGCGTAGAAAGACTTGGCCGGTGATGTGCGAAACATTCTCAAGCGCACCAGCGACGGGAGCACGAACTTGGGTTTTGAACCACTTAATAAAAGGCGTATTCTCCGCAACCACCTCATCTTTTGCAACCGTCTCGCCTTCATGCTTCCTCATGTAGGTGAGCATCTCGCTCGGTGAAATACTAAGCTTATTGGCGACGTTGATTGGGTAGACCTTCCCCGGCAGCGCAGTCTGGGCAACTGCCGTTGCCGCTACGACCTGTTCACCTTTAGTGACAAGAACCTCACCAGGAATCGGTAAGATACGCCGCTTACGGATAACCATGTCTGGAGCAACGCGGAGGCCAGGAGTATAGGAATGAGCCATGGCGCTTCGCTTCAATTAAGAATGAGGAATTAAGAGTGAAGGATGACGAAACAGGTCCGGTTGAATCATTCCGTAGTTTTCTTTCTTATCCATATTTATAATTCTTCACTCTTCACTATCCGCGAGGATATAAGTCCACTGCTTCTGCCCATCCCCGAAGCTGCCGTACACGTATAGTCTCATCGTCAGCGATCGAGACCGGTCGACCGCGGCCGTCGAGGAGCAAGCCCACAACGCCACCTTTCACCCCGCCAGTGACTTTTTTGCCTTTACCAGCGCCGAAATCAAATCCTCGCGCTGGAGAGACTTCGATACCAGCCTCTTGGGTTGTTTCTAATGGAAGTAGACGGATTTCGCCGATTGCTATGGTTCCCTCAACGATTCGTTCATCAGGAAAGAGCAGGCGATACGAAAAACACGGCTCGCCGATTTTACCGCTGCCTTTGGGGGCGACACACGTTCCTAATGGTACAAGACAGTCTTTCACGAAGACCTCCGTTGCTGCCTGTTCGTTCACGGTTGAAAGCACCCCCAGATGCGGCATCATAAAAATGCTATCGACCGCGAGTCGAGTGATGCTAAGCGGTTCGTACGCATCGACCATCATCATCATCGATTGCACCCGGCGCGGCGCATGCGAGAGAATGCCGCCACTGCCAATAATCAAGTCCAGAGCAAACATATCAATCAGGCTCTGTCCTGACGTGGTTTGTTCAAATGCGTCAGAGACCGAGCGCTCTTGCTGTACACCTTTGAGGCCAACAGCTAACTCTTTGTGTTGATTGAGCGCAAGACGCAACGCTTCACGCGCAATCGCTTGTTCGACTTGCAGATCACCAACGGTTTGGGGAATTGTTGTCGGACGGACCATTTTATTTTTGATTTGGTTACGCAAATTTTGCTCTTCAAATGTAAACGGCAACCAACGGCGAATGTTATCGAGCCCAGCTTCAGCGACGACGTTTGATACGCTGTAACTCATACCAAGATTCGCACTCACCGTGCGGTTAAAGACGCCGCCAAAAACCGAGAACACGTCGGTTGTCGCCCCACCAATGTCTACACCAATGACATTAAGATTCTCCCGTCTCGCCAGCGTTTCGATAATTATTCCTACTGCCGCTGGGGTCGGAATGATTGGCGCCCCTGCCCATGAGATTAACTTCTTGTACCCCGGAGCTTGAGCCATGACGTGTTCAAGAAAAAGATCGTGAATCTTGTGACGTGCAGGCATCAAGTTCTCTTGTTCGAGGACTGGGCGGATATTGTCAGTGATAGACAAAGCAGTCTTGTTCCCTAAGAGAGCTTGGACCTGTGATCGAGCATCGGTATTCCCGGCATAAATAACGGGCAATTGATAGCCGATGCCGAGGCGCGGGCGTGGGTCAGCCGCAGCAATATACTCGGCTATTTCTACGACATGGGAGACCGTTCCACCATCAGTTCCACCGGCGAGCAAGATCATGTCTGGTCGCAGATGACGAATGCACTCGATCTTTTCATAGCTGGGTCGTCCATCGTTGGCGGCAAGGACATCCATCACAATTGCTCCTGCACCAAGCGCACAGCGTTGTGCACTTTCGGCACTCATCGACTTGACGACGCCAGCCACCATGATTTGTAAGCCACCACCGGCACTGCTGGTCGAGATGTAGATATCGACTCCGGTCGTTCCGTTTGCTGGTGTGATGATGCGTTCATCATCAAGGATAGTGCGTCCTGAAAGTTCCTCGACTTCTTGAATAGCATTGAGGACACCACGTGTGACATCCTCGAATGGTGCTTCGACGGTCGTCGGGGCTTCACCGCGATACGTCTGGCGATACTCGCTGCCTAATTTCTGAATGAGAATGGCTTTGGTCGTGGTGCTGCCACAGTCAGTAGCCAGGATAACGTGCAGCTCTTGAGGGTTCATGCCGAGATATTTGCCTGTTCCTGAATCAACATACTGAGACGCTCAAGACTATCACGCCGTTCGAGGATCGTTGCCAAGCGTTCAAGTTCTGTCGGGTTACATACGAGATCTAAAAAAGGTGTCAACCCGTGTACAACCTGACTACCAAGAAAATGCAGCGGCCCTAACGATTCAAGAAACAAAAGTGCGGGAGTTGTCATTTCTCGCCGGACGATCGTGCGCGCGACCTTCCTTAACAAAGCAATATCCTCGGGAGCAAAAGACTGGCCAGTCGAAGGCAAGGCGAACGCATAGGCAAGAGTCTTTCGCAAGTTTCTCCATCTGTTCACGCCGGTCCCTATCTCAGATTTGTTTTCGCTGAGCAAGACCGCATAAAAAATTAGCGGTTGTCTGTATCTGGATTTACGCTACTGGGTGAATTTCAGTCCGATTGTATGGCTAAAACTCTTCCGTGCGCGGAGCCCGTCACAGATTATTTTGCATGGGGATGACGCCCTTGTGAAAATTAAGTGACCAACACTTTTTCCGCGCCTCTCTCCCAAGAAGCATGTATACTTATCGGATTAATACCACCGTATTGTTGTCAGTTCCGACGGTGCCTAGATGCATTGCTGGGGAGAGCTCATGCGGAAACGCTTCATCGTACTGATCGTCATGGAGCTGCTCGTACTGAGTGTAAGAGGAAGAGCCGCTCCAACCCTGCAATCGCTTGTTGTATTAGAAACGTTCGATACTTGCCCACTATCGACGTTTCCGCCTCGTTGGCAGGCTCGCCAAGATGAGGAGATTGCACGACAGATTTATCGCGTCGACGAGGAAAACGGCAATCGTTTCCTTCATGCTTACGCGAAGAGCCGGGGGATTGAAGTCGGGCTGGTCAAAGTTTTTCGCGCACAAGAAATGCCGGTGTTGCGTTGGCGTTGGCGAGCTCTTCAGCTCCCGCCAGGGGCTGATGAACGCACAGCGGCGACGAACGATTCCGCCGCTGGTGTATGGGTCATCTTCGATAACCGAGTGTTACCGCGGGCGCTGAAGTATGTGTGGAGTACGACGCAGCCAGTCGGAACCCGTGTGACTAACCCAGGCTACTGGCGAGCCAAAACCATTATCCTACGTAGTGGAACTGCTCAGTTGGGAACGTGGCAAGAGGAAACGGTCAATCTATACCAGGATTACAAAGCCCTCTTTGGCGAAGAACCAGGCGAGGTCCAAGGGATTGCTGTGAAGACAAGCTCTGACTCGACCAAGAGTATTGCCGCCGCCGATTATGACGATTTCACCCTTCATACGACAGAGGACCAGCCCTCAAACACTGCGGCGGACTCGCTTCACTAAAAGTTCATGTCATCGTCACGCGGATGTTGTAGTTGGATGCGATACTTAGTGTCATGTACGGCATGCCCCATCAATACATCGACCGGCAGACCGATGCCGTACAGACAGAGCCCTTGTATCATGATTCTCTTGTCAATTTCTTCTACGCAGATTATGGGAACGCGCCCCGCTCCTCTACAATCTCCTGACTCGTGCATGGGCGTCACAGCTACTTAGCTTTATCAATTACGATTTGCTGTTAGGCTCGCGTTTGTCTGGTGCGACGCGTTTCCTGCGTACCTGTAGAGTGATACAGACTTTGCAGAGTGTGTGGAACTGTTTGAGCGCTTGCGACGGCGCGAGCGATTTTCGAACGCAAGATTCGCTATTGGGAATGTCGCCCCTTACCAGAAGATCCGCAGACGATCGTCAGTCCGACAGATTGCCGTTTGCTGGTCGGCTCACTCCACGAAACTTCACAGCTATTCTTGAAATGGAAGTTTTTCGATCTTGATGAATTGTTTGACAGTGATCGTTCGCTGTGGTTGCGAGCCTTTCGCGGCGGCGACTTCATTCTCTGTCGTCTGACACCAGAGAAGTATCACTACCACCATATGCCAGTTTCGGGTGTTGTTCGGGACCACTACGAAATATCCGGTGGCTATACCTCGTGTAATCCGGGTGTAGTAGCAACGCTTGTTACTCCGTACTCAAAAAACAAACGGGTCGTAACGATCGTTGATACCAATGTCGAAGGTGGTTCACAGATCGGGTTGGTTGCGATGATCGAGGTGGCAGCACTGATGATTAGTGATATCACTCAGTGTTATAGTAAAGAAGGGTATAAGAACCCGCAACCGGTAGAGCCTGGACTGTTTCTGCAACAAGGAGCCCCGAAAAGTTTGTACCGTCCTGGCAGCAGTACGACCGGTGTTTTCTTCCAAGCCGGACGGGTGGAGTTTGCAGATGACCTTGTCCGCAATAGGCAGTGGATGCCAGCGTCCCACTCTGTATGTATCATTGTCGATGCTTTTCGATGCCGCTGCGTTACGTTCAGGCTGAGCGAAGCGGCTTTCTACTATTGGTAAGTAAATGTACGAACCTTGTGTAGAGCGATTTAGACAAGAGCATCCATATGTCGTAGTCGTGCAGCCATCACTCGCATTACAGACAGGGCAAAATTTGGTGTCTGTTGAATGAGAAAGCGAAAGCGCTTTTCATCGATAGGTATGAGTTTACAATCGGTTTTGGCGAGAGCGTTTGCACTCCGCGGCTGTTGATCGACAAGCGCCATCTCCCAAAATTCCACTGGGTCCAAGTGAAGTAAGAACTTTGTCGCGCAGAACAATATCCACTTCCCCTTCGATCACGACGTACATAACTCCACTCGGGTCACCTTCCCGGAAAATCGCTTGTCCATGGGTGAACGATTCAACCTCTTTGACGTGACGGAATAGCTCAAGCGTAGGTTCTGACATTCCTCTAATCCCTTGCTACCTATGAATACGAGCAACGTTACTCCTTACATTTTCGACCCATCGTTGCCGTTACAGGATTTTTATATAGCTCCTTGTGAGGGCGTATAAAAAGATGTAAGGAACGGCCAGACTCCTTTTTCTCGCCCAATTGATTCCTTTTGGCCTGATCGGCTATTACAGCATACAGCGACCTCCGTATAACAACGTAAAACTGAACGAACAGGTTTTTTCAAGGATTTACCCTATGAATAATCATCTCATCATTGGACTTGGAGGAACAGGCGGTAAGATCATCCGGTCTTTACGAAAGACCATTTACCAAGAGTTTCGTACCCTGGAGCCGGAGACAGCCAAAATTCGCTTCCTCTACGTGGACTCTAGCAAAGAGATGATGGGGTTGGATGATCCAACCTGGAGGACGCTAGGGAGGAGTGTCCAGCTCGACAAAAGGAACCAATTGCTAATTACTGGCTCGGATCTTAACCAAATCTTGAATAACCTCGACAACTATCCGCAAGTTCGACCGTGGATTGGCGACCGTGTTCAATGGCGTGACATCCTTAATAGCATCGTAGGAGAAACGCTCGGCGGGCAAAAGCGCCGCTTGGGACGGTTCCTTTTCGCGTGCAAGGCAAGTGATTTTACCGCCCAACTTCGGCATCTCGCCAGTGATATGCAAACGGGTGGATTGTCAGCGATCACTTTTCATATCTGTTGCGGTCTCGCGGGAGGGACAGGAAGCGGAAGCTTGATCGACGTTCTTGCTCAAGTGCGTCATCTGTTCCGAGATTCACGCACTTATCGAGTCCTTGTCTACGCACTGTTGCCAGATCAATTGCCCAAAGCGAACTGGGACACCGGCAACTATCACGCGAACGGCTATGCGGCATTACTTGAACTGAATGCATTGAGCGTAGGGGTGCTGCAACCGCACAACGTTTCTGGCAATGGAGACCGGCTCCTACTACCTGATCCATTTAATGGCTGTTATCTGTTTACCAACCAAAACGTTAACGGTCTGCAGGTCGATGTCGATAAAGAAATGCCCAACATTGTCGCGGATTTTCTTTTCCAAAAGATTGTCACTACGACTGCCACGAATTGGCCCACGCTTGCGCGCATGGAGAATGCTGAGAATGGCGACGGGACCCCGGAATCGCGCCCTGGCACGAATATCGGTGAACGCGGGAAGCGCTTTCTTACGTTCGGGATTAAGCGCTTGGCAATTCCAGAGGAAGAGATTCGTGAGTTTCTCACTTATAAATTTGCGCGTCAGGCCGCCCTCCAACTCCGATTTAATCATTGGTCCGACAGTCTTGGGTTCCTTGATGAACCTCGGAACCAGGATTTTGGCGAGTTCGTCAAACAGAAAGATACCCAGGAGCGGTGGCTCATTAGCGACGACCATCTCTCATTGTCACGTGGAGTTTTACCAGAAGAGATCAGCAACAAAAAATGGAAACCGATTAATCAGGAATGGATGGATGTGATTCCACAGTTTGTGTCGCTGGTACAAGAAAAAGAGAAGACCGCGTGGCTCAATGAACTGGAAAAGCTGTGCGCGCAACGATTTGAGGAAGGCTATCGTGGCCTTGGGGTACGTAAATTTTATGAAACTAAACTCGCGGCACGCAAAGAACACGTGCGTGAGATCCGCCGACACATTGAGACTGAGGTCTTTGATGAGTGGAAAAACGGCGTGCGTTCTATGTATGACATCACCCGCCTGGTAAATGCGTTGAGTGCGGCGCTCGATGAGCGTTTAAAGGGTGTCGATAATCGCCTGGTTAGAGCGAAAGAAAACCAAGAAGGAGCAGAGACGAAGATAGCCGCCAATCGGAAGGAATGGGCCAAGGTTGGCATCTTGTCTGACGTGTTTGGCAAGCGCCAGAAGTTACTCGATGCCCAGGGCGAATATCTGCGCGATCTGTACATTTACCGTACTCAAGTTGAAGCCTGGAACTTCGCCAAACGATTGCTCCAAGATCTTATTACCGAAGTCAACCGATTGGCAACAGACGTCACTAGCTGCGCGACGCTTGTGGATGATTGCATCAAGGAGTTTAACGAACGCATTGCGCAACGCTGTAACGACGAGAAAATCGATCTCCGCCAATCGGTCGTTCGTTTCTATCAACCACAGAAAGTCAAAGAGTTTGCACGGGATCTCGATGTCGATGAGACTGAGCAATTTCGCCAAGCTCAGGTTGTACGTCTCGCGCTGATTGAACAACTCGGTGAGAGTCCTGCCTTTACGACATTCTACGCTCGTATCCCCAAGCAGCGGTTTTTTGACGTGCTTGAGGAAAAATGTGAGACAAGCGCGAAAGCTGCTCACGACAATCTCATTGCGACGAATAGAGACCGCAGTCCGCTTTTCGGCGTTAATATCGTCGGAACTTTGGAACGAGAATTTTCTGGCAATCCAGAGGGTTTGCGAACATTTGTTCATGACCTTGTGAGTATGGCAGGGAACTACCTCGATTTTGATCCTGCGGAGGTGAACCGCATTGCGCCTGGTATCCCAGCTGGCATTCCCACGCGCGTCTCTCAGTTCATGGTCATCGTTCCAAAGGCACAAGAACATACTGCTTTCGCCGAAAATCTTAAGAACCTTTTGCGACAACAACTGCGCGGCGATGTGCCGACCGAGATCATTGAGAGTGATGCACGACCGAATGAGATCACGTTAGTAGGAGTAACGAATTTGTTTCCGTTGCGCTACGTAAAACCATTGTCGTTTCTCAAAGAGCGGTATGAAAAGCGGCTGAGTGAGACCGACAAGCCGGCGCGAGTGAAGTTGGAGATCCACTGCGAGGGTGATGGAACGCAATATCCCGAACTGTTTGTTCCTTCGCGCGAGCGACAGATGATCAAATCATTACCTCATATTATGCTCGCTAAGGTGTTGGGCATCATTCAGCCGATTACCAACCAAACCACAGGGACCTCGGATCTCTATCTTATAGAGAAAGATGAGTTCGATCTGCCGAAGCGTACCAAGCTTGGCAAGAACTTGACCGAGCTGAGCGAGACACTTGATCCTTTGGTCGCGCAGAAATTTGAGGATGCGGTGGAAAAACTACTTGTGACATCTGAGTATCAGCATCAGGAGAAACGCACAGCGCTCATGGGACAGATTCGAGAAGACCTCGACGCCGTTTTGGCAGAGCGGCGCGGGAATGTGGAGGATGCAACGTATGTCGCTTTTGAGCAGGCGGCGCGCGCCGCCATGCAGCGGTTACGAGCAAATGGGTGAGCTATGGCAATGACAGGAAAGTGCACGAATATTGGGAATTGCGACAAGGCGGATCGAAAGGAGCTCATCACCGTCGCGGACGGCCTGGACCTGGTTTGTCCTGATTGTGGCAAGCCGCTCATGGTGACGGGATCAGGCGGCGGTGGCGGTGGTAGCAACATTGGCAAAATTGCCGCTGCTGCGGTGGGAGTATTGGCCCTTGTAGTTTGGTTTCTGTGGCCGACTGCAGAAAAAACAACTCTCCCTCAACCACCGCAGCCACCTGTTAAGCCCATCACGACTTCTCCCCCACCGCCACCGCCATCTCAAGTCCGGAACATTATTCTCCGCATCCACGGCTCCAACACCATAGGCTCAAAGCTGGTTCCAGAACTGGCTAAGGCTTTCCTTGAAGAGAAAGGAGCGAACCGCGTTGAACAAATCGCTGGAGAAAAAGAGCAAGAGTCATTTATCCAGGGCGACCTCAATGGAGATACCGTCCCTGAGGCTATTGAGGTTCACGCGCATGGGTCCAAAACCGCTTTCGAGGATTTGAGAGCGGGCTTCTGCGATATCGGGATGTCTTCACGAAAAATCAAAGAAGAAGAAGTGCGCGACTTGTTACCGCTTGTCGGGGACCTGACCTCAAATGCGAGTGAGCATACTGTGGCGCTTGATGGGCTAGCGGTAATTGTGCATCCATCGAGTCCAGTTTCGGCTTTAACAGTTGAGCAAGTCGCGGCCATCTTTGCAGGTGATGTCACAGACTGGTCGCAAGCAGGTGGGGTACCAGCACCAATCATACTTTATACACGAGATGACAAATCTGGAACGTTTGAATTCTTCAAGAATAACGTGTTAGAGAAATATAAGCGGACATTGTCTTCTGCTGCCCGGCGGTACGAGGATAGTGGGGAGTTGTCGGGTGGAGTGGCTGGCGATGTGAATGGGATTGGTTTCATTGGCATGCCTTACATCAAAACCAATAAGGCGCTCTCGCTGAGTGACCGGGGAACGCAGCCGCTCCGTCCGAATGAGAGAACAGTCAAAACGGAAGACTATCCTTTAACCCGCCGTTTGTACTTGTACACACCAGCAAGTCCGAAGAATCACTACACGTCAGAGTTCATCGCCTTTGCTACAAATCATACTCCTGGTAGTAAAGCCCAAGCGGTAGTGAATAACGTTGCGTTTGTCAATCTTGATCCAACGCCACTTGCGCAAACGACACTAGATTCGGCTGACCCCCGTAACGCGTCAGCCGACTGGCGTCGTATGACAGGTGGGGCCTCGGAGATTTTGACTCGCTTTCGTTTTCGCTCGGGCAGTTCCATTCTGGACACTCGTGCATATCGCGACATCGGCCGTATCACGGAAGTTCTTTCCCGGCCTGAGTACAAAGATGCTCGGCTCTTGCTCATCGGATTTGCTGATAACAGGGGAACATTAGCTGCCAATAAAGCACTTTCTCTAGAGAGGGCAAAGGTTGTGGAGCAGGAGTTGCGCGCTGAAGGACTCCGTATCGACAAAGTTGCCGGTTTGGGCCAAGACGCGGCAATTGCCTCCAATGAGGATCTTGAGGGTCGCGAAAAGAACCGACGGGTGGAGATTTGGGTGAAAAGGTAGAGAAGATCACTCTTTTGGAAAAAAGTAAGTACTCGTAGCTGATTTCTCCTCTCCGTCATTTGCTTTGGTTCTCTAGGAGAAGGACATGGTCGATTACTCCTATCAAGATCTTCGTGGCAGGAATTTCGTAAATAGCCCTGACAACTTTGTTGGGGCTAAATTTCAGCACGCTGACTTGCGACGAGCTAATTTCCGTGGGCAAAACCTTACAGAAGCGGATTTTTCGTATGCTGACATTCGTGGGGTTTGTTTTGATGGGACTTTGCTTCGAGGTGCCAGCTTAGCTCACGTCCGTGCTGGAGTTCTACCTGTAGACGGCCTGATTTATATCCTTATGATGTGTGGAGGAGTCTTACTTCTCTTCTTCCTTTTCATGCTCATGGTTAGCCTCTTAGAGCAGTTTTCATATCAGTTTAGCTGATAGCCGCAATGAGCAAACCAAGCCGCAGCGTCAGCCGCACGGAGTGTAGCAACGGCTTGGGTGATAGTGCGGTCTAATCTCTTCCGTGTCCTCGCTCCAACCGCGCGTAAGACAGTCTTGAGTTTGGACCAACACGGTTCGATCGGCGAGAGGTCAGGGGAATATGGTGGCAAGTAGAACAGTGTGGCGCCGCACTGCGCGATGGCCGCACGAATCCCACTCACTTTATGTGCTCCCAGATTATCCATCACCACAATATCTCCCGGCTGGAGGGTCGGACAGAGGACCTGCCGCACATACACGCGGAAGACCTCCCCATCCGTTGCGCCCTCGACGGTCATCATGGCCTCCAGGCCATGACAACTCAAAGCGCTAATCATCGTGACATGCTTCCCATAGTTGATCGGCACACTCCCGCCGACCCGCTCTCCTCGGGGTGCCCGCCCATACAAGCGGGTCAACGCCAGATTCACCCCTGCTTCATCAACGAACTTGAACCGAGTCCAATCCAGGACACTCACGGCTTGTTGATATGTCGCCCGTGCCTGTTGGACTCGGTCCGTAGCTCGCTCGCTGGCATAGAGCGACTTTTTTTTCGCGGTAACCCTAACCGCTGCAGTAGGCGGCTGAGCGTGGGAGCCGAGACCCCCTTTTTATATTTTCGCTTGAGGTGCTGACGCAGTTCCTCCAACGTCAGGTCCGTAGTTTCTTTGATGGTGTCGCGAACAAACCCGACCTGTTGGTCATTGAGCAGCGGCGCTTGGCCCCCCGCGTGAGGAAGAGCATCAGCAGATCCCTTCTCGCGATAGCGGCGCACGAAGTTCTTCACACTTGCTATGCTCACGGCAAAGAGCGCGGCCACCTCCTCCAGCGAGTGCTCCCCTCGTTCATAGGTGGCGACAATGCGGCTGCGTAAGTCATTGGAATATGGCTTCATCGCTAGTAGTATACTTGCCTCTAGGCTAAACGCAACTGAAAACCGCTATAGGTTACCTTGGAAGGAAAGTAGAAAGACCTTCACCCACCCCCGCGTATTTTGTCATAGCAACGCTTTCGGTCTACTTCTTCGCTACTTTTTAAAACGGGATAAGAGCAGGAATAAAAGTACTTAGGGGAGCAACAGGAGTTACAGCTTTGCTCACTAGTAGTTTGGTTTTCTTTGCTTGGGTTCAGGGTGCGTCTACCTTTGGTGGCTTGCTCGCACTTTACAATGCGCTTTTACTCTGTATAGCGATGGGTGTTGTAGCAGGCGTGGGGTTAATTGTTCCAGCTTTTGCTCACCTCTTGGGCCTCGGCCTCGCATCTTTTAAGAAATTCACCATCTTTTCGTATTTATACTTTTCTGAAATTGGCTTCTCAGATATGACATCCGGGAATTGGTATACGGCGATTCTCTTAGGATTTTGCCTTGCTTCAGTAATCCCCTTTGGCGCCTATTTAGGGTGGCAAGCATTACACGGTAACCGGCGATTTGACGACCTGAAACGGCGCATCGTCAACATGGTAAGCAGGAGAGCGACTTCGTTCCGCAGAGCAGATTTATCTGAGGCCAACTTTACAGAATCCATGATGGAATATGCCAATCTTCATGGAGGTAACTTCAGAAGGTGTGGAAACGTGAATCAGGCAGCGTATCCTCTCGGGTGATCTAACCTACCGGGCTCAAAGCCTGGGCAGAGAAGGAGAGACGCCATGACGCAAAAGACTACCACACCAGAGACGAAACCAAACAGCACGTGGGATCGATTAGAAGACTTTGTTCGTGAGCATGTCCAGCAATTCATTCAGGCCTT